>Ga0207641_10000051_pt1 | contig 174706 bp, 166 predicted proteins | sample KBSSwiS62_FD_184306 | JGI IMG/M metagenome (GOLD analysis project Ga0207641, IMG submission 184306) | Switchgrass rhizosphere microbial communities from Kellogg Biological Station, Michigan, USA - KBS Switchgrass S6-2 (SPAdes) (version 2) | ecosystem: Host-associated > Plants > Roots >... | reverse complement strand
TAAATACCAGACAACCAAAACATTTTTTATGAAAAACATATTTATAACCCTGGTCATTGTCATAGCGCTGACGCTATTTTTTAGTTTCAGCAATAACAGACCGGTGCTGGTAAATGAAGAGGAGGATACAGATAATGAACCTGCACTGTTAGATACTGTTCCATTAAAAAAGGATACTACAAAAAAGAAATCCGGAACAACACCCTATGACTCTTTTGGAAAACCAAAAAAAATGGATACCACCGCATCAAAATAAGTCACGTTCGATAATGGAGTAAAAGCAAAAATTGTGCACAGGAAGAAGCCGGCGAGCAGACGCAAAAAATGGAGCTGTTTTAGCAGGAAGCGGGCCGTGCGTGTTCTGTAAATGATTGAATGGCATCCAGCAAAGTATGCATTTCAAAAGGCTTTTCAATAAATTCATCTGCACCGGCATTCATACAAATCTCCTTTTTGTTACTGTATGCAGAAAACATGATCACCGGTATGGGAGATAGTTTTCGATGTGATTTAATGCGTTGGCACAAGTCGCACCCATCTGCCCATCCAAGGCTTTTATCAAGCAGCACAATATCAGGAGACAATTCCTCCAGTGTTTTTTCAAAATCGTCTATCCTGCTTTTTACTGAGACATGGTAATCGTTGCGAAGAAGTATAAGGCTGATAGTTGAAAGAATTTCTTCGTTGTCATCAACTACTAATATGTGTGGCTTTTTCAGCAGCATAAGATCCGGCAGCATTGCGATACTAAAATTAGTACTAAAAACACAATTCCAACAACATTTTGCGCCGGCAAACTATTTTATTTTCGCCGCTGCAAAATACCCTGTCACAGGCTTATTTTGCCGGCTCACTGGCTGGTGAAATTTGTAGCTGTATTGAAAAAAATCGGAGCAAGACTGTCCTTAAATGCTGTTGATGCTATATTTTTCACTATATTTAGATATCAAAACGGTGACTTCTCGTTGATATAAATCGTTTCCTTAGTGAATCGATGAAATTAAGGGAATAGACGTTAAGAAGGCTGTGTCCTGCAAGGGGTACAGCTTTTTTATTGGGTTGAATTGCCGGTAATACTTCATACAGCCAATTTTTTCTGGATGGTTTCTTTTCTTTTCTCCCAACGGGCAATGGGCTGTGGCCGAAAAATTTCCCTGCCTTTCCGATCAGTTAATCCCACTGACTGTAAAATAGATTTGCTAAGGCTCGCCACTCTGGCCGACCTATTATTTCCCGGCGGCCGCAACAAGGCCGAAAATTTTTCAATGGCAGTTTTTATCAGCGAAAGCTCCTTTTTATACTTTTTTTCTTTGCGGTAAAGAATCATCAGCCTGTCGTACAGGTACGCATTTGCAGGCTGTTTTTTCAATACAGACTCATATAGGCCAATGGCTTGTTTAATATCGCCCTGTTGTTCAAACAAGCGCCCGGCTGTTTTCCATTCGTGATCTGGTTGAATGTCAGCGCCTGCGGCTGTATACTCTTTTTGTTTAGTGAGTGCCTTCAACTTCAATGGCTTTTTTGTATTTCAAAAGGATGGCCTCTACTGCCGTCATTAAATCTTCGGGACAATTGGTATTGTACAACACGTACGGCGGGTTTGCAAAAAAACGATAACACAGGCTGGGTTTTACTAATTTTCCATCCAGCATTACGGGCTCTTTATCCAGCTCTTCCAGTTCGCGGCGGATGAGGCTGAGGTTTTCATTTTGTGCAGATAGTTCCATAATCCTTTTTTTACTGTTTAAAAAATACATACCGCCAGCAGCCAAAGCCGCCGCTGTTTTACAATTTCTTTTTGAGAATGGCATTGGCGGAATCAAGCTGCTTTTGCAGCATGGGAAGGGTTTGCAGGGCAAAATTCCTTATCAGGCTGTTGTTGGTTTTGGCTGCCTTTTCAAATTCCGCCATGTCTTCCTTATGATTTTCTACCGTTATTTTCATGTATGTTTTATCAAATGCCGCACCCTTTTTTTTATCCAGCTCCGTCCTGTAATGCGCATGCTGTGGCAGCATGCTGTCTGGCAGGGCAATCCGCAACTGATCAGCGACGGTTTTTAAATGACTACCGGCATCGGCCTGGTCTTTTACCATCATCTCACCAAATCGTTTTACACTGGCTGATGAGCCATTTTTGGCCGACAATTCTCCCAACGCTACTGCCAGCATGCCCGCGCTGGCTGCCCTGTTTAGGAACAGGCGGCCGGCTGTGTCTACCACGCTGGTAGAAACTCCTGCTCCGCTGTCTAATGGATGGGCTGTATGATCTTTCCCCGCTACCTGTACAGAATCTTTAGTCAGGGAATCATTGATATTCACGGTGTGGGTGGTAGTATTGTTACAGGCCAGTAACATAACTGCAGAACTAATCCTGAAGAATAAGATGATGGAATTTTTCATACAGGCATTTTACATGTTCTAAACAATAATAAAATCATGCCACCTGTTTTTGACAATGTTTACGAAAGAAATTGCGACTGCAGGGCATAATTTTCAACATCCATAAGGGGGTGCGTATAAATTGCCACAAGCTGCAGGCCTTCATTTATCAGTGAGTTGGTAAATGAGGGGGCGCCCTGCCCTTTTTTTGAAAACTTTTTTATTTCCATTAAAAACTTGCAGATATTTATCTGGTAATACCACTAAACAATGAAAAGAATGCTTACGCTCGCCTTATCCGTGCTGCTTATTCAATTGCAGGCACAAACACCCGGCCCGCTTCTCAGCAACCCCGCGCGGCTGCAGGAAATCAAACAAAAAATACAGCAGCAAGATAAAGTTGCCCTGGCCACGCTTACCCAATTGCAAAAAAAAGCCGATTCACTGCTGGATATGAAACCGGTTTCTGTAATGGAAAAGAAAATGACACCGGTTAGCGGCAATAAACACGATTACATGAGCCAGGCCCCCTATTTCTGGTATGATAGTTCAAAGCCAAACGGCTTGCCCTACCTAAGAAGGGATGGGCAACGCAACCCTGAAATTTATAAAATTACCGACCGCACCTACCTGGGTAAAATTGATAATGCCTGCCGGATTTTATCGCTGGCCTGGTATTTTACAGGCAACGAAAAATATGCAGCAAAAGCAAGCCTGCTTCTTCAAACATGGTTTATAGATGAAGCCACTAAAATGAACCCCCACCTGGATTATGGCCAGGCCATTCCCGGAATCAATACCGGCAGGGGCATCGGCATTATTGAAACAATAGCGCTTACCGGCATTGCAGACGCGGCCATCCTGTTACAGGGTTCACGCTCATGGACGACCTCGTTAGACAAGCAGCTGAAACAATGGTATGCGCAATACCTGCAATGGATGCTGACCAGTAAAAACGGGATGGAAGAACATGCCGCCAAAAATAACCATGGTACCTGGTACTATGCACAGGCAATTGATTTTGCATTGTTTACCGGCAATAAAAACAAGGCCGTTGAATTAATTAATGAAAGCAAAAAAAGACTCGACAGCCAGTTAACCGCAGAGGGAAAACAACCATTGGAACTGGAAAGGACCAACGGACTTGGCTATAGTACCATGAACCTTCATGGCTGGTTTACCGTGGCCACGCTGTCGGCCAAAACCGGTATTGATCTCTGGAATTATAAAACGCCTGCGGGTGTTGGCATACAAACTGCATTCGCCTGGCTGCTGCCTTTTGCCATGGGCGATAGTTCCTGGCCATACCAGCAAATATCAGGGTATGATCGGAAAACTGAATGGTATCCGTTACTGCTGCAGGCTGCCGCAGGTTTTAAAAAGAAGAACTATCTGGAAATGGCCGCATCGATCAATAAGGAAGACATGAATATGATTACTGAATTACTGTATAACAATTAATGACGGTAATAACGGGGAAACCATTTATTGCACTTTTCCCAACCAGCCCAGAACGGTGTTTTTGCAGGCAGGATATACTTCTTCCATTTTTGCCCTGATCCATTTGGAAAGTATTTCAAAAACAATAAAACCTATGATAACAGAAATAAACAACTCCAGGTTGCTGAATGTTTTTTTGTCAATAACAGTTCTTCTGGCTGCCAGTCCCCATAAGTTTCCGATACTGCGGGTAACAAAAAAATGAGATACCAGTTTTGTAGCGGCCATACCAATGGCAAACCCAATAAAATTGGCAATGAAATTATCGTAGAGGTATTTGAAAAAACTTTTTGTTTCGGGAAACTTCATAGGATAAATTTTATCAGTACAAAATACGCATTGTTTGGGAAAATGTCAAGTGCGGAATAAGAGAAGCCGGTTGCGATGCCAGTAACAAAGCAACAATGTAATGCCACCTCCCTGTTTTGCAGCGGCCATCGCGGTAAACAAACCGGCACGCCCCTACCGCGTTATCCTGAATGTTAAATTGATCCTGGGCGCCATGGGTTTGCTGGTTTTTGGAATATGGTGCTCCCAGAATTGCTGCACGGCGGCCGACATTAACAGGAAGGATCCATGTGTAAGCGGAATGCTAAAGGGCTTAATGGCCTTGTCAAATTTATGCCGCAGGTGAAAGGCACGTGTTTGCCCAAAGCTGACTGATGCAATAGGTTGATGACCTGAAAGAGGTTCATTGTCGCTGTGCCAGCTTACTGAATCCCTGCCATCGCGGTACAGGTTCAGCAGCACGCTGTCGAATGATATACCGCAGGCCGACTCTACTTTATTTTTTATATACAGCAGCTCCGGCGTCCATTTATTGCCTTCGTTGTCGCTATACCAGGCTGTTAGCCGCGGATCCAGCACCATTTTATCGTACATTTTTCTTTCTCGTTGCCGCCAGGGTGCTTGCTGAAGCAAGATATCATAAAAGCGATCCGATTCATCTTTTTCAAAAAACTGTTCCCTGAGTATAAGACTGGCATCTGCCAAATCATAATTGAAAACAGTTTTATGACCCTCATCAAAAAGTAGTTTTTCATCAAATAAACCCAGCATAGCATGTCTTTTTTATTTCAGTGTAATCTTACAACCACCATTACAAACACCATTACAAACACCATTAAAAGTACAACATTTCCATAAATTACTAAAATTTTTAGCAATTATTTTTGGGTTGATTATATGGTGAATCCGGGGCCGGAACCATTAAAATAAGCAGACAGCAAACCTCAAAATTTCGTAGTATTGCGCCTCACTATTTGCCCGCCACGTGAAAATGTTCTTTGCAATGAACATCGCCCAACAAACATTCACATTATCAATAAAATACCGAATGAAACAATCCGCATTGTATTTTTTTATTTGCCTGCTGTGCTGCTGTTCGGGGTTAATGGCCCAGCAAAACTACGAGCTACATGAAGGCTGGGTATTTGAAAAGGCCACATCGGTTAAAATGGATGGGGCTGCTATTTCAATGCCTGCTACCAGTATAGCCGGCTGGAAACCCGCCGTAGTACCCGGCACAGTGCTTACCAGCCTGCTGGCAAACCAACTGGTACCGGATCCTTTTTATGGCATGAACAACCAATTGATACCCGATATCTATACTGCAGGCAGGGATTATTATACGTACTGGTTTGTAAAAAATTTCAAAGAGCCCGCCCCCGCTGCCGGCGAGCAGGTATGGCTGCATTTGAGGGGTATTAATTATGGATGCGATATTTTTCTGAATGGCCATCCACTTACTACGCAAACACATAAGGGAATGTTTTTAAGCCAGACCTATAATATTGGGCCCCTGTTAAGAAAAGATGGCAATAACCGGCTGGCGGTTATTGTATATCCACCTGATGCGCCGGGCAATGCCAATGGCGGCCAGGGTGGCGATGGCACCATTGCCAAAAATGTTTCCATACAATATACAGCCGGCTGGGACTGGATACAACCTGTTTGCGACAGGAATACCGGCATCTGGGATAAGGTGTGGATAGAAAAAACGCGGCAGGTAAATATTTGTAACCCGCATATTGTTACACGGGTACCCGGCGTTCGTTATGTAAGCGAAAACCAGGCACCGGCCACCCTGCAGGTATCTGCCGAGCTGAAAAATGCTGCTTCTTCCCCGGTTACCGGCGTATTAAGCTATCAACTGGAAGGAAAAACCATTGCAAAGAAAATAATACTGGCTGCGTCATCCACCACTATGGTACAGATGGATGACCTTATATTAACCCATCCAAAATTGTGGTGGCCGAATACCTATGGCCCTCAAAATTTATACAAAATCAATTTACGGTTTACCATTTCCGGTAGCATACTCTCCGATGAAGAGGCGGTCAGCTTCGGCGTCAGGGAAATTACGCCGCAATGGAATGCGGTTACCCGCAGCATGCAGGTAATGGTAAACGGGCAAAAAATATTTATGAAAGGCGGCAACTGGATTATCTCAGATGCGATGCTGCGTTTTTCGCCCGAAAGATATGATGCTGAGATACGTTTTCACAGGGATATGAACCTGAACCTGATCAGGGTATGGGGCGGCGCTATTACAGAGCGGCCCGAATTTTACGAAGCCTGCGATAAATATGGTATGCTGGTGATGCAGGATTTCTGGGGCTCGGGCGATTGCAATGGCCGCTGGCAGGACCCCATGAAGCTGGATGACCAATGGACACGCCGCAATTACCCAGATGATCATGCGCTTTTCCTGGCTTCTGCAAAAGACCAGGTTAAACTACTCCGCAACCATCCTTCGCTGGCTATCTGGTGTGGGGGCAATGAGATTACATTGCCGCAGGATATTTTTCATCCTTTAAAAGATTCCATTCTTCCGGCACTGGATGGCACCCGATGGTTTATAGATTACTCCAATTCGGACAGCATGTCGTATAATTTCCTGGGTGGCAATGGCGACGGGCCTTATGGCATACAGGATCCCAAAACTTTTTTTCAGAACCGGACCTACCCTTTTAATTCTGAAGTGGGTTCTGTTGGCCTGGGCGACTATGAATCGCTGGAACGTTTTATGCCCGAAGCCAATCGTATTGTACCTGCCGACCGGCGCGGCCCGGAAGATTTTAGCGACAGCGTCTGGAACTATCATAAATACATCAGCTATGGCCGCGCAACAGAACCCTATGGCAGATCCACCGATATAAAAGATTTTACCGAAAAAGCACAGCTGGTCAATTACGACCAGTACAGGGCGCTGATAGAAGGCTTTAGTGCGCATATGTGGGAATGGTATACCGGTGTAATTATATGGAAAACACAAAACCCCTGGACGGCCATGCGCGGGCAGATGTATGATTACTATCTGGACCCCAATGCCTGTTTATACGGACTTCGCAAAGCCGGCGAACCGGTGCATATACTTTTTAACCCGGCCGACAGTATGGTGATGGTAACCAACAATAGTTTTGACACGCACCGCGACATGATGCTGCAGGTAATAATGGTTGATATGAAGGGAAAGAAAACACTGGTAACGCAGGTATTTTCTGAAGTAGGCCCTGCCCTTGCCAAAAAATATTTATCTGTTAAACGTGAATTGAAAAAAACAGCTTCGGAAGAAGGTGCCTTCCTGGTGCTGCGCCTGTTAAACACACAACAACAAATCATCAGCGATAATATTTACTGGCTGCCCGATAGCAGCGGTAATTACAGCGGCCTGCAAAAGATGGCAAAAGCAGGTCTGCAGGTTGCTGCAAGAACCAGTGCTACAGGAAAAATTGAAGTTATGATGACCAATCCCGGCAACGGCCCTGTTGCTTTCTTTAACCGGGTTTCGCTGGTGGATACACAAACGAAAAAAAGGCTGTTGCCTGTTTTTTACAGCGACAATTATGTATCAATCTTACCCGGCGAACAGAAAACCATCACCATCGATTATACGCCTGTCGCGGGCAATACACCGCTGGTGGAACTAAGGGGATGGAATGTAGAAAAACAGCTGTACCCGGTAAAATAAGCGATTACTATTCCAGCACAAACGTGGCTATGGATCTTGCCGGCAATTTTATATTGCCGGCACTGCTTAACGAAGCATGTTTCATATCAACCCCTGTACCGGCCGTAGTAAGGTATTGATCAATTTTTTTAATTTTTGCAAAGCCCGGTGTTTGCAGGCTGATTTGCTTTTCTGTTTTTGTATAATTAATACAAACTGCCACTATCTTGTTACCGCCGGTAAATGCACTCAGCATAATATCCTGCGCAGCCTGTATATCATTCAGCTTATCGCTTCTTTCTATCACGATGCGTTTCATACCCGGGCGTATAAACCGGCTGTAATGGCCCAGGGCCCACAGGTTTTTTGTTATGGTGAAATCTCCTTCGGTATTGGCAGCATTGTTTTTCAAGGCCAACAGGTAATAACGGGTATCTGTATCCGCATTACCCGGCTCCCATGAATTCCAGAGATGCCAGGCGCCGGCATTGGCAACGCAGAGATCGTGATAAATTATTTTAGACAGAAACAAGGCGCAGTCGATAGCGCTTATATTTCCCTTTGCGCCTTCTTTGTAGCCATTGCCCAGCATACAATATTCTGATTGCCAGAAAGGCACATTGTATTTGGCTGCGGTATCTTTCAATTTACTGCGCACCTTTATGATATTGGTATCGCCCAAATCGGTAAAATAACTATGGCCTTCTATTACTGGTTGCAGGTTGGCCAGCTTACCCAGGTAAAGCGGACTGCCGGGCGAGTAAAAGTTTTGTACCTGTGCAGTAGCAGGTCCGCCACCATCGTACAGGGCGGTAAGCATGCCTGCCTCTGCCACCAATATCTTAGCGGAAATTTTTCTGGCAGCCAGCACACTGTCCAGGCTTACTGTTACCTTATAAATATCTTTATTGTGCCAGGGGGTTCCTTCCTGGTTCATTTTTCCAAATTTGGCCGACCAATCCCATTGCGGTTCATTTACCGGGCTGATATAATTAAAATGAATCCCTTCTTTATCAAAATGCGTTATTACATTGGCAAGAAATTCGGCATAAGCCGCATATTTATCCTCCTTTAAATTGGCTTCGTAATTTTTTTCTGTTTTAAAACCCAGGCCGTTTTTGGTGAACTGCACCGGTGGCGTATTGCTAAAGGCAATCAGGTTCTCTACACCATAAGCAGCTGCTTTTCTTACAAACCACATATAACCCTTTTGCTTTTCCCAATCGTAGGTTCCGCCGGGAGAAAGAAAACATTCTACCCTTCTTACCGGGTCGCTGATGCCGCTGCTGTCGCCTTGCTCCGCAGTACCCCCGCCAATATTAAAACGCCATGCAGAAAGACCAATGCCCAATGGATCGCCGTCTTTGTTAAAAGATTTGCTAAACAACAGCTCCGCCATTTTTTCTTTTTTTTCGGAAGGCCAGTATTTGCCGATGCCCTCAGAATACCAGGCGCCCGATGCACCAATATTATCGATGGTTTGTGCTGTATTTTTTGTGTTGAGGGTAAATATGACTGGTTGCGCATGCACGGTTGTCGCGGTGGCCAGCACCCATGATGCCAGTAGTAATTTCTTCATATTGCAATCTGCTATAAGAATTCGGAAAAGAATGGCTATTTCGGTTTAAATATAGTTATTTTGTTAATGGCAACTATCACCGGTCTACCAGGATGGTTGCCGCGTTCAAACCCTCACCAAAATTGTTTTCTAAATTCATACCAGGCAGTCAAACCAATAGTATTGTATGAAACAGCCATCAACAACCGCCATTTCATTGTTAACGCTTCTTTTATTTTTTGTTGCTCCTGTTTTACATGGGCAGCCATTGGATGCTGATAAACTAAGATCTGATTTTAAAGCATTGCTGCAAAGACCCGGTGTTGATCCCAGGCCGGCTTTTACTGCGGTTCATTCCGATTCAGCAATCATTGAAAAAGGTTATTTCTATTCGGAAGCTACAGAAAAAGTGCCGGTGCTGATTTACAAACCGCTTACAGGCATCTCAAAGAAATTACCCGTTGTTATTTGTCTTCATGGCACCGGCGGCAGCAAAGACGATGAAGGTATAAAAGCCTTATTGTACCGTTTTTCAAAAGCAGGTTTTATGGCGGTTTCTATTGATGGAAGGTTCCATGGCGAAAGGGCTCATGCAGGCGCTGTGCATAACAGTTATGTAGATGCTATCATTGCAGCCTGGCAAAATAAAGACAGTGCAAAACAAACCCATCCGTTTTTCTTTGATACGGTATATGATCTGTGGAAGCTGGTTGATTACCTGGTTACCCGGCCCGATGTTGAACCTGCAAGAATCGGTATGATGGGCATTTCCAAGGGCGGCATTGAAACATGGATGGCGGCATCGGTTGACACCAGGATAAAAGTGGCGGTGCCGGTAATAGCGGTACAAAGTTTTAAATGGTCGCTGGAAAATGATCGCTGGCAGGGCCGCGCAAGAACCATCTGGGGCGCACATGTGCAGGCAGCAAAAGATTTGGGCGATACGGGCGTCAACAAAAACAACGTACAGATCTTCTGGAACAAATTGCTGCCGGGCATTACGGGCGAATTCGATTGTCCATCCATGCTACAACTGATTGCCCCGCGGCCATTACTGGTGCTGAGTACCGAAAACGATCAAAACTGTCCTTTACCCGGCGCCAGGATAGCTTTTGCATCGGCAGAGGGTGCCTACCGGTCAAAAAATGCATTGAATAAACTGCAAATGGATATTGAACCCAATCAGCCGCACCGTTTTACGGCAAAGCATGAGAACATGGCTATTGCATGGTTTGTGAAATGGCTTTGAACAAGGCTAAACGCCTGACTACCCATCTAACCATTACCCATATACGCAACTCAAAAAAAGGATGTGTGCTGACAGGTTTGCCCCTACTTCATTACGCTAATCACCACTGCCTGGCCGCCTTTTGCCTTAATATCAATGGGAAAAACATCCCCCCTGCTTACCATCATTGTTCTTTTGCGGATGCTGCCCTTTTCATCATCTTCATAAATAGCTGCGGTATATTTTTTTCCGGGGTCCAGGAACCCCAACGAAAGATTTTCTTTCCAGTCTTCCAAACCGGCCACATTGCCCAGGTACCAGGTGCTACCATTACGGCGGGCAACACTGATATGTTTGCCTATTTCACCCAGCAAATAATGCGATTCATTCCAGACGGTGGGCACCTGGCTAAAGAATTCAATCTCGCCTTCATTGGTATATTCTTTGGGTCGCCCATACCAGAATATAGATTGCAGTGGACTAAAATACACCACGGTCAATGCCAGTTGCTGCGACATGCTTACTTTAATGTTTTTGCTGTAGCTGTTGGTTGCATTGGGATAACAAAAAGTAAAATCAGCAGCCCCGGCTAAAAATCTGGTAAATGGCAGTACGGTGGTGTGAAAAGCATCAGGGCTGTTCTCGTCTCCCCTTATTCCTTCCTGCGTTAGCAGTGCAGGATAGGTTCTGCTAAGGCCTGTAGGTTTATAATTATCGTGTATGTCAAGAATAAATCCATAATCGTTTACTTTTTTAATCGCCGGGATCAGCCAGCTAATACCTTTCTGCGTTAAGCCGTCTACAAAACCAAATTTTAAACCACGTACGCCCCATTTTTTATACAATGGAAGAATGGTATCCAGTTTTGCTTTTAACCCAACGTAATTAACATAGAGTATTACACCAATGCCTTTTCCCTTTCCATATTGAATTACCTGCGGCATATCAATTTCGGGAATTACCTGTGTGGGATCGGAAGTAGATCGAAACTCTGCACCATACCAGCCCGCATCAAACATGATATATTGAAAATGATGTTTGGCAGCGAAATCAATGCAATCCAACCCGCTTTGCGTGTTCAGTTGAGATCTTATCAGCTTGCCGGGTTTTATCCATACAGGTATTTTTTGGGTTGAAGCCGGAGCAAGTTTTATAAAAAGCTGGCTAAACTGATGTAAACCCACAGCGCTTGTTGCCATGCTGATGGTGCGCCAGGGTGTTTCAAAAGCGCCATTCAATGCTACCGCTGTATCTCTTATAAAAGCCGGCACCAGGCTGTAGGGGCTATTGCCTTTTTTTAATTCCGTCTTTGTATAATTTTCATTGTCTGCTTCCCCGATGCTGATAAACAATTTGCCATTGGTTAAGGTAGCCGGCAAATCGCATGAATGAGTAAATGTATCTATTGCAACAGGCGTAAATACCGACTCCTGGTTGTATTGATACAATGTGTATGGGCCTGTAAAATTAAATTCAGTCAGTTCCTTATTGATAGCGCTATTTACCGCGCCGGTTTGCTGCGGCAGTGTATAACGGAAGGCAACACTGCCATCGTACACCCGGGCTATGACTGTAAAAGGCATATCTCCGGATAAACACGACAATATTATTTGATTGTAATTATTACTAATGGTGTCATCTTCTCCCAGTCGCCAGGCAAACTTTTCGCGAATGCTTTTTTGAACGCTGGTTTTTACCATCGTCTTTTCACCCACCGCCATTCCATTCAATACAAACCCCAAAGCCGACCAGTCGGTAACCGGGCTACCGTTAAACAATACCCTGTATACCATTTTTTTGCGGGCATCCGTTCCTGTTTCAAAACTGGTTAGCTTGTTGGGCGAATCAATTTTACCGGCAGGTGTAACCTGGGCCTGGCCTGTTTCATAATTAAAAACCAATAGCAGCGCGAAAAGAACAGGTGTCCCGGCATTCAATAATGCCTTGATTTTAACCTTAAAAGGAAACCTTAATGGTAGCCAGATTTGCATGTCAAGACTGATTTGTTATTGTGGATAGAAGAACGGCTTACAAAATACCAAATCCGGCAACAAAGTGCTGATAAATAACTTTTTTATTCCGGGGAAAAATCGTTGAAGTGCAAGTTTCGGGGGTTCGAAAAATTCCGCTTTCCTACGCCGATTACAATCAATGCCCTTTTAAAGCGTTTTTATGTATCCAGCATTCGGACTATGTAGTGCCTACTTCTTCAGATTACTAATAGCGTGTTCCAAAATGGTTATGGTAGTATCTTTTTCTTTAAGCATGCGTTCATACAGTCGCTTGTTTTCTTCTATAGCTTCCAGCCATTTTTCAATAGGGTTTATTGTAGGATAATAACTAAATAATGAATTACCAGTAGCATTATCGCTGTTGTTGACTGTATTGGAAATAATATTGATCGCCTGTTCCTCATCAAAATTCTGAATGGCTTCTACAGGTATTTTAAGTATAGCTGAGATTTGGGTTAGCAAAGATGCATCGATGGTTTCTTTTTGCTCAAGCAGTGATATTCTTTGCTGGTTCCAATCGTCGCCCAGGTTGGCGGCCAGGGCATCTTGTTTTATGCCCAGCATTTCGCGAAAGCGTTTTACATTACGGCCCTGGTGTATTTTTTGGTCTGGTTTTGCGAAATATGGCATAGGGGCAAATTTAACTTTTACAGGCAAGAAAACTACGATTTTATTTTATAAAACATTGGAACGAGCGATATGTATTTTACCTGTAGAAAACCGTTGCGCCGCTTGTTTTTCGGAGTAGTATATAGCATATATATAGCCGTGAAAGTCCGCATTGCCGTATATATAACCAATTTATTTGATAAAAGTCGCGTTTTGCTTATTATGAGATATGAATAAGCCTGCTATTTGTGCTGATAAATAACTTTTTTGTTAAATAAACCTGCCAACATATATTTGCCGCGGAGAGATGGCAGAGCGGTCGAATGCGGCGGTCTTGAAAACCGTTGAAGTGCAAGCTTCCGGGGGTTCGAATCCCTCTCTCTCCGCCGGTAACCGTTATTTTAGGTAAAAACAAATTAAGTGAAGCCTGCAAAACATTGATTTGCAGGTTTTTTGTTTTTAGCCCTTCTTGAATTTACTCCTCTTTATCGCCCATTTGTGTCGAGTATTCAATGGAGTTGCCTTCACTTTACAAAAGACTCCACAAACTTAACTCAAGCCATTAATTATTAACGTTTTATAGTAAAACAAGTTACCGGAGACAAACTCTCCTGAAGAATCTCCGCACTATTTTTATAATTCTAAAAAATGATTAAAATGGAAAAGAGTTTCGGCCTTTATTTTCACTTAAAAAAAGCCAAAAATGAAAAGCAATTAGAGCGTTCGATCTATTTAAAAGTGACGGTTAATGGCGCGTTTTGCGAAGTCAGTACCAAGAGAAAATGTGAGCCTTCAAAATGGAATGTTGCAGCAGGACGAGTAGAAGGTAAAACAGAAGCCGCCAAATCCGTCAACAGTTACCTGGATGTGCTCCAACGCAAAGTATTTGATTACAGAAAACAACTTTTTGATGATGATAAACCACTCACCGCAGCGAATATTAAAATGCTGCTGCAAGGGCGGGAGATAAACCGACCTAAGCATATGCTGATGGAGATCTTCAAGCAGCACAATGATCAAATCAGGGCCTTACTTGGACGCGAATATGCAGCTGGGACGCTTGAACGATACGAGACTTCGTACAAGCACACTTCTAAATTTTTACAATGGAAGTATAAAGTGACAGATATGGATATCACCAGATTGAACTATGAGTTTATGGCAGAATATGAATTTTGGTTAAAAAGTGTTCGTAAATGTGACCATAACTCCACAATGAAATACCTGGCAAATTTTAAAAAGATCGTTATTCGATGCCTAAAGAACGGCTGGTTAAAGCAAGATCCTTTTATTGGATTTAAATTGACAAAAAGAGAAGTTGAAAGAATTGCCCTTTCACAAAATGAAGTGGACCGCATTGCTTCGGAAATATTTCCAATGGAAGTGACATCAATCGTCAGAGATATTTTCTTATTCAGCTGCTATACCGGGTTGGCATATGCAGATGTAGAAAAACTAAAAAAGACAGATATTGTCACCGGCAACGATGGCGGCCAATGGCTCGTATCCCGGCGTCAAAAAACAGATATTACCGCGAAGATTCCCTTACTACCTGCTGCCGTGACAATAATAAATAAACATGCCAGTCATCCTAAATGTGTTGCCAAAAACCTTGTTCTTCCCGTGTTAACCAATCAAAAAATGAATGATTATCTTAAAATTATTGCCAACCAGTGTGGTATCACTAAAACGTTGACATTTCATATTGCCCGCCATACGTTTGCAACTACTGTTACCTTAAGCAATGGCGTGCCAATAGAAACCGTTTCAAAAATGTTGGGTCACCGGAATTTAAAAACCACCCAGCATTATGCTAAAATACTAGACAAGAAAATTGGGGATGATATGAAAGGACTGATGGAAAAATATAAATAAGAAACTAGACAAACAGTGGTGGTATGACACAAGGTTTGTCCGGCTTTTACGATGCTCTGTGAAATGATCTGCTGGCAACGGGTGTGGTGGATAATATATTGTGTTGGCCATAACTTGAAGCGGCAATAAGTAAAAAGCAGACACAAGTTAATGTTACATTGGGTTGACTACTCTGTCCGCAAATTTTTCACCGGGTTTATCAACGCTGCCTTTATACTGGAGTTGTCATACTACTCATAAACGTACATACGGTGTATCAAAATCGGACGAGTATATCGTTTGATTTTTAATTAATATGTTAATATTCAATACATTGTTTGTTTGGCATTTGTTTGGACAAAATCTTATGCATCCTATTGATTCGCCAATGAAATAATGGTCAATGAACAAAAAAGCATGATAAAAAACTATCTTAAAACAGCGCTCCGAAATCTGAACAGAAGAAAGATAAGCTCATTTGTTAATATTTCCGGGCTTGCAGTAGGTTTCGCGGCTTTCTTGCTGATATTCCTGGTGATCCGCTATGAGCAGAGTTTCGACAGCTTTCATACAAAAAAAGACAGTATTTACAGGGTAGTGCGCGCTGCAAAAAACCGTGCAGATGACGCATACAGGGCCGGTGTAACAGTGCCAACTACCTTTGCTTTACGTTCTGAATTTCCGCAGCTGGCCAATGTAGCAGCTATTGCAGGCGACTATAACGTACAGGTTTTGATACCATCGGCTAATGGGTTAGCTGCCAAAAAGTTCAATGAAGTAAACGGGTTGTTTTTTACAGAGCCGCAGTTTTTTCAAATGTTTGATTTTAGCCTTGCCATAGGCAACATAAAAGACGCGCTTAGTAAGCCAAACACCGCCCTTTTCACTAAAGAAATCGCCAATAAATATTTTGGAGACTGGAAAACGGCCGTCGGCAAAACATTAAAAATGGATGGTCAGAATATTAAGGTCACCGGTATACTCAATGATATTCCATCGAATACTGATTTCCCCATAAAAGGTGTATTGTCCTACGAAACGATGCGTAACTATGCAGATTTCAACAGTTGGGGCTCTATAAATGATGCCGACTATTGTTTTGTACAATTGGCAGATAAGGAGACCAGGAAACATTTCGATCAGTTGCTAAACGGATTTATGGGAAGACATACAACGCCCGGTAATGCAGGGTACGATCTCATTTTACAGCCACTTAACGAAATACACTCCGATCCGCGCTTTAACAATTATAGCGGGCATACCTTCAGTAAGGATCTCACATTTGCCTTAGGTGCAATAGGTTTCTTTCTGCTGGTTATTGCTTGCGTTAATTTTATTAATCTGACTACCGCGCAGGCCATGAACCGGGGTAAAGAAGTGGGTGTACGAAAAGTGTTGGGTAGCAGCCGCACACAATTAATGATTCAGTTTTTTGGCGAAACAGGGATAACCTGCCTGCTTGCACTAATAGCGGCAACCGCCGTTACCATAATTTGCATCCCTTATATAAATGAATTGCTTGGCATTCACGTAACAACATCTGTACTGTATAGCAGCAACGTGCTTTTCTTTATGCTGCTGGCGTTGGTGCTGGTGACCGGTTTTTCGGGATTTTATCCGGCATTGGTATTATCGGGCTTTAATTCAGTTACCGTGCTAAAGGGGGCCCCTGGAGTTGATCGTAAAAAAGGAGTTTCTTTCCGCAGGGGTTTAGTGGTCTTTCAATTTGCAATTGCACAGACGCTCATCATAGCAACGCTCATAGTTGCATCCCAGATGAATTATTTCCGTATGGCCGATTTGGGATTTAACAAAGAAGCTGTTATTAATGCCGGTTTTCCAAATGACAGCCTTGGGGCAAGTAAAATGGAAGTACTTCGCAATGATCTGTCAAAACTGCCTGGTGTAGGAAAGTTCAGCTTCAGTATGGCATCGCCCGCGGGAGGCGGATATTATACCGATTTGCGCACGCCCGAAAATCATGCGACCGAACCAAACATGATTACGAACATGAATGAGGCTGATACTGGCTTTTTTAGCTTATACCATTTACAGCTCACAGCAGGCCGCATTTATTATGCCTCGGACACAATGCGCGAGTTTGTGGTTAACGAAACTGTAGTGCGAAGACTTGGCTTGCAAAATGCACAAGCCGCTATTGGCAAAATGATAAGTGTTTCCGGGAAAACATTACCAATAGTAGGTGTTTTAAAAGATTTTCATGTTAACTCTCTGCGGGAGCCCATGGTTCCTGTGGTAATAACTACGATGAAAAATGGATATGGCATGGTCAGTCTCAAAATAAATCTTGGTCATACAACAACTATTATCCCGGCGATGGAAAATTTGTGGAACCAGTATTTCCCGGATTATATATTTGGGTATACTTTTTTGGATCAGTCCATTGCAACGGCTTATCAACAGGAGAACCAGCTTTCGCTGCTTTATAAGATATTTTCGGGTATAGCCGTTTTTATTTCCTGCCTTGGTTTATATGGCCTCATTTCATTTATGGCGGTACAGCGAAAAAAAGAGATTGGCATCCGTAAGGTGCTGGGGGCCCCGGTGGCAGATATTTTGATAATGCTATCAAAAGAATTTACAATACTCATCACTATCGCATTTTTAATTGCAACGCCAGTAGCCTGGTATTTTATGAACGAATGGCTACAGCATTACGCATTCCGGATAATGATAGGTGTTTGGTTTTTTGTCGCAACTATTGGTGGCTCGCTAATTATAGCCTGGATAACGGTAGGCTACAGTGCCATAAAAGCCGCACTGGCAAACCCGGTGAAGAGTTTGAGAACTGAATAAAGCACTTTCAATGGATAAGCAAAATTCTTTTAAAGTCATCCTTCCATGCAACTTACATACAGCAAGGCTATCATATGCATTGAATGAGCCGGGGTATATCTCAAAAAAACAGGATAACGGCATTGGAAAATCGAAACTAAAAGGCAACAAAACAGATCCCCCGCTAATAATTTTTTATTGTGCTGATGCTATACTATATTCGGCGCAAATAAATTTTTATTTCATACCACAGTCTGCTCGTTCTATTTGAAACGAATAATCTTACTTTTAACAAGAGGTCATTTCACATCTCACTTTACCTTATGAAACCTTATGCAAGATTAAATTTCGATCAATAATTTATAGGTGTCGGATCAAGCAGTGTCCATTACATATATATGGTGGGGCGTCTCATCCACAGTTTTAAATAATTATTATTTGGCTCCTCCTTTTTGGACTATCAATGTATTCAATGCAGGATCTTCCACCATTCTCTCCATCTCAGACATTACCAAATCCTCCACATCCTGCTTAATCTGCAGGTAATTCCTTTGTATCATCCCAGCATCCACCTCCTGGATAACAGGCAATGGGTAGTATGCCTGTTGTTCTCTTTTTAAAACTTCATGATCATTTAAGATCGCTGCGTGAAAAGCTTTCAGTTCAATTTTATTATCAGGGTCATCCGCCACCATGCCTACAAATTCACCGGAACTTAATCCGGCAATTTTAGACGCCGGAATGGCAGTATCCAATTGTTTGGATTTACTGATAGAAGTATCCGTTCGGTTAATGGATAAACTGGATCTGTCCTGCATGATCTTTCCGAAGCGATCGGATAACTGTTTGGCAGATTCCCCTGTCACCTGGCCGCTGATGATGTTGCCAGTAATATTCATGATTACATCTGCCTGGTCTTTCCCGTAATCCTTCTTCAACTGGCTAAAATCCTGAACGCCTAAACAGGTGGCTACCTTATTACTTCGGGCGGTGGCTATCAGGCTATCAATATTGTTTAAATAAATAGTCGGGAACTCATCGAAGACCAGACTGCTTTTCAGTTTGCCCTTTTGGTTCACTAGTTTTATAAGGCGGTTGACATATAGTGACAAGACTGCTCCATATATCTGGATTTTTTGCGGGTTATTACCGACACACAGGATTTTGGGGGCTTTCGGGTTATTTATATCCAACGAAAAATCATTCGCCGACATCACATAATACAGTTGTGGGGAAGACAATCTGGCCAGTGCGATTTTTCCGGAGGCAATCTGCCCCTCCAACTGCGGCATCACATCGTTGATGTAGGCATTTACAAACGGGTTGATCAATACTTCAATTTCCTTTTCCGTTCTAAGAATGGAGAACAGTTTGTCATAGTCAATTTGCATCAGCTCTATGATATGCGGCAGTGTGCAGAATTGTCCATCCTGGTATCGTCTCAAAAACCATACGATGGCCGTCAAAAAATTGATCGCTGATTCAACAAAAAAATCGCCCGGTTTTTTAATCCATTCCCTGTTTAATCCCATTAAAATGGTGCGCGCCGATTCTGCAGCATCCGTAATATCCAGCATATTTTCCTTATCCAGCGGGTTACACCGGTGGCTCCTGGTCAGGTCATCAAAATTGATGACATAAAACTCCGGTGTGACCGGGTAGCGATGCTTGTTTTTAAGGTAATGGTTGTAGGCGATTACCGATAAATCATCAAACTTAAAATCATAGACGAACATGGAAAATCCTTTTTCCAGGTGTTGGGAGATAACATGTCGTATCACAAAATAACTTTTGCCTGAACCCGGGCTGCCCAGTACCAGCAGTGACCGAAAGGGATTGATAATATTGATCCAACTTTTGAGGATCTTTCCTTTTAGATAATACCTGGCAGGCAGGTTAACGGAATACTCATTTTGGAGCAACCGTTCTTCCTGAGGAAAGGTTTCATTTTCCTTGTTGAAAACATCTTTGTTATTAAACTGCGTCCGTAAAATACGGGACAACAGCGTTCCCCCTGTTAATACCAATAGAAAACCCAGACTGGTTAAGCTGATATAGGTTATAGCTACGGCTTTAATGTCTGACGGTAATAGCAACGACAAATAACTGGCAAAATAAATGCTCAGACCGGTAATGATATACCCAAAAGCAGTCTTGTAGTTCAGCTTTTCATCCTTCCTTCCTTTTACCCCTAATAATGAAATGCCCAGGAAACCAATCGCCCATAATTTTGAAGCAATAAACCGGTCAAACAAGCCCGTTCGTTGGATGTTACCCATGAGCCGGCCGGTCAGTTGACTACTTAAACCCCAGGCTTCAAAAGCCTGGTAACAGTAAAAATAAAAATGCAACACTAAAATGACAATACTGATCAGCCTTGTCATGTCCAGTATCTTGCGCAGGCCCTGTTCATTCTCCCCGGTATTCATAATGCCCCTCCTGCCTCCCCCATTGGGTGAGGTTATTTTAAGCGTGATTAAATAGAAAGCTGTTTTCTTTTTTTTCTCTTTCTCTTTTTTAACTGATACGGTACATAGTCCTCTCCTGGCATCGGAGCCGTCAGTATGCCGGGGAGCGTCCAGTCTTTTTCCTGCGGAATTCCATCGGATGTTTTTAGATCCTGCCGCCGGAATTGCCCTTTATTTACTTCAGGCTGCATCTCTTTCATTTGCCCGTGATTAAGTTTTTTGATTTTCGATGCGGGTGGCTTTAATTCAGTTTGTGGCGCGCATTTTTCAAGGATGCCTTTTGCGCTGTATTGTTTGCCCAGGTCGCTGCCGTTGAATACGCATTTGGTTTTGTGATCCACGTAGGTAATGCCGTAAATAATATCTTCCTTTCCTTTGCGCAAAACGACACTGATATTCTCTTTCTCCAGCGACTTTATAAAATCTTCCAGGCCGGCAGGTTGCTGATTCAATATCCAGCCTATTGTTGTTTGTAATTTTTTCTTGTACGGTGTTTTCAGCGGCCCATTGGCAATAAACTTTTTCTCCAGGTTGGCCAGTGTTGGTTTCATAAAAAAAGCACTGGCTTTTTGTGGGATGCCCAGTTTGTTTCCCTGTTCATCCAGGATGCGGTAGGTAAGTCCATTGTGCCTGTAAATCCGTGAACCTTCCTGTCCCCTGTCGGCAGTTATATTGTATAGTTTAAGGACTGCGTTCAATTCGGCGAGTGAGGTGAATTTATATTGGTTAAGAACCGGCCCCAGCACATTGGCAATCGCCCTGCGTGTTGCTGATTTGCCGTAAATTACTTTGCGTGCGTCAAGGGGTTGCAGCTTTAATGTGTCCGCATTCTTTTTTTCTTCCGCTTTAACCAGGCCAAATTCAATCTCGATTTCCTTCCTGGCTTTCTCCGATTGATTGCGTCCCAGGTTGTGCATCGAAATCCGCCTCCCATCCTTTTCAATATTGGTCGACACGATATGTATATGCGGGTGACCGCTATCGTAATGACGGTAGATTAAATAAGGCTGTGCACCGAATCCGATTTTGTTCATATAAGCCGCTGCTATCTCCACCATTTTTTCGTTGGCGATTGCTTCGGAAGGATCAAAATTTAGCGACACGTGCAGGGTGTTGGTGGTGGCGCTATCGTTGAGGGAAGTAAACCGCTCAAAGTGATTGATTTTATCATAAAAATTGAGTTTGTCTACGTCCTTAATAAATCCGGATTCAGCCAGGATTTCGGCCTTGCCTTCCTTTATTTTTTGCTCGTTGTAATTAAGCGCTTTTGAAATGCTTTTACTGGTATTTATTCTTGCGACCATTTATTATCCATTTGAATGATCCTTGAATTGATTTCCTCCACTTTTGTAAAGAAAGATTGCTTGCTGTTTTCATTCAGCAAAGCCCACGCTTTTATCTCCGGGTCCTTGTCCATGGTATGCAGTTTTTTCACCGATTGATTGAAGTTATTACCGATGGCTTTTAATTCATTCCGGAGCAGGATCATCTCTGCCACAAAGTCATCAAAGGATTGATTGCGGGTATAAACAGTAATGGGCCTATGTAACAGCACAGCGCGGATATATCCACTTAACTTCCGCTTCGTACTGTTTTTAAAACTGGCGTTTAATGTGATGTATTCCTTTTCTGTAAACCGGACCGTTACCCTCCTGGTTAATTTGCTCTTTTCTTGCTGCTTCATACTCATCACCCTTTATTAGCCTTTATTATTATCCCCCGACACGACCCCGGAGTGAAAGGGAAAACCCGTTTGTCCGACAAACGTACATTTCACCGGGGACGACTACGGTCACCTGAACGCTTCCAATGCTCTTGCTTCCCTTTGGTATTATAATGCTTGTTTATAGCACGCTTTTCTTACCACCCTTAACAGTCAACCGGATTAAAAAAGCGGTTAAAGCGGTATATTTCTACTATTGGTTGCAGGCTGTTTCCTCTTGCCAACGATGCATTCATTCAGGTCTTTGTAACCAGCATACAGGTCACTTTCGTCAATATATCTTTTGTCTGATTGCAGTGCATAGCGGCTGCAATTTTGTCCGGCCCGGTCATTGTCGGAATAGATGGATGGCCTCATACTGTGCTAAAAAAGGGCGGGCGTTTTCAAAAAAAGAAAGCGAATTCAATATGCAGCAATCCCAATGAAAGGATGGGTCATTTGTATGCACGACAAGGAAAGAAAGAAAGTCAATGAAGCCTTCAAATACAGCGACTTTTTCAGATCCATTTTTGATCGTGGTTATCCCTTTGGGGGAGCTGCTGTTTTTGAAATATTGGTTGCGTAATTCATAACCGCCTGCGTCATTTTTAAACCCGATGCTATAATATATTTTTCCTTTTAACTGGTAGCTAATTTCCCTGCAATACAAGCTCGCAATCCCGCAGGGGATTTTGCGTTGTTGCAGATAGCTTAACAGGGCCGTTGAACCAATCATTAAATCCTGCAGAATGATAAGGTGGTTATCTGTGTCACTTAGATGATCCTGCCGGTGAAAGCCAACCTGGCGAAATGAAAAATTTCCCTGTACTGATTTTAGCAATTCAGCATTCGTGCAATGGTGGTAAAGAACACCGAAATCAATTATATTTCCTCCTTTGCCGGTGCCATGATCAAACCAGCGGTTCAGCTTCCTGTTGACTTTAAATGAAGCGGTTTTTTCCGTTCGTAAGGGCGATAAATACCAATAATTATTGTTGCTTACTTTAAAAGACTGGTGGCCCAGTGTAGACAGGTAATCCACCATATCCAATTCCCTCGCCTGCGCACAGGTAAGGCGTTGTTCACTGTTATTCATTGTATACTATTTTCAACCTTCACTGATTCAGTTCACGGATGTAAAAATAGCCAGGCAAACAATTACAAAAAGATCCCTGTCAGATTCTGAACAGGATCAAACCGCGGTGCCGTATTATTTTTGTCTGCGTAAAAATGATTAGCAGATAATAAAATAGTTGTATGTCAGTAAAAACAGATGTCGCCAAGATTTATGAAACCGTGCTCAGCATTCCGGGTATGAATGAAAATGTGAAAATTGCCTTCAGCATTCCGCGCAAAAACGTATTGCTGTTAAGTAAAATAATTGAGCGGGGTTTATCAGCTGAAGACCCCGACAATAAAATATTTTCTGTACTGGACATGGTGCCGAAACAAACCCTGCAGGAACTGCAGGCCTTACCGGCAGACTTGCTGGAAAAGGCAGGCCTTACTGAAATGAATCAGAAATTACAGGCATTCTAAACAGCCTGTAACAGGCTGTCCAGGCCCCGGCCTGCCAGGACAAGGGGGACTTCCGGGAAATAAATTGTTTATAAAAAAACTGTTTTACAACAGTCCTTCTTCAGCAAATGAATAATAATTTTCACTGGTAACAATTACATGATCCAGTACATTGATATCAAGATATTTGCCGGCCGCTTTGATCTTCGCAGTCAGCTGTTCATCCGCCGGGCTTGGTTTGATATTGCCGGAGGGATGGTTATGGCTAAGAATTATTCCGCAGGCGTTGGCTTTTAATGCAGCTGAAAAAATCAGTTTTGGATCTGCAATGGTACCGGTTACGCCGCCTGTAGATATGTCTACCACGCCCAGTACCCGGTTTGCCCTGTTCAGTAATAATATTTTGAATTGTTCCACAAAATCTATTTTGCCCTCATTCCATAAGGACATTAATAATTTGGCGGCATCGTTGGCCTTACCAATTACCGGCCTTTCAGAAGCTTTGACGTTTGTTTTGTACACCAGTTCAATCTCTGCCACCTTTTTCCAGTCCTGCTGATTCATTGTGCTCTCCATAATTGACATGTTTTAATGATTTAAAAATTAATTATGGAACCTCACCCGGCCTTTGCCGGATTTGCGCAAGAAGCAGCGGAATAAATAATGGCCCCGTGGGAAGGAACTGTGTTTATGCCGAACTTCTTGCAGGCATATCCCAGGCAAAGGCCGAACTTTGTGCAGTGATTAATGCAAAAAATAACACGCTAAATGCCTTCGTGTTTTTTAAGATTATTTTTCCTGGGAAAAACTTTTTATAAAAACATCAAATAGATAAACACAACGAGCCGTCCCGGGAGGGCGGCTCGTTGTGTTGCATTGGAATGACTAACGGTCTTTTCCTGCCATCCATTGGATGATTACCCATAAAAATCCCGTCAGTCCTTTCAGCATCAACCATCCTGCATGCAGGAGACGGATAAAAATTGAAAATGCTAATTGCAGTATTTTGTTTTAAAGTGATTAAGAGCGCCACCAGAAAAAAGGTGGCGCTGGTTCAGTTTTTATGCCCTCTCCGTTACTTCGGCACGTTCAATACTGATATAATACGTTGTGCCGTCTTCCATATCAATCCATGTGCTGCCATTATTGGATGAAATTGCCTTCACACCGGCGATCTCAAACGGAATAGAAATGTGCAGGAATAATTCCTTCCAGAAATTTGTCGTAGTCATATTGATTATTTTAAATTGTCAGGTAATAACATTGAACCGGCTATTTCAAAAACCCCTGTGCAAGGATATTTGTAAGCCACCTGTTAGCGAAGGCGCAATGACTTGCCTGCCAGACGGGAATAAAACCGGTTACTTTGCCATCATTGATATGAACGGATTCTTCGTATAAACCCAGGCTATCCTGTTGATACATTTGCGGATAAATCAACGTTTCAGTACTTCCGGGATCGGGAACAACAATAAAGCACATTTCAGGATCGCGCATCAGGTCGCCGTTTTGGACATAGGTATGTGAAAGGCTGTACAACCGGCCTTCGCCCGAACTGGTTAGAACCTTATGAAGGAATTCCAGTGTTAAAGGCATAAAACTTTTTGATTCTATCTTTAAATGATCCGCTTCACCCATTTTTTTTACCAGTTGCAGGAAAATACGGGTGCTTTTGCGATTTAACTGTTTCATAAAAAAAGTTGCGCCCCTTGGTTTCCGGCGGCGCCCCCGGACCAGTAGTGATTAAAATGGTACATCTTCTTTTGTGTCTGTGGTTGCTGTCTGGCTATCGCTTATTGCAACCGTTTCTTGTTTTTGTAATTTGCCATGCAGTTTGATGTTGCTTACATGCAGTGTCAAGGTGCCCCTTGCCTTTCCCTCCATGTCATTCCAGACATTCAAATCAATACGACCCGCCAGTTCTACCAATCCTCCTTTTAATAAATAGGGTGCGATACCGATCCCCGTCCAGTAGGAGCAGTTTACAAAGCGGGTGTTGTCTTTTGTTTCCCCGTTTTTTGTTTTGTAGCGATCATTGATCGCAATTGAAAAGTTTACTACCTGGCGATCGCCCTTTACTGTGTTAACCTTTGCATCTGCGGTTAACCGTCCTGTTACTACTTCCATTTTGTTTACATTTTAATGGTGATAAAAAAAGTTATGAATGAAAAGAGAGAAACCGTAACAACTCGCCTGGCTCCGCCCCGCTCATATAACCCTTAGCGACCAGCCATCAGAACTGTGGAGGAAGGACAAGGTTTTTCGAAAAAAATACTACCGCCGTCCATTGTTAGCATGCAAAAGCGGTGGAGATTTTTTTTGAAAACCGGTGGCCAGTGCGGGTAAGCGACAGCGATCCTTACCCGCACGAAGACCTTGTCCTGCACGGAACAGTTCAATATCTTTGCGGCAGGGTGCGGATGAGTATCTCCGCTATGATGAATGCTGACCGGCAAAAGCCGGCAAAGGAACAGGTTAAAAAAGGAGGTCACAGGCAGGCCTCATCTCCGGATACCTGCCGGTGAAAAAAAAGGTTTATCCAATGCCCGGAAATGGATAGCGGCGGGATCAAACGCTGTTCCGTATTTGCGCATATCTACCGGACGCGATTAATCACCAGTTTTGTACGCTGCATACAATAACGCAGGCGGTCAATGGCGATGGCTATCCTGGTAAGACTTTCTTTTATTGCATTATCGGGTAAGCGGGTTACCAGGTAGCCCGTTCCCTTAGTGACACCTACTTTTACCGCGATCTTACAGGCGTCCATACCGGACACATCCGAACTGTAAACTGTTGCTATCCTATTATGATTTTTATCATCAACGATCCAAATCAACCAGTAAGGTGGCTTTTATTTCAGCAACCTGATTGTGTGTACCTTTGGCATCCGTGTACTGCCGGTAATTAAGAAAGCCTTCAACCAGCACATGACTACCCTTTACAAGATGGTCCTTAAACACCGCCACTTTTTTGCTATCCCAAATCCAGACTGTGTGCCAGCTTGTTTTTTTGATAGTTTCACCGGCGGGATTTTTGTGCCAGTGGTCGGTTGCCATGCGAAAACGTCCATATGCTGTTCCGTTGGCAGCTGTTTTAACGATGATGTCTTTTCCCAGCCAGCCTACCAATTGTACCCGGTTCATCGATTTCATAGTTGTAATATTTTGTTTGCCCAACAGCGGGCCGGACAAAAATATTGCGGTCGAAAACTCGTTTCCAATTCGTACACATGTACATTCGTGTAGAATAAGCCTACACAGGTATACACGGATAATCCGCAGATTAAAAAACCTTGTTATGGAAAAAGCAATGGTGCGGCTATGCCTCGAATGCGGTAAGCCATTAAAAAAAGCGAAACGAATAGACAGTAAATTCTGCGATGAAGAATGCCGCAATGACTATTTCAATGCATTGAAATACCAGGAGAGCGCAGAAATTAAAAAAATTCAGAATACCCTGAAAAGTAACCGCCGCATTTTGAAAAACCTGCTGGGAAATAACCGGGAAGTGATCATGGAAAAAGCTATCCTTATCAAACTGGGGTTTAATTTCGACTACCACACCCATCATGTCATCAGCAAAACAAAGCGCAACGAATTCATTTTTTCTTTCAATTACGGTTATCATCAGATGGATAACAATCAATACAAAATTGTGAAAAGCTTTACATAAGGGCCGGGGGTAATCCCCGGCCCCGGCCCCGGCCATTTCGGCTGTCACTGCAAATTCATAGATCGCTATTCCCATTAATACGGGAAAATCCATACCACCCAGAACCTGGTTTACAGCATAAGCCCATGCATTTGGCGGCAGGGCCTGGGCGACACCGCAACTTTCAACTTAAGACAAAATTAAAATTCTTATGAGCAAGATTAAAGTAACAAATTTTACCATCTCCTTAGATGGATTCGGAGCTGGAGCCAATCAAAGCATCAAAGAACCGTTGGGCGCAGGAGGTGAGGAATTGCACACTTGGATGTTCCCAACAAAAAGGTTTCGTGCAATGGGCGGTAAGAAAGATGGAACTGAAGGAATTGACAACGACTTTGTGGAAAAAGCATTTGAAAATGTAGGTGCATGGATTATGGGACGGAATATGTTTGGACCAATTCGCGGGAATTGGACAGATGATGAGTGGAAGGGTTGGTGGGGCGACAACCCACCCTACCATGTTCCTGTTTTCGTTTTAACTCACTATGAAAGGGAACCTGTGAAGATGAAAGGAGGAACGACATTTCATTTTGTGACCACAGGAGTAAAACCGGCATTGGAAGAAGCAATAAAAGCAGCAAATGGCAAAGATATACGAATCGGAGGAGGGGTCTCTACTATCCGGCAATTCCTGCAAGCGGGTCACGTTGATGAAATACATCTTGCCATATCACCTCTTTTCCTCGGCTCAGGCGAACATTTATTCTCAGGCATTGATATGCTCAGGCTGGGGTTCAACAAAATACAAAGAATCGAAGGAGAACAAGCAACGCACATCATCATAACGAAAGGCTAATGTTAGCAAGAATAGCCAGCTGCTTACAGGTGGTTTTCTGCTATGCTGGCCGTTATGGACAACAAAAAATAAAATACCGGTCTGATTATGGGAAATTCCTGTCAACTTTTAAGACTACAATTTATTATAAGGAATACGGCAAAGGCAGCCCATTGATATTACTGGAAGGCGGTATGGGCAGTATTGCCCGGAAATCCAGGGGGACAGTACCACTTCTTTTCTTTACCCCGGTAATCCGGCATTTAATTTCGAACGCTTTTGTCAGCAGTTGAATAACCGTGGCTTTGTTATTTACCCCGGGCAAATCGGGGTTCCATAAAAGATGTCATGGAAGAAGAAGGCCTGGCCATCGGTTTGGGTTAAGGTGTGCAGGGCATCTTCGGTCAATTCCCCAATGCCTGCCGGTTGAACATGCAGGCGTTGCATACGCGTATTTATCCTTCATCCCGGTGAATGTGTTGCGCACGGCTCCTTATTCCGCCGGTAGTTGTATTTCTTATCTTTTTACCATTTACAACAGCGATTTCCGGCTGTATGTTTGTGCTGAGTAAATGCAGCTGTGCATGGGTGTTAGTGGAAGTGAAAAGTGGGAAGGGGACACCATCAGGCTATGGCGGGCAGGCCCGCCATAGCATTCTTTTACTTTCCTCCCTGATACAAATTTGTATTACTGCTGGTATAGCATTCTAAAATGATAGGTGATGAGTCAACTGCGTGCAATGATCCCACTGCAGGATCAAATGGTATTGCCTGACAAGTCATACCCTGACAGCAATAAATATCATTTAACGGGCGGGGTGACCACGATGGCAAAAGGACTATTTGGCCGGGTCTTCAGCAGTCATTTTAAAGTCGCGGGTTTCGATATCTGGTTCAGCAATTATCATATTGCTCAGCCCACCGGTTTTATTTTGAATTACCCTCCCCCATTATTTTTATTGCATATTCCATGGCTCAATGAATCAGGAATCATTTACGGCCATGCAGGCGAATCAAATCCCGGAGAGCAACAATTTGATATCTACTGTTCACCCCGGGGCAATGCAGTTCTTACCTTTCCGGGTGCAACGGATTACCAGGTTTTTGCTATCGTTTTTTCGCCCGATTTTTTAAAGCAGTTTGCAAAGCATTGTGATAAATTACAGGATATATTGGACAAAGGGGATGCAGGAAATACAGCACGAATGCTGGATAGCAGACAGTTTCTTTCTCCTGACATGATTCATGTTATTCACAAAATGATACATTTTAGAGGGAAAGAAGCCCTTGCCTCCCTCTATTTTTCCGGGCTCGTGCAGGAATTGCTGTTACTGGTCTGTATCCGGGTTAACTTGCTTTCTGATCAGCCGCCGTTTCCGGCCATTGATTTGGCGCAGGCGGAAAAGGCCAGAAAAATTATCACCGGAGATTTTGAAGCATTTCATACGGTGGAGGAGCTGGCTGCAAAGGTTGACACGACAAAACACAAACTGCAAAAGGCATTCAAATACCTGTACGGCCAGACAGTGGCGCAGTACTCACGGGAAGCAAGACTGGAAAAGGGGCACCAGTTATTAATACAGACCTCGCATCCGCTCAGAGTGGTCTGTGAAATGGTGGGCTATCCCGATCCTTCCAACTTCTCCGTGGCTTTTAAAAAGCAATATGGCTACTGGCCCGGTGAAATACAAAAAAATAAAAAAGGGTAGCCCGCAGTGGGCTGCAAAAGCCATGAACCAACAATGCTTAAAAAGCATTCGTTTACCTCCCTGTCATTATCAACAAAACGATACTACTTACATTACGATAATATATAATTAACTCTTTTTTTCAATATATTCATTATTCGCGTTTTTATTTATATAAAACCGGCCACCCCCTTTTTCCTTCGTAGATAGGTCTGAACGGGAAAGAAGCAATAATAAAAGACATTTTTTTATGATTAGCAACTTCCTATTAAAGTAAGGACTTTTTTAGAACGTTATATGATTACTTAACCCTTTAACAACTTCCAACAATTGGTCATTGGGACAAGTTGGTCAAAGAAGAACAGTGATACAGGGAGGTTTCAAATATTACGCTGAAATATCATTTATAAAACAACAGGGACTGACAAATTAGACAGAAACAATGAACAGCCACTTTTTTTTCTGCGGACGCTTACATATTTCTCTTATATTCTTTATCTGTCAGACGATAGGATTTTCATATTACAATGAGCAACCCTTGTGCAATTCATACCGTCTCACCAACAAAGCGAACAACTTTTGGGCAGCTACAGCGCTTATATAATAAGTCAGGAACAACCATGGGGTTCCTGGCAAATTCTCTTATCTATTTCCTTTTTCTTTTCAGCAGCTATTTTGGCAAAGCCCTTCAATTTTTATTGAGGGGCTTCCTTTTTATTTAATGTGTATACCGGTCCATACACTCTCTATTAAACAAATTAAATCCCGTCACCTTCCATATCCCTGGCGAGATTTGGCATCTTGCCTGCCCCTATAATGAGATCATTGTTTACCTTTTTTTGTTCTTTGCAACGGATAAAAAACAATGAGGTGACAAACAAGGCAATTATCAAACTTGCTTTCATGGCTGCTGTGTTTGTTTGTTAAATAAGGGGCAAAGATACTAAAGCCACTGAAAAAACATTTCTTAAGAGACAGCAGCATACCAAAGACCAGGCTAACCGCAATTCATACAGCAATATTGACATTTGGTTACGTAACCAATAGAATATAGTCATTCCCATCCTCAATTTTGTCCCATCATTAAAACATTAAACAATAATTTATGAAAAGGATTTTTTTGATGCTATTGAGCAGCGCTGTTATTCTTACTTCCTGTAAAAAAGATAATGATGACAAGGGCGGTATTTTTAAAGGCCCTGAAGTTCAGGTACATAATGGTAAAGCCTGGACCTGGGTGCAAATTGCCAGGAACGGCAGCCCGGAACGTATTGGAATCACAATTGACGACGCTGCACTGAACAGTCTTCCTGCAGGTGGAACCGGCGAGGGCGGTCATGATCACAGTGGTGAAAATAATTGGATACTGAAATTTCATCTTAAGGCTTCTGTCACAGCTTATGACCATGTGGGTTTAGACTGGAATCCTATGGGTCACGAACCAGACCCGATTTATGGTAAACCGCATTTTGATTTTCACTTTTACCTTATCAGCCCCGAAGCAGTGGCAGCTATTCCACCATACGAAATGGACAGCCTGAAATTTAAAAACTGGCCTGCCCCTGCATATTTTCCAGCCAATTACTTTAACGCAGGCGGTGGCGTTCCGCAGATGGGTGCCCACTGGGTAGATGTAACGTCGCCTGAATTTAATGGACAACCTTTCACGCAAACCTTCATATATGGTTCTTTTGATGGGAAAGTGAATTTTTATGAACCCATGATAACACTCGAATTCTTAAAGAACAACAGTAATTTCCAAAGAAATATCCCACAGCCTGCCAAAGTTCAAAAAACGAGCTATTATCCTACTATTGAGCGGGTGATTAAACATGATGGCGTAACTGAAATTGTGTTCGATGGATTTGTATACAGAACACAATCATAAAGCTATAGGTTCCCAGAATGTAGTTACGTTTGATGATCTTAAATATTCTGAAAGTCTGGTGCAATTCCTTCGATCAAATAATTAAGTTATAACTTGGTTGTATGCATATTACAGGGAATTGCACCTTACTACGTGTACATAGTTAACTGTGTTCCTTTATTCGGTGGTCCGGGGTTTGCAGTCTCTTGCCCTTCTGAACGTTATTTTCACACCCATTTAAAGCCCTGTAATAATTCTTTTAAATTTGTGCAATTCTACTGGCTAACCAAATCATTATTTCACCGTGATCATCGCAAGACAAGCAGCTTTTGTCTGGAAACATGTGAATCATATAACATATTACAGGAATTATATAACTCCTGCCAATAAAAGGAATTGAACCTTTGTGGGTTTCCGCACCTGCACATAATAGATACAAGGTTAAACGCCCCGTCTTGGGGGCGCTGTTCTAAGAATAAGACTTCAATAAATTGAAATCAGGCCCTGTCATACATAGGAAACAAACCTTTAGAAAGATTGCATACATGATTAAAATCAGCTGCTTCACTAACCCGAATCAGCTTTATATAATAGTCAGACATGTAGTTTTGATCCGGTTTATGGGGATTTTATATTGGCAATGTTTCCTGATTACTGAAAATGACTAAAATAGAAATCAACAATTATCAATAAATAAATCAAATAAAATGAAAAAGTTACTGTCGGTGTTAGCAATGACAACTCTTTTGTTAGCATTCAATTCAATGAATTTGATTGCGCAGGATGCTACGCTAACAACTAAAACCGCTACAACCAAAATGGGGTATACCGTTTTAAACCCAGGTGAGACTATAAAAATTTATAAATACGTGCATTCCGGGCATTCTCCCAAAGTAGCAGACAAGTTTCCTGTTAAATACTATTTTGTAACTAAATCATCTGATGTTTTACAAGATCTTACCAAAGAAAACCTGAAGAAAGCATTTCCTGAAAATCATGCTTTTCATGATGCTTTGGATGCCAATTTTAAAGAGGATAAAGAGCTTATTAATTATGATGCTTTTCATAAAATATATAAGATAAACCGCTTGTATCAGAACAGTGTAAAATAGTTTTTTGCAAACAGTCAGCTTCAATAACTGCCACTGATAACGAAGTTTTACCAGGTCAAAAAAATTATGTGATTTTTATTTCCGTGAAAATATACTAAGGTAGTTTGCTTTATCTACCATTTTTACTTAAGAGAAGCAAAAATGGTAGTTTTCACGAATTGCATGGGATCTATAGTATAGAATAGTACTGATTTTGTTTTTATTTAAATGAAAAAAATTCTCACAACCATATTAGCTGTATTGTACATCGGCACATCTACTGGTGCATCAATACATTTGCACTATTGCATGGGTGAGTTGGCCGAATGGGGATTGGGAGATAATACATCCATAACCTGCAGTAGCTGCGGTATGAAGCAGGCAGAAGAGAAAGATAATGGGTGCTGCAGGGACGAATATAAATTCATAAAAAATGTACAGGATCAAAAAACTACGGAAGCCGGGCTTCAGATAGTAGGTTTTGAGATTGTACTGTTGCCTGTTTCTTTTTTTGAGATTTCTTGTCCTGAGTTCTTTTCAGTTAGTGAAGAATATACTTTCAGCCATGCTCCTCCCCGAAGTAATGGCGTTGCGGTATACATCCGCAATGGAGTCTTCCTTATTTAATAAATACTGCTTTTTTTGATGCTTGACAATTTTATTGCCGGGCTATTCGCGTTCCTGCATACCAGGTCTTTATAATTTTTTTAGAAAAAAGAAATATTAAGGCGCACCTAAAGCTCTCAAACGAATCATATGGTAAGAGCACTGATAAGTCTTGCTTTAAGAAACCGGCTGGTTGTTCTGCTCACAGCAGCAGGATTGTTTGCCTGGGGTATTTATTCCATCAAAGAAAACCCTATTGATGCCATACCTGATTTAAGTGAGAACCAGGTGATAGTTTTTACTGAATGGATGGGCCGTAGTCCGCAAGTAATGGAAGACCAGGTTACTTATCCGTTGGTCAGTAACCTACAGGGCATTCCAAAAATTAAAAACATCCGTGGTACCTCCATGTTCGGGATGAGTTTTGTGTATGTGATCTTTGAAGACAATGTAGACATCTATTGGGCAAGAACAAGGGTATTGGAACGGTTAAACTATGCTCAACGTTTATTGCCAACAGGTATAACGCCAACACTTGGCCCGGATGGAACAGGCGTGGGACATATTTTCTGGTATCATTTGGATGCACCCCGTATGGATTTGGGAGAACAACGGGCATTACAGGACTGGTATGTAAAGTTTGCTTTGCAAACAGTGCCTGGTGTGGCAGAAGTGGCTTCCTTTGGGGGATTTGAAAAGCAATATCAGTTAATTGTTGACCCTGTAAAACTCCAGTACTACAATGTATCCCTCATGGATGTGATGAACAAAGTAAAAGCCAACAACAATGATGTGGGTGGAAGAAAATTTGAAATGGCAGACATGGCTTATATCATCCGGGGACTGGGATATATAAAAAGCAAAGAGGATGTTGAGAATATAGCACTGGCCAATTACAAGGGTATTCCTGTAAGGGTAAAAGATATCGGAACGGTACAAATGGGGGGGGATTTACGCCTTGGCATTTTTGACATGGACGGAAAAGGGGAAGTGGTTGGCGGCATTGTGGTAATGCGCTACGGCGAAAATGCAGATAAAGTAATAAATGCAGTAAAGGAAAAAATGAAAGAAGTGCAGAAGGGATTGCCCGAAGGAGTAGCTTTTAAAACGTCTTACGACAGAAGTACTTTAATTGAAGAAGCAGTGGCTTCAGTAAAAGGTACCCTGATTGAAGAATTGACTACCGTGTCTGTTGTGATATTAATCTTCCTATTTCACTGGCGAAGTGCATTGGTAATACTTATTCAACTCCCTATTTCGGTCGCTATTGGTTTTATTTTACTGCAGGCATTTGGCCTGTCATCCAACATTATGTCATTAACTGGTATTGCATTGGCCATCGGTGTGGTGGTCGATGATGGAATAGTTATGGTGGAAAACAGTTACCGGCATATCAGCGAGGCGCAGGAGGCCAAATTGCATACCACAGATAAAAATTAATTATGGCTAAATGGTTTAAGAAATATAAAAACCCTTTATCAGCAAGCGAGAGGATTGATATTATTTTAAAATCATCCAAACAGGTTGGTCCGGGCGTTTTTTATTCCACAATTATTGTGATCGCTTCTTTTCTTCCAGTTTTTTTATTAACCGGGATGGAAGGAAAATTGTTTTCACCACTGGCCTGGACCAAATCATTTATATTGATTGTTGATGCGTTTTTAGCCATTACGCTTACGCCTGTATTAATTTCTTTTTTACTGAAAGGGAAATTAAGACCTGAGGGCAAAAATCCTGTCACAAGAATTTTGGAAATAATTTATACGCCTGTTTTAAAATGCTGCCTGCATTGGCGGAAAACTATTATTGGTATAAATCTGCTGGCATTAACTCTTGGTATAATAATAATGACCCGCCTGGGTTCGGAGTTTATGCCGCCTTTAGATGAAGGTTCGTTGCTTTTTATGCCTGTTACATTACCTGATATTTCCAACTCCGAAGTAAAACGCCTGCTGCAGGTGCAGGATAAATTAATCAGCACAGTTCCTGAAGTAGCGCATGTATTGGGTAAAGCAGGTCGTGCCAATACAGCAACAGACAATTCCCCGATTAGCATGATTGAAACCATCATTTTGTTAAAACCTGCTAAGGAGTGGCGCAAAGGCATGACCAAGGATGGTATCATCAATGAGTTAAATTCAAAGCTGCAAATTCCGGGAATAACTAACGGCTGGACACAGCCTATCATTAACCGTATCAATATGCTTTCTACGGGTATCAGAACTGATGTTGGATTAAAAGTTTATGGACAAAATCTTGATACCATTTATGCATTTGCCCAAAATATAAAAAAACAATTGGAAGGAATTGACGGTGTGAAAGACTTGTATGTTGAACCAATAACAGGGGGTAAGTACATTGATATTATTGTAAAACGGGATGAAATTGGAAGGTATAATTTAAGTGTTGATGATGTGAATGCAGTTATTGAAAGTGCTTTGGGTGGAATGAAATTGACTTCCACTATCGAGGGCCGGCAACGTTTTTCGGTTAATGCCAGGTATGGACAGGATTTTCGCAATAACCTGAGTGCATTAAAACGATTACAGGTACAAACGATGGGATTCGGTCCCGTTCCGCTGGAAGCTGTGGCGGATATAAAAATAAGTGATGGCCCGCCAATGATCAATTCGGAAAATGCAATGCTGCGGGGTACCGTATTGTTCAATGTAAGGGAAAGGGATTTGGGCAGCACTGTAAAAGAAGCACAGCAGAAGTTGCATCAAATGTTGACAAAACTACCAAAGGGATATTTCCTTGACTGGAGCGGCCAATGGGAAAATCAATTGCGCGCGAATAAAACACTGAAGATTATTATGCCCATTGTTATCCTGATTATTTTCCTTGTTTTATACATGACCTATCGGTCTATGAAGGAGGCGCTGATGTCGATGATAACGGTTCCATTTGCTTTGGTTGGTGGGGTGTATGGAGTATATTATTTTGGCGTGAACATTTCAGTGGCGGTCCTGGTGGGCTTTATTGCTTTATTCGGTATGGCGATAGAGACCGTAATGCTGATGACTATCTATCTTAATTTATCTATGAAAAATATGGTGGCTGCAACTGCCGTCTCCAATCACGCAATTACTCCGAAATTAATTACTGATTATGTTATAAAAGGCGCTACGCAAAGGCTCCGTCCTTTTATGATGACCGTCTCAGTTTCGTTGTTTGGATTGTTTCCAATTCTTTGGGCTACGGGAACAGGAAGTGATATTATGCTGGCTATTACCATCCCGTTGATTGGAGGAACTATGTCGGCAACCATTTACGTAATGCTTGTTACACCCGTTGTATTTGGATTGGTAAAGGAACGGGAATTAAAAAGAAAAGGAAAAATTGAACTAATCGATGTGGAAGAATAAAATCATATTGCTAGCAGTTGCTTTTGCAGTTTCATTTGCAGGCAGGGCACAAATAGTAAAGCTGGATGCAATCATTGACAGCATCACGGCATTGCACCCTGTTGTAAAAATGTATAACAATGAAATACGCTCCATGGATGAAGCGGCAAAAGGCGCTAAAAGCTGGATGCCCCCGGAGGTTAGCAGCGGATTGTGGATGGTGCCCTATAATCCCAGCCTTTGGAAAAAAGATGATATGGGGGCAACTGGCATGGGACAGTATATGATTGGCGGGCAACAGATGTTTCCAAACAAAAGGAAACAGCATGCAGATGCCGCTTATATGTTGGCTATGTCATCCGTGGAAAAAGAAAAAAAGAATGCCAGCCTGAATGAACTGATCAACGATGCCAAACAGTATTATTACGAATGGATCATTCTGAAAAAGAAATTAATGATCGTTGATCAGAACGAAAATGTGCTCGACTTCATGATTAAAAACGCTGAGATACGATACAAGAATGGAATGGAAAAAATAAGTGCCTATTATAAAGCAAAAGCTGCACTGGGCAATTTGCAAAACATGCGGCTAATGTTTGAAAGTGACATCAATGAAAAACGTATCCGAATCAATTCGTTAATGGTCCGGAGTACAACAACCTATTTTGATATTGATACAGCCTATAATCTGGATGATTTTTCAGGTATTCAATTTGACAGTACGTTTTTTTACAGTAAACGAAGCGATTTAAGATCCATTGATAAAGATATTAGTCTCACGTTGTTGAAACAAGAAGCAGAAAAGCAAAGCCTGAAACCCCAATTTGGCGTTCGGTACGAACACATGTTTGGCTTTGGCGGCTTTCCAATGCAATTTACATTGATGGGTATGATGAAATTGCCACTTGCTGGTTGGTCTTCTAAAATGAATAAGGCCAATATTGAAAGCCTGAAGTGGAAAACCCATGCGCTTCAGTCACAAAAGGAAATGATGGTGAACGAGTATAGCGGCATGGCCTATGGGATGCGGAATGAAATGGAGTTAAAGAAAAGGCAGTTGAAATTATATGATGACAATATCATTCCTGCTTTAAGAAACAACTATAAAACAATGCAACTGGGTTATGAACAAAACACCGAAGAATTATTCATGCTGTACGATGCGTGGGAAACCCTGTACATGACGCAATTGGAATATACAGAAATATTGAATCAGACACTCAAAATTCAGGTTGCAATAGACAGATTAATAGAAAACAAATGAGACAAATAATTCCTTTATTGTTGTTACTTCTCGTCGGACTTGTAGCCGGATGCAATAGTAAGAAGGACCCGCATGCGGCCCACAAGGCTGAAGCTGTGCAGGATATTTACACCTGCCCCATGCATCCGGAAATCATTCGTAACAAACCCGGCAACTGCCCCATTTGCGGAATGCAGTTGGTGAAAAAAGAACGAGATGGCAAAAAGGCGGAAGGAATTGAACTGGAATCTTTGCTGAGGCCAACAAATGAATTTGTTATTTCATCAATTCCTGTTATTACTGTGCAAAAAAGAAAAGAGCAAATAGAGATCGAAGCCCTGGGTAACGTGGCCTATGACACAAGGCAGGCAGGAACGATTTCATCAAGAATAGCCGGAAGAATTGAAAAACTATATGTCCGTTACCGTTTTCAAAAAATTAATAAAGGGCAGCATATACTGAACATTTACAGCCCTGAATTAATGACCGCCCAGCAAAACCTGTTGTTCCTTTTAAAGAATGATACGAACAATATATCTTTTATCCAGGCTGCAAAAGAAAAATTACTGTTGCTTGGAATGAGTAATGCTCAATTACGGCAAATTATTCAATCGGGCAAACCATCCTTAACCATTGCAGTGTATAGCAATTACGGCGGACATATTCACGAAGCGGGTAATGGCAGCGCCATGAATGCGCCGCAAGGCGCCATGAATGATATCGCGCTTTTAACAGAAGAGCTTTCATTAAAAGAGGGAATGTATTTACAAAAGGGACAGTCCATTTTTACGGTTTATAACCCGGATAAAGCCTGGGTTATTTTAAATATTTATGGGGAAAATCAAAGCCTTGTGAAAACAGGGAATGCTGTAAGGATAGAGCCGGAAACAGCTCCGGGTAAAGATTTCAGGGCAACCATCAATTTTATCGAACCTTTTTACCGCAAGGGAAACAAAACATTAACAGCAAGGGCGTATTTCAATAATAGCCTGTTGAAAATTCCTGTTGGCAGCCAGGTCAGGGCAACCATTTTTGGAAATGCCAAAGATGCATATTGGCTTCCAAAGGAAGCGGTGGTTTCATTAGGTTTAGATAAGCTGGTTTTTCAAAAAGCAGGCGGAGGTTTTATTGCGCACCCCATCAATACCGGGATCGTTTATAAGAATCATATCCAGGTATTAAGCGGCATTAGTGATACAGATTCGGTTGCTGCAAACGCCCAATATTTAATGGACAGTGAAAGTTTTATCAAAGTAAAAAACTAAGTATGCGCTACATCACTATGATATTAATCGCTTTGTTGATCTTTGCAGGTTGCAAAAACAAGAAGGAAATTCCAGGCATAGATTTAACCGTGGCGCATGAAAGTAACCATCAACAGGTTGATGAAATTCAATTGAGTGAACAGCAAATCCAGTTGAGCAATATTCATACGGATACCATCCGCATCGGGACCATGGGTGAACAGTTGACATTAACTGCCACCCTAAATTTCGACCAGTTGAAAGCAACCGCTGTCAGTTCAAGAGTGATGGGAAGGATAGAAAAATTATATTTTAAAAGCAATGGAGATTATGTAAAAAGCGGAGCTGCTTTATACGATTTATACAGTGAAGATTTGAACAATGCCAAACAGGAATACCTGCTGGTATTAGACAAAAAGAATGTTTTCAGCAATGAAACCGCCATTGATTTTGACCAGTTGCTGCAAAGTGCCAAAAATAAATTGTTGTTGTGGGGACTTACTGGAAGCCAGGTAGAGGAATTGGCGCAACATAAAAAAGTGACTCCAATCACAACGTTCTACAGTAAACAGCCTGGCTACATTACTAGCATGGAAGTTCGGGAAGGTGACTATATTATGGAAGGCGGCACCATTGTTAAGCTGGCTGATATGTCTACCCTTTGGGCCGAAGCACAGGTATATACGTCGCAATTGTCAGCAATAGATAAAAGCAGTGTTGCCATTATGCAGCTTCCTGACTTGGGGGGCAGAAAAATCAGTGGGAAAATCGAATTTATAAACCCAGAGATAAATCCGGATACAAGGATCAATTTGATCCGTATAACCATTCCCAATCCTGGTAACCAGTTAAAGCCAGGCATGCCTGCTTATGTTATGCTCAAAAGTCCACCACGAAAAACAGTAACCTTGCCCATTGATGCAGTGATCCGGGATGGAAAAGGAGCAACGGTTTGGATACAGACAGCAGACAGGACATTTAAAACTGTAATGGTGCAAACCGGTTTGGAAAGTGATGACAGGATAGAAATCAAATCGGGATTAAGTACTGGTGATATTGTTGTAATAAGCGGGGCATACCTGCTTAACAGTGAATATATTTTTAAGAAGGGGGCCAATCCTATGGAGGGAATGAAAATGTAATGAAAATAAATCTTGTTTTATGAAAACAATTAAAAGAACGGAAATCTATAATGCACCTGCCGAAAAGGTTTTCAGCTATCTTGATGACCTTACCATTACAGGAATGCACATGACCAAATCATCCGGGATGATGATGGGGAGTAAGCTGCACCTGGAATATTTGACAACCAATCATACCGGCCTTGATTCAAAATACAGGTGGACAGGAACAATGATGGGAATGAAAATGGATTTTACAGTTGAAGTTACCAAATGGGTGGAAGGAGTAGAAAAGGTATGGGAAACAATTGGTGAAGCAAAGATGATTATTTATTCCTGGTACAGCATGCATTTATTAGTTTATCCCAGCGGGAATGCAACGCATGCCGAATTATCCATTACATACAAAAAACCAAAAGGATGGTTTGCAAAAATCATATCCTTCCTCTTTGCAGACTGGTATTGCAACTGGTGTTTAGAAAAAATGATGTCGGATACCAAAATAAAAATTGAAAACGAAAAAATAATATTATTGAAATCCGGAAACGGCAATCGCATTAATGGCAGGCAAACAAACTGGTATGTAATAACAGGCGGCCCAGGTTCGGGAAAAACAACAACCGTTCAACTCCTCAGAAACAGGGGATATAAAACAACCATTGAACATGCACGCCATTATATTGATACGCAGAGAATATCTGGAAAAACAATGGAAGAAATAAGAAAAAATCAAATAGAATTTCAAACAGGAGTACTGAATATGCAAATTGAACAGGAGGCATATCTGTTACCAGAAGAAATAGCATTTCTCGACAGGGCCCTTCCTGATTCATTGGCTTATTACCGGTTTCTTGATCTTCCGGTGGAGGAAAAATTAAATACCCAGCTTAAAAAAGCATCTTATAAAAAAATATTTATTCTTGATTTACTGCCATTGGTAAATGATTATGCGAGAAACGAAAATGGAGCAGCTCAGGAAAAAATTCATGCATTAATTTCAGAAGTGTATCAATCACTTCCTTTTCCCGTTATAAATGTGCCTGTTCTTCCGCCAGACGAAAGAGTCGATTTTATTTTGAAGAATCTTTAATTCTTTACCATAAACATTGTAAAAATGATAGTAAATGGAAATTTACAAACAAACAATTGAAGCTGTCGTTAAGCAATTCAACAGTAATCTTCAAACTGGTTTGAATGAAATTGCCATACAATCTGCCAGGCAAAAATTTGGGAAGAATGTTCTAAAAGCAGCCAGCACAAGAAATGTTCTCCAAATCCTGCTGGGACAATTTACCAGTCCCCTTATTATATTATTAATCGTGGCGGCATTGTCTTCATTTTATCTGAAACAACCCAGGGACGGCCTTATTCTTTTGATAATTGTTGTGATAAATGGGTTGATTGGTTTTTACCAGGAATGGAAATCGGAAAATATTCTGGCGTCTATTAAAAAACTGATGGTAGATAAATGCACAGTTACCAGGGAAGGGAAAGCCATTGAAATCTTTTCAGAAGATATTGTACCGGGTGATATTGTGTTATTGTCCGAAGGCGTAGGCATGCCCGCTGATATCCGTTTGTTTGAATCCAGCGGATTCTCTGCCAATGAATTTATTCTTACAGGTGAATCACTGCCATCTTCAAAAGACCATTTATTTTCGATTGAAGAAGATAGCCTTCTTTCAGAAATAAAAAATTGTGTATTCATGGGAACTACCGTTGCAAGAGGAGAAGCGAAGGGCATAGTTTACGCAACAGGCATGCAGACTGAGATTGGAAAAATAAGTTCATCATCCCAAAAAATAAAATCAACAGATGCCCCCATTCAAACGGAGATAAAAGATGTTGCAAAGAAGTTGATGTATGCCACATTAATGATTGGCATATTGCTATTTGGTACACGTCTGTTGTTAAATGATTCCATAGCAGTGGCATTGGTATTTTCAATCAGCGTGGCAGCAGCAATGGTACCCGAAGGCTTGCCGGCGCAAATTTCGATGGCGCTTGCATTGGCTGTGGGGAGATTGGCAAAAAGAAAAGCGATTGTGAAAAAAATAGCCTCGGCGCAAACTTTAGGCTCAGCAACAGTTATTGCCTCCGATAAAACAGGAACAATCACCAAAAACGAAATGACTATTACGGGTTGCCACTTTAATAGAATTACGTTTTCCGTTTCTGGTTTGGGATATAAGCCAGCAGGCGAAATTCTCACTGAGAATGGACAGGTTTTGAAAAAAGACTCATTAGGAGAATTGAAGGTTTTTTTCCTGTCCGGCTTGCTTTCGTCAACCGGTAAAATAAACCCACCGGACAAATATCACCCTGGCTGGTATTGCATTGGTGACCCCACTGAAGCATCTTTTGCCACTCTGGCAATGAAAGCAGGATTTAGCCTTGCGGAGGTTGACAAGGATTACCCCCCGGTAAAATCATTTGGCTTTGACTCATTTCGTAAAAGGGCTTCTATTATTCGTAAGCATAAGGGCAAAGTAATTTCATTCGTAAAAGGGTCACTGGAATCTGTATTGGAATCCTCCGCAAAAATTGTGGCAAATGGAATAGTAAAGCAGTTTACTGATTCACAAAAGGCGGAAATCATTTCCATGTCGGCAGTCTTTGCTGAAAATGCTTTACGCATTATTGCCATCGCCTATAAAGACCTTGATGAAAAACCTGATTACACGGTTGAAGATGCCGAAAAGGGATTGACGTTTGCAGGATTTGTTACCATGCTGGACCCCCCTCATGAAGAAGTAAGAGAAGCGATTGAATCTGTTTTCAAGGCACAAATGAAAGTGTTTATGATAACAGGCGATAATGAAGTAACAGCAAAAGCTATTGCAAAAAATATCGGGTTGATGAATGAGAATAATGAATTTCCTGATGTAATCAACGGTACTTCCTTAAAAAAGATGAATGATGAAGAAGTTTGTGCAGCCTTTAAAAAAAGAGCATTGATATATTCAAGAGTATCCCCTGATGATAAATTTCGAATCGTTGATTTACTGATGAAACAAGGGGAAGTGGTGACTGTGACAGGCGATGGAGTAAATGATACCTTAAGTTTAAAAAGGGCAGATATAGGTGTTGCAATGGGGTTAAACGGTTCCAAGGTTGCCCAGGAAGCAGCCAATATTATTTTGCTTGATGATAATTTTTCAACAATAGTTGCTGCTGTAAAAGAAGGAAGAACTATTTTCTGGAATCTTGAAAAGAATATTAAAATAAATCTTGCCTGCAACATAGCAGAATTATCATGTGTTTTATTTGGTTTTGCAGGTGCTTTCCTTGGTATTGCAACTCCCATATTGGCGGTACAAATATTGTTAATAGACATGGTCGGTGAATTGTTTCCATTAATGATGTTGACTTATGACCCGCCTGAACAAAATATTATGGAAATCCCTCCAAGAAATCCAAATGATCAAATATTGACTAAAGACACCATAAAAGACATTTTAGTCAACGGTTCAATTAAGGGACTTGTTGCCTATGGGGCTTTCCTTGCAGCGTATTTGCATAATCATCATCTTTCTAACCATTATGAGAAAGCAATCACCGTAACTTTTGTTTCTATCATCTTTGGTAATTATGCCTATATTCTTTCAGCAAGAACTTATGGTAATGCTTTAGGGAAATATTTTTTCTCCAACCTTAATCTTCTGCTTGGTTTTGCCATATCTATTTTTTCTGTGCTGCTTATTGTGTATGTACCTGTCTTTAATCTATATTTTCACACCTCGGCTTTGTTACCGGCAGACTGGCTCTTGCCCATAACATCAGGAGCAATTTGCCTTTTTATTTATGAATACCGTAAAAGAAATAAAAGCAAAAAGGAAAGAAAATACCCTTTTTGATTCAAGGGGCATCAAATACAACTCTGTATCTGTTTAACGAATAGCTATAAATACCGTATTTTAAAGTTTTATGATTATGAGCAATAACTTTTCCCAGCTTATCGGTCAATACAAAGACGATAAACAGTCAGTTTATAATACCTGGTTTATTAATAATGAAGAACGTTTAAAAGCATTTCGTTCTATCCGCCGTGGTGTAATGCAGGTCATAGAAGATATTAAGTGCAGGAGATTTCCCAACGACTTCAAAGGATCTTCCCTTGAATTTGTGCTTACCTGCATTACGGAACAAAAGCAGGTTTTTGAAGGCGCCTCACACCCTTTTTACTGGAAGCCTAAACTTCGTATTCCCGACATTTATGAAAACGAGGATAATAAGCAGGCGTTTGGCCAATTTTTAGAAAATTGTTTGAATGCTAAAACCGAGGAACAGATAATAAAAGAAATTGTAAGGCTGGACAGTATTAAAATTAAAGGTCTCGGTCCTGCGGTAGCAAGTATTCTCTACTTTTTGCATCCAACTATCATTCCACCATTTAATACGGCTATCATTAACGGTTTTAACTTTTTGTTTAAGGATAAAAAGAAACTTGGAAGTTGGAGCGAATATTTAAAACTTCGGGAAGTATTGATTGAAACAAACAATCAACAGCGTTCTCAATTGTCATCTGACCTCGGTGCAATAACAGGTTTATTATTTGAAATTGGAACACAAAAACTGATATTAGGAACTGATGAATATCTATCAGAACCAGAACGCAAAAAGTTAGAAAAGTTGATAGAAAAAAGACAGGAAAGCGTGCAACAGGAAAAAGAAGAAGAAAATTTGCATACTGAAATGCAGTATCATTTATTGAAAATCGGGAACGCGTTGGGCTATGATGTTATAGCAGCTTCAAATGATCGTTCCAGGTCACATGACGGTAACAACTTTTCGTTTATAAGTCTGCGGCAGTTTCCCGATGTCAATTTGGACAAAGACACCTTGAATACAGTAAAACTGATAGATGTGCTGTGGTTTCAAAAAGGCACCAGCAATGTGATTGCCGCATTTGAAGTGGAAAAAAGCACAAGTATCTATTCTGGTATTTTACGGTTAACAGATTTGAGTTATAGTATAGCGGATGGCGATGAGGTTTTCTACCTGATAGTACCTGACAAAAGAGAAAAAGATGTTTGCCTCCAACTGTGCCGGCCCGCTGTAAAGCAAAATAAGGTAGCCCTCAGGTATATTCTCTTTTCAGAACTCCGCCGTAATTGTGACGCCCTATGCAGGTTTGGCGATAGCCATCATATTATGGAGAAAATTGCCAAATCGGTTTAAATTGTTTTTTTTAGCCCATTTAAGTATAAAAAACACGCAAAATTGTGTAAGGCAGGGGCTTTTTTTCTGTTTAGCTTTACACCCTCAGGCGGGGTATGAGGTAAAACTTTATAAATTTGACTAATCAATGAAGAAAAAGAGATTCATACAAATAAAAGCAACCTTCTTCCTGGTTGTGTTTGCTTTTAATACAGTTGTTGGCTTTGCCTGCGGCCTTGGGATCGATATGGGTTTTAATGCTGGTGGCCTGGGAAAGAGAAAGAGTGCTTCAAAAATTCATATCCATGCGGATGGTAAAAAACACCAGCATGGGTCAGAAAAGGCTAAGCATAACCATGCTGATAAAACTCATCATGAAGAAGGTGGTTGCTGTACAGACGGAGTGGCTAAACTAGCTCAAACCGACAAAGCCTTGCCCGCTGCCGCTGCCGTTATTCATCCAGTTATCAGTTCAGATGTTATTTCCCTTTTTAGCTACGTTGATATATTTTACTATTCACAGGTTACTGAATCATTGAAATATTTTGTAAGGGAGTATCATCCTCCTATCCCCGACATTCGAATTGCCATTCAGAGTTTCCAGATATGATTTGATGTATAAGATGTTATGCATGGCTTTGCTATGCTTGTAATTATTTATTTCATACATTAATCAATCTACAATGAAACGGATATTTCTCCTGGTTGCATTTATTGCGACAGCATTTGTGCAGCATGGTTGGTATACCTTTTTTTAAACACCTTCTTAAACACTAAAAGGACAGGTAGCCATTAATGTATGTTTGTAAGGATATAAATGAAGCGGATGTAACGCCCGGGTTTCATCAAAAAACAGTAATGCATTATATCGTTGTGATAAAATTGAAGGAACGTAATTACTATGCTTTTCCATTGCAGGATTGTACACCACACCAATTGCCCTGTGTTGCACAGCAGTTTGATAAAGCTTGTGCCTTTCTTTACTGAAAAGAATATAACCGGCTTTTCTATTTTCATGATGGAGCAGGGCCTCAATACTACCCGGCCTTGCTTTACCCAAATATCTCCTGCTTCTTCATCCAGCTATCCTTATACCCCTTTTTCATTTTTTTGTCCAAAAAACTCCGGTCAATCAAATCCATCACTTCTGCATTTTTACTCCTAAAAAGTTTAAAGCTATTGTAACAAACCTTCTCATTTATACGGAGGTTTTCAGCCAGTACTTTAAAGTCGGTCAATTGTATGCTGCTCTTTTTACCATTCAAAGTAAGTGCCATGTCTTCTTTATCTTTCGGGTTAAGCAGGTTTACATTCAGTAAGTCATAAGCCGGGCTTAGTACAATACCTTCCGGCTGGTGCATCAGTGAAAAATTCTTCAGGTGCATATCGTTATTTCCACTCAGGTAGCTAAATAAAACCAGTTCAAAATAACTAAGCAGATCAAGCCCTTTTTGGCAATAAAGAGCTACCAGTTTACCAGCTTTTTCGTAAGAACTTTTGTATTTATTCTCTGTTAAAAATTCTGATACCTGGCACAGGTCTTCTATATGTATTTTTTTGTTTTTTATCCTGTCGAAACGCCTTGCAATATATACCATGCTGCCATCGCTTGCCTGCAGCAGCGTATGATCACAGACTGGTATTTTAAACAGTTCCGCCAGATGCATGGTGAGATCTTCGTTTTCCGGCATCATGGGATAACCGCGATGCTGCGGTTTTAAAATAAATTCACCCCAAAGCCCGACTATCGTTAAGTGGCTATGCCCTTTTTCTTTTTGCAGCGTAAGCGACAATTTGGGTTGTACACCGGTAACCGCTATGCGCTGGTTAACAGTTTGTCTGGCCAGCGACTCAATCAGTGCTGCATCCAGTTGAAGAATTGGTGTTTCGGGTGTACCAAAAAACTTTTTAGCGCAGGCCGGGTGATAGTGGACATCCCCTGCATCTTTGTAACAAAACCAGCAATTATTCATTGGTCATTTATTCAGGCTCTACCGTTACAGCTCCAATGGTGTCCCGGCAGGTGGTTAATAATAATTCAAACCGGTCATTAGCTTGTACTTTCCAGTAATCCACAGCAATATCCAGCAACCAACCCTCTGGTATCAATCCGTCGAAAAACGGGAATAATACTTTACTGGTGTACAATTCCTGTTTCTTTGGTAATGTAAGGCTGATTGGCTTGCTATCCGGTTGTTGCAAATATTGTTCGTCGTACTGCAATACATAGCCTTCGTCTGTTTCTGATAGCCGGGCTGCCAACCGCCCATCAAACAATATTTTTGCAGTTTTAGCCATGCTTATTTGTTTTGAGGTTAACAATTAATTCGGCGCCAAACAGTGCCAGTATCTGGTTCACTTTGTCCATTCGCATAGTTGTTTTACCCTGTTCAATTTCCCTTACCAGGCGAAGACCTACGCCTGTCTTGGCAGCCAGTTCTTCCTGAGTCAGTTTGCTTTGTTTACGCTGTTGCTTTAAGAATGCAGATAGGTCCATCTTATACCTTTTAGGGTATAAAAATAGGTATTTTTCACTAATTATACCCAATAAGGTATAGTTCTTTGTTATTTACTTTAACTATACCCCGAAGGGTATACTGGAGGGCTGGGTTTCCATTCGGGCCCGTTTGTCTGAGGCAGGGCAATCTTTCCGGCCTGCAAGATTGATGCTGGTTATCGGCCAGGATCAGAGCGGACAGTGTATGTATTTTTCATATGAAGCTGTTATTTATAATTGAATTTCAAATAAAATAATCATTTTTCATATATTTGTGTAATCGTTTTTCACTGTAATATATGAATAATAATAAATTTTCACAGATTTTAAGCGTTTTTCAGGGAAGACGCCTGCCGGAAGAAGGATATCTGGCCGGTTATGGGGCCTTGCTGAATTTTTATGATTTATCCGCACCATTGCCGGACGTGCTGACAATGATCAGTCAAAAACACAAACAATATGAGACGAACGAATGGCTGATATTTACCCCCAGGTATATGCCCGGGGATACACTGGCCGGACACCTGGTATTCGCACTAAAATACGAGGGAATTGACCTTGGAATATTAAAGGCGTTGTTCACAAAACTGACACCTGAAACAATCATTGAATTGGTTAGCAACGAACCAACCGGCCAGTACAGTAGAAAAATTTGGTTTTTGTATGAATGGTTATTAGATAAGAAGCTGGCTTTGCCCGACATTACAACAGGTAATTACATAAGCCTGGTGGATGAAACCATCCAATATGCCAGTAACAGCAGCGTAGAAAATTCTAAAAGACACCGCATCCGGAACAATTTGCCGGGCACCCGGCAATTTTGTCCCATGGTCAGGAAGACCGCCCTGCTGGAAGCGTATATAAACAGTAATTTGCCGGCAAAAATAAATACCATCGTAGGAAAATTACATCCAGACCTGATGGCAAGGACAGCCGCTTTCCTGTTATTAAAAGATTCAAAAGCATCATATGCTATAGAAGGAGAAACGCCGGCACAAAACCGCGCACAACGCTGGGGCCGTGCTATAGGCCAGGCTGGCATGCAGGCAATCACTGAAACAGAACTCATCCGGTTACAGCAAATAGTTATTGACAATCCACGCTTCACCAAATTAGGATGGCGAACGCAGGAAGGATTTATTGGTGAACATGACCGGAGACATGGAACGCCCATCCCGGATCATATTTCTGCCCGGTGGAAAGATATCCATCCGCTAATTACAGGACTCATTGCAATGGACGAAAAGCTGGAAAAAGATCCCAGTTTTGATGCTGTATTGGCGGCGGCTATGATTGCTTTCGGATTTGTATTTATCCATCCGTTTGTAGATGGAAACGGGCGGATTCACCGTTACCTGATCCACCATGTGTTGCTAAGGAAGGAATATGTTTTAAAAGGTATCATATTCCCTGTCTCTGCCATTATTCTTGAACGACTGAATGATTACAGAGCAGTGCTGGAACACTTCTCAAGACCAAGACTGGACAAGATAGAATGGAAACCAACCAGTGATAATAATGTCGAAGTGTTAAATGAGACAGCCGATCTATACCGCTATTTCGACGCCACAAAACAGGCAGAATTACTCTATTCATGTGTACAACAAACCATTGAAAAAACAATACCGGAAGAAGTTGCATACCTGGAAAAATATGATCGGCTAAAGTACTGGCTGGACAACGAATTCGAGATGCCGGACAAAACAGTGTCTTTACTGGTTCGTTTTCTTGAACAGGGAAATGGCAAATTATCAGAGAGAGCCCGGACAAAAGAGTTCCAGGCGCTCACCAATGATGAGGTTGTATCCATTGAAAACAAATTCAATGAAATCTTTCAGGAAGGTTAATTTCTTGAGTACTATTCCGAAATGCAATCCATCCTGATTTGACTATTTTATTCTTCCATGCATGTCTCTGTTAACTGCCGCGTAAACAATCATTTTTTTTAATTTTCAAAAACTATGAGGGAAAAAAGGTTTTCTTTTATGAATATCAATTATCTTGGTTTATTGAGCTGCTGACCCTTCCTGTAAACATTTTTTAACCCCCGATCAACCAACCTATAATGAGAAAAGCTTTAAAAGTGCTTAGCTACCTGCTATTGGTCATCTTATTGCTGGTGTCCATCTCCCTGGTATATATAAAGACGGCCCTGCCAAACGTAGGCCCTGCGCCCGACTTAAAAATAGCCAGTACACCTGAAAAGATTGAGCGTGGCCGATATCTTGCCAATGCGGTTACCGTGTGCATGGATTGTCATTCTACCCGCGACTGGACAAAATTTGCGGGCCCGTTGACAGAAGGCACATTGGGCAAGGGTGGCGAAAAGTTTGATCAGAAAGCCGGTTTTCCCGGCATTTATTACTCAAAAAATATTACACCTGCAGGTATCAGCCGTTACACCGACGGGGAACTTTTCCGTCTCATTACAACCGGTGTTACCAAAGAAGGCCGGGCCATGTTCCCGGTAATGCCTTATGGCCACTACGGAAAAATGGATCCCAGTGATATTGAATCAATCATAGCGTATATCCGTTCCTTATCGCCCATCCAAAGCCAGCCACCGGAATCAAAGTCTGATTTCCCCATGAATTTTATCATTAATACCATACCTAAAAAAGCAGTTCCCGAACATATGCCTGCTCCAACGGATACAATCGCCTACGGAAAATATATGGTGAATGCCAGCGCATGTATTGAATGTCATACGCAGGTCGATAAAGGACAGATAATAGAAAAACTGGCTTTCAGCGGCGGCCGTGCGTTTTCAATGCCTGCGGGCGTTATCCGTTCTGCCAATATTACGCCCGACGCAGCTACTGGTATTGGATCCTGGACGGAAGAGATGTTTCTGAACAGATTTAAAGTGTATGCAGATACCGCTTACCAGCCGGCTTTGGTGAAAGAAGGCGAGTTCAACAGTATAATGCCATGGATGATGTATAGCAAAATGAAACCTGCAGATCTATCAGCGATCTATAAATATCTGAGAACGGTTAAAGCCCTGGAAAATAAAGTTGATAAGTTTTCACGAAAGATTGCTGCCAAATAAACCGGCCCGGCGCCTGACAATATATAAAGGCGGCAGCTATTCGTTCCCGTGTCACGACGCTGTTTCCAGCAAGATATTTATGCATTGATGACCGCCTTAAAGAAATCAAGAGACTATTAAGTATCAGCTCCAATTAGTAATTTGGTGGCTGTATGATTTGTGCCCCCGCTTAAGATGGTTGCTACGCAATCACTATTTCCTCCACCGCTTTTTTAAATGCAGCTTCTTCTCCTACCATCCTGATGCCCTCTGCCCGGAACGCCGTGATATCCGTCATGCCCAGCCAACCTAAGACAGCTTTCATCAGCGGCACAATAAAATCATAGGACTGCATTGGACCTTCGGAGTAAATACCAGAGGAGGAAAAAGCCAGGTACACTTTTTTGTTTTTAAGCAACCCTTCGATGATGGTCTTTGTTCCTTCCACTCTGCCGTTAAAGGTTACTCCCCTGCGTACAATATGATCCAGCCAGGTTTTCAATGTGGAGGTAATGGTGAAATTATACATCGGCGTATCGATCACAATGATTTCCGCGTCCTGCAATTCTGCAATCGCCTGGTCAGAATATTTTATGAGTTCGGTTTGTTCTGTTGAATGGTTTTCCGTTGGCGTGAAAAAAGCATTGATATGCCCTTCCTGTAAATGTGGAAAAGGGTCTTTGTCCAGGTCGCGTTCTGTTACCTTGCTGCCCGGATATTTTTCAAGAATCTTATCCATTACCTGGTTACCTAATTTCCTGCTGACAGATGCGACGTTGCGCGGACTGGATATGATATGCAATATTTTTTTTGACATGATTTGATTGTTTTGATAATGCAAACCTATACCTGTTTGCTAACAATAAGATAGTACTATACAAAAGGTTAGTACTAATATCCAGGTTAGTGGACTATCTTTGTTAAAACTTTTTTATGCCGGAATTATTCCATCAAAAGCCTGTGTTTTCAGAGGTACAATGCAGTTCAAGATTGTCTGCGGTAGAAGATGCGTTGTTTGTTGTTGGTGGGCGATGGACGATAAGGGTGATGATTGCTATACTAAGCGGGCATACGCGGTTTAATGATTTGCAGCGTACACTGTCGACCATTTCAGCAAGAGTACTCTCCAGTGAATTAAAAGACCTGGAGCTTAACGGGCTGGTGGAAAGGAAAGTGCTGGCTCATCAAAAGCCAGTGGTGGTAGATTATGTGCCTACTGAATACAGCCGCTCATTACGGGAAGTTATTGCTGCTTTGGCTGACTGGGGTGCGAAGCATAAGAAGAAGATTAGGGGGAAGTGAACAATCATCGGTCCGGCTGTGCGGACTTTGCTGGAAGGGAAAAAATTATACTTCACCTGCTTACAACATTGCCGATGAAAAAAGAAAAATGGAAAACCGCAAACAGATCAATGGCAAATACGGTGTCCGGGGACATGATATCAGGGATCTTATGCTGGATGAGGCGATTGTTACGGGGATGACAAAGGCATGGTAACACTGACGCCGGAAATAGACTCATAAAAAAACACTGCAGGCATGATCGTAACAGCTGCTGAATTGGAGGCAATGGAAAAATTCTTTGCAACTACTACGCTGCCCAAAGAATTTAAATTAAATGCCGGGATAACCATTCATGATTTGCCCGGCTATGTCAACAAAATTATCACCGGCATCAAAACGCAGGTGTACAGCGATGCTGTGGTCAGGCCCAGGTGGCATGATTTGGTGGAGATAAGGAGACTGTTGTCCGATAAGTAGTATCGCGTAGCTCAGTTATATTTATGGCGTTCCATGTTCCATAATTGCCTTTCCAATTGTCTGGGCTAAATCATGCTCTTCAGGTTTTTGATTGTAGAAAGCCCAGGGCCCCGTCTTGGAATAATTGATATACCGGATTTCTCCGGACAAAAATTTAATTTCATGACCTGCCCTGTCCTTCGGTACGCGTATAGGTGTCGCAATAAGCGTATGGACCGTACCATCAATAATTGGACTAATAATAAAAGCATCTTCGGTTTGCAGATAGTAGCATTGATTCCCAAGTTTTATGGTGAGATACTTAGGTTTACCAATGGAATTCTCTAAAAAGTCAAACAGGTCGCTAAAAGTACCCCGTTGATTGAACGTAATATCGTGGTATTTAAAAGATTGAGGAAAAATATCAATAACCGTATATTCTTTGGTAAGCCTGAATTGGTAGTCCTGGATAATTTTCAATTCACAATTGTTTTCACTGCACCAGGCAGTATTAGCAATTTATAGGCAAAATTTCCTGCAATTTGATTTCAATAAATTAAAATAAATTTGCTATCATGATTGATTTGAAAGATGCAAGAAACTATCACAGGACTGCAATAAGGAAAACTGGGATCATATCTGTAGATCAAGCGGTAATACTAAAGGACTTTGGCATTATTCAAAGAAGCAGATGCATTTATTTACGCTGGCTAGATTCAGGAAAAATCATTATTAGTAGTCAAAGGAATGCAAATCAATACTATAATAAATATTTACGACATATTGATGAAAAAGCAGAGGATCGCCTTGAAGTCTATTCGGCTTTTAATTTCCTTGAAATAACACCAATGTTGACGACAAAATGGGAATATGTTTCAAAACTACATCCAGTTGCTTTTCACAACGGCTACCGTTGGCATTTACCAGAATATCAAATTAATGAACAAACGGAAACTACAGGGCGGGCAGCCCTCTTGATATATCTGTTACAAAACAATATTATTTCTAAAGAAGAAGTAAATTCATTAGTTGAATCATATGAAAGAAAAGATTCTGAACAGGCGCGTGATTCGAGCACCTGGTAATTCTTTTTGGGACAGTATAATTAATCCACCGATGTATTATTAATATGTGGATATTGTTATTAATAATCACCCGGAGATAATGAAAGGTGTAAGGGAGTTTGAAACATGTAATGATTAAGAAGTTTATGACATTGTTCAATCAATTGTTTTAAAGCAATATCACGAAGAAGATATATTAAAGATTAATGTTTGCTTACTTGCTCTCGCTAACACCGGATTTATTGATTATTTGACAAAAAATAAAAAAGCCGGAGGGTAATCTCCGGCTTCGGCATAAGTCGTCGTCGACGCGTGTGAATTCACTGTTTTAAAATTACTACGCTATTTTTACCGGCAAAGCGAAAAACATCGTTTCAAAAACGTTATTTAACGGCCCTCATGACCAAAAGAATTTTATTTACCGCCGAACTTCATAAATTCTTAATTGAATTGGGTTATACTCATATGCAGCTACTTGGAGTAAGAAAAAAATTGGACAAGGAAAAAAACGAAGAAACCGACGATGCCTATATCCTTATACCCTTGAAAGACGGAATTAGTTTATTTGAAGATGCTGATTTGCGGATTGAACCAATAGCAAGCAACGATATCAATGATATGCTGGACGTCGAGTTCGGTATTAATTTTTGGGTAGAGCTTCCGGACAAGGTAGCCACTGCATATAAGAATTTCACATCGTCTTAACCAATGAATTTAATTTCAGGCAGCTTCAGACCACAAACTTTATTAAACTTTTCAATGGTGTATTGTGCGAGTTCAGGCGTTAAAGCCTCATCAGGCATTTGGATAAAGAAGTAAAGCTCTTCGAGGCCCAGATCGATCCAGTTTTTTAGTCGTCCGGCCCACTCATCGATTCTAGTATAGTCAGAGGCGTGCAGACTATTCCCGGCAAACCGTATGAAGGCTTTAGGAATGGTAAGGTTCATGTGAACCACATCCCTCCTGCCTGCCGTGTCGGTAATCGCAAGGCCCATTTTTAATTGTTGCAGCGTGGACAAAAGTTCGTTATAAACGGCTTTATTATTATACCAGTCTGGGTGCCTCAATTCCAGAAACAATACAACATCTGGTGGCCATGATTGCAGGTATCTGAACAAAGGCTCACGTTGTGCAGGACTGTATTTCTCGCTGACCTGCAAAAGAACAGGGCCGAGTTGGTCCCCGAATACTACAATACCGTCTATAAAAGCCTTTGTGGCGGCTTCTGCATCGTTGAAGCCACTGTAATGGCTGATGCTGTTGGTTACCTTTGGGCAAAACTTAAAGTCGTTACCAGTTGCTTTTTCTGCCTAATTGGCAATTTCTTCTGGTTTATACATTCGGTAGTGGGTAGCGTTGAGTTCGATGGCATTGAAATGTTTTACATATTCACGCAAGAAATGGGAATCCCTGGTTCCTTTTGGATATAATTTTCCGACCCATTCTTTCCTGCCCCATTTGGAAGTACCCAGCCAGGCTTTTACTTTTTTGCCGCCAGGCTGAAGTATAGTCTTATTACCAGCCGGATCTGCCGGCAGGTGCAAGCTTAATTTTTCCAGTGCTGTTGTAGTGACACGCCCGAATTCCATGTCCAAATATAAAGGGTAGTTACCAATCAAGCCTTATACAAATTGCACCGGGGGAAGATCGAGTTGGCAGGTTTTATTAAAACTTTTTACCACGTACTGCGTCAGTTCGGGTGATAAACCTTCATCGTGCATGTGCATGAAAAAATAAATTTCTTCTATTCCCCCATCGATCCATTTTTTCAGGCGTTTTGCCCACAGGTCGATGCGCGGGTAATCCGACGGGTGCAGGCTGTTGCCAACAAAGCGGATGAATGTTTTAGGTATGGTGAGTTGCATATGCAGTACATCGGGCCGGCCGGCCGTATCAGTAATCACGGCGCCTATTTTTAATTCACGGAGCTTTGCATAATAGCGCTCCATTAGTTTTTTGTCCTGGTAAAATCCCGGCCAGCGCTCTTCCACAAAAAACTGTATGTCTTTTGGTAGTGTTTCCAAATAGTTGAAGAAACCTTTTTCAGCCTCGGCATCCCATTTTATTTTCTCATCATGGGTGATGAATACCGGCCCCAGTTCTTTACCAAAGACTTTGATATTATGGATAAAGTCTTTGGTAACACCTGCACGCGTGGGCGAATCCTTCATATAGCTCATACCTCTGTGCGCCTTCGGGCAGAATTTAAAATGCGGGTTGTACACTTTCTCCATCCATTCTTTTAATTGTTCGCGCTCATAGAGTTTGTAGTGGGTGGCATTGAGTTCGATGCTGCCATAATGTTTTGCATAAAAGCGAAGGAAATCTTTTTCCGGCGTTCCTTTGGGATAGATCTTACCCACCCACTCCTTCCTACCCCATTTGGCACAACCTAAGAAAAGTTGCAGGGGCTTTTTGCCCTGTTTGAGCGCGCGGGCATTGGCTGCAGGCTCAGCCGGCAACTTCCATTTTCTTTTTTCTAACTCTTTCAATGATAAGGCGCCAAATTCCATGGATTAAAATTAAGGGAAGACGGCATAAAAAAGATTTTGGATATACTAATTATTTTAGTAACTTACTGCTAATAAATTAAGGAAGCCATGGAACTGAAAGGAAATACATTACCCGGTTACCGCGTGTTTGAGTACATGCTTATCATCAACCCGCACGAAGCGTTGCAGGAAAAAATTAAGCAGGTTCGCCATGAATTTGAAACGTCCTTCAACATTGAAGCCAAAATGTGCGGGCGCCCGAATGTCGGTTTGGTGCAATGGATGCAATACGAGATGACGGAGAAGCGGGTGGTAGATAAATTGAAACTGCTGTCAATGGGTTTTCCGCCGTTTAAGATTGAATTGCGTGATTTCGGGAGCTACCCATCGCACAGTATTTTTATTAAGATGGTTTCCATTGAGCCGGTGAAGAAACTGATCCGTGAAATTCGTGAACAGACGCAATCACTGATGAAATTGAATAAAGAAACCAAGCCGCATTTTTTTGATGAATCAAATATCACCATTGGCCGTAAACTGCTTCCCTGGCAGTATGAAAAAGCCTGGCTGGAATACAGCCAGAAACATTTTACGGGTCGTTTTATTGCCGATGGTATGTTGCTGCTGAAAAGATTGGATAAAACTACTCCCTGGCAGATCGTTCAACGTTTTGAGTTTGCCAACCTGCCTGTCCATAATGTGCTGGCGGAACAGGGCGAGTTATTTTAGCATACAATGTTTTCTCTGTTTGTATTAGTGGTTTTTAATCAGGCCGCCTGGTTAGCGGCCTTTTTTATTACAATAAACTATCCAGCATATGTCCAATGCGTTTCACCAGTTCCTGTTCATCGTCGCCCATTGCTACAGGTTGCTCTACCGGCACCCACTCGCTGTTCCGTTTCGTTAATGCAAATCGCAAATAGTCTTTGAAAAAAACGATGTAAATGATTTCGCCCTCATAACCACTTTCAACCACCCACACATTGATCTTTTCTCCGTCAATCTCATGCTGAAAAACATGCCAGAAACGACTGGTATTAAGTTCAATTATCTGCGACAAATCATAACGAATGGCTTTGGCATAGGGTATGGCTTCATCTCCGGTGCCATATACTTTTCCCTCCTCGTGTTCCAGTTGAAACACATCTTCAAAACCATCGCTGAAAGCAATGTGGAATGCCGTTGCCACGGAGTCATCAATTTCTTCCTTGACGGTGGCCTTTAATAAACGGTCGCTGACCGTTACCGGGAATATGATTTCTTTTGTGTGTAGCATAATTAGCAAATTTTAGTTAAATATACTAATTATTTTAGTATTAAGGAAAATTTTTCCGTAATTATCAGGACCCATAATCCCACGCGGCAGGTAGCCGGTTTCTTCCAAAACTGCCCCGTGCTGTTGCGCTGCTGATAATATTGCTGTAGACGAAGATGTTTTTTTTAGGATTGTTTTATCATTGACAGATACAACCATGCCGGGTGAAGCGGGGAACCAAGTTAGTTGGAGTATTTCACACGGTATGTTATTAGCCTTATTGGTTTTATCAATTTTTCATACAAATGATTTTAGCATAATCGTGCAAAGACATCGCCAGAATTTGGCCGCGCCGGCCGACAATTTCACAATTGCAAGGCAGCAACAGAAGTCAGGCAGTTTCCGGTAAAAATTCAAACGATGCTTCCCGTATCAGGTTCTTTGGATATTTGCCAGGTCTGTCGTGTAATTGTCCATCTTAATTTTTCAGCAGGCGCACCCGCTTTCCGTTATTTAACCGGATTATTGTTGCATGCCGGGGAGCTTGTTGATGTTTACCGGATATCTCGTACCAGCAATAATGACAAACAAAGTAGCGAACCGCTATATTATTAATACCGTTTCGCAAATACATTCCAGGACCGGGGGTGTGTTTCCATCAATAGCATTGATACTTCTGTTTCCCGTCCCGTCGATTGGAAGCCTCTGTTCTTCCCAGCATTATTTCTTCACTCTAATCCGGTGAATTTGTTGGTCTGATAAACGATAATCCCGATGAGGTTGTTGCACAAAAATCCCTTCATGCCAAAGTCATAAACGACCATCGAGTAATTAAGAAAGAAAAATAAAATTACTTATCTGTGCCTGTTGTCCGTCAAACCACCACCAAAGACGCAAATACTGTTTTTCAAATTATCAAACAGGATGTGCTGTATATTGTAGAAGTTGTTGTGCAGTAAATCTTAAATAACCTTTCAAGGAACATTTTACTGGCTCTAAAAAATTAAGAGGTAACCGAATATATGTTAGGAAATATTAAATTTATAAAAAAACAGACAGAACGGTTTGTTTTTTAAAAATAATCCTATATCTTTGATATAATTAAGAAACATGGACACCAGGAAAAACATATTGGACACTGCCTATAGGTTGTTTTATCACCAGGGATATAACGCAACTGGTATCAATCAGATCATTGAGGAGGCCGGTGTGGCTAAAGCAACCTTGTACCAGCACTTTAAGTCAAAAGAAGATTTGCTAATAGGATATCTGGAGACCGCCTTTGAACAAACAAGGAGCCAGCTAAGGTATATCGCATCGACAGAATTAGATGCAAAGGAAAAAATATCAGCCATTTTTGAATACTTGTCTGAAAATGCTGATTCTAAAGGGTTTTATGGGTGTAATTTCCTAAATATTGCCGGAGAAATACCTGTAGACAACGTCCGTGTGTATGATATTATCCGACAGCAAAAAAATGAGACCCGGGCTTTCTTCGCTGAAATCTTAAAATCCGATACGATGGGCGAATTGGAAAAGCAAAGAACGAAAACTTTGGCCGATGGCCTTTATTTGTTATTTGACGGCGCTTTAATGGCTTGCAAAGTTTTTGGAAGTTCCTGGCCGGCTGTCGAAGCACAAAAAACTGCGCTGGAAATGGTGTAAATTTTTTTATCATATAAAAACAGACCGGTCTGTTTTTATATGATAAAATTCTAACCAAAAAACTATAATCCTAACCCGAAGAAAAGTAACAGAACTATTAATTAATAAAAACCGAAAAAAGAAAAAAATGGACAAACTACAAAGCACGGAACGGCACCAGGGTAAAAAAGTTGTGATTATCGGAGGCACGAGCGGCATTGGACTGGCGACGGCGAAGATGCTCATCGATGGGGGCGCACGGGTTCTGGTGACGGGGCGGTCACAAACCGGCTTGGATTCTACGCAGAAAGAGCTTGGAAAGGGCGTCATCGCGGTTTCGAGCGATGCACGTTCATTGACGGACATCGACGCGCTTACCGCCCGGGTGAAGGCCGAGTTCGAAACCATCGACCTGCTATTCGTCAATGCTGGTTTCAGCGCCTTCGCACCTCTCGAGCACACGAGCGAGGCAACCTTCGATGAGATGTTCAATCTAAACGCAAAGGGGCCCTTCTTCGCGGTGAAGAAATTTGCGCCGCTTATCACTCGTGGCGGTTCCATTGTCCTCACGACCTCGGTCGCGAACGTCAAGGGAATGCCAATGATTGCCGCGTATGGAGGAGCCAAGGCCGCACTGCGATCCTTCGCCCGGACGTTCGCCGCTGAGCTGCTTCCTCTTGGGATTCGCGTCAACGCGATGTCGCCCGGCCCGATAGAAACACCGATCATCGGCAAAGCCTTTCCCGATAAAGCAACGGCCGACCACCTCACCGGGGAGATGCGCGAAGCCAATCCGATGAAGCGCTTCGGAACACCGGAGGAAGTCGCCAAGGCCGTCCTCTTCCTGGCATTCGACGCGACCTTCACGACCGGCCTGGAACTTCCGGTCGACGGAGGGTGGTCGCAGCTCTAAGGGCACTACGACGAGTGGCTTAAGGCAGATGTAATCGCGGAATAATCAAAAAAATGTATAAGGGGCGGTTTGTTGAGGCGGCCACCTTCACTGTTTCGATGTTGATAGAACACCTAAAAGAGAATCAGATATGACACAAGAATTTAAACAGGCCGGGCAGAAGGAGGCTCTCATTATGAGGTCTATGTGGCTCTATAGCGTGTGAGCTTACGGCGGCTGGTTTAAACAAAACGCCTCCGTTATCTATACTAAATCAATGAAAAACCCCTACCCGACTCTTTGCAAAATAGGCAAAGGTTGGGTAGTTCTTAGTACGCGATACAGACCTTCATTAAATTAATTTAAACTGTAATGAACCTGCACAATTTTTAAACACATAACCTATATAATTACTTCAGTTAAAAGATAGCAAAATGAACGAAAGTATATTGATAACAGGAGCAAATATTGGCATTGGGAAAGAGACTGCCCGGCAATTAGCCTTGAAGCAAGAAACAAAAAAGATAATTCTTTTCTGCAGAAATCAAGCGAAGGCCGGGGCAGCAAAAAAAGACCTTGAGGAGAAAACAGGAAGAACCATTTTTGAAATTATTATCGGAGATGTTTCGGATGCAAATTCTGTAAGAAATGCCATAGCAAAAATAACGGAACCTTTAGATGCAATAATCTTAAATGCGGGTGGAATAGTTGGAAAAACAGCTGAGAAAATTACGCCTTCTGGTATGAATGAAATAGCTGCTACCAATATTTTAGGTCATGTAATTTTAGCGGAAGAATTAATTAAACGTGGTAAGTTAAAAAGAACAGTACTATTAGCTAGTTCGGAATCGGTAAGAGGAGTTAAGCAATTGGGCATGAAACCTGTGGCGATGAAGACCTCTTCAGTAGATGAGTTTGCTGCTGTTCTTGATGGATCCTATTTCGGTGATAAGTTCGATGCAATGCAGGCATACGGATACGTTAAATATACAGCAACCATGTGGCTGTTTTCAATGGCAAGAAAATACCCTGATATCAAATTTGTTGCTATGAGTCCCGGGAGCACTGGCGGAACGCAGGGGCCTGATAACTTCCCCCCGATAATGAAATTTCTGATGAGGTATTTTATGTTGCCTGTTGTCATGCCATTGATAGGAATGGTGCATAAAGTAGAAGTAGGTGCAAAACGCTTTGTAGACGGTATTTCGGATGAGCGATATAAAACTGGTATTTTTTACGCAAGTAAAGAAGGAAAATTAACTGGAGAGGTTGTTGATCAGGGAACTTTTTTCGTTGATTTGAAAAATAATACATTCCAGGAGAACGCTGATAAAGCAATTCACCGCTTTATTACATAAGTTTAAAAATGCCTTGGTGTGTTCCACTGCTAACCCGCAGGTCAACACTATCTTGAGGATCTATTTAACATTCCACTTGTATTGCAGTGTCCAGATTTCCAGCTTATCATTTTCACAGATTTCCAAAAAGCCCTCTTCGCATGTTTCAGTAACAGGGGTATCCTAGGGGTTTTGTAATGAATCACATAAATATGCTCTCGATTTGCTGTAGTTTTTTTACCTGCTATAAAACAGACTGGTCTGTTTATAGCATAAAATTCTAATCCAAAAAACTATTTACCCTGCCCCGGTCAAAGTAATAAAATATAATTAATCAATTAAGAAAAAAAACTAAATGAAAAAATTACAAACCAAAGTCGCTGGCGTTACGGGTGTCACCAGCGGGATGGCATTACCCCCCGCAAAATTATTTGTAGAAGAAACCTTAACATGAACATCCATCTGATTGGATGCATGTTAAGGCAAGCTATATGCGGGATTTAATTTCAAAGTACTATTTGCTCATAAATTTTAAAAAGATAAACTACATGCCATTGCTTAGACAAACATTATTCCTAATTACGATATTTTCTTTCGCCACCAGCTGCAGTAGCAAAGAAGAAAATAAATCGCAGGCCGAAAACCCCGTAAAGGTTTCTGTGGCAACTGTAGATGAAAGTAACATGAATGAGCAGCTCAATTACAGTGGCACTATTCAGGCAGCTAACACAGTCCAGTTGGGTTTTTCTGTTCCCGGACGGGTCGACCAAGTATCAGCAGAAGAAGGACTGCATGTTAACCAGGGACAGCTTTTAGCCACCATAGAAACTACGGATTACCAAAATCAACTTACCATCGCTGGTGCCGGATTAGACCAGGCAGCAGACAATTTTAAACGGGCAAATGAATTACATCTTAAAGGAAGCTTAACAGACAGGGACTTTATTACCGCTAAAGTGACACTAACACAGGCCGAAGCAAATAAGAACCTGGCAGTAAAACGTTTGTCTGATAGTTACCTGCGTGCACCTTTCTCAGGAATAGTTACTGCGAAATTAATAGAGCGGGGAACTACCGTGCAACCTGGCGCACCTGCCTTTACCTTAATGAAGACCGACTTTGTGTATGCACAGTTATCTGTGCCAGAAACGGATATTGGTAAACTGAACATTGGTACAAGCGCTACAATCGTTGCAAATTCAAGTGAGGCTATCCATGGTACAGTAAGCATCATCAATCCCCAGGCAGATGCAGCAAGTAAAACGTTTACGGTAAAGATTAGGATCCCTAATACCGATGGAATGTTGTTGCAGGGAATGATCTGCAATATAAAGATCACGACAGGTAAAAAGCTGGATGCGATCACCATCCCCGTTAATGCCATTATTCGTGATGCAGATGATCTTACTTACGTTTTTGTGGTGAATGCTCAAAAGAAAGCGGTTTTAAAAAGAATAATAGTGGGAGACCTGGCTGGTAGTGCCGTTGTCGTGACCTCCGGGCTGACACAGGGCGACCAAATAGTAACAGCCGGGCAAAAAAACATCAAAGATGGCCAGCAATTAACTGTGAACTAAAGCTGATCATTTTATAAGAACCCATTCTACAATTGATTACAAACTAAATTTCTAACCACCCAATTTCGGAAATGAGTACCAGACGAATAAATTTCATCGAGGCGGCAATGAAACACCCGCAGATCACTATTGCTATCACCACCATCCTTGTTATTACCGGAATTGTGGCACTACTTAACATGCCCCGTAGCGAAAATCCAAGAATTGCTGTCAGGCAAGGGGTCGTTTATGCACTTTATCCCGGTGCCGATGAAGAACAGGTAGAAAAACAAGTCACCAACAAGATCGAACAGTACCTGTTCAGTTTCGAAGAAGTAAAAAAAGCCAAGACACATTCCGAAACCAAAACCGGACAGGTAGCGGTTTTCGTTGAATTAAATAATAATATCGACGATTCCCAGCAATTCTGGAACACCTTACAGCGGGGCCTTAGTAATGTTTTGCGTCCAACTTTGCCGCCAGGAGTGGTTGGCCCGGTTGTAAACAGTGATTTCGGCGACGTTGTGGTTGAAATGATCACCATATCAGCCCCCGGCCGCAGCTATGCAGATCTTGATAAATACCTTGACAAACTGGAAGATGGTATTAAGACTATACCCGAGGTTTCTAAAATCAATCGTTACGGAGGCCAGCGGCAACAGCTTGCTATATCCGTTAGCGATGAAAAACTGAGACAGTATGGTATTGACTTTTCCTATTTAGCTGGTACGCTCCAGGCACAAAACGTCACTAATTACACGGGTGAATTGACGATTGCCTCCAATAAGGTACCGATCATTGTGCAGAGCCGCTTTGCCGACCAGGTCGCCATCGGCAATCAAATTGTTTACAGCAGCCCCGATGGTAAAATAGTTCGCCTGAGGGACGTCGCTACCATAACACGAAAGTACGAGGAGCCTAGTTGCTATATCGAAGTGGGCGGCAATAAGGTAATGATGTTAACAATACAGAAGCAACCGGGAAAAAACATCGTTTTCCTCGGTGACGCGCTGGATAAAAGAATAAAGGAAGTAAAGGCGGCCTTACCGGCTGACGTACAAGTTAACACAATTGCTGACCAGCCAAAGGTGGTAAAGCATGCCGTGAACAATTTTATGTTTGAATTCGCCATCTCCATTGTTTCGGTCATCATTGTGGTCATGATCCTGCTGCCATTTCGTGTAGCATCGATCTCTGCCATTGCAGCACCAATATCTATAGCCATAACCTTTGGCATCATTAATTTGCTCAAAATCGAAATCAACAATGTCTCGCTGATAGCGATGATAATTGTATTGGGCATGCTGGTCGACGATGCCGTTGTTATTGTTGACAATTATATTGAAAAGCTGGATGAGGGATTGCCCAGATGGACCGCCGCCTGGCAAAGCGCGACCCAATTGCTTGTACCGGTTTTTACGGCAACGGCCTGTATTATTTTTGCTTTTCTGCCCCTGGATTTTATGCTCACTGGGATAGAAGGTGATTTTATCTATGCATTGCCTATTACCATCGCAGTGGCATTATCAGCTTCGTTCCTGGTGGCCATCCTGCTGACGCCTTATTTGTCTTACCATTTTCTTAAAAAGGGTTTAAAACACAAAATGGATGAGAGATCCGGCAGGAGAAGTATTTTGGACAGGGTGCAGGATGGCTTCAATCAGGCGCTGGAGTTTTGTTTTAAATGGCCGAAAACCACGATGAGTATGGGGATTGTGTCACTGGTTCTTGCCATGCTAGTGGCCAGCACGCTTAAACAGGAGCTTTTTCCATACGAAGACAGAAACCAGTTCAATATGGAGGTGTGGATGCCTAATGGAACCAGCCTGGATGAGACTGCAAAAGCGGTTAATAAGGTAGAGGCAGCCATTAAAGGAGATAAGCGCATTGTATCCACCGCAAGTTTTGTCGGGACGTCTTCTCCCCGGTTTCATTACAGTTATGCTCCGGAAACGCCAAGAGAAAATTACGCCCAAATATTTATTAATACCCTGAGTGAAGAAGCAACGGTAGAACTGATCCATGAATACCTGGAGAAATTCAAGAATTTTCTGCCTGAAGGATATGTTCGCATCCGCCAGTTATCCAATAAACAAACCCCTGCACCGGTAGAAATAAGAATTGTAGGTGATGATATGAAGGACCAGAAGCTGGTTGCTGCAGAGGTCGAAAAAATTATAGCAAAACAAAAAAACACCTATTGGATACGCACCGATTACGAGGATGAATTTTTTGGGGTCAAAGCTGTTGTCAAAGCAGATGTGGCTAACCGGCTTGGCGTCACTAACGCGATGATTACAGGTACGTTGGGCGAGGTTAAGGGATACCCCGTAACAACCTTATGGGAAGGAGAAAAACCGGTGGACCTGATGGTTAGGTTAGATAGCAACGAGCGTCGCAATTTCGCTGACCTGGGAAACCTTTACGTTACCACAGCCCTCCATACGAAGGTGCCCCTAAAGGAACTCGTTGCGTTTCAGCCTGCGTGGCATACGGGTACCATTGCCCACCGCAATGGTCTGCGTACCCTCACGGTGTTGTCTGAGGTTGACCGTACCACTACAGCTATAACGGTCATGGGCGATATAGACCCGCAGATCAAGGCACTTAAATTGCCGCCAGGAATTTCTATAAACTATGGGGGTGAATTCTACGACGCTAATGAACAATCCCCGGATATGGGAAAAGCATTAGGTATCAGTTTGATCCTTATCCTTATCACCTTGCTATTCCAGTTTAAGAGTATAGGAAGGGTGTTAATTGTTTTTTCCACTTTCCCGCTAAGTCTTTTGGGTGCGATGCTCGGTTTGAAGATTACCGGGAATCCGATCAGTTTTACAGCATTTATGGGTTTCATTGCATTGCTGGGCATCGTGGTGAGAAATGGAATTATACTGGTGGATTATGCAGATGAAATGGTACGTGAACATGGATATTCGATAAAGCATGCTGCGATGGCTGCCGGTAAAAGAAGAATGCGCCCGATCTTCCTGACCTCCCTGGCCGCGGCATCAGGTTTGGTCCCAATGATATTAACGAGATCAGCCTTGTGGTCGCCTTTGGGAAGCGTGCTGGCGGCCGGGTTGCTGTTCTCCATGATTATGACCCTGTTTATCGTTCCCATGCTTTATTATCGTTTTATTAAGCCGCAACCGGAACGAGCAAACAGTGATATTCAACCGGGTGTTGCAGTCCATATTTAATACAAACCACCATTGAATCAATAAAAAATGAAATTTATACCAGCAATTGTATTCATAGCCTCAGTCTCAGCATTCCAGGCGCGTGCCCAGCAAGTATTGACATTAGAAAATGCCAAACAAATGGCTTTGGAAAAAAACAATCAGTTAAAGATCGCCCGGCTGAATGTTGACGCGGCAAAAGTGCTTAAGGAAGGCTCCAAAGTTTCTGCGTATCCCGGAATAGGTGCCGGGGTAACGGGATTTTACCTGGGTAAACCGCTCAATGCTATTCTGCCGGAGTATGGTGCAGCCGCAACGCTTGGAGTCAACCAGGCGATCTATAATGGCGGCCGGATAAGGCTGGGCCAGGATGCAGCTCAAAAGGAGTTGGAAATACAACAAGCACAGGAAATATTATCTTCTTCCGAGGTGTTGTTGAACGTCGTGAGATCATACTGGACGGTAGCAAAACTGAAGGAAAAATTAAGTTTAGCCATAAAGTATAAAAGCGTGTTGGAAGCGTTTTTAAGCGACCTGAATAACTCATTACAGGCAGGTACTGTCTATAAGAATGACGTCCTGCGCGTGCAGGTTCAATTGAATACGGCAGATTTGGGTGTGATCAGGGCAAAAGATGACCTGACGATAGCCAAACTGTCGTTTGCTCAGCTCATTGGGTCAGTCGACGGCATTTCCTTTGACATCAGCGATTCTGTCGGCGGCATTGAATTAACCGAACGTAAGAACCTGCTAAGCGCAGGGGACAACCGACCTGAAATTCTTTTACTCAATAAGGCACTGGAGCAGCAACGTTTGCAGGCTAAAATAATTCAGGCGGACTTAAAACCGACCATCGGCCTGAGCGCAAATGGCTTTTCAGGTCTCGGCGGAAAAGGCATTAATCCCAACGATGCAAATAATCACTATTTGAACACCTATTATGGGCTGCTTAGCTTCAGCATCCCTATCTGGGATTGGGGCGCAACGAAAGAAAAAGTAAAAGCTCAAAATTTCAGGATATCTGCACAGCAAGTGCAGCTCGAAGACACCCGGCAACTCATTTCCCTGGAAGTACAACACGATTATTTGCAGTTGAACGAATCATACCAGCGTATAGGACTCTCCACCATTTCTGTGGCGCAGGCAGAAGAAAACCTGAAGTTAAACAAAGACCGTTTCGCAGCGGGTACCATCCTGAGCAAGGATTTGTTAGAGGCCGAAAATCTTTGGGACCAGGCAAAAAGCGACCTCATCGACGCGAAAGTAGCCTATAAAATAAACGAGGCTATCTTTCAAAAGGCCATAGGCGAAATAAAACAAACCCAGGGAAATTGATGCATTAAAATCAAGATCGAAATACAACTAAAGAAGCAATTAGAATGAATGCAGATCCTGAACACATTTTGGCAATAATTTCCTGGCAACAATGCACGATAAGGATAACCTATAAAAAAAATTTTTTATGAATCTTATGTCTATTCTGCTTATTACTGCAGATTTCGATCGTTTGATCAAATTTTATGAGAAAATAAGTGGACTGCCAGCCACTAAACTTACTCCAGGATTTGCTGCACTAAAGACAAATGTGGCTATCCTTTCGATTGCAGAAATGCAAACAACTGGAGGCCAAAAGGAAATAAAACGCACAGAAAATAATTCTTCTATTCTCGAATTTATGGTAGATGATGTGGATGCTACGTATAAAAAAATAGCAGACTTTCTGGGCGATAAGATTGTATTGAAACCGACTACCATGCCTTGGGGAAACCGTTCACTATTATTCCATGACCCGGATGGTAACCTGGTTAATTTTTTTAGCCTTGGTAACCCTGAAGCCATAAAATAATATAACAAACAAGAATTGCTCATTCAGCTGTGTCCACATATTAGATAACTCTTTTCATTTTTTTATGAAGATGAATAAAAACAAAAAAAAAACAATATGAGTAACTTATTTAAATCAAAAGCACTTACCTTTTTCGCATTTGTATTGTTGCTATCATCGGCAGTGCTGGCGCAGACCCCCGCTTCAAAAACAAAACCCATCGCCAGCCCCCGGGATAGCGTAAGCGGCATGATTGGCGGGGCAACTATTAGTATTAACTACGGTGCACCTTCGTTGAGAGGCCGGAAAATTTTAGGGGTGATAGAACCTTACCGCAAAGTTTGGCGTGCGGGAGCAAATGCTGCAACTATTTTTACCACAGACAAAGACATTATGGTTGAAGGTCAAAAACTTCCTGCTGGTAAATACAGCTTGTTCGCTATTCCGGGTGAAAGGGAATGGCAAGTAATATTTAATTCACAAACCGGCCAGTGGGGCATCAGGAAAAACCCGGATGGCCCGGGGACCGTGGCTGGCGATGATCCGTCAAAAGATGTTTTGGTGATTACTGTTAAGCCTGTAAAAGCCGGCCCAACCGAACGATTAACTTATACACTTGATGATAAGGGTTTCGCTCTGGTATGGGAAGATGTGAAGATCCCGGTTTCGATCCTGTAACTCAGTGTCCAATGATTAATACCAAATGGCTGGCAAAGACAGCATATTAAGTTTGGCTTTGTCGTATTTGAAAAAAAACTTACGGTGAAGCGCTATTAGCATTACGAACAAATGGGGATATTGGCGCAATACAGTAAGAGAACGGCATATTGATAATGATACGCTGTTCCTATTTATGAATTTATGTACCAAGCGGAAACGGCGAGATTATCATCGGCAAGCAGATAGATGGATTATAATTCATTGATGACATTTTAACTTTGATATATGAAACTATTCGGAGCAATTTTTGAAGAAGAACTGCGGAGCAACAGCCAATTAAAGACGCTGCCGGCTGAAACGGTGCTGATGCAATCGAATTGTTATATTCGTTCTATACCCGTAGTACTGTCGGGAAGCGTACGGGTGATCCGCCAGGATGAAGACGGACGCGAAATATTACTTTATTACCTCAAACCTGGCGAAAGCTGTATCATGTCATTTTTAGCCGGCGTTCACTATGATACCAGCAAGGTTAGATTGGTATTGGAAGAGGATTCTGAAATACTAATGCTGCCAATTGCTAAAGCAAGTGAATGGATCAAAGTTTACCCGGAGTGGGCCGACTTTATATTTAAGCTATATCATAAGCGTTTCGAGGAATTGCTCGATGTAATTAATGCTGTGACGTTCCAAAAATTGGATGACCGGATAGTGACCCTCTTAAAGAGAAAAGCCAGTGTATATAAATCAAATGAGTTTAGTGTTACTCACCAGCAACTGGCTGAAGAATTGGGTACTACCCGTGAAGTGATTTCCAGACTGTTAAAACAAATGGAAAAACAGCATTTGATCACCTTATCCCGAAATAAAATTACATTAATTACTGCTCTGTAACACAGGTCACCAATCCACGGCCAGCTGACTGGTACATTTGTTTTCTAATTAAAAACAAGTGGAAATAGCAGGATACTCGGCAGCAATATTAATAGGTCTATCATTAGGTTTGATTGGCGGTGGCGGTTCGATTCTTACCGTTCCAATCTTAGTTTACTTTTTCATGATCGACCCTGTTAATGCTACAACCTATTCGCTGTTTGTTGTAGGGTTAACCAGCTCGGCAGGCGCTATAAGTCATTTCAAAAAGGGTAATGTCAATTTTCAAATAGCTTTCCTGTTTGGTATTCCTTCATTAATAGCCATATTCATCATGCGTAAATGGGTGATGCCTGCCATGCCTCATCATTTACTCAATATTGGTTCGTTCGAAATTACCAAACCGGTATTACTGATGCTTGTTTTCGCGGCGTTAATGCTGGTCGCTTCCATTTCGATGATCAGGAAGCAGAAGGAGGTTTTAGTTTCTGAATCGCATTTGAACTATACAAAATTGGTAATCCAAAGTATTGTAGTCGGCATCATCACCGGTTTTGTAGGCGTAGGCGGAGGGTTTTTGATCATCCCCTCTTTGGTTTTGTTTGCCGGTTTACCGATGAAAAAAGCAGTGGGCACCTCCTTAATGGTCATGACCATTAGTTCCCTGCTGGGTGTATTGGGAGACGTAAGCAGGCACACGCCAATAAATTACAGTTTTTTAATGCTTTTTTCTGCATTTGCGATAGCTGGAATTATTGCAGGAAGCTATTTGACTAAATACATCATCGACACTAAATTAAAACCTGCTTTTGGATGGTTCGTATTGTTTATGGGCATTTTTGTTTTGATCACTACTTTAAATAAATAATATGGAGTTTATTAAACAACCCTGGCCATGGTATGTGGCTGGACCCCTGATTGGATTGATCATACCAGCGTTACTGCTTTTAGGTAATAAAACTTTTGGTGTTTCATCAACGCTTCGCCAGGTATGCGCTGCTTGTATCCCCGGCAATATTACTTTCTTTAAATACGACTGGAAAAAGGAAAGCTGGAATCTTTTTTTTGCAGCAGGAATTGTTATTGGTGGCTTTATTGCTACCTACCTGCTTTCAAATCCAGGGCCTGTGAATATCAATCCACATACGACAGCACTGTTACAACAAGAAGGCATAAAAGATTTCAGTGGCCTTTTGCCCCAGGATATATTCAGCTTTAGTCAATTGCTTACCCTGCGTGGATTTGTTTTTATTGTTCTGGGCGGTTTTCTGGTTGGGTTCGGTACCCGTTATGCAGGTGGATGTACTTCAGGTCATGCCATCATGGGCTTGTCATCTCTGCAATGGCCATCCTTAGTGGCTACCTGTTGCTTTATGATTGGCGGAGTTGTCATGACCTGGTTTATTTTGCCTTATTTATTACAGTTATAAAAAAATAGAAAATTCTTTATTGCAGTTATGAAAAATATAAAATTTTTAATAATAGGCACGCTGTTCGGCCTTATCCTCGTCAAATCACAGGTAATCTCCTGGTTCCGGATACAGGAAATGTTTCGCTTGCAAGGGTTTCATATGTATGGTGTCATCGGCTGCGCAGTAATAGTTGGTATAATTTCCATCCAACTTATAAAACGGTTCCGGTTAAAAACCATACACGGAGAGAAAATTGTTATTCCTGACAAAATATTTCATTGGGGTAATGTTTATGGCGGTTTGATATTTGGTTTAGGCTGGGCGATTACGGGCGCTTGTCCGGGGCCGCTTTATGCACAGGTCGGCAGCGGATTTTTGGTGACTATTGTAACGTTACTCAGCGCAGTTACAGGAACATGGACGTATGGTTTAATAAGAAATAAATTACCTCACTAAATAAAATAGGATAAAATGAAAATCGAACAATTTGAAGATAAAGGGCTATCGCACTATTCTTATGCCATTTTAAGTGAAAGTGACCGTCAAGTAGTTTTAATAGATCCGTCAAGGGATATAAGTCAATATTTGGCTTATGCTAAAAACAATGATGCAACGATCATAGGTGTAATTGAAACTCATCCACATGCGGATTTTGTAAGTGGGCACTTAGAGTTACATCAAACAACAGGAGCAACTATTTATTGTTCTTCATTAGTTGGCGCGGGTTATCCGCATCAAACTTTTGATGATGGAAACCTGATCCATTTTGGAAACATCACGTTAAAAGCGTTAAACACACCAGGCCACTCTCCCGATAGCATTTCTATAGTCTTAATGCACAATGGTAAAGTTAAAGCAGTTTTTACAGGGGATACTTTGTTTATAGGCGATTGCGGCAGGCCCGACCTGCGTGAAAGTGCAGGTAAACTGACCGCTAAGCGTGAGGATTTAGCAGCTCAAATGTATTACTCACTCAGGGATAAATTAAGCATGTTGAACGATGACGTAATTGTTTACCCGGCGCATGGGGCAGGCACACTTTGCGGAAAGTCATTAAGCGAAGCCAATAGTAGCACTATCGGCGACGAAAAACTAAGTAACTGGTCGTTACAAAATATGACTGAAGCGGAGTTTATAACAGCTCTTTTGCAGGATCAGCCCTTCGTGCCGAAATATTTTCCGTATGATGTGGAAATAAATAAGCTCGGCGCAATGAATATGGCGCAAGCAATTGCAAATGTTCCAATTGGCTTGAATAATCAATTAAGCAGTAGTATATATATCGTTGACACGCGGGAGGAAAAGGAATTTAAGAAAGGGCACATTCCGGGATCGATCAATCTGCAAAATGGCGGCAAGTTTGAAACCTGGCTGGGAAGCATTATTGCGCCTGACGAACCTTTCTACCTGGTTGCAGAAAATGAGGAGATACTCAAAAGCCTGATTTTACGCAGCGCAAAAATTGGTTATGAGCCTTTTATTAAGCGGGCATTTGTTTTTCAGGGAGGGACCGCAACTATGGATGCTATAGACATACGTAAGTTTTCAACGAACCAAACGGAATATACCGTCGTTGACATCAGGAACAACGGAGAAGTAAAGGAGCATCCGATATTTGACCATGCCATCAATATACCACTTCCTGAATTACAGGAAAGAATTTCAGAAATACCCTTAAATAAACCCATCATTGTACACTGTGCGGGTGGCTATCGCAGCGCAGCTGGCAGTAGCATTATAAACAATGCTGTTGGCGATAAAACAAAAGTTTATGACCTTGGTAAAAAAGTTGCAGATTATTTATTAAAGCCAACCCATTAAGCATGGAAAGAAAAGAGCATTGGGAGAAGGTTTATCAAACATAAAAGCTTTCGGAAATACGCCGGGCATGAACTATACCTGAGACGTCGCATAAGATCATAGATGAATTGGGCCAGTCCAATGATGCCGCGATAATTGGACCGGTAATGGTTACAGTTTAATGGCCGGTCATTTACTATACTTGGGTTTTACTAATTTATTAGACCTGACATTCCTTCAGCAGCTATTGAAAGGGTAAAATTAGGTTTAGGTTAAAAATAGATATTGGTTAAATGGATAACAAAAGGTATGCTTTAATTTAGTGGACGGGCAGATAAAAACACTAACCAACTTATAATATTAAAAATTAAAATCATTATTCATGGAGAAATTTGCATTATTAGCCAGGGTGGAAGCGAAACCCGGCAAAGAAAATGAAGTGCTGGCCTTTTTAAAAAGCGCGTTGCCCCTTGCTGAGGCTGAGACCGAAACCCTCAGGTGGTACGCCTTGCAATTGGGCCCTTCAACATTTGGCATTTTTGACACTTTTGCTACAGAAGAAGGCAGACAGGCACACCTGGATGGCAGAATTGCCGAAGCCTTAATGGCCAACGCTGCTACCCTCCTGGCTAAAGACCCGATCATTGAGAAAGTCGACCTGATCGCTAATAAGTAATTAACATTTACTCAGGCTGGTGGATTGTTAGTACTGGTTACTGAATTAATTTTGCTGGTATGAAGAACCTTTCGGCGCCTCTTGCTGGCATTTCCCTTGTTTTGTCCGGGCAGGTATGTCCCTATTGCAATCGCAGTACGGAGTATGTAGACAGTGCCGCGGTATATGACAAAAGTTATGGTATGATTTACCTGTGCAGACCCTGCAATGCATGGGTCGGTGTGCATGCAGGAACCGACAAGGCGCTGGGTCGGCTCGCAAAAGCTGAACTGCGCCAATTAAAAATGCTGGCACACCGCTGGTTTGATCCGATTGCGGTGGAAGGCCTTATCAATGATTTTTATCACCTCCATATACCGGGAATGAATACCCGCGAAAAAGCCTATTGGTGGCTGGCCGGGGAAATGGGCATCAAACCTGAATACTGCCACATCGGAATGTTTGACGAGGAGGAATGCAAACGCGTGATTGCCATTTGCCAACCCATTGTAGAAAGTTTTGAAGGAACCGGTGACATCTGGTAATACGGTCCTTATCACGCCGCCACCACTTTCGGAACGCCGTCGTAAATTACGGGATCATGCGGATTTTCCCTTTTAAGAAAATCTTTGTGCAGTGGTGTTGCTTTCATCTGCGCTGTCGCCGTCTGGTAATTACAGAGATCCATAATACTATCCACAGACAAGTCCGGTGATAACCAGTCTTTGTGCAAATCACCAGGCAATATGGTGGGCATTCTTTCCTTGCTGTTGTGTATCTGCATCATCAGTGAATTCGCGGCCGTGGTGGCAAACGTGAAAGTGTTTGTAAACCGGCCGTACAAGCCTGCAAAATAATGTTCGCCCGGCTCGACCATTTCAATCAGATAGGGAAATTTCTCAGGCGTCTTTAACAGTTTGCCGCTCTTGCCTACTACCTGGACATGCATCCATTCATAAAATATATCAAATGGCACCAGACACCTTGTGCCCAGTGATTCTTTAAACATTCGTTCCTGTACCTGCTCACTGACGAAATTCAGCGTCGTATATCCTTTGACCCACTTCCCCGTTTTTTCACTTTTATATCCATTCCGGAAACGGGTGGCCTCTTCTTTCGTTCGTATATAGGATGGCAGGTAGCCCCATTCCATTTCAACACGTTCTTTTTCACCTGTGGTTGGGTTCAACCGTACAATGGGCAAGTCATTGTAATCAAACCCTTTGAAAATTGCCAGGTGTTCGTCCAGGTGTGCTATTTTCTTTTCCACCTCCTTCAGACGGATATATTCATCGCGGGTGACCTTCCGGCCATAGTAGTAACACATGGTTTACTGTTTGTAATGTTGGTCAATTTGTTTGCCCAGCGCCAGCACCACATGCCTGAGTTTTGTGTCTGGTGGCATGTCCACCCAAAACCCCTCTCCGTTTACATCAACGCTCCTGCTAAGGTACAAAGGACGCTGGGTAAATTCAACAACGAACACTATACTGTCTCCCAGCAGCATTTTTTTGCAGGGGTACTGTTTTTCATTCCAGGTAATTTCAAATACGTCGTTTATGGCAGGACTGTCCATCATACAATTTACATTTTTTTGTAAAACTAATTATTTTAGTTAATAAATACTAATATTTTTAGTCACCTTTGTGTCATCATGTACCTGAACTGCAAGTCATATTATTCCTTCAAATACGGCACTTTTTCGACCGAAGAACTGGTGGCAGCCGCCGCCGACAAGGGGGTAAAGGCCCTGGCCCTCACCAATATCAATACCACCTATGATACCTGGGATTTTGTAAAGCACTGCCGGTCGGCGGGTATCAAGCCGATAACTGGGGCAGAGGTCCGCAACGGTGATGAACTCCTGTATGTGTTAATTGCGGCCAATAACAAGGGGCTGGCGGATATCCACCAGTTCCTCTCGGGATATTTAACCGCTAAAACGGATTTCCCGGCGAACGCCCGTGTATTTGAAAATTCGTACGATGGGTATATGATTTACCCTATGGGCAAAAAGGAATTACAAGATCTGCTACCCAATGAACGGATCGGTGTTAAGCCCTCAGAGATTGGTAAACTATTCAGCACAGACTGGAAAAATTATAGGGATAAATTGGTGATCCGGCAGCCGGTCACGATACAAAACGCCGAGGCGTTCTATGGGCATTGTTTACTCAGGGCCATTGACAAGAACAAAGTCCTGTCCAAACTGACGGCTGAAGAATGTTGTGGCCGTGACGAAACATTTTTGTCTCCTGCTGAACTGCTTAAAAAATTTACTGATTATTCCTTCATTGTAACCAATACGCTGCAGCTGATGGAGGCCTGTACCATCGAAATGGATTTTGGGGTGGACAAAACCAAGAAAGTGTATGGCGGTTCACTGAAAGATGATCGCGTCTTACTGGAGAAACTGGCTGTTTCGGGTATGCTGCGCCGGTATGGCAAGAAAGACAAGGCGGCCGCTGACCGCCTGCAAAAGGAACTGGCCATCGCGTTCGATATGAATTTTGTCAGCTATTTTTTGATCACCCATGATTTTGTTCAGTATGGCAAAACCCAGGGCTATTACCATATCGGGCGGGGAAGCGGCGCTAATTCCATTGTGGCTTATTGCCTCGGGATTACCGATGTCGATCCCATTGAACTCAACCTGTATTCTGAACGTTTCTTAAATCCCGAACGGACCTCGCCGCCCGACTTTGATATTGATTTTTCGCATACCGATCGCGATGATGTGATGGATTATATGTTCAAACGGTATGGTAATGAAAGGGTCGCATTGCTGGGGTCTGTTCCCACGTTCAAATGGGATGGTGCCATCCGGGAACTGGGGAAAGTATATGGTTTGCCGGATGAAGAAATCAAAGTACTGCAGCGCAATACATCGCCGCGTGATCATATCGGGAAAAAAATTATTAAGTATGGGCGCATGATACTGGGTTTCCCGGTTTATCCTTCTGTGCATCCCTGCGGAGTATTGATTACTGAGGAACCTATCACCCGATACGCCACGGTGTTTCTGCCGCCTAAGGGGTTGGCCACTGTGCACCTGGATATGTTCACCGCTGAAGACATCGGTATCAATAAATTTGATATCCTTAGCCAGCGCGGGCTCGGTCATATAAAGGATACACTTGCCCTGGTGAAAAAAAACAAGGGCATTGATATCGATATTCATGACACCCGCAAATTCCGCAGCGATGAGAAAGTGAAAGCGCAGATCCGCAATGCCAACACCATCGGTTGTTTCTATATTGAATCTCCTGCCATGCGGCAATTGTTGCGCAAACTGCGCTGCGATGATTATACGACGCTGGTGGCAGCCTCTTCCATCATCCGTCCGGGTGTGGCTTCCTCGGGTATGATGCGGGAGTATATTTACCGTTACCATAACCGCGACAAAATCAACTACCTGCACCCTTTGTTTGAAGAACATTTATCAGAAACCTTTGGCGTGATGGTCTTCCAGGAAGACGTTATAAAAATTGCACACTATTATGCCGGTTTGACGCTGGGTGAAGCAGATATTTTACGGCGTGCCATGAGTGGTAAGTACCGTTCCAACAATGAGTTCAAAATGATCGAGCTTAAATTTTTCGAATCAGCGAAAGAACTGGGACGGGATGAAAAATTATCGGCCGAAGTCTGGCGGCAGATGGTCAGCTTTGCCGGCTATAGCTTTAATAAAGCACATTCGGCATCGTTCGCCGTGGAAAGTTATATGAGTCTTTACCTGAAAACTTATTTTCCCCAGGAGTTTATGGTGGCGGTCATCAATAATTTCGGGGGCTTTTATTCGCGTGAACTGTATTTCCTGGAACTCTTAAAAGAGAAAGTTGAGATTGAGCCACCCTGCATCAATAACAGTGACCTGTACACGAATATTGTGGGCTCAAAAGTTCATGCAGGGTTCGTGCACATCAAGCGCCTGGAAGGGAAGCTCATTGAGCGGTTGCTGGAAGACAGGAAACGAAACGGCCCCTATCAGCACCTGCAGGATTTCCTGGAACGCATCAACCCCCCGCTGGAGCAACTGAATATACTGGTCAGCATCGGTGCTTTCCGGTTTACGGGCAAAACAAAAAAAGCATTATTATGGGAGGCTAATTTCCTGCAACGAAAAAATAAAAATCATTTCTCGCATACCCCTTCCCTTTTTAAAGAAAAGCCGGTGGCATTTCATTTACCGGAACTCGTCGACTACCCGATTGACGATCTCTACGATCAAATGGAAATACTGGGCTTCCCGCTGAGCAACCCCTTTGCCCTTGCAGCTGCCGATCCTGCACAATTTGTCCCTTCTGCACAACTTTCTCTGCACCGCGGTAAACAGGTTTCGGTACTGGCTTATTTTATCGATCGCAAACATGTGACCACCAAAAAGAACACCGAAATGTTCTTCGGCACTTTCGTGGATGCAGATCTCAACTGGATAGACACGGTGCATTTTCCGGATGCCGTTGCCAGGTTTCCTTTTCACTCCGACGGATTTTACAAAATAAGTGGCAGGGTCGTCAGTGAATTCGGGGTAGATAGTATTGAAGTGCGGCACATGGAGAAGATTGGTCACCAACACCGCTCCTATGCTGGCCTTTGACAACCGCCATATCGCCCACCTGGACCTGGACACGTTCTTCGTGTCGGTAGAGCACTTGCGCAATCCAAAGCTGATCGGCAAACCGGTGCTAATTGGTGGCAGCAATGCGCGCGGCGTAGTCGCGTCCTGCAGCCGGGAGGCACGCAGTTTCGGTATCCACAGCGGTATGCCCATGTACCAGGCACTCAATCTTTGCAGACATGCAACCATCGTGAAAAGCGATTATGAAGCGTATAGTAAATATTCAAACCTTGTCACTGATGTGGTTCGTGATACAGTTCCGATGTTTGAAAAAGCTTCCATTGATGAATTTTATATTGATATGACGGGTATGGACAAGTATCATGGCTGTTATAAATTCGCCGGTGAACTGGAAAGAAAAGTATTTAAAGAAAGCGGGCTGCCGGTTTCCTGGGCACTGGCCAGTAATAAGCTCATCAGCAAGGTGGCCACCAATGAAGTAAAACCCAAAGGACAAATCGAAATTCCTTTTGGATTCGAAAAATCTTACCTGGCCCCATTAACTATTTTTAAATTGCCAGGGGTTGGCATGGAAACGGGCAGCAAATTTGTTAAAATGGGTGTCGAAACGATTGAGAAACTTTCAGAAATGCCGGTTGAGTTACTTATCAACTTCATGGGGAAGAATGGCAGTGAACTCTGGCGCCGTGCAAACGGGATTGATGAGTCGCCTGTTATTCCCTATTCAGAGCAGGTATCTATCTCCACCGAACAAACTTTTCAAACAGATACCATTGACATAAATGCACTGGAAGGCATTCTTGTTCGCATGACAGAAAGCGTGGCCTATGAACTCCGTTCACAGAACCGCCTGGCTGGTTGCATCACTGTTAAACTGCGTTATACCGATTTTCAAACATTCACCAAACAAAAGGCCATACCCTATACCAATACTGATCATACGCTGATTGCAACAGTAAAGGAATTGTTTGCCAAATTGTATGAGCGGCGTGTGCTGGTGCGTTTGCTCGGTGTGCGGTTAACCCATCTCATCGCCGGCACCTATCAAATTAACCTGTTTGAAGATACGCAAGAGATGATCCGTCTGTATCAGTCCATTGATTCTATTAAGAAACAGTTCGGGGAGGATAAGATTGTAAGGGCGAAGACGATTTATAAAAAATAGAAGCGTGACTATGCTGTGCTGGTTATTTCCCATCTTGCATACACAATAATTCTATTTTTTTATTTAATTATATTGTAAGAGTTATGTATTTTGTATTGTAGCCTGTTTAAATATCTTGAATATATGGCTAATTATAACAGTTACGCCTTGTAAAAACAAACCGGTATTGTTAGCGTCAATTTTTCTTTATGACCCAAAAGCTGCAAATTCTCAAATCTAAAAATAACTAAATGTCTTCTGAAAGAAAGCCAAATGCAGGCATACGCCTTGGTTCTATATTTCTGGATCATTGTATTATGACCATGATTTGTTTGATCTTCTTTATTCCTTTCATGATTCAGGCAATCGCAAGTGGAATGACAATTTCACACGAGCAAAACGGACTTCCAGGTTTAACAGGCATTGGCTATTATTTGGCTGTTTTAGGTTTCGCCTTGTATTTCTGTAAAGATTGTATTAATGGAAGAAGCATTGCAAAGCGCATAACAGGTTTGCAAACGCTGGATTACCGTACAGGACAAGTTGCCACTCCATTAAAATGCTTTATCAGGAACTTGTCGTGTATTATCTGGCCGGTAGAGCTAATCGCCGTATTGGTCAACCCTCAACGACGGCTGGGAGATCGGCTGGCGGGAACTATTGTTGCATATTATGATCCGCGTATTGTTCAGCAACCTGCATTTAATTTTAAAGAAACCATTTTGCCTATTACCCTTTCGTTTGGTTGTATTATATTGCTCATGTTGCCAATAAAGCATTCTATTCCTTCATTCAGCAAGATTGACATCGTCGAGCATTCTTATAATGCCAACGAAAGCAGAGCCCTGGAGAAACTATATACTGATAGCATGGGCCAGCAACTGGAAGCCAGTGTAAGAATATATGATACAGTAAGAGGACTAAATCTGAAATATATTTCGTTAATATACAGCCTAAAAGAGAATTACTTGCGAGATGAAAATAGCTCGCATGAGATAGCGGATTTGACAATGCACTACCTCTATTCAATGTTCCCAAAAAATACAATTAAAGGGCGGGCACAATATGTTTATGCAGGCAGCGATGAAAGGCATACGTGGAAATTTGAGTTTTGACACCTTAATTATCAGACAGTTCTCACTTGATAAAATAATTCACTCAATTTCTCTACCTTAGAATCCCGAAAGCTCATGGTAGCCCGTCTATTGTTTAAAGCTGAATGGTTGCTCCAACCATAATATTAACAGCAGATACGGGAAATTTTGTTTTATGGTCGTAAGCCTGACCGTTCGGATTAATGGTTTTATTGGTGCCCGGTGAAGAATAGAAATAACTGGCGCCGAATGTAAAAGAAAGTGCCTTCGATTTTTGCCAACCTATCAGTGCGTCTCCCTGATAGCAGAGTGAAAGAGGGAGATTTATCGCCGGATAGCCTACCTCCTGGGGAGAATTCTGGTATATATATGTATAAGAGAATTTAGGTATAGACGTTTTTAAGCCCCCAACATTAACGCCCGGTTGAAAATAAAACCGACTTTTATCGGCCAGTGGAATTTTAATGAAGCCACCGACCATGATTCTAAATATACTCCATGAATTAGTGTGCGGAATGTACTGTTGATTATTTTGCGGCGGTTTACCCTGGGAGATGTAATTACTTAACCCCATCTCATCCTGCTTGTTTTGCTGCCAGGAAAAAGATAGTTTCAGCCCATAGACATTTTTGAAATGATAATTCAACCCCGCCTGCAACGCCGGCCCGGGTTTCGCCCAACCAGAGGCCTTTTCAATACCGAAAGTATTGACATATGTTTCGCCGAATTTCCCAACAGGAATTGATACTCCAGCAGCAAGGTCAACTGAAAATTTCGCAGGGGTTTGCTGAGAAAAGGAGCTTTTAACTACCGTTATTAATAAACAAAACGCTATTATTTTTTTCATAAAGAGGATTTTAAAATATCCGGGGTGGTAAAATACATTATTTGGATGATATTCGTATGTAGTTACTCGGTAGATTTATATTTTATAAATGAAATACAAAGTATTTCTCTTTCAAAATACATTACTTAGTTTTACTTATTGACGATAAGTGTTTATATTTACTGACAGGCATAGTGGAAAACTTATAGTAAGATCACGTGCGTCGCCTTATTTGTCTGCATCTTTTTTAATTAACTTGTCTCAAAAATTAACCCCAACATGCAACTCCTGCCACAGATGAAGACGAGACGATTGCCTGCATTTACACTTACTGAAGTATTGGTTGTCCTTATCATTATCGGCATTCTTATCCTGCTGGCCCTTCCGAATCTGATGCCCCTGATAACAAAGGCAAAAAGTACCGAAGCCAAAATTCAGCTTACACATATATATACACTTGAAAAAAACTTTTTTTTTGAAAAGTCAAAATATACAACCGAGTTGTCAGATATTTCTTTTGAACAACAAAGTTTAATTACCAATAACGGACAAGCCAATTACAGAATTGAAATAATCGAAGCCACTAACAACAGTTTTCGGGCAAGAGCCACTGCTGTAGTTGATTTCGACGGAGATGGTACTTTTAATGTTTGGGAAATAGACCAAAACAAAAATTTAACCGAAACCATTCCTGATTAATGTACAATTCCGGTTTAATAGTTTCCTCCATTCTGCTAATCTTAATTGTATTCCAGGATTTTACATACAGGGCAGTATCATGGATATTATTTCCAATTTCAGCAATTAGCTTACTTTTTTTGAGTTTATCTCAATTAAAATCAACAAATATTCAGGGTTATTTTTGGGGGATAACCATCAATGCGGGCTTTGTAACACTGCAACTTCTCTTCATAAAATTATACTTCTCAATAAAATCGGGAAGCATCAAACAGATCATAAACACTAAGATCGGGCTTGGAGATATTTGCATGTTTTATACAATTACGGTTTTCTTTTCACCCATATATTTTATTTTTTTCTATATAATAAGTCTTTTTTTCTCGGTATTCATTATACTATTAATTAAACTAATAAGTGGTAACACTTATATTGAAAAAAATGTTCCTTTGGCGGGTTTCATGGCTCTATTTCTTCTTATATTCATGCTTATAAACATCTACCTGAAACTAAACACATTAGATGACTTGCGGATAATAAATTTTTTAACGTAGCATGACCCAACCGCCTTATTCTATTGAACCTTCTATCCTTACTGTTATTAATGCTAAAACTGCCTGGCATTACCGGATAATACCTGTCTCAGTAACACAAAATACGATTGAAATACTTGCTGAAGAAACAATGGCAAACGCCGGTCTTTCCGATGAACTTGAAATATTACTTAATAAAAAAATCTCCTTACAAAAGCAGCGCAGTGAAATTATCCAGGAACTATTGGAAAAATATTATCAAAAAGAACTGGAAGACAGCCGGCTTCAAAACATATATTATACCGGTGAAGCTGATGGTTTTTTGAACCATTTAATCAGTGAAGCCAGGCATCTTAATAGCAGCGATATTCATATCGAATCTTTTGAAGAAATAGGCAGGGTTCGTATCAGGATTGACGGGATGTTAATACAACGGTACCTGCTGGAAAAAAAACAATATCCGTCGCTGATTAATAAAATAAAAATTATTGCAAACCTGGATATTGCCGAAAAAAGATTGCCACAGGACGGAAGAATTTTCTTTGAACACCAGCATCATAAATTTGATATAAGGGTTTCTGTGTTACCTACCCTACATGGCGAAAAATGTGTTCTTCGTTTATTAAACAATGATGCCACCAAGATCGATATTCAATTAGTTGGTTTCTCTGAAACAAATCTTCAGCATTACCTTGAAGGAATAAGAAGACCCAACGGGATATTATTGATCAGCGGTCCCACCGGTTCGGGAAAGACAACAACACTGTATGCCACTTTAAAGCTGCTCAATAAAAGCACAAGAAATATACTGACTATTGAAGATCCGATAGAGTATACATTAGAAGGCATTAACCAGGTTCAATTAAAGGAAAATATTGGTTTAACCTTTTCTGCAGCGCTCCGAACCTTTTTAAGACAAGATCCTGATATCATAATGCTCGGAGAAATAAGAGATGTTGAAACAGCCAATATGGCTATCAGGGCTGCATTAACCGGCCATCTCGTGTTATCCACTATTCACACCAATTCTGCCTGGGGCATTATTTCGAGGCTTATTGATATGGGAATTCCTCCTTTTCTATTAGCCAGTACAATTAATACGGCGGTTGCCCAGCGATTAGTGAGACTATTATGCACTGACTGCAAGCAGAAAAAACCTTTTACTAATTCCCTTTACCCTAACAAATTTACGCCTTATGCAATTATTCAGGAACATTTCATAGCCAAAGGATGCCCCAACTGTTTTGATACCGGCTATAAAGGAAGAAAAGCAGTGTATGAAGTAATTCCTATAGACCATGAATTGTCAGCACATATAAAAAACGGCAACCTGAATGTTGAAAATATCTTACATGAAAAAGGAATAAAGTCATTGTCTGAAAATTCTTTTGAGCTTTTTGAGCAAGGTGTAACCAGCCTGGAAGAAATTTATTCGCTGTTGATGAATTAACCCGAACGTAGATGAAAAAACTCGTGCCCTTTTTATTACTTCTTACCGGACTCTGCCTTATTTCAACCCTTTGTTCAGGGCAGCAAGACCGTATCCAGTTATTAGAACAGCGGTTGAGGAATCTTTCACAAAATGTTCCCGGACTGAATGAGAAAGTGGAAACTTCTGTATCCAATGGCTCCCTCCAGGAGTTTCTTCATGGATTAGCCAGCACCCATGTTCTCAACCTGAATATTGACCCATCACTAAATAATAAAATCACCAGTTACTTTTCGAATGAAAAAATTGTGAACGTTTTACTATACCTGGCCAAAGAATATAACCTGGATTTTAATTTCACCGGCAGCATCATTTCAATATTCCCATACAGGGATCCCCTGGCAAACCTGCCTCCTAAACCGAAAGATTTACAAATTGTGTATGATTCTGCCACCCAACTTATTACATTAGACCTCCAGGACGATTCTCTTTTGAATGTAGCGAAAAAGATCACGCGGCTTTCTAATAAAAATGTAGTGGTACTACCAGAGCTATTTTCAAAAAAAGTAACTGGTTATATTCAAGGACTGCATGTCCAGAACGCACTGGAAAAATTGGCTATCACCAATGCTTTTAAGTTTGACAAAACCAATGACGAAGTATTTGTTTTGGAGCCGCTTAAACAAGACGAGCAAATAATTCCAAAACAGAATTCTTCTACCGCACCCGATTTCACCATAAAAAAAATATACCAGAATAATACTTCTTTGGCCAGTGCGTCAATCAATGTATCTGATGGAAATAATGGCAGAAAATTGGTAACTCTTAATATTTCCAATGCTCCTTTAAAAGATGTATTGAAAAACATATCTGAGCAGGCCGGGATAAACTATTTTGTTTATTCTGATATCCTGGGCACCGTTACTGCCAATGTACAAAATATGGAATTTGAAAAAGTATTAGAGTATATCTTTCAGGGAACAAAGTATACTTTCTCAGTAAATAAAGGTGTTTTCATGATTGGCGACAGGCAGGATGAGGGATTGAGATCTTATCAGCTTGTACAGTTAAAATACCGTTCTGTTGATTCGCTATTGGTTGTTATCCCCCAGGAATTGCGCCAGGGAGTAGAAATAAAGGAATTTAAAGAACTGAATAGCTTCCTGTTGAGTGGCTCTGAACCCAAAATAAAAGAAATAGAAGCATTTGTAAAACAATTAGACAAGACGGTCCCGATGGTTTTGATAGAAGTTATACTAATGGACGTTACAAAAAACAGGACTATTTCAACGGGCATCAATATGGGCGTGTCCGATTCAGTAAAAACCGGGGGCAACCTGATAGGCGGAGGGATAGATTTTACATTTGGAGCAAAAGATGTGAACCGGTTCATTGATCAGATAGGTTTAAACAACGTGTTTAACATAGGAAGGGTTTCTCCAAACTTCTACGTGTCGTTGCAGGCTATGGAAAATAAAAATAATATTGATCTCCGGCAAACCCCCAAATTATCAACGCTTAACGGTCATAGTGCTACCTTAAGCATTGGCAATACACGTTACTACCAGGTAAGCACCCAAAATGTATTAGGATCACTCAACCCGCAAACAGTGGTAACCCAGCAATTTTATCCCATTGAAGCAAATCTGAGTATTGCAATAAAGCCATTTGTCTCAGGAGACGAGCAAATAACGCTAAACATTGATGTTAGCATATCTGATTTTACTGCTAATACTACTATTAATGTGCCGCCTCCTACTGCTACCAGTAAATTTCAATCGATAATCAGGGTGAAAAACGAAGAAATGGTCGTGTTGGGTGGTATTGAACGGGCCGAAAAAAGTACCAGCAGTTCCGGTGTACCGCTTTTATCCAGAATCCCTATTTTAAAATGGATTTTCAGCAGCAGAACCAAGACAGACAATAAAACAGTCTCTGTAGTTTTTATTAAACCAACTATTATTTACTAATATGTGGGAAAAGCTCAAAAGTAACATATTACAAATAACTGAAGTTGCCGGACTTGAACTGATGGTTAATCAGGACGGAAGCTATATTATTAATGCTGTTGTAGTTAGTTTGCAGAAAAACGAGATAATAAAAAAAACAGAATGGATCAATCTAAAAAGTGTTGAAGAGTTCGCGGGTAAGATATCTATTAAAATGCCTGTAACGCTGACTCTTACCGGAAAAAATGTTTTGGTTAAATCAATGCCAGCCAGGGAAAATATTACCAACTATATCGCAGAAATCTTTCCGCAGACAAATCCCAACGAATTCTATCATGCTATTTCAAAACAGCAGGATAATCTCTTTGTTGCCCTGGCCCGGAAGGAATTTATTGATAAAATAATTGATGACCTGGTATCCAGAGGTTATAAAGTTCTTGACCTCAGCTTAGCATTTTTTGATATTGTTACCATTCTGCCCTATCTGAACCATGAAGAAACAGAATTTATTGAAACACCTGCCTATACTATTCAACACGATCAACGATATAATATTACTTCTTTTGAATCATCAAGCACTAAAACATTTGACGTATTTGCCCAAAAGGAATACACTGTTGCCAATCAATACATCAAAGCACCACTTATTCTGCCATTTGCAACAGCTAGCCGTTTCATTGCTGGTTCTATTGCAAGTAAACAAAGTATTGCCAGTAACAAAATACTTGCGCAAAGAGAAGAGTACAGGTATTTTAAATATTTTGTTGCTGCCTCATGGGCTTTTCTTATAGGATTATTCTCACTCTTACTGATCAACTTTGCATTCTATAGTCATTATTTTAACAGGAATAAGGAGATGGCAACACTGCAAACAATTTCACAGGACCAGGTGAACCAGTTAAAAAAACAGGAAGCCGGGGTAAAAAGAAAAGAACAGTTCCTGTTGGAAACAGGCTGGATAAAGCCGTCTAAGACCAGTTATTTTGCCGACAGGATTGCCAGCCTGGTGACCTCAGATCTTTATCTCAGTTCGCTGCAGATTTACCCGTCAAACAATTCCATGTCATTGGAAAAGAAAGAAGCCCCTTTTAAAAAAGACACTATCCAGATAAGCGGCAATTGCACTGAACCGCTGGAACTTAACCAGTTTACCAATAACCTCAAAAACCTGGCAGAAATAAAAGAAGTGACAGTGAAAAATTACTTATATAAAAAGGAAAATGACAACGCTTCATTTTTAATTGAAATTATAACCCGGTAGATGTTCAGCAATCTTACATATAAACAAAAACTGAAAGGATTAGGCATTTTTGCAGTACTCATGATTATCATTTGTTTCAGGCTGGCGTTCTCTGCCACCCTGGGTGAATATACACTTTATAAAACGCAGAAAGAGAATCTGGCGTTCCAGAATAGTTCTTCCCTGCATGCAAAAAACATTTCATTAAAAGGCAATTATATCTCTTCAACGTTGGATAATTACCTGCTGGACACACTGGACAATGCTAAAAACCTGCTCGCCGTTGTTTCAGCCTATTGCGATAAAAACAAACTGGAACTTAAAGAATATAAACCTCTCGGAAAAAAAGATTATGACAGCCTGCATATTTTAACGAGGGTGGTGACAGTTGAAGGATCGTTTATAGAATGCCTGAAATTAAATTATCAACTGGAGACACAAAATAATTGTGGAAGGATAGGTTCGGTACTTTATAAGTCTTACATAAATCCTAAAGACAAATCAATTTACCTCAATTGCTCCATTTATCTGCAAAATATTATTGACTATGAAAGGGACAAGTAGAATAGTATCCATCCTCATTATAATATGCGGGATTAACTACTCCTGTGAAGAAGTGCTTGAACCTTCGCTGGAATCCAAAAAAGTAATATCACTGGCGCCAGTAGATAATCTTATTTCTGTTAATGCCTCACAAACCTTTTATTGGGAAACATTACAAGGCGCCACGAAATACCAATTACAAATTGTATCTCCCAGGTTTGACTCAATTGTTCAACTTATCAGCGATACGAGCATACTTATCAACCAGTTTACTTTCAGTTTAGCCAAGGGAAATTATCAATGGCGGGTAAGGGCAATCAACAACAGCACCAGTTCAAATTACAGTGATATTCGAAAAATGACTATCCAATAACACGTGAAGCAAAAAAGCCTACGATATGCGCTACTGACAGGTGTGGCCCTGGTATGGGGGATTATTACCTATAAAGTAATAGCCGCCCTTAATCAAACCGATCCGGCTATTATTGCAACACCTGTAAAGGAAGCCCCAGCAAATTTAATCCAGAAATATGAGCATTTTTCCCTGTATGCCAATTACCCGGACCCTTTTATACCAGAAACGGATACATCAGCCATTGATTTAATTAAAAATGGCAGTAATTCACCAAAAACTGCCAATCAACAACAAACCGTTTTACCAGCTATTCAACCTGCGGTAAAGCCAGATCTGAGCTTTATTAAATACCATGGGATGATTTATAACCCAACCCGGAAGATTAAAGCGGCATTGGTGAGTATTAACAATAAAGAAATAACCATAAAAGAGAAAGAAAGCGCAGAAAACATCACATTAAAAAAGATATTTAATGACAAGATACAGGTATTGTATAATCATAAAATCTATACTATTTTTAAGCTCAACTAACCTGTATTGACGCCAATATTTTCGAAATAAAATGAAAAACCTGTTTAAATATATATTGCTGATGAATGGCCTGATGATGGCAGGGCTTTCTCTGATATGCCAGCAAGGCAATAATTGGTATTTTGGATTTAATGCGGGTGTTACTTTTAACACAAATCCACCAACAGCCTTAACCGTTAGTTCCATGTACACCAATGAAGGCTGCGCTTCTATTTCGGATAACTATGGCAACCTACTGTTTTATACAGATGGTATTACCATTTATAATAAAAATCATCAGATAATGATGAATGGCGATAATCTTCTGGGGGATTTTTCTGCAACACAATCCGCACTGCTTGTTCAACAACCCGGTAATGATAGTATTTATTACGTATTCACCAGCCCTGCTGGAGAAACAGCATTACGCGGGGGATATAATTACAACATTATAAATATCAACAGGAACGCAGGTGAAGGCGAAGTCATCCTAAAAAACCAGTTCATATTCGGAAAAGCTACTGAAAGACTCACTGCCGCCCGGGATGCCAACGGAAAGGATGTATGGATTATCCTGAAAGAATTTAATACAAATAAATTTCTATCTTATAAACTGGATTGCAGTGGCTTTAACGCAACACCTGTAATTTCACAAGTGGGCGATCCGATTTTTAGTATAGCTGGTTATATGCGGGTAAGTAATGATGGAAACTATCTGGCTGTTGCCATGGCCGGCACCATTGAACCCTACGTAAATATTTATAAGTTTGATAATAGCACAGGGGTTATCAGCCAGCCTATTCACATCCCGGTAAAAGTAGCTACCTACGGACTGGAGTTCTCGCCTGATTCTAAATTGTTATATGCGACAAACTACCCAGATTTTAGTGGCATCTACCAGTTCTCTCTTGGCGCATATGATTCTGTTAATATTGCTTCCTCAAAATTGTTTTTTGATTTGGGGAAAAATGTAGCGGCTCTGCAAACCGGACCTGACGGGAAAATTTATGTTTCCCGGCCATCAACAAAATTACTTGCTGCAATTGAAAACCCTAATGTCTATGGTAGTGGATGTAATTTTAGAGATTCTGCAGTTATTCTAACTAAAGAGTGCCGCGCAGGGTTACCGAACTTCTTAGCCAACCAATTGGTCAACCTAAATACCAATATCTCTTATACTGTTAATACAGATTGTTCAACCGTTAATTTTACCGGCGCTACTGCTATGCAGGGCATGGTAAACTGGCTTTGGGATTTTGGAGATGGCTCCACATCCACTGACCAAAACCCTGTCCATAATTTTCCCGCGTTTACCAACCAGTTTTCTGTAAAACTGACTGTAGCACCAGTCGCAGGCTGTGGTAATTCCTATACAACCAAAGTTTTAAACCTGGTACGTCCAAATCTTACCGCAAAATTTGGTCTTGTAAGCACCTGTGGCAATCTGGCAATAGCTTTTAAAGACAGTTCGGTTATTTCCGCCGGAGCAATAACCAACTGGGCATGGGATTTTGGAGATGGAAATACAGCCAACATACAACACCCCATACACAGTTTTCTAAATCCTGGGACTTATACTGTTAAATTATCTGTAACTTATAGCCAGGGATGTGTGGTAAATGATGCAATCAGCAAATCCATTAACATAGAAACAAAACCGGTAGCAGGTTTTACTAACGGAAATGCTTGTATCAATAAAGGCGTCACCTTCATTGACGCAGCCCTTATAGCAACCGGGACTATTGATAAATGGCAATGGAATTTTGGTGATGGCACTTCATCAATTGCTCAAAGCCCCTCACACAATTTTACTTCAGCAGGAACTTTCCTGGTCCAGCAAATAGTTCAGTCTAACACAGGTTGCAGGGATACTATTGGCAAAAGCATAAGCGTTGATGCAAAACCGGTGGCTGCATTTACCATTGGTAAAACCTGTATTAATTCGCCTGCAGCGTTTGTTGATGAATCAACTGTTAGCACTGGAAATATAACGGAATGGTATTGGCAATTGGACGACGGAAGCACGGACAATACCCAAAAACCACTTCATAATTTTGCCAATTATGGTGACTACAATATCAAGTTACTGGTAAAAACCGGCCAGGGTTGCCTGTCTGATACCCTAATCAGGAGTATCCGGGTAGAAACAAACCCGGTGGCAGATTTTTCTGTACAAGATGGATGTGTAAACACCGGTCTTTCTATACAAAATAACAGCACCATAGTTTTCGGCACTATTGATAAATACTTCTGGGATTTTGGCAATGGCGAAACAAGTAATATCCAGAAACCCTTAATCAATTATGCGCAATATGGCAATTATGCAATAAAATTTACTGCCATCTCAAAAAATGGTTGCGTCGGGGATACCGTACAAAAAACAGTTAATATAGAATCGATACCCAAACCAGATTTCAATTTTGGCAATACATGCGCCGGCAAGCCTGTTTCCTTTAGCAATCTTTCTTCCACTGAGTACGGACCAATTATAAATTGGGTCTGGGAATTTGGCACCACCGATGGTTCTGCTTTATTTGAGCCCACATATACCTACCAGAGATTTGGAGACTATGTTATTTCTTTAGAAGCTGCAACAAAAAATGGGTGCAAGGCCTCCCTTTCAAAAAATATTTCCATTAAGAAAATAAATGTTTTTGCAGGCAATGACACCATCATTTCTGTAAACCAACCGTTGCAATTATATGCTTCGGGTGCAAAAGATTATACTTGGAGCCCGCCACAATATTTGAATGACCCGGCAAGTGAACAGCCAATAGCTGTCTTGTCGCAGAGCCAGACTTATTATTTATCTGGTCTAAGTGCAGAGGGCTGTACCGGTTATGACACTATTAATATTAAAGTATATAAGGACATTAATATTTATGTACCCAATGCATTCACTCCAAATGGAGATGGAAAGAATGATTTGCTCAAACCTATCTTACCAGGGATTAGTAGTGTGGAATATTTTTTGGTATACAATCGCTTCGGACAAATCGTTTTCAGAACTACTGAAACGAATAAAGGGTGGGATGGGAAATTTACAGGGAAAGACCAAGATGCTGGCACGTATGTTTGGATAATTAAAGCAAAGGACTATAACGGAAAAACCAGGATATTAAAAGGAGTTAGCTTATTAATTCGATAACAAAACTTTAGCAGATTAACACCATCTGGTATTGCTCTACAGTTTATAATTGATATTATAAATTTCGTTTTTATAAAAACCCTCATTGAGGTATATACTAAAATAATTACCTTTCTTCTTATCGTGGACAACAACCCCAGCAATATGAAGCGTCCCCAATCCCTTTGGCGATTTAGAAAATTGAAATCCATAAGGGACAAATTCTTTTACTCTACCGAAATTGCGTTCATTTTCTTCGATAGCGGCAATTAATTGTTCCTTATTATAGCCAATCAATGCACTGTCAACATTTAAGTAGTCTGTAATTGCATTGAAATTTTGAGATTTAATAAGATCAACTATTTTATTGACAAATTGCATTTTGACTTTAACGGTCTCCAGCTGTTGCTGCGTATAAGAAAATTTTGCGTTTCCCCCATCGCTAAAAACCAATTCAGTTTGAATATTGCTGTACAAATTCTTTTCCTTTTCTAAATTTTTGTAAAAAATGTAAGCAATATTTGAACCGGGCAATCCAACAACACCAGCCAAGCTGTCCATAACGGGGCTTTGGCTTAATTTAATCCAAAAATTCATTTGAGTTGATTTACCGATCGATATCGTCTTTTCTCTTCCATATTCACATAGTCCGCCATAACCAGCAATGATCTCTTTAATGCCCCTGTCTTCATTTCCTGTTAACGGCGATTTCACTCCAACTTCATTTTCGGGACTGGAGTTATTATTGCAGTTATAATAAAACGTTATAATAAAAATACAGATGGCAATTTTGCGAACCATAAAGCATATTTGAGATTATATTCTAAAATATAAAATTTCGATCTAAAATTAACTTTAAAATCCTATTGGCTCTAGTTCCATCAAAAAAAAGAATATCATATATATATTGTCAATTGGACCCGAACCTAAAAAAACCGAAAATTTTCTGGATACCGGAGATCCAAAACGGCCAATGTTTTCATATATACAGCCGTAATAGGTTCCATTAAGGTAAAACTCAACATAAGGGCTTCCATTCGTCATGACTATCTTGTCAACAAAATTATCTCTATACAATAGCCGATAGGTTCCTTTTTTTAATAGCAATGATAGTTGATCATCCAGTTTTTGAAACTTTATCTGAACCAAAGATGGACCGAAAATCACCAAAAAATTGTGTATGGTCGTTTCGAGCACTAATTCCTGATTGATAAAAAAGCTCGAGTAAAGCTTGCCGAATAAACGTGCCCGTCGCTTTACCTCAAAAACAATCTTTTCATTTTCCAACAATATGTACCCTCCGTTTCCGTATTCCTCAATAATATAAAAGTACTCACTCGCCGCCATGAAAATTATCAGGATTATTTATTTTCGTAATTTAATTTAATTACCGAAATAAGGTTGATTCATATTGTAAACCAAATCTTACTTTTCCTTCTCCTCCAAGTAAAGCCTTTAAGGATCCTCCCAACTCAAGACCTAAGAACGTACCGTCGCCTTTATCGGATACAGCAATCGTAGATTTCATTGTCGTTTTTATTACATTTTCGACAAGCTGCACATCAGATCCTTTAATTTTCTGGTCGACTATATAAAAACCCCATCCCCCTGACTCAGATCCGTCGATTTTAGTAGGCAGACCATATTCGCTGTTATCATATTTGTATGTATAATCGCCCTTTACTCCAGTTTTCAATTTCTCATTCCACTCTACCTCAAGTCCTCCAAAATTATGCATTTTGTGGTCTTTGTCCCACCCTGATAAGTTCTTCCTATTTGCAAAATCATAGCCAATTGTCCCGATATCACTGGTCCATGCGCCTCCTTCTGCTTTGCCTTTTAATCCTAAAGCCGTCCCTGAAAGACCGAGTTGTGGTCCGACCGTCCCCTTTACCTGTATATCAAAGACAAATTTATAACCAGTGTTCTCCCATCGTTTGAGGCTAATGTCATCGTCAGAATAAGGATTGTGATAATAAACTGTGTAATAACTTTTACCGTCCTTTTTATCATTACTGGTGCCATAAGTACCACCACTGAATTTTGAAAATAACCATGCGTGCACTGCATCAATCCAACTACCCCCATCAGGATCTACGCCACTTACGGGATTATTTCCCATACCTACGTATGGACTATAAAATTGTCCCTTGGGATCATATTGTTGCCATCTTGCAATACGGCTGTCATACATTCTTAGCTCAAATGAGTTCCAGTCGGTCTCACCATCCTTTTCGCTATAACTACCCTGGTAACCGTGACGGTAGTCATTGGTGCCACCCTTCGCAATCTCCATTCCGAAAGGATAATAATCTGTATACATCCTTACAGTAAATGTGGCGCCGCTCTGGGCTATCACCGCTCTTACATTACCAAGGTGGTCCGTCATCTGGTAAGCATACACCGCCGATTGCTTGTAAAATACGCCTATTCGCCCATTTCCACCATTTATATCGTATTCCTGTGCTACAGGGCTGCCGGCATTGGCAACGTCCTGGGTAAATATTACATCATCAAAATAATAAGTAACCTGGGTCACTGACTGATTTGTCGGATTATACAATATCTTTTGGATGCGTTTCCCCGTCTCATCGTACACATATCGTACTAATATCAGAGCAAAATTATTTTTAAACACTGCTACCACTTTACCACTTACGTCATACTGGATGTATTTTGTTTTATTGGGATCTGTATTGGTCTCAGTTATCAACTGTCCGGCTTCATTGTAAGTATAACTGGCATAAGTATTAGACGAACCACTGGCCGTATTGACTACGCTTTGTAACTGATTTTTGTTTGTGCTGTAGTTATATCCGAATTTGTCCTGTAAAACACCATTTGGATCAGTCCGCTGCAGATATAAAATATTGCCATTGGCGTCATAACCTGGCGCGCCGCTTACCGGGTCCAGTACTTTTTCGCTATTTATTGTTGCAGGGGTAAAAGTAGCAGGAACCCCTTGTGTAGCAGAAAATCCAAGTCCTGTCCCCCAGGCACTTTCCGTGAGCTGGTATTTGTTGTCATATTTATACGTATAAACAGTTGGATTATCATTGAGACCGGGAATGGACGGCTTTTCGCTGTACCAGCTCATGGCCTTTATATTGCCTGTGTAATTATCATTGGCTGTGTTAACGCCATTAATTGGCAAAATGCCTGTTGCCCTGGCATTTTTATAATCATCTGTATAGTAGTCCAACACCATCCCAAATGCATCTTGTGCAAACGTATTGCTTATCCCGTCGCCACCCGGATCATTGACTCTATTATTATTATTGATGGCCTTCAAAGCCCCCTGTAAAGTATACGTATAATCTATTCCCTGCAACTGGTTAGCCAGCTCAACTCTTTTCAATCCACCATGAAGATAATATTTGTAAGTCGCCTGCAGCATATAAGAAGAGGCAAGCGGATTTATCGCCGCGTCTGTTGTATTCGTATACACTTTCCACAGTTGCTGGTTGGCTGGATCATACATGTAATAATGTACAAAAGTTTCTGCAGCAGTATTTTTCTGGAACACTTTCTTTATCAAATGCCCCAATGCATCATAAGTAAAATCTGTGGTTTTGTACAATGGACTGCCACCTCCCGCATTCTGCATCATCTTTATCTGCCAGACAACCTTTCCCTCCTCATCATAGTTATACCAGGTTTGGCTCACCAGGTTTGTTGATACCGGCGCATTATTTGTAACACTACTGTATTTCAAAGAAGTGCTGATACCATTGCCCAGGTAAGCGGGATCCTGGATATAGTCTGAGGGGTTCTGGATATAGCCTGTTGGCGCATAACTATTATCGGGTACATCATAGACACTTACAATTACATCTCTTTTTACACCCGTAGTTAAGCCTCCCGCTGAAGTTGTATTTTCCAATATTGCTGTCATTGCAGGACTGTTAAAGACGATACCGTTTGCGTCCGGCTGGTATTCTCCGGCTTCAACAGGCCTTCCAAATAAATCATAATTGATATAACTAAATTTACCCGTACCAGATGCATTCTGAGTGGCATTTTGTGAGAACCTGACCTTCCCATCAGCCCGGTAGACCATTTGCGAACTGCCACCATCCGGATTTGTTGTGCTTACCAGTCTGCCCTGGACATCATAAGCATACAAAGTAATAAATGGCAGGTCAGCTTTCGTTGTATAAGAATAAGTTCCATATAGTTTTTTTACGCCCTCTGGAGCGATGGATGCTATCAGTTGTCCCAATTGGTTATAAAAATTATAGCTAAGGTCAGCATAACTATTGGCATAGCTAACACTGGCATAATATGAATTGGCATATAATTTATAATATCCTTTGTTCAGTACACTACCCGACAATACACTGGTAGATTGCTCTGTTTCCATATTAATCAGGGCATAATCACCGGTAATAGTAACCGGGGTATTATCTGCTAATATTTTAAAATACACCGAACTGCCAATTTTTTGTTCGGTGATAATGGCCGAATTGATATTATTATATTGACTTCCATTGCTTGTATAAGACATATTAAAATAATCACCCGATTCCACGATCAATATGCCGCTTCCAATATTTGTATTATATGGAAAGCTAATTGCATATCCACTGTAAACATAACTAGCGACACCCGCAGCATTGATAAGATAAGCATTGATAAGATTTTGTGAATTGATAACCTGCACTGAAATGCCCGTCCCTGTTACCGTAGAAACACGCTGACTATATGCCGTTGTATTACCCGCCGCAACATTTAATGTATTTACAGGGGGAGTATATTCCGTTCCAGGGCGGCCGGTAATCAAAGTTTTACCTGCTTTGTCTTGTATCACAATGCCTTCATTTCCTTGCGCATCTTTTCCAATAAGCTGGATGGCGCGGCTTTGTAAACTAATCGGCTCTTCGCCTAGTTCAGCAGCTGTAAAAAACTGGTTACGTATTTTTAAATAATTGTCCAGTTCATTGGCAACAGGCGTTAAAAAGCTGCTGCTTTCATGATTTGCGCCCATCTTGAAGGTTTCCCCGGCACCACCACTCTTTTTTACATTACCAGTTCCATCCTGGTAATATGTCTGTCGGGTATATGGAAAATCGGTCGTCGGCATGTAAGGTTCCCACGTATTGTTCTGGCCATAATACCAGCCCAGTGTACCTTTCACAGACTGACTGCCTATTTGGTCAGGGCTATTGGTTTTATCTGTTTCTGAAGTAGTTGGCTTGATTTTATCAAAATTCTTATAGGTATATGCGCTTCCGTCGGCAGCCTGGGCGAAATTGGACGAGTAATTAAAATCTGCATAATCAATGGGTGCAGAAAGTGTCTTTGCTGCAGGCCTACCATTAACGTCATATAAAGGCTGGCTGGCAAAAACATGTGTAAAGACAAGGTTTTCGTCTCTTCGGTAGATGACCTTACTTTGTGCCTGCAACAACATCCCGCTATTGTCATAAAAATCTTTACCCTGTGAAATGATATTGCCCGAGGGATCGTAGCCAGTAGCAATCACCCAGTTAAGATTAGGGTTGCCAGTGCCCGAATAATTTGTTGCCGCGCCAACCCCGGTAGAAGGTCCATTTACCGTGATACCTATGGTATTGCTGGTATAAGCGACACTTGTTCCACAGGTAACCATGCGCTTAAAATAAGTAGTCATATATAGCGCAGGCGTTTGGTAATTTTGCGCTTGCGCTGCCGACCCGGAAATAACAGCGTAATTTATATCATCTGGGGATGAATACCACTGGTAGGAATAGGCTAAAGAGCAAGATCCGCCAGTTGCCGCGGATGCATTAATAAGGATTGTTGCTCCAAAATTGATTGTCGGGATTGTCGGGGTAGTGCCGGTAATAGATCCTCCCGCAAGCGGTTGGGCCGGATTTATCGTAACCGTAAATGTTGGCACATTTCCCCCTGCTGGTTTGCTGCCGTCTATGGTTGCACTGGTACAACCAGGTACGTTAAAAATAATAGTGATGGTGGTAGATGTATGAGAAACTTCAGTTGCACATCCTACCGTCCAGGCATATATTGAACACGCGCTGGTAAATGTAGCTGTCTCTCCAAAATTAACAGTGCTGACACCTGAAATAGTGCATGGCGGTGAAGAAGGATCAGACCCTGCAGCCTTTAGCTGAAGAGGGGCAACAATAATTACAATTGGAAGAATAATGAAACAAAGCAGGTTAAAACCCGTAGTTGTTATTGTGTTCCTGATTGTAAAATTCATGGTCTTGGGTTTATGTTTTTAATAATTTTATTTCATTTTTCCTGGTACACTGTTACTGAATTCCTCACAAGCTTATTCAGTTATTGGAAATCAATAGACCAGTTCTATAAAGGGTTACTGATAAGTATGCTATTGCATCCAGAATTAAGTGTTATTGGCTGTGAACTGTAACTGGCCGACGTTCCTGTTATATAATTTGAAGTGCCGCAACCAGAATTAAAAGTATAGGAGGTTGTATTGCCGGTCTTTGTAATACTGATGTTATAATTTCCATCTGGCAAATAACCAATCACCCCCCCTCCTGTTGGAACTGAAAATGTATATGGGCTTCCTGTTGTGGTATTTGTGTAGGTTGCAGTAAACCCGCTTACATGAACAGTATTATTGCAGGTAACAGCCACCAGTTGGGTACAGACACCATGCGAATTTGCATAGTCCTGCGCATATTGCTGGGACAGGGCATTTGCATCTGATTGGGAAACAAAGGAGGTAAACATGCCTGCCGGAACGGTAACATTAACAATGCTTCCTGAATAACCGACTGCGCATTCTTTAGTATAACCCGCGTTAATAGCAGCGCTTGCATATTTAGCTGCACTGTAATTGTATTGGATAGAATTTGTCTTAAATTCACCAATCCCCAATTTTTCTTTATAATTATTTACCAGTCTTCCGGCGCCATCATAAGCAAACCTGGTATAAAGGTTATTATTATCAAGTATGTAGGTCAGTTCCCCGCTAAAAGCATCATAAACATAAGCATTGGTCTGCGAATTCAAAGGCTGAAACCGCATATCGTCCACATAAGCCTCTATGCTCCCGTCATCATTCCTGCATCCTACATTTAGTGTAGTTCCGGATGCGAGGTCAGTACCTTTAATGATAAGGTTTAGCAGCGACCATCCTCCTGCAATTTTTGTACTACTACCAGATGAAATCGAATTATTCTTTACTACCCCATCTACATCATAAAACAATTTAACATTGGAAGCAGTTCCGGTAGTTGGTTTTACCCACACGTTGGCAATATAGTCTCTTGAAGAAGTCAGTTTGTTCAATGGTACAGAATATACGAGCCCTTTTTTTCCTGAAACGCCTATTTTAAGGCTTTTGGAACCAGTATGGGCTGTATTTGCGGCAGAAGAAACAATACCATCGGCTGCATGCACAAACAAATTATTTGTTTGCGTAATTCCATCGTCTTCCGCACCGCTGTAGGCCAATTCATAATAATTGGCATTATTTCCGGACAATACAACTCTTTTGTTGCCGTAGTCTAATTTCGTTGCGGCAGAAATACCATTCATATCTTTCGCTTCTACGGCCTTGGAATAAACATCATAAGCCGTTATTTCTCCTGTTTTTTTCCACGAAGCATTTGATGAAGCAGGGGCTGAAAAATTAAAATCACTAAAATTTGCTGCTGAAGTCAGCCCATCACTCGTTTGAGTAGCCGGCATCCAGTTATAGGTGAACTGTGGGCGCCATACATCTCCGTACGTAACAGGGGTAGCATTCACATTCTGTGTATATGTTGATCCATCGATACCATACACCTGTACAAGATCACTCCATGTCTTTGCATTAGCTGATATCACGGCGAGTTTATTATTTGAACCGTCAACTTTCCAGATATACGTACCTGCTGTTTGCGTGAGCATGTTTTTATTATTTGCGTCACTGATTTTTAAACCCATTGCAGCATATATTTTATAGGCTGGTGTTAATTCTGTCATCACCCGGTTACCATAACTATCGGTTTCTACAGATTTTGTAAGCGCACCACTATAAAAGTCGTAAGCCAGATTTTCGCCGTTAGCCTGGGTACCATTGATATAATTGATTTGGGTTTGCCCAATATTAACACAAGGGTATTCCTCTTTCTCGCTAAGTGTGGCCTTAGTTCCACCCAAATTTTCAGGGTTTAGTAAAGTAAATCCGGGCGTAGTCTGATAATAAGGGTTTTTTACCTTTTTGATTTCAGCATATCTTTCCTGGAAAAAGCCCTGGTTATTGTATTGGGCCAGTCTGAGTTTGTATGCTGCCATAAAATCGTGGAAAGAAAGATTTTCAAGTCCATCATGCAAATAGTGATTGACTACTTCACTGAGCTTTCTCCCTGTTTTATCATATTGCGTAATACTTTTGACATTTCCAATAGAACTGACAAATTTTCGCATTGCCCAGTATCTTGTATTCTGAGGTCCCTGATTATCCCATTGCTGAGGTGTGCTTACTTCTTCCCTGCCAACCATGTTATTTCTGAATACTTCAAAATGATATTGCGTTGAACCATCATTCAATCGCGTTTCAGCTTCGTCGGGATTCTTAATTTTCCTGGTAACGGTTACATATTCGTACATGACACCCGGTGGAGGCAATTCCCGGGCGATAGCATACAATGAATTGGTGTACTGGTACAGAGATTTTGTATAATAATAAATACTGTAATCAGGGACAAACGTGCAAGTACCGGCTCCTCCCTGAACTGCCTGGACATTGAAGGCATCCAGAATAATTGGACAATAGGAAGTTACACCGCTGCTACGGCCCGCATTGTCATAATTATAATTGGTGGAAGTCGACTTTCCGGAAAATGCGTTGTCTAAATTAACCGAAGATACCCTTATTCCGCCACCATAAGAGTCACTTCCATTGTTTAACCAGATGTTTCCCGTGGCTATCTGACCAATCCATATGGCCTGTCCCAGATAGTTGTCCGGTATAGGGTTGGCCAACTCTCCGGTTATATCCGAACCACTAATTCCAGTGATAGTCAGCGTTCCTAAATTCTCTTGTGTAACATTAACAGTGCAGCCCGCAGGACCACCATATGGAACACACAACAATATCCTGGGAATTACTTTACCAACTGTTACTACTGTGCTTATATCAAGCCCGGTATTATAATCTTCAATATTAAATGTTATTGTATGCCTGTTGGTTGAAATGATATTTTTTATAACCGTAGAGGGATCATTACCCAAAACTGCCTGATTGTAAGTATCTGATTCGTAGTTGAGCCTTATCAAGTCACCCAGTGACGTGGTAACTGACCGCAAGCTCCATACGTCGACCGATTTAGAGGATATCGCGTTGGTATTTCTTCCCATATTTTCATTCTGGGCAGTGATAGACATATCACAATCACTCTTGTACATATTCCACATATCATAGCAATTCTTATTATAGGGTGGGTTTTTGGTTGTATAGACCGTTGTACTAATTGTCCCCCCGGTATAATTGCCATTTTTTAAGGAATAGGTATATACGCCATTGGCTACTGAAATACTGGTGATTACTCCACAAAAACCATTACTAGCAGTGCTTTGAGCAATCAAATCGCCTTTTTGGAAAGAGGAATTTGTTGTACTGAAACTATTTTGTGTCAACGTTACACCGGCCTGGGTTTTCTTTTCGCTGTCCAGCAATTCATAGTTAAACTTAATGGGTGGAATAAGATTTGCCCCGCTCTTGCCCCGAAAGGCAACAGAATTTAAAGTTAGTTTACCATACTTAATGGCGGAATTATTTGCATCAAAACTATTGACGGTATAAGGACACAAAGAATAATCATATGAAAAGTCAATAATCCTTAAAGCTTTAGACTCTAACGCAAATCTGCCAGCGGAATTGACGTCGTTTTTATCAATAATATTGGAAGGCAGCTCGCAATCTGAGCATGCGATTGTTCTTCCTGAAGGAGAGTAAGAAGCAGAATTGCCAGAGGAAGGGCCAACAAAATTAAAATCGGAGATATTTAATAAATAAATTTTACTTAGCTGAAGGCTTTGACTGGAATTGATATCGAATATCCCATTGTTAGAATATTTAGTTGGAGCGCCAGTATTTGCATCAGTATTTTTATCAAATACTGCCGGTGAACTCCCCTTTGCATCATAACGAAGATCTTTTTCGAAAACAGCAGCATGGGTGCGGCTTGTGATGGAATTTAAATAATATACCTCCCTGTATCCAATGGATGCTCCTTGCCATTTATTGTCTTCATCCCTATGAAACCCTTCGGAAGGGTTTCTCCAGACATAGTTATTCGACCATTTTCCATAATTAAAATTGATGTAATAACCCCAGTCACCGTCTCCTGCCTGGGAATCATTATTTCTGTCAACAAAATCTGGTCCGGTAATAGTTGTAAGATACCAGGTATAGGCATATGCGTTTAATTTCTGCTGCCGGTTAAAAGAAAGACCGCCACTGGTATCTATTTTCTCCTGGTAATTCTCTTCTCCAAAGCTATAAGCCGGCAAACCATAGTGATAAGTAACGCCTGATTCATTTGTAATAGAAAACCCATCTATCATGTCAGTTTTATACCTGTCTGTTTTTAAATATCCTGAAGCAATGCTGGGCTTTATTTTAACACCTACATCAATATGCCTTGAACCTTCCAGCTTAATGGCACCCAAACCTGAGGTCATGTCAGCACCAGTATTAGCATCATTGTTTCCATATACAGGGCTTAAATCAAATGGAGGTGTGGTTACAGATAAATCTACCGCTGAGCCTGAATAGACCGGATATGACTGCGTATACCTATTGGAAAAATCGTTAACAAACTTAAATTGTGCATTACCATTCACGCCTGAACTTGACCAATTAGGAATGTAATAGGTCACTATTGGATTATTACTCGCATCTTTATGATTTTGCTGCATTAATTCATCTTCAAACTTGTAAGGCCGGATATTTCCGGACAATCCCTGTGCGCTTACATCGTATACATCAAAATCAGGATAGGAACCGCCCTGTAAAACGGTAGGATCAGGGTAAGCAACGATATCTTTGGTTGCCGGATCTTCCAATTCTGAATATGTATCAAATGCACCGCCATCGCCACCAACTGCATAGCCATGATGAAAGATGCTGCCATAATTATAATATGAGGACTTTTCATCAGACCAATATCTTGTCTTATTATATGATAAGGTAACTGATCCAACCTTATAAAGTGGAATTGGTATGGTTAATCCATGAGAGGATGTTTGAATTCCTGCATCCTTCGTACTACGGGCGTAACTTGATATTCCGCCAACTGCCATTGAGGGTTTGCTACCTGACGAATTCATAGAAACACCAAGGAGACCAGCAAACCCCATACCCGCACCATAGCCAGCATTTACACCACTAAAATCTGCTTTGAAATTTACTCCGGAACTTATACTAAGTCCGGTACCTTCAATACTACTTGCGCTGCTGAATCCTCCACTTAAATAAGGCCCTTTGCCAAATGGATCCATTCCTACACCAATACTTGCGTTTAATTTACCATCAGGATTACCCGCTGCATCCCGATTATTTTGCGAAAGCCCCATACTCCAACCTACCCCAAAGCCCTTGTAGGTATCTTTCGCAATGCTTAATCCAAAATTTACATTTACCGGGGACGTTTTGGAGCCAATACTTGCTGAAATGCCAAAAGTGGAAACATGTCCGCCTGCCCAATAGGTACGCGAGCTGTTTTGTAAATTTTGCCAATCGTCGGGAATTCCATTTACATTTCGGTTAATAGCACCGGGATTTAATGACCAACCCAAACCTACCCAACTAGCATCGGCATCGGGCAAGATTCCTGCATGGTAAGCGAGCGACAATGGGTACCCCCCTTCAGGACCAGGCACTTCAAATAATGGAATGTTATAAGTAAGATCACCGGTTTGCTCATTCACCATATTCGTAGTATCTACAGGCTCAAAACTACTGGCCTCGGGAGAATTTGGGCCGTTTGTCAAAGCATAAGTTACCGTCGGAGCGAGCAGGTTAGTAAGTAATGTAACAAGAAATGTAGCTGCAATAATTTTGCGGGGCCTGGTGGATATACGCATTGGTTCAGGTTATAGATAAGTAATAGAATAGAATTAAATAGTAATTTTTGCTCTGATTATTTTATGACAGCATAATCAAATAAAGGCACCGCTGCCAGGTCATCCCGCTTAAAGCTGAATTTTATATTTCCGGTCCCCAAACCACACTCAGCAATATTCACATCTATCCATTTACTTGCATGCACTGGTTCCTTTTGAAAACTTAACAATATTGTATTGCCATCATCCAAACCATAAGTTTGATTAAATAAATAATCTGACAAGGGGATGGTGTCGTTAAGCGCAGTAGTAATGTTGACATACTTTTGCATTTCAAAGGAAAACACCTGCACCATTTCGCTATACCTACTGAAACTCCCGAGTTGTCTGATTGCTTCGTTTCCTTCCTTCGAGTATGTTAAAAGAAAGTAATAATTTCTTTCGTATTTTTTTTCAAGTTCACTGGCCTTTTTTGTATTATCTTTCTCACTACCATCAAGTTCCCTGCAAACCATAAAACCCACTGGCTGATAACTTACTCTGACAGTAACGCCATTAACGCTTTTTTCCTTTAACAAACCATTTTTGGGATCACTGATATACTTTCTCAAAGCAGTCCTGCCGAGTGTCACCCGATGGTGGTTGCAGGAAAACAGTACTATCATTATTGCAAAAAGAAAAAAAGTAAAACGGTTCCTACCCTTAAAAGCAACGAGGTTACTTAGCCGGTACTGCATATTCCTTATTTAATTCTTCAACTACTTTTTCTGTTATATCCATACTTTCATCAGCATAAGCTATATTTCCGTTCGAGGCGACGAGGATCAGCTTATAACCATTCTTTTTACCATATCTTTCAAGGAATATATTGACAGTACTCAGCACATTTTGGGTTAACCGCTGTTCTTCCTGGCTGGAGTTTTGCCTGATAGCATTCTGATACTCGTACAACTGTTTTTGTTTTTCAGTTATAAAATCCTTTGCCAACTGCTTTTCTTTGACTGAACCATTCATAGCCGTCTTCTCGTACTTAGCTATAGCCGTCTTGACATCATTTGTAAGTGTATCAACGTTAGATTTCCAGGCAACCTGTTTCGCCTCGAATTCAGTACGGGCTGCAACCATGGATTTATACCCGGAGAGCAATTTATTGGAATCTACATACACAATGTTGCGGCGGGAGAAGCTGAAAATATAAAAAAATAGAAATGTGACACTTACTCCAATTAGGATAGTAAGCAATAGCAGCCTGTTAACATTCATAGTAATAAAGCGTATAGGGGTTACAGTTATTTGCAATTTTATAATTACAAATTAAACCTAAATCTTTTTATTTAAATTTGAATTTATTTTGAAATCTTTTTTTTTACAAAACACATTACCAAATTGTTGCTAAGTATAAACACCTACAAACTGATAGGCATTTACGGAGCATATATTATTTTATTTGTTCAAGTATGTCCATTTCCTCGTAAATATGAAATATATCTTTAATGTATAGTTGCAATTTATTTCTAGCCTTTCGGTTTTTTTTAAAAGCTTTGCCCCAATTTAAATAAAGGAAGATACATGGCGATGAGTATTACGCCCACGATAAAGCCCAGTAAAATTATGATCATTGGCTCTAGGAATTTGCTCAGCAGGCTTGTCTGGTATTCTACCTCTGTGGTATATTGTTCCGATATCTTTGAAAAGAAAAGCTCCAGTTTATTTACCTCTTCGCCTGCTTTTAAGAGTGAAATCATTTTTTTGGGATAGATATGGTGATTTTCCAGACTTTTATGGAGTGTCAGGCCGGAGACAACATTCTCTTCTACCTGTTTTAATGATGTTTCAATGGGATAATACCCTATCATCTCTCTTACCAGGGAAATACCCTGAACAATGGGTATCCTGGAGCCTACCAGCAAGGCCATTGTATTAGAAAATCGGGATAAATATATTTTTCTTGTGATTTCTCCAACTAAAGGAATACGTAGCACTACCCGGGAAAGTACAGCTCTAAACCATTGTTTTTTTCTGTTTACGACACAAAAGATCAAGATGCCTCCCAAAGAAAAAATGAACCCTACAAAAAAGCGTTTTACAATGGCCGCAAAATACAAAACAGCTTTGGTAATAAATGGCAATTCGCCTCCAAAACGCTTAAACACATCAGCAAACATGGGCACCACGTACATTACCATAAAAGAGACGGCAACAACAGCCACCACAATCACCATTATTGGATAAGTCAATGCCCCGATAATCTGCTGCCGCTGCTTAATTTTTTTCTGAAAAAAAACTGCCAGCTCATTTAATATAAAATTTAGCTTTCCTGTCTCCTCTCCTATTTGAACACTGTGGTATTCATAAGCAGTAAATTCATTGTTTTTTTTTAATGCGGAAGATAAGGTGGCTCCGCCAATTACCTGCTGATAAATAGCCCCAAAAATTTCCCTGTATTTCTTCTTGGTTTGTTCCTGCACAATCAAATCCAACGCTGTTCTCGTATCCACTCCAGCAGAAAGCAGGGTAGATAATTCCAGGTAAAATGTTTCTTTAACCCTGTCTGGCAACTGGCTCCCAAATAATTTAATATCCCTGTTCAATACATCCCACCTGAACCGGTTTGATGCATCATCATTACCAGTTTCACGGCTCACCTCTTCTTTATTAAGGGATTTCTGAATTTCCTTTATGTTGAATGCCTTATTCACTGATTGCCGCTTTCATTAATTCTTTTGCTGTGTATTCTTTATTGAACAAGAGCGGGATATTTCCCTTATTAACATTGACATTCAAAAAGAAGGAGGTCACCAACTTTATACTATCGTTTATATATTGAACTCCTGAAATACTTCCTCCACAATAAAATGTATCAACTTGTTCGCCCGAGACTCTTATTACATGGCTATTACCTGCCTGGTATTGTATTCTTTGTTGAAAATTAACAAAAATAGTCAGTGTTCTTTCATCGGAGGAATCAGTGACAGCACTTGCATTGTCAATATCCATCCCCATTGTTTTTTTCAACAACAGGTACTCATTCCGCTGTTTTGATTTTGACTGGTAATTTATCCATTGGTTATTGAATACTATCAATGCATAGTAAACAATCGTTATTACTACACTGCTTATCAAAAGGCCAATCATTAGCTCCAATATGGTAAAGCCTGGTATTTTATTATTTGTTAACGTATTATCTTCCTTTATAGTGATTAAAAATAGATGCCCAGTTACTAAATTAAGATGTTATCCTATTTGTATTTCCACCTTAACCCATTAACGGACTTCATTTCTCCGTTTGCAATTTTGCAGATAAAATGCCTGGACATACCCGTATCTTTTTCTGCCCGGTTGATGCTGCCATAGGAAGCTGTTTTTTTTCTATTTAAATAACAATCTATATTTCGCTTCCGCGATTTCCAAAGACGATTTGTTAATGAAGAAACGCCAATACGCCTCCTGCCTTTACCTTCCCTCCAGATAAATCCTTTTGCACTCAATAGCCGGCCATGCAGGCAGGCGGCAATATTACTGGAAGCAATACCTGTAATCCTTGTTGCCTCTTTTGCACTCTTATAAATACGTACTCTTTCGCCTTTCAAATTGTATTGTGTTACCGGCCTGGATACTCTTTGCGTATACAGATTTTTCGCCCTGGTAAAATAATCTTCCGGAATTTTAATGGAATCCTCCTGGTTACCATAGCGCCAGATAAAACCTCCAGCCGTAAGCAACACGCCTCTGACAGCATTACCAATTGATGAAGAGCGGATTCCAGTTATTTTACAGGCCTCCTGAATGCTGCTAAAAGATGTAATCTTTTTGCCTGTTTTATCATATTGAGTAACCGGCCTCCCTATTTTGTGCCTCCCTTTGTCCCACATGACCTTGCGTTGCTCTTTCGTAAGATTCTTAAGGTAGCTGACAGTTCTCTTCCTTTTATATACCCCTTGCTGTCTTTCACTCTTTGATAGTTTAACAAGGTTTTTATAATTTGTATTAAGTCCGTTGCCATCCTTTGGTACTATTACATAATCAGGGCTAAAGCCTTCATGTAATGTAATCGATTCTATGAAACAATGATAAACCAACCTTCGGATTGAAAAGGAATACTTTTTTTCTTTGGTCTCAATACCAATATACATATGATAAGTAAAATCCTTTTTTGAATGATTGGGTGCCAACTGTGCATGAGGCGACATGAGGTGACCCTTCCGTAAATAAGATGCCTTGCCAGGCGGAGAGATCCATTTATCAAGACAGCGCACCCTGCCATAATTAGAAACTTCATGGGTTTCTTCTAATTCTGGTATGGGCTTCCATTTTTCCTGTAGCAAACTGCGGCTGGTTTTATTATTAAACCAGTAACCGTTTACCTGCTTTTTTTTATACCCGGCTGATTTTTTTTTCATATTACACTTCGAAGCTATTCAGTGCGATCATTTTTTCCTTTTCAAACTGATTTTAATCTTTATCATTTATTGCCAATTCATTCCAATCCTGCAACAATTTATTATTAGCGTCATAGATTAGAAAATGAATATGAACAACGACAGGGTTGTCATAATATTTTTCTACTTTTCTTTGTAGTAAAAAATCATCTTTTTTAACCTCATCATCAAAATAAGATCGTTCATCTTTTGTAGACTTCGCAAACTCATTTAATAATTGCTCAACTTTAAACTGTTTCTCTGAGCCACTATTTAAACTTACCTGCACAAATACAGTGGTAACTATGCCAAAAATTACCAGGAGAATGGTAAGTGCCACCAATGTCTCCAGGATACTTGAAGCTTTTATTTTCAGGGATATTATTGCAGCCATGTAATAAGCTTATTTTTTCTACTACCGAACACAGGTGAACCCACAAAATATGCTGGCAGCAGACGCCTGTTTATTTCCACATCCACCAGGTTATTGATGTATACAGAAGATGAATGCCTGTACACAAAGAAATCAGTAAGTATTGTGCCATGCACGTTGGCCAGGTTCTCCACGTACCCGTTTACATATATTATCCCTGTGACAAGAGATTTGGCATATATCCTCAAATACGTCTTTTCTTTATCTAAACTATCCGCGACGGATAAAATTATACCTTCAAACCTGCAATTATTTTTGATAGTTATTGATTTAAACCCACTTTCTCTTTCTTGTTTCAATAGCACAAAAGAACTGGGGTAAAAGAAATTGGCGTTTTCTTCGGCAACCAGGCTATCAGATGCTATGGCCTGCACAGAACCGGAAAACCCCTTTTTGAACCTTATTTCCGGCGCTACCAGCATAACATTTTCGAGCGTGGCTGAATTTTCTACTTCTATACTGGAATCACTCATTATTACTATCCGGCCCTTCAAACTTTTATTTGCGATTATTATCTTATTGTGTTGAAATACAGTGAGGGTACTATCGCTAAATGATTGGCTCAATGAATCCGCAGGAATTTCAGTGATTATTTCCGGTGCAGTTTGGCTTTTTGTTCTATTTATTAATTCAAACAGGTACTGTTTAATACTTTCATTTAAAGCAGGCAGGGAGCGATTGCTTTTTTGGATGTCTCCGGTCAACAATTCAGAAAAACTATAGCCACGCTGATTAATATACCCCGGCTTTATTCCTGAACCGGATAAATATGCATCGCCTGTTAGTTTCACATCGCCAATAACCGAAAGTGAAGTCTGGTGGTCTGCCAGGTAGATACAGCCTTCATAATACTTTTCAGGTCTCGATCCGTATAAAAACAGCCTGGACTTTATTCTGTTTCCCCAAAAAGATACAATCTCCCCAACATTGAAAAGTCCCCACCTCTCCTTTTTTATTTTGATAATGTCTTCGCCCCTACCAAATAAGTCCAGGGAATCAGTTGACAGAGGAAAGTTGGAAGAAGTATCGCTTAGCAATAAATTGATTCCAGATCGAATATTGCGATTGAGCCTTTCATTTATCTTCACTTCAGACTCCCAAATTCGGTTGTAATAAAAAAGTAGCAATATAGATGTACAAAGAATTGCCATCACCAGTCCAATAATAATGGTAATGATAAGTGAATTGCCGCTTAGTTTTTTCCGGAATAACCCCAACTGTTTCAATATGCTTATTTATTTCTGATAGTACTGTCTTTGATTACCTGGATACCATTTTTAAAAAAAACAGTATCAAATGTTTGTTTAGCAGCGTTAAATTGCAATTGCATACCCCTCCTAAGATCATTTTTGTAAAATTCCTGCGCAATTTTCGCTCCCTGATTATTATATTTTATTATGAGCCCTTCCCTGACACCTGCTTTCCAATGCTCAACTTCACGCATTTGCCCATTTGGATGCCAAAAAGTCCATTCACCTTCTTTCAGTCCTTTCGCAAACTGTCCCTTTACCTTTAAATTTTTATCCGGAAAATACTCTTTATAGGAACCATCCAATATTCTTCCGGAATAGCCGCCTTTTGTCATCAAAATGGTGTCTGGCCGGTACCAGAAATAGTTTTTTGCAGGGTGAACACTAACCTTCTTTTCGGGTATACGCGCATAAAACTCATAACTGGTATCTGCCCTGGTAAGTAAAACACGGTGAAGTCCGTTTGAAATAAGCGTTTCCTGACCGAAACCCTGCTGAAAAGGCGGAAAACCGACTATCAAAATAAAAACAAGTATTTTCATTATTCTTTTTTCTGGCTAACTAAGTTCATTGTAACCAAATGTATTTATTTCCAAGCTAATCAAATTATTTTAATATTTGTGTTGTCCACTATTTTTCAGTAAATAAAATAAATAAGTAATATGTTTTGTCATCTTGCACTATAAAACATGATTTTAAATATATGCTCCAATTGTAAATGAAAACACTTAGTTCGTAAATACCTTGATCATAAGATTAACCCAGGCACCTCTTAGTTTTTCTTATCATTTCTGTTTTAAGATAAAATCAGGTTAACACGTGTAGCAGTTAAAAATGTTTTTATATATTGTGCCTGACTTATCTATTACTTCTATGCTAATTTTTAAAATACTATGAAGCAAATCCATACCTTATCTAAAATCTCAATAGTTTCTCTGCTGTTTTTTGCGGGATGTAAAAAATCTGATTCTCCTCCCCTACCCAGTTTCACAAACGGGTTTAATGTTTATATGGTGGGAGAATCCAACGGAAGTCCAGCCTATTGGAAAAATGGAGCCTTGACAACTTTTGCAGGCAGCGGAACGGCTAAAAGTTTAGTCATCTCCGGCCAGGATGTTTATATAGCTGGCCAGATTACACAAACGACTGGGGGTAAAATATCTGTCTTAGCGACAGTTTGGAAGAATGGCGTTCAGCAAAACCTGAACAACACAGGCTTTGCAACTGCAAATGGAATTGGAATCAATGGAAATGACTTATATGTTGCGGGAAACGTCATAGACAGTCCTTATCAAAGAGCGGTTTATTGGAAAAATGGATTACTTGTTAACATAGCGCCCAATTCTTACGGGTTTGCAAATGACATTATTTTCTCGGGTTCTGACTTTTATATTGCGGGTCAGCTTGACAGGAACAATGACTCTGCAGTTATATGGAAAAATGGAATATTGCAACCACCCTACGCCATTGGTTCTAATACGAGGTTGGTCAAAATTGCATTCAATGGACTTGATTTGTATGCCGCTGGAATCTATGGTGGCCAGGCGGCGTTTTATAAAAATAGTGCTGTCACGACGTTAACAAATGTAAACTCAGGTACATCAGCGGTCACTTTTAAAGGAAATGATGTATACATTACTGGTGCTATTACAGATTCAAAAGGGAATTCAAATGCCGCATATTGGAAAAATGGAACGATCACTATACTAGCAGATAAATATTCATCTGCTGTGGCAAATGGGATTGCCTTCGCGGGAGACGATATTTATATTATTGGAACAATTTACGACAATGGTAAGTATGTCGCGGTTTACTGGAAAAATGGAGTTCAGCAACAACTTTCACCTTCAGGATTTGGATATGCAATTGCGGTGGGAAATTAAAATTTAAGATTAGTATTATTTTCACCGAAAAATCACTTCCATTGAATGTTGCCAATCCTTTTTTTGAAAAGGCAGACAATGATTGCTTGTAGTTTCAGTGTTTCATGTATTGTCATATGATAAATTGCACCAAACGCGTATCTATCTACCCATTAAGGTATTAGTTTCCAGCTTTTTTATGCGAAAAGGGAAATCAATCGTATTAATACCTGATGGCAAAATTATTTTCAATTTTACCTGCAAGATCCAAGTGATAACTTGTTTTCATCTTAGCAACAAGACTGATCCTTTTTTGTCAACGATGCTTCCCTGGTAAATCACCAAACAAATAATTCTATAGCTTTCTGACAAAAAAAAGCACCTATTGTCAGGATAAGATTTTTGCCAGTCCTACCTGTTTACAATACTTTTTTTTGACAAAATAAAATGTCTCATTATCTTAAATACTACTTAAGTTGTTTTATCATACCATAATAAAAAAAATAAAATCGTGGCTGTAGTAAATAAAAATGGCTCCAATATAATACCGAATGATGACAGGATATATCCATATCAGAATCGTATGATTGAAAGCATGCCAGGAGAAGAATGGAAAGAATTGCCCGGTATGGACGGCTATTTTTTTATATCCAATTTTGGAAGGATGAAAAGATTATATCATACAATACAACTTCGCAATGGCGCATCCCTTCCCCAACCAGAAAAAATAATCAAACCTTTTAATCAACGGGGATACAATAAATCTATCGGTGATTATATCCCCTGCCTTACTGGCTGTATTACCATTGCCAGGAAACGCCATTATTTTACCATAGTGCGGATGGTGTATTATTGCTTTGTTGAACAGTTCGATTTATATGACAGAAGTATCACTATCCTCACCCGTGATCGTAACAACTTTCATATTACTCCTGCCAACCTTATACGGGCCACCGTGCAGGAAAAACTACAAAGAGTAGGCACACGGAGACAGCTCAGCAACCATTATCATAAGTTGTCAGAAGAAGTTAGAATAAAGATACGTGACAAAATGATGCTTGCCACTCAGAAATTGGTAAGCCAATACAACATGGCCGGAAAGAAAATTGCAACCTATATCAGTGCAACCCAGGCAAGCAGGACTACAGGTATACATATCAATTCCATAAGCCAGATAGCAAATGGTAAAGGTATAAGCGCCGGAGGTTATGTCTGGCGCTGGGGGAATGATAAAAAAACAGATGTCCAGGGTTTTATTGCTAACCGCAAAAAAAAGCAACGGGAAAAGAAGGGTCAAAAAGTCACACAATACGCATTTACGGGAAAAAAAATTGCGCAATACCCCTCTATTCAGGATGCGCATTTAGCTACGGGGACACCGCTGCATTCGATTCGCCAAGTAATAAAAGGGTTAGGCAAAAGTGCCAACGGGTATTTTTGGAAAAAGAGGTATGGCAAATCTCAGATTGATCTATCAGGGCATGTGTGGGGTAGAAAATCGCAAGTCCTCAAACAATCAAAAAGAGTAGAACAGTACAGCCTTGCAGGGAAATACAAACGCAGTTTCAAAAGTATAAAAGAAGCCGCTGCTTTTATGGGTATAAGTCAAGGTTCCATATCCAGGGCCTGCGCTGCCCGCGATGAACGTCAGAGAATTTGCCGCGGCTATAAATGGCGCATGGCTTAAAACGCTCTATTATTCTTGTTTTATTGCAGTTGCTATTGTATCATTGAATGCAGGCAATGTGCAAAACCTTTGACCATTGTGCCGGAATATCTACAAATCCATTTTTGAACAAGAGGTGTGTTGTGGGGTTTTATTTGTCAAACTGAAAACAGGAGAATTTTTAAAACACTTGATTCACTTGCTGTAGATTCTATAAGAAGTTGTGGCTTTTTTCGAAGACCGTCTGCTGATTCAGTAATAAAATATGGTTTAGCGGCTAGCAATGGTATCCTTATAATTAACACCATTAAAGAATCCTCAGACTCACTTTTTCTTCCCTGGAAGCACAAATCAGATTAGCATTTCCAAATAACTCAATATTTTTTAAAAGTCAACATCAAATCCTGAAATAGAATGATTGTTGGGGTTCAGAAAGCAAAATGAAACTCACTGGATGCGAGCCCTTCTTTTTCACTTGCCGTAAAATGCAGATGGGCTACTGAACCAGGTGCAATTGGATAGATTGGTACCAACACCGTTCCTATGCTGACTTTTGACAACCGCCATATTGCCCATCTGGATATGGACAATTTCTTCGTGTCGGTAGAGCACCTGCGCAATGCAAAGTTGATTGGCAAACCGGTGTTGATTGGCGGCAGCAATGCGCGCGGTGTAGTGGCGTCGTGCAGCCGGAAGGCACGCAGCTTCGGTATCCACAGCGGTATGCCCATGTACCAGGCACTCAAATGCAACGGTGGTGAAAAGCGATTATGAAGCGTACAGTAAATACTCAAGCCTTGTCACTGATGTCGTTCGTGATACAGTTCCGATGTTTGAAAAAGCTTCCATTGATGAATTCTATATCGATATGACGGGCATGGACAAGTACCATGGCTGTTATAAATTCGCTGGTGAACTGGTAAGAAAAGTATTTAAAGAAAGCGGGCTGCCGGTTTCCTCGGCACTGGCGTGTAACAAGCTCATCAGCAGGGTGGCCACCAATGAAGTGAAACCGAAGGGTCAGATAGAAATCCCTTTTGGCTACGAAAAACATTATCTCGCACCTTTAAGTGTTATGAAGCTCCCTGGCGTTGGCAAAGAGACCGGTTATAAATTTTTAAAAACGGGTGTCGAAACCATTAAGACCCTGTCGGAAATTCCGGTGGATATGCTGGAGAACCTGATGGGAAAAAACGGTCGGGAGTTATGGCGATGTGCAAATGGTATTGATGAATCACCTGTCATTCCCTATTCAGAGCAGGTATCTATCTCCACTGAACAAACTTTTCAAACTGATACGATTGATATGAATGAGTGGAAGCCGTTCTTGTTCGTATGACGGAAAGCGTCGCTTATGAACGCCGATCGCAGAACCGCCTGGCCGGTTGTATCACCGTTAAACTGCGCTATACCGATTTTCAAACTTTTACCAAACAAAGCGATTCCTTATAGTAACTCCGATCATATACGTATAACAGCAGTAAAGGAATTGTTTTCCAAATTGTATGAGCGGGGGTATTGGTGCGTTTGCTGGGTGCGCTCCTAACGCATCTCATCGCCGGTACTTATCAAATTAATCTGTTTGAAGATACACAAGAGATGATCCGGCTGTATCAGTCCATTGATTCTATTAAGAAACAGTTCGGGGAGGATAAATTGTAAGGGCGAAGACGATTTATAAAAAATAGAAATCTGATCAATCATAGGATCACATAAATTTCCCACGCTTTTGTTTCAGCCATAAATTCGTCAGTATTTGTTATAGCAATAATCATTGCTTTAGCGTTGTAAAAGCCTTCATCTCGCACTTACCATAGCCAATCCCACTATTCCCGCCGGTAATAACCGCAACCTTGTTTTCGTGTTTTTTCAATTTATTTTTTACGCATGTTAATTGATAATTTCAGAAGCAAACTCCATGTCAGGTTCCCCCGGGGTTAGCAGTGAAATCACATAAGGTATTTACCAATCCTATTTTATAAAACGATGAATTGCTTTATCAGCGTTATCTTGAAATGTAGTATTTTTCAAATCAGTGTAAAAAGTGCTCTGGTCAACCACGTCCCCTGATAACTTTCCCTCTTTACTTGCATAAAAAACGCCACTTTTATATTGCTCATCCGAAATACCATCTACAAAGCGCTTTGCACCAACTTCTAACGTATGCACCATTCCTCCTATCAATGGAAATACAACAGGCATCATAAAATACTTCAACATAAATTTCATTGCCAGGGGCAAATTATCCGGTGCTAAAGTTCCCTTTGTGTTCCCTGGACTCATAACAACAAATTTGAGGTTAGGATATTTCCTTGCCATTGATAACATCCACATGGTTGCTGCATATTTAACGTATCCGTATGCTTGCACCGCATCGAATTTATTGCCAAAATATGATCCATCAAGAACACCGGCAAACTCATCTACAGAAGAAGTCTTCATGGCAACCGGCTTCATTCCGAGCATCTTTACTCCCGGTACAGCTTCCGCACTGGGATATAACACTGCTTTTTTTAACTTATCATGTTTAATTAATTCTTCCACTAAGATCACATGACCTAAAATATTCGTAGCAGCTAATTCATTCATACCGGAAGGCGTCATTTTTCCAGCCGTTTTCCCAACCATTCCCCCTGCATTTAAAATTATTGCATCAATAGGTTCCTCTATTTTTTCTACCGCGCTTCTTATAGAATTTGCATTTGAAACATCTCCAATAACGATTTCAAAGATCTTTCTTCCCGTTTGCTCCTCAAGGTCTTTTTTTGCTGCCTCAGCTTTCACTTGGTTTCTACAGAAAAGAATCACCCTTTTTGTTTCTTTTTTTAAGGCTAACTGCCGGGCAGTCTCTTTCCCAAGCCCAATATTTGCTCCGGTTATTAATATGCTTTCGTTCATTTTTGTTCCTTTTTTACTATGTTGTTAATATTTGTGTTGTTGGATAGATAACGCGGTTCCTCGTACTCATAAAAACAAGTACACTAGCCCGAGAAAGGCACCAAACAGTGCATATTGACCAACGAGATATGCCGTTTCCAGGAAAAAGAACGCTATCGTTCGCGTGGGAGCATTGCTCGCCATTGAGGGAACTACAACCCTGCTCTAAAAGAAAATGCCCATAATTGATACGAAGGTAAAGATGTTTGCACCTGAAGTATGTTCTATTGGTAAGCGTGCATACACACTGAAAGAATGGTTCCCTGAATGACCATCGCGAGAAATGCAAGCGGAACACTTGGGGCGGTACCAAAGAACTGCCATTTATCATAATTTTTTTTAAACACTTTCAAATGCCATAAATAGCCAAATGGCATAGAAGGGATTATGTACGCAAGCGCACCTAAGATAATTTTAATCATAACCTATATTTTTCCTCCTTCTTTCTGTTAATAATAAATTAGTTGAGAATGCAGTTGCCTATAAAAACACATTAATCCTTTGTATTCGAGGTGAGTATTTCCAGGTATAACTACAAATAAGTTAGCCCCGGAGCCTGGGGGCTAACTATTTGAAATTAAATTATAGGCTTTGAAGTATCTGCGGAAAATCGCTGAGATTCCAGCGTTCAGTTATTTTTCCGTCTTTCAAAACCTCTATGTCCATTATATGCATTACTATTTTTTTACCCGTCGGTTGTTTTCCCATGAATTCACCTGTATGGGTTGCGGTTATGGCTTTTCTCACACATACCTTATCACCTTCACCAAAAATCTCTTGAATGTCCACTGAAATATCTGAAAACCCATGATGGAAATCAGTAATGAATTTCACCATTGGACCTACATTAGTGGGTGCATTGGGTGGCGCTGAATGATTGACAAAGTTTTCTGCAAACACCTCTTTTGTAATGTCTGTATTTCCCTTCCCGAAAAATTCATTATTGAATCTGATTACAACTTGCTTGTTTTGTTCTACTGTCATTTTATCTTCTTTTTTATTGTTATTGATCTTTTTTGAGGATTGTGCTTGTGCATTATGATTGCCTAACGTTAAGATTATTGATACTATCGCAATAAATACTTTTTTCATATTATGTTAAGATTTTTCGTGAAAAATTATGTTGAATTGTAATGAGTAGCTATGACAAGCATTTTTTTTTAAACCAGCACCATCCCTCCGTCCACATTCAATTCCACACCAGTAATATATTTTGAATCGTCGGATGCCAGGAACAAAACGGCTGCTGTAATTTCTTCTGGCTTTCCCATGCGGCGGAAGGGGACTGTTGAAATGATCGCTTCTAACATTTCTTTAGGCGCATGTTTATTCATTGTGGTTTTAATTGAATCGGGACTCACCACATTCACCCTTATCCGCCTGGTTTTCAATTCAAGCAGCCATTTACGGGCAAAAACACAAAGGGCCATTTTACTTGCACTGTAAACACTCAACTGCTCCATTGCCTTGCCGCTGTACCAGTCATTATAATTGAGCCTTGATTCTTCATCAGACCCAATGCCTTTTGTACGATAAACAGCGTCCTCTTCGTGTTCAAGTTGAAATTTTTGTAAAAATGATCCTCAGTAATACGATCAATTGGAAATCCGAACTCTGCCAATCCGGCGCGGGCATACAGAATGTCGATTCGGCCCTTTTCCTTCTTTACCACTTCGAACAAATAGTCGAGATCAGAAAGTAAGCTTGAGTCACACCTGATACCCATTACGTTTTTCCCGATGAAAGCCACAGCTTTATCAAGTTCTTGTTTTCTCTTGCCGATGATGAAAACATAAGCACCTTCTTCGACAAATAACTTGCGGTGGCTAACGCCATTCCACTGGTCGCTCCCGTAATTACAGCAACTTTTTTTTGTAATTTTTCCATCTCTTTTTATTTGTTTATTTTAATAACACAAAAGTAGAGCTCGAAAAAATTCAGACGGTATCTAAAAGTCCATTATTTTTGCTCAATCGTACTTATTTACACAATGGACTTACTAAGTGATATTTTAGAGAGTATAAGGCTGAAAAAGCTGAAAGCGGTTGTATACCCAAAGATCACTGTATCCCAAAATTCATGGGGCATCGAGATCCCGCAAGATAATAGTTCCCAATTTTGGCGTCTTTTACAGGGAACTTGCTATTTAAAAATGCACGGAGAAGCTGCCATAAAGATGAAAGAGGGTGAAATATTTTTCGTGCCACATGGGGCATCTCACCAAATTTCCGGCAATCCCCAAAATGAATGTGTACCTGCTCCACAATATGGCAAAGCGCTAAGGAGTGGGACCCCTTTATTTAAAGGCAACGACGAAGAAACAGTTTTGATGGGTGGCCATTTTGAGGTTGATCCTTCTTTTAAACACCCTTTCATTACTTCATTGCCAAAGCTGATGCATATAACAACGATGCAATCCGAACTATGCTTTTGGTTGGAAAATGTTGCCGTTTTTATAAATGATGAAATAAGCTATGAACAGGCCGGCACCAAAGTGATATTAGCACGTTTGGCTGATATTATATTTATACTTATCGTGCGTGCCTATTTAAACCAGGAAAATATTGAACAAGGATTTTTAATGGCATTAAAGGATGAAAGGATAAGCAGTTCTTTAAAAAGTATGCACGAGTTTCCTGAAAAGGAATGGACAGTAGAACAACTGGCAACAAAAGCCGGTATGTCACGTTCCTTATATTGCAAAGAATTTAAGAGGTCGGTGGGAGAAACACCTTTGGGTTACCTTACCAACTGGCGTGTCATAAAATCGAAAGAGTATTTGTCGGCCACAAAGGAAAACATCAGTGAGGTTGCTGCCAAAGTTGGTTATCAATCCGAAGCCGCATTCAACAGACTTTTTAAAACAAAAGTTGGTGTAACTCCGGCAATTTATCGCAGAAAAAACGTTGTTTAAAATCAGGAATGCTGGTCACTAAAAGCAATTTTTCGAAGTTTAAAAACAAATAGTTTCAGGACTTCGTAGAGTATTTGAAATAAACTACGTAATATCTTCCTTCATCTAAACTGATTAATGTCGATGAACAGTGATAAACCGCCGGTAATGTTTGTTGGAATATTCTAGCCACCCCTTTTCATATTGCCAGGGCAAAAGCTTTTTCGCAACATTCATCGTTGATTCCTGCGCGAAATATGGTTTTTCATCGTCAGATTGAGCACAGATCAGTCTCCGTTAGGAATATGCCATGGATAAGTTCGGCTACCAAATGTCTGCGATTGCAATTACTAATTTGCCTCCGAATGTTGTTTAATAATAAACCATTAGTTCATGGACATCCGCAAGGCTTGGCAGGCCTGGCGGTAGGATTTGGCTTTTCAATAGGTCTATCCCCGATAATGATTTCAACTTTTTGGGACAATAAATTCCCTTTGCCGTCTGCAATCTGCACTTCTACCCAATCCTTACCGGGCGAGTCCGTTACCATATTCAGTTGCTGACCAGTACCCAAAAAGCCTTTTTTCAGGGAGGACCAGTAAATGTCTTCATTGGCTGCATTGCCATAGCTTGCTGAATAGGCGCTTGCTGCGAGCCGTATCAGATCGCCAGGAGCATAGACAGAACCTGGCGCAGGAGAAAGCATATATACAATTCTTGGAGAGCAGGGCACTTCAAATAATTCAGAGTTTGCAACAGCAGTGCGCAAACCCGCTGATGCCATAACCTGGAAACGGCATTTGGTACCGCCGGCCAGATTTGCCAAGCTGACTATCATCGTGGTGTTTTTTGTCGAAGCAAGCAAGCTCGTCCATTTATATCCATCGGTTGAGTATCGAACTGTGTAACAAAGTGATGGGCAAAGGTTTTCAGGGGCGTTGCCCTCCCATTGCAGCTTCACATATTTTTCGTTGCCTTGTTCCCGGAACGCCAATGCAACTATCCTTATTTTGGGAGTTTGTCCAGCAATCCCCATGGAATGCAACACCCGTCCGTCACGGAGCAGATCAATATGGTGCATACCGGGCATGTCCGCATACACAAGCTCGTAAAGGCTTTCTGGTTCCTGTTGTTCACCGTCCCCTATTTCTCTGGCTGCTGTTTTCAACATCAGCCGGTGATCTTCGTTGTAGATATTGGCATGTATATGTCTTCCCGGGGAAGTGCGTTCCGGTAAAACTTTCCCGCTTAGCTGGGACCCGCGCTTTAAGTTTAGTTCCCCACTTGTATCGTTGATGCCGAAAACAACCAAGCTGTATTGCTGCAGTACTCCGACACCGTCCGGCAGAAATACGTCTGAAAATTTTCCCGTGCGCAGCAAGTTGTACAAAAACATATACCCATAGAGTGAAGTCCAGGTGCCATGGCAATAACTCATATAATCCCGGGTAGAGGCGGGATTTTTTAGGTCCATATTGCGGAGGTCAATACCAACACCGCCAATGCTTGCCCTTGGAAAAACGCCATATTGTGGGTAGTCTTGGTCTCCATCATCCCCCGGCGACAGGCATTCTGGCGCATGTTTTCTGCCCATGGCATGGCCCATTTCATGGATGAGGTCTTCAATGGGTGTGGAACCAGCGCCGGCAAAAAATACACAGACGCCACCGCCAATATCCCCTTTGCCACATACCCCGCCACAATCTGCTCCTACCGGTACCAAACCCAGATAAATGGCATTACTGCCTGCATTGTCGCGCAGATCTTTCACTGCATCTATCAAGTCTCCCCAGTTGTCGGACCACTTTAACTGCTTGTCCCATTCAAGGGTTTCACAGCCATCAATGATAAGATCGCTGATTGGATACAGGTGCATAATTTCATCAATACACGTCAATACATCAGCTGGCATGGCTACCAGGTCAACAGGTTGATCATTGAAATTTAAACCGGTGTAATGGATATAGACAATATGGAGTTTAACGACAGGTACAACATTGAACAAAATGCTTTGCTGTACATCAAAATACTGGCTGATATCTTCCGGATCTTGGATATGCACATCGTAAATCAAATTGCCTTTGCAATACGCAGGTGGCACCAGGAAATTAAGGGTCTGGTTAATACTGAATTGATCGATATTATTGACCTGCATAGCAGCAACTGGTGCATTGAGTGGCTGAAGAACAACGGGGCCTCCTGGCACATGCAGGGTAATGGTGCCGGTTACGTTTGTAGGTATGGGCTGGTTCTTGTAATAAGCACGGGCATCCGGGTAAAAACGCAACAGGGTTTGCTTGCCTTCGATCATCGGGATGGAATTATTGGAAGGCAGGCTGCCGATAACCGGATAATTATAATAAGGTATGGAGAAATCCTGGATGGTTTGGGTCCGTTCAGTAAAAGCAAGCACGAGGTTGCTGGTGCCTGGTAAAACGCCGGCCTTGTTCCTGCAGTCATTCAATAGCAAACGCTCCTGAAATAGCTGGTCAGCAATGGATTTGATCTGCCGACGTAAATTAAATTCCCGCGGATCGCCCGGATCTAATCCTTCGAGCGTAGCCTGCAGCCTGTCCCGCTGCTGTTGCAAATTGTCAATTGCCTGCTGGATAGGTGCGCATGGGTCACTCATATGTTTTATTACTAAAGTTAACTTTTACAATGACTCAAAAAATACCACTAACAGGGTAATCTGCAAAAGCCCGGTCGGTTAACCATTGATCTGCTGGTTAGCCAATCTGTTGTTTGATGACCGGCTGCGCGGTTTCGGGCAGGACACTCATGCCGGATTAAGTGATGGTCTGGATATACGTTTCTGCCGCAAGGTTCAGCTCAAAAGTCAGCAAAGGATTAGCGGATAATTTCATAATCGCAGATATTTCTTACAATCAGTCCCGACGAAACATAGTCATGTCCTCCAGGGGAACAAAATGCATACATGAGCATAGATTTGCCTACGTTTAGATTTTAATTTGTGTCGTCCGCTTCATAACTGGCGCAGCGATCAACGGTTTAGTCGAAGTCCGTGAATCTTTTCTTGCTGGTATGGTCTTACCACCATGGCATTTTTGTTTTATAAATGATTGGAACACTATCCGGTAATGGCTACAAACCTCTAAAAAAAATATTTTCAAGTGAAGCCGTGTTATTGCTTTCGTACTTCCCATTATATTTTGAAAAATCCAAATTGGCAACCGTGCTGAAGCAATAGCCGAACATTTTTCTTTCACATTCCCGGAAACTCAAACTCCAGCAATGGGAACAAAGGCGGCTGGTTCCTGAAGGGGAAAAATGTTTTATTTTTTTTCATCACAACTGCAAAACCGTTTTGGTATGAGCAATTTCATGTTCTGACAAGCTATTATTCTTTTTCTTATAGAAATACAGATCGAAACTCATGGCATTTATTTAAGTATTGAAAATAATGATTTGTTTCGGCCCTGAAAAGCTTTGAGAATATAATCCTGGCAAAATACATTGAAAATCAATGACTAAAAAATTTATCATGCTATAACTAATCTTTTTAGTAAGTTTGGTAAAACGATTTTCATGAAAGCAGGTCTGCCGGTTGATTTTTCAATAATCATCAATGAAAAAAAGTTGGGTGCCCGTCTGGTTAGTATTGAAGATTTGGGTAACCAGAAAGTGTTTGTGATTCATTTTGCCGATGGGTATGAGGATGGGTTTTACCTGGATAACATGGTGAGAGGGGTGAATGAAAAACTAAGCACACCATATGCAGCGGCAGTAAAAGACGATGTGGCTGTATTTAATTTCCTGAAAGAAAACATGGCGGTGAAAAATTTTGAATATAGCAATGAAGGTTCTGCATTTGCCAATGCCTGGATTTTTCGGGTGCAGCGCCCGCATGGATTTTTTTATTCATTCTATTTGAAGGGCTGTTATGTTTTTGATATTTACTTTGCTGCGGGCAAGTGGGTGGTATGCGTGGGTGATAAACTCTATCCGGATGGTATTGATCATCCATTTGTGGAGAAGGTTATCAGTGAAATTGGGGAGGAACCCGTGATTGCCAATAAACCCTCTCCTGCCAAATCAATTGAATTTCCCCTATTGTTTGATTACGAGGGCCAACAACGGATTGCCAATGGCATACTCATGGAAACCCAGCCTGTTCACCAATGCTATGTCGCGGTCAGGACTGACGACCCCAATAATACACTGTTATATCAATTCTTAAGAGTAAACCAGAAAGATAAAATCTTTACCTGGAACCACGCTGGCAAGAAAAAAGAAAAGATGGCGAAGGCAATAGCGAGAGCACTGGAAAAAATGTTCAGCACAGCAAGCTTTTCCAGGAATTAATGTTTTCATAAAATTACGCAGCTGTGGATAAAGGGTCAGCGTTGTTCATGGCATTCATCCTATTTTTATAATAATAAATTGTTCTCCGTATGTATCCCCCAGAAACATTTCAGAACCCCAACGCCGTTTTTGTAAGCACTATTCATGTACTTAACACAGGGGAAATCATTGAATCAAGGGAAGGATTTGAAAAAGTGCAGGAACGTTTTTTATGGGCGGATCGCAAGACAGCTATCCAGCGTATACTTCAACTTAGATCAATGACCGACCTGGGAAAAAAATCCATCATTGTCTACTACGAAAAAGGGCATCAAATCAAGGAACACATCAATGTAGAAGCAAATTTTATTCCCTTAAGTTTCTGATTTGCCATAAGCGTTCCTATTTGTGGCCACCCTTTGATATAAATTATGAATATAGTAAAAGAATCATGTGTAACTATTTTGTCATGTTGCTTTCACTGTTGGAAATTCCCATTTAAATCCATGCCAATACCCGCCATATAACCCTTTGGCGGCATTGCTGATACCTTTTGAATCAAACCCCGTTGCTTCATGTGCCTGCCGGATGCTTTTATAATTTTTTATCAGTTTTCCATTGGCTGAATATTGACTGACGGCAATCCTGCGCGAATAATTTTTCTTCCAAGCAGAGCGATCGACAATTTTTAAGTATTCAAAATCCTGTCTTCCGTTGTCAATTGAACGGCGTTGTTTTTCAGACTTGGAAACCAATTTAAGATTGGAAATCCTGTTATTATATCCATCGCCATCTTTGTTAATTACGTACATCCCATCTTTTTCAAAATCAATTTTTTTCCTGAATGCCGCGAATACAAGCCGCCTGATATTATGGTAACGTGTAACTCCTTCGACTGTGAAGGATACTTGCAGGCTAATCATGGCGTCGCCTGTAAGTTTATTAAAATCCTTCACCACTTTAGGCTTCAGAATCCTGCCTTTCACAAATTGCTGGCTAAGCCGGGAATGAGGTATAATCCGGTCTAATGACTTGACCCTACCCAGGTTGGAAATCTGGTAATAACCTTCATAGTTCCGAACATCTTTCCAGGTTTCGCCTTTCAGGTTTTTGATTAAACGATTCTCGTATGGATAGTTACTCCTCAATGGTGCCCTATAATTTTATTCAGACATAAATAAAATCCCGCTGCGTGAGCAGCGGGATACATTAATCAAATACAGACCTTAAACCTTATCCTATGAAGGTTTAAAGATAGAATTTTCTTTCCCCAATCTACATTAAATATCTTCATGATTTTTTTAGTATCACACCCAGCTTTTCATTTTCAAACAACTATTGCCACGCCCTTTCCGGGGATTAGCGCAAACACTTGTATTTTCTTTTTCAAATTTCCTGTCGAAACGATGCTATCTTCCAGTTCTAAAATTCATCTTTTCCCCAATTGCATACAAATGATCATCCCCACTCCCACCAGGCCATTCAACAAACAATCATGGAGCCATTCACGGTTAGCTTGCTGCAAGAAATAAAGCACAACAGCGGAAAAGCAAACAGCCAGGTTTAGAGTAGTCATAAATATAAAAATGAAGGAGAAAGAAATTTTGCGTCGAAAAAAAACATAAGTAAAAAGCAAAACTATCCCTCCAACTAATGCCGCATAGCGAAGCATCATATAGAAACTGGCGACGACAAAGCCTTTACCTAATTCACTGTGCGACGGGTAAAATAAAAACAACATACCGCCTATGCAAAAGGTCAATAATATAGCTTGCAACCACTTTGAGTTCATTGTTATTTTTTATTTACTCTCCCCTTTAAAGAACTAAGCCAGTTCATCCATTCATTTCTAAGATAACTGGGTATTTGATAATAACTGTGGGTTAACTCATCATAAAAAAAACCGCCATAAACACTGATATCAATTTTCCGGATAACGCCGTCCAGTTGACAAGTAACGTAATAGGCGCCCATCCATATAGAAGTTTTCTCCTTCGGCCAAATCTTTGCCAACTTTATAAAATTATTAATAGAATCACTTTCAATTTGAACAAAAGGCAACCTTCTCAAACTATCTACAGAAAATCCCAGACCACTGTCATCATTCACTTTATACATTTTCCAATCGCTGGTTTTCTGCCAGTTGATCTCCTGGCTTGCAGCTGAAACAAAATTGAATAACAGAAAAATGCCCAGAATATTTTTCATGACATGATTATTAATAACATATGCCCCAATTAGGATGATTGGCCTGCTCAGTAGATTTTGTCATACCTGTTGGCAAACTCATACTTCTAATATCTTCTCCCACATCACCAGGATTAAACCCTCCCCCACCTGGCCAGGAGCCAACAGTGAATGGTAAATTGATCCCTGCACTTCTTAATGCTCTTATGGCAAAGCTGGAACAATTATTTGAATTCAAATCATAATTATAGCCAGGATCGTTTCCGTGTGCAATAAAATCCAGAACCGCAAAAAATTTACTGTTATCCATTTCAATGGTAAGAGAAATGTTATAACTATGTTGCTCGTCATCATTCAACTGGCCTTTGTCGATTGGCGAAAATGGGCTCGCGCTATTAGCTGGATAAAACCCCACATTCCTGGTAATCCTTCCCGCCATATCCCATTGCGACAAAATAAGAAAGGTATGACCCGCTGACACCAAATCCGCACTGCCGGCTGGGAGGGTCCGCGTAAAACCCCAGGGCTCGCGGGTGCCGGGCACTGGTTGCGCCACACACAAACTAACACTGTAATGCTGCCCGTAGCCCGCGATATTATCAAAACATTTGGTATAATCCCTGATATCGCCAATGATATTGTTTCCACCGACAATGGTTAGATTGGGAATAGCAGGCGGATCAGTAGTAGTACCACCCGAACCTTCACTGCTATCCCAGTATTGGCCCGCTTCATCATAACCGGTAGCATGCCCCCCCTCCTCCAAATCATACACTTCACAACCAAGGTCAATGTCCCAGTAATAAGCCTCGTAACCTTCGCTTTCGTTGTATCCAGCTGAATAATAACAAAGTTGGATCATCATCAAGTTGCTAGCCTCCTTGGCCGATCTGTCCTGTGGTGAAAACAGCGCCATTTTTACTATCCGTCCGTCTTTCCCACGTTTGTATTCTCCTATAAAATGATCTTGCCAATCCCGCACCAAAACAATGCCTGAAAACGTACCCTTTCCATATACGTAATTGCTGTCCGGGAAATAACTGACTAGTTCTGTGTGAAATACCATGCTGCTATCCTGCCAGACCCTTAGTTTTTGTAAATAATCCGTATTGAACAACCTGTGCCTATCCAGGCTGATGCCTATATATTTACTGGCGGGATAATGCACCGGTACCCAGACCGATTTTAAGCCTCCGGATTTATTGGCAACAGCGTGTTCCCAATCCAGTTGCCGGTTTGCCGCAGTAAAAGGCGACCCTGTTCCAGCCGCAGGGTTGTTTGCTTTCAATTGCAAATAGCTTTCTACATATTCTCTGGCTGCTGCAACCGGATCAATAATGGCAGATTCCTGCGGGTGTTGTTTGTAGCAACCCATCAGCCATACCAAGCAACTTGCCAAGAAGCCCAGCCGTATAACTTGTTTGCTCATAAGTAGTAAGTATATAATATTTAATATCTGGCTTTTAGTTTGCTTAAGGTCACTTCTGCAATGTCCAGGTAGCTCGCGAGATGTTTGCCGGGAACGCGTAGCAATAGTTCCGGATGATCATCCATCAGCCATTGGTAACGTTCGTCAGCACGCTGCATGCGGATAGCGAACAATTGCCAGGCCCAGTGCTGGTGGTAGCGCTGGGTAAGGATACGGCCGGTGATATTGAACTCGGGGAAGGCCTGGTAGATATGCTGTAACTGGGCATGACTGATATAATACACTTCAGTTTCCTCCAGTGCCTGCAGGTATTCGTAGCCGGGCGACTGGTTGTAAAAACTCTCAATGGAAATAACGACATCTCCTTCTTTCATGAACCAGGAACATACTTCTGCTTCGTCCTTCAGGTAGTAACAACGCAACATTCCCTTGCTGATAAAATAGATGTTCCGGCAAACATGGCCGGCTTTCAGTAAATACTCCTTCTTAAACAGCAGGCGGTTTTGCAGGATAGTACCCAGGTGCGCGCGCAGCTCGGGTGAAAGGGGTTGAATGGAGTCAAGAAACGCGAAGACATCTTCCATAACAATCAGTTTTATACGATAAAATTACTTGCCAGCTTATTTGCGATCCCGGCAAAATGCTTGGCAAAACCGGCTTTTTTACTACACAGATTTCCGTAGCATTTGACCCAAAAAACCACTTATCCAAAAGGCAGGGCAAATCCAGAACCGTTGCCAGTGGCCCAATGAGGCAGTATATGTATTGGCAAAGAATATTTGTAAACAATAAAAATTCATCTATTTTTAATTAAGACATGAGAATAATTCTTCGTATATAAAAAAAGATGCTATGCATCCCAATTTTTTCTACCCCGGCCAGCAAGATTTTGAACTCTCACCCGCCTTTCCTCACAATTACAAGGGAATAATGTTACAGGGTGCCAGTGTACTGACTGCGCATCATCCCCTCATCGGCCAGATGGTGCTGCAGGAACTGCAGGGAAGCCAGTATACCATCCGGTTCAATATCTTTAATCTGCTGCAACCCTTTACCCTGAACGGTGTGCAACCCGGTTCCTTACTCGCTTCATTTCATGCCATAAAAAATTCTATCCGGTTTTCCTTTCAGGGATTGGGACCTGCTGTGCTGAAACCGGGACAATTCCTGTTGCTGCACAGCAGTGAGCGCGAGGGCAAACTGTCATTTGAAAAAGCCGGCAATTATCATTCTTTAGAAGTAAACTGGTCAGAAACAATCGTGCGAGAGTACCTTCCCATGTTTCCTGTCCTTACCCCGCTCACCAGGTCAAAGGACAGTAAAAGGTCTTTTTATGTTACCCCGCAAAGCAAGACAGCCAGTTTCGAGACGCTGGGACTTGTTCAATCCATTATCCAATTCCGGCACAAAGGCGGTGCTTCGCAGGTTTTGTTTGAGCATAAGGTGAAGGAATATTATATATCCTTACTGGGTACCACCCAAAGAACGGGCTCTTCCAAAACTACCATCCGCCAGGAAGACTACGACAAGATGCAGGTGTTGGCCGAAAGGCTACGCGCCAATCCGGCCAAAAAATTCCCGATAGCTGATCTTGCCCAGGAATTTAATATGAATGAAAAAAAACTGGAGGCGCTTTTCTCTGAAATAATTCGGCACGACGATTTTAGATACCACCTGGAAAGCCGCTTAAGGGAGGCACACCGCTTGCTGGAAGAAACGGATTATACCCCTAAAAAAATAAAGGCTTTGATCGGCTATGAATTGTACACGAGTTTTATTACCAAGTTCCGTGAATACTTCGGCTATCCCCCCAGTGAAGTAAAGAGAAATCAGTAGGTCAATCCTTCTCTCCTTACCCCTTTTGCCAATACATTAACCCGTTTTGCCAATACCTTTTATTTGGAAATGAGTGGCATACTAACGCATCTTTACAACCGTAAACCATTCCAAATGAAGAAAGCCATCCTTGTTGATATTATTGCCGCCTTATTCATTTTATTATTTACCTACGCCGCAGTCAGCAAACTTATCGACTTCCGGAAATTCAGGGTACAGTTAGGGCAATCACCTTTATTAACTGCATTCGCCGGGTCCGTTGCATGGATAATTCCTTCTCTTGAAATTCTGATTTCAATTCTATTGATTACTGAGCGGTTTAAATTATTAGGATTGTATGCCAGCTTTAGCCTGATGACTATGTTTTCTACTTATATAATTCTTATTACTCAATTTAGTATTTATATACCCTGTTCCTGCGGCGGCATTCTCGAGCATTTTACCTGGAATCAGCACTTGCTTTTTAATATTTGTTTTTTGTCTTTTGCATTAGCGGGTTTATTTCTTAATTCAAGCCAACCAATATTTCAATCCACTAAAACCAGAGAAATCGTAATCTGAAATTAAAAACGTATTTGTTATAACAAATGTCACCCCGCGCAAGGTGGCAACAGGGGAAGCTGAAAACCTGCAGAACAGAGTAAGCTATTAATAATTTTTAAACAAACAAATTATGAAAAACATTTTATTGGCATTTACTTTCATAATCGCCATCGCATCAGCATTTGCATTTAAAAGCAATTCAGGTGCCGTAAAACCAGCCGTTTTTGATGATATAACATTATACAAAAACATCACAAGCTGTCCATCTGAAATTTGTAATCCTAACAATTTGGGTGCTGTATGTACCGACCTTTTTACAACGCCTGTCACTTGTGTCGGAGCATATGTTGGATCTGCCCGTCATTTAAATTAACATTGAACTCAGGAGAAAAGTGAATCAATTCTCCTGAGTTTCTTTAAGCCTCCACCATGTTTCTGCGTAAATACTTACCTATCATTTCTGTATTTAGTGCCAGCGTGCTATTTATGATTCTATTAAATGTTTGCGCTAATAAAATGAACACCAGGGACAATGCCTTTATCCGCCATTTTCCACCTCATATAGTCTCGAATTTTAAATTTGCAGATATCGGCTACAATTCATACTACATAGCAGGCATAACAAACAACAGCATTTACCTGGGCAATCTTACTGCCCCAGCCTATTTCCTGGTTACCAGTCGTTCACTTGAAGACACACACCATTTTCACCTGGAAGTACCCGCAGGACTTCATTTAGCAGTGGACTATGTACGCGCACTATTTAATTACCCTGATATTTATCTAGTTGACAAGCAAACGAGGACCGTTCTTCATACAAAATTACCCTCCCTTGCAATTAGTGATAAATATGAACTTAATCCAATATTCCTGGAGGATATAAAACCGATCTCCGTTAATTCCTTTGTTTGCAAAATATATGATACAAGCCTTCACCAGTCAATTATATCAAGGGATAGTAAATATGTGCACCCTTATCATCCCGTCATACCGGTTTTGGAAAAACAACTGGACGGTCACTTTTGTACCGATGGAGAATTATTGATTTCCCCTGAAAATTCAACAATGACATATGTTTATCATTACCGTAACCAATTTTTATGCATGGACACCAATGCTCAAATATTATTTAAGGGGAGGACAATTGACACAAATCGTATAGCAAAAATCGAACTGGACACCATCCGGCTATCAGCCACCTATTCGAAATATACTTTTAAAAAACCTCCATTGATGGTTAACAGGATCAGTTGTGTCTATAAAGATAAATTGTTTATCAACTCAGGATTATTGGCAAACAATGAAGATAAAACTGATTTTCAGCAATCCTCTGTGATTGATATGTATGATTTGAAAAAAGGAAATTACCTCTATAGTTTTTATTTGCCGGACTTTCGGGGAAATAAAATTAGGCAATTCCAGGTTTTTGAAGGGGGTGTCACAGCACTCTATGACAGGTACATTACGACCTATTCTTTACCTATTTACTAAAGTTGACTTTTTTATTCCGCAAGGGCCTGTTTAATTAATGCAATCAGGGTATTCATATCGTTAGTTGGCGGATTACCCGAAAATATCTTTCCTTGTTTGTCGATCAACAATGAATTTGGGCCGCCATCGAAATCATAATATTTTGTCATAGGATGATCAAACCCCATCCCGTTGGTAAATAGATTAATATTCCCATTACGCGTATACTTCCCCTGGCGGATACTTTGCAGCCATGTATCTCTATTGGTGTCGCCAGATATACTAATAAATACAATATCCGGGTTGTCCTTAAACGCCGGGTACACTGATTCTTCCAGACTCCTGCTATAATTCAGGCATCCCCCGCAACCTGTAAACCAAAAATCAATGAGAATTACCTTACCTTGAAAATCCTCCAGTTGTATATTGTTGTTCCAGGGATCGGGAAGTGAAAAATTAAATGCATTCCTACCTTTTGATTTTCGTGTAATCCGGTTAAGGATAAATTCGTTTAATATTGGTGCATTAACTACTAGAAAAGCATCCTTCCATAATGAATCGATTGATAAAACATCAAGAGTTTTGTGAAACCGGTTACCATACCAAAGCATAGCCGACAAAAGATATTCTCTCGTCATACCTTTCCGGTTAGTTTTTATTTTATAGTAAATATCTTTAAGAGAGACATCTTTTTCGTTTTTTTCACGGTACAACTCACTTGCTGTGTTGGCCATTAAATAATTAAAAAAACCAGGAGACAATAGCTGGTATTTTTCCGGAATTTGTTCTGCTCTTTGATGGAATAAATGGTTAAAAACGACTCTTGCATTGTTTTTCTTCAACTTGTTACAACGCAAATAAATCCGGGACGTAATAATATCAAGGTTAGAAAGCATCCGACCTTCTATATCCGCCTGTATTATCCGGTATGCTTCTGAACTGATTTGGGACTTATAAGATTCCAAAATTGCGTAAACGGAAAAAGAAAAAGCCTGTCGCCATGTTTTCTTAAAATTGTCGAGCGTCCAATAATTCTGATTATCATTGTTCCATTCATTCCATATATTGCAAGCACTAAAAGCGCTGTCTATTGCTTTTGCACAGGAAAACTTTTCAAAACCCCTGCCTGAATATTTTACCTGTATTTTGCCTGATCCTAATTTTTGAATTTGGAGGTCAATACTATCATCTGGCTCTACCAGATAAAAATGTGCTGTTATGGGGAAGGTCTCACCTTTTAAACGGAGGGCGCATGAAAAGCGTGTATTACCCCGGCTTCCGACGTCAGGAAGTTCAAAGCGAAAGCTGTCTTTTTTGTCGGAGGTAATTTTGTATGCTTTCGGTTCCTCTATACAGGCTGAGTAGGCTGCAGGATCTGAAAAAGTATACAAATGCAGTGTGTCATTATTACTTTGGGGAATTCGCCAATAAAAAACGGCTTTACCGGCGTGAACAGACCGCGGCCCTGCCTTTATAACGCCATATACCAGGAGTAAAATGAGCAAAATATAAATACTTGGTTTCATTGAAAATTTAATAAGGTATAATTAATAAAAGGATTCTTTTACCAACAGCAATAAGCGCTGTGATCCAGGACAATTAATCTAAGGGCATTAATATCCGGCGTTTTGGCTAACGTTGGGATCATTATCAATTTGGATTTGCGGTATAGGATATAACGCATCTGTTGGCTGCCAGTTCGACAATTTAACAGGCAACAAAACGGAGTCCGCCCTGTTGGTCCTTTTAAGATCCAGCCAACGATGACCCCATTCTGCAAATAACTCCACCCTGCGCTCCTGTTCTATTGCTTTTAAAAGCGTTGATTTATCATTAGCAGTTGTATTGGGAAGTCCAGCCCTGTTCCTTATGCTATTTAAGTCGGTCTGGGCGCCTGAAATATTATTTTCCTGGGCTCTTGCTTCAGCCCTGATAAGAAACTGTTCTGACAACCTCAATACAGTATAATATTCTGTCAGATTCGTTCCAACGACAGTTTTGACCTTGTACTTAAAGGGAAAATAATATATATTATTTCCAGCGGTAATACTGTTTATCCAGGCTGATTTTCTGGCATCGCCATTCTCAAAAGCATTTAATAAGGAATTGCTAATCGTTATCCCAGGTGTTGAGGATGAAGGAGCGGCGGTAAGAATAAAAAACCTTCCTTCATTGGTATTTTGGTTAGGTCGACCCGGCATCAATTGCCAAATCGATTCCTGGCTATTCTTTAAGAATACATTATTAAGATTGTTTACAAGGCTATAGAGTCCTGTATTATTCAAAATAGATGCAGACTGCGCTTCGGCTTCTGCATACTTGCCCATGTATAAATATGCTCTGGAGAGCAAAGCCGTGGCAGCCCATTTATTTGGCCGCACCCTTTCATTGGAGGAAAACGAATAATCATTTACCAGCAGCAGTTGCGCCTCGGTCAGATCGGTGACGATTTGCTGATACACCTGGTCTTTTGGCATCCTCGCTATTATCGTGTTCTTACGGTAATCTGTTGTGGTTACCAGGGGAACATCGCCAAAAAGATTTACCAGGCAAAAATAACAAAAAGCTCTTATAAATTTTGCTTCACCCAATAGCTGATTTTTTACAGCCAAAGAAACGGAAGATGAATTTTGCAACCCTTCTATTACCGAATTTGCAGAATAAATATTGTTATAGGGAAAATTCCACAAATCTCCAATCGTTGAATTTACAACGGTAAGCGAATTGTTGGAAAACTCCAGTTGGGTAGCCGTGGATGAATAATTATTAAATTCATCCGCGGATAAACCAGGGTACAGCGTCATCCCGGCGCAGGCAAAACCAAAGTTCTGATTAATCATCGAACTATAGATTCCAGTTAAGGCTGCAGTGGCGGAAGCGTCACTGGTAAAAACAGTAGATGATACCAATCTGTCTGCCGGAGGGCTCACTTCGATAAATTTTTTACAGCTGGCAAATGAAACAACGAGGAAAATCCAGCTTATCACGTTATATGTTTTATTAAAATGTAACATACATGTATTTTTTATAATGTTATTTTCAGGCCACCAGTTATTACTCTTAAAGGGGCTAACCTTCCCGCCCCGTTATTTTCAGGATCTATCCCTTTGAATTTGGTTATAGTAAATAAATTTTGCGCCTGTATATATATTTTAAAGGAAGAAACAGAGAGCTTTTTAATCCAGTTATCAGGTAACAGCCACGCTAATGAAATATTTTTTACTCTTATGAAAGAGGCGTCTGCTACCATATTATCATTCAATACGGTATTATATATATAAGTAAGATATGCGGGCGAAGAGGTACTTTGGGAAAACCGCTGTATGTTTGAAATATCCCCGGGATTTTGCCAGCGGTGCAGCACATCGGTGGATTGATTGCCCATCGAACCCGGGTTTGTAAAAAGCATGTTATAAAAATAATCATACCCTTTTTGCTTTACAAACTGCACCAAAACGCTCAATTCAATTCCTTTATAATTGATAGAATTTTGAATACCGCCATAATAACTTTGGGAGGGATTAACAAATGACGTGAGATCTTTAATGGTTAACAGCCCGTCACCGTCTACATCCCTGAATCCGTATAAACCTGTTTGGGCACTTACACCCGTCCCGTGAAATGTCTTATTGATGGTAAGTGGCTGCCCGATTATATATTTATTTACATTGGTCGATGCTGCCAGCCCGGGATAACCCGTTAACTTATTTCGGGGAATCGTCAGGTTTACGCTGGTAGTCCATTTCAGGTTTTTTGCAGAAATATTAATCGTATTTAATTCCATTTCAATACCGGTATTCAATACAGTAGCCGGTAAATTATAATTGGGAAGGGAAGTAAAACCGGTAGTTGGTGCCAGTGGATATCCTACCAGTTGGTTGGAAGATATATTCCTGTAAAAATCCGTTGTGAGCAATACCCGGTTTTTGATAAACCCCAATTCAAGCGCGATTTCCAATTTTTTGTTCGTTTCCCATCCATAATCAGGATTGAATAAACTGGTCGGGGCCAGTCCGGACCCATTCTGGTAAGGATAACTCGTAGCACTATACGTGTCGAGGTATCCATAATCCGGTATTTGATCACTTCCGGTTATTCCATAACTGCCCCGCAATTTACCATAACTTAACAACGGCAGATGCCCCTGAACAAATTTCTCTCTGCTAAAAATCCATCCTATTCCTACTGCTCCGAAATTCGCAAATTGTCTGCCAGGGCCAAAGCGGCTCGAACCATCCCTGCGTGCGGTCAAATTAATTAAATACTTATTGAGCCAGTTGTATCCCACCCTTCCGAAAATGGAATTATAACGGTAATCGGTATGCAAATTATCGGTCACCCTTACCAGGGAGGCGGCCTGTATATTTCCCAGCAGTGCATCGTTCGTATAGCCGCTTGCTGATAAGCTTTCACGTTTTCCGGTATTATCCTGAAAGGTTGTTCCTACCAATACATTTAACTGGCCCTTTCCAATTTCCTTCACCCAGTTTACCTGTGGTTCAACCAGCCAGGTTTCAATGGCATTATTTGCAAAAAGCGAGGATCCTGTCATCACATTCAAAGCAGGTTTCCATGAAGTGATGGGCGTTAATGTTGATTCATCTGCATCCATTTTTGTATAGCCTAAACTTGCACTAATCACCAGGGATGGCAGGATTTTATAACTTATCACTGAATTACTGAGAAAAGTTTCCGTGGACGATTTATAGGTTTGAAGAAGGTAGCTTAATGGATTAACCCAGGTTGAATTCTGCCAGTTCAGGTTACCGTTGGCATCATGCAGGGACGGCGCGTCCGGCGGTGTTGTCAGGGCGATATAGGTTAAATCAAACTGAGGAAGATTGTTGTCATTTTTTGAATAATAGGAGGATAACTGAAGTTTAAATTTTTGATTCGATGAACTATGACTCAAACTCAAATGCGCTGAACTTCTTTGATCGTTCGATTGTCCTGGAAAGACAGTAGTTTCCCTATGATAGCTTCCTCCAAAAATAAACTGGGTGTTATTATTGCCCCCTGAAATAGATGTCTGCAGATCCGTTATGTGAGCAGCACCTCCCAATAATGCTTTTTGCCAGTTGGTAGAACGGGTCGTATCCCAGGTTCCATTTATATCGACATCAGATGCCGAAGGTGCTCCGCCATCATTCTTAAAAGCTTCATGCCGCATCTGTAAATACTGATTGGTGTTAAGCAATTCCATCATATGTGCAATTCTCCCTGTCCCGGAATAGAGATTCATATCAAATGAGGTTTTGCCGGATTTTCCTTTTTTAGTCGTCAGCAACACCACCCCGTTGGCACCACGGGATCCATAAATGGCCGTAGCATCCGCGTCCTTTAATATTTCAATGCTCTCTATATCTGAAGGGTTTATGGTGTTAAGAGGATTTCCCTGTCTCGTGATGCCACTGCTTAAACTGGCAGAGTTGATGGAAGTCGGGGTAAATGGTACTCCATCTATAATGTAGAGCGGTTCATTGCCGGAAGAAATACTGTTCAATCCCCTTATCCTGATGGTAAAATTACCGCCAACCACTCCTGTTTGCTGCGTAATATATAAGCCCGGGGCTCTTCCCTCCATTGCAGCTACCGGGTTTGACACGGGCGCATGACCGATCTCCCCGGATGTAATTTTTGAAACCGATCCGGTGTTCAATATTTTTGATGTACTGTAATATCCTTTTATAATCATTTCGTCTAAAGCGCTCGCCGCACTTTGCAAATGAATAACCAGGTTCCGGTTATTCCCGATAATAATTTCCCTTGATTCATAACCAATGCTGCTGATAATAATCACTGAACCGGCGGGAACATCAGTCAGTTCAAAATCACCATTGGTATCACTGGCTGTACCTTTTTTTGTGCCCTTTACCGAAATACTAGCTCCAGTAATGGGCTCACCCTTTTCATTGGATACCTTCCCCCTAATTTCATTTTCAAAGGCCGGTGAGCTGTTTTTTTTCTCCCTTGCTTTAACAATAATTAAGTTGTCTTCAATAGAATATATCAATGGCTGATCCTTAAAACATAGCTCCAGCGCTTTTTCGAGTGAAACATTTTGTACGGTGACAGTAATTTTCGACGTACCGCTGAGTTGTTCATTGGTGTAGACAAAATGGTACCTGGTCTGCTGCTGGATTTCGCTGAATGCAGTAGCGAGTGGCGCATTGCTCAAGGAGAGAGAAATAGACTGAGCCTCCGTTTTCGCGGAGAGCTGCAGGCAGCCTGCCAATAAGAATAAGGTCAAAATTTTCATCATGCGACCGGTTTTTTGGAGGGTTTCTTGTCCGGGGCATAGCTTTTTGACAAATGCGTTCAAAAGCATAGTTTTGATTGTTTGGGTTAACTAATAGTATGTCTGTCGAAGGATTTTATTAGGGTGTTAACTCAAAGTTTGGCCGGGTAGTGTTACCAGCACCTCCCGGTTTTTTTGTTGGCACCCTGCGGTTTTTCATTTATTTCATAACTGTAATTTGATTGTTGGCAATTTTAAAGTGCACCCTGCCAGTTGCTTCTAAAATATGCAGCAATTTGGAGACCGGCACATCCCGGGGTATTGACGCATTGAAATGTTCGTTATTAACCGTTTCATACGCAATCCCGGTATTGTACCAGCGGCCGACCTGACGCATGAGCACATCAAGCGGTGTCTCTTTAAAAACAAATTGACCGTTTTTCCAGGCGAGGGCTGTCTCCAAATCTGCCTTGCCTTTCAGGATATTGCCATTCTTTGCTACCCTGGCTTCATCCCCCGGTTGCAACAACATAGAATTATTGAGTTTAATCGAGCCTTCAGTCAGTGTCACTCTTAAAGCAGGCTCATCTGTATAGGCATTTATATTGAAATGTGTACCCAATACCTGAACGGTAGCTCCATTGGCGCTTACTTCAAAGGGGTACATGGGGTCTTTAGCCACTTCAAAATATCCCTCTCCTGTCAACTCAACCCTTCGTTTAGCCCCGCCAAATACGGCCGGGTATTTTAAAGAAGATGAAGCGTTCAGCCAGACCTTGGTCCCATCTGGCAGGACAAGTTTATATTGCCCCCCCCCGGGGATGGTAAGGGTATTGTACATTTCCACCTGGGGCAGGCCGGTTGGATGAACGAGTTGGTAGGCCAGTTGGCCGCTATCCAGTTTGGTAATATTGGTGTTGCCCTGTGCCGCCAGTACTCCGTTGTGAAGACTATCCAAGACAACTCTTCTCCCGTCGGATAAAGTAAGCGTTGCCCGGTCTTTTCCGGGTGCCAGGTCTGCAGGTTTTGTCTGAACCATAGTGGGCGTTTTCGGGTTTTTGTTTGGCATAAGCAGGAAGGTTAGGATCAGCCCGATGACCAGACAGGCTGCCGCTGCATAGGGCCAAAGGGAACGGATAGTCGCTTTCTTTTTTGGCGGCGTAAAGGAAATTTTGCTTTTGATATTTTCCAATGCAGCTCCCGTATTGAATCGCTGCTTTTCTTTCAGCCACTCCGCAATATTTTTTTCATCGGTCAGTCGCTCAAAAAGCCTTTGGTTATCCATACTTTCAGTCACCCAATCATCCAGTTCAATATTCTCTGCGTCAGTGAGACTGCCGCGCATAAACCCAGCTACCAGGTAAGCAACCCGGAAAGCCTGTTCATCACCAGGATTTGGCTTCAAAGGATCCTCTTCATTCATGATAGTAAGTTAAAAATTATTGGCGATAATCAACGCTACAAGTTATTGCTTATACGACGTGCGGGGCTGGAAAAATGTTCTAAAGGAAATAAAATGTTTTCTGAACAGTCTTCATTACTCAAAGGGGAGGAAATACCTGAGGCGTTTGCGTAGCAACATAATGCCGCGGTGTTTTTGAGTCCTGACCGTGGTGTGATCAATATGTAAGGCCGCTGCCACCTCTTTGCCGGATTTGCCTTCCAGGTAGGACAGCCTGATAATTGTTCTGCATTGGACCGGCAAGGTGTCAATGGCATCATAGAGTTCGTGATAAGTCTCCGCCGCTATCAGATGTTCAAGGCAGGAAGCCTCCGCTTTCTCTGATAATACAGCCGCGCCCAACAGCATACCTGCTTCTGTTTTGTTTTTTCGTATCCAATCAAAACAGGCATTCCGGGCAATCGTGTACAGGTAGGATTTAAGACTTACAAAAGTTTGAAAATCTTGCCGGCGGTTCCAAATTTTAAGAAAGGATTCCCCCGCAATATCTTCGGCTGCTGCCGGGTCCCCTGTTATTTTACTGGCATAATAACAGAGTGAGGGACATAATGATCTGAACAGTATAGATAAGCTGGCTTCATTTCCCTGGCGGAAACCTAGCATCATTTGTTCGCTATTACATTCATTTTGTTCAGGCATAAAAAGCGCAGGCTGCAAAGCGTCCGTTGCTAAGCCCTGAACAATGCTTGTCTATGGATTCAATGCAAACCTGCGCTCAAGCAATTGCTGGCGCGGCAAATGATGCAAGCGTTCCATAGACATTGATGAATTGTTCAGGTTCAGCAGACGGAAACGCGTTTATAAACTAACGTAAAAATAAGATTAGATCACCTAAACTTGTTATATTCTACAATATAATTATTATTTACAATTGATTAATCAATGAAATATCTTAATACAGCGTTGAAAATGAACAATTTAGCTGTAGGTATATTTGTGCGAAAGCATAAACTACCAGATGAGCATGGCCAAGCCCCGCTATAATTTTAATAGAATAAAAGAAGTATTAGTTGCCAAAGGTGAAACAAATAAATCTTTAGCAAAGCAGATGAAAGTGACTGAAACAACCGTATCGACATGGTGTACAAATACCCGTCAACCGCCGGTTGAGACGTTTTTTGCTATTGCAAAATATTTAGGGGTTGATGCAGGGGAATTGTTCACACCAATGAAGAATTTTAAGATAATTAAGAAAAAAATATAATAAGATTATAATTTAACTGAATGAAGCAATCTTTTCATTACATATCCAAGCAGTAATTTTTTGCATTTCTTTGATCCGCGCAATTAATATTTCAGTTTCATTTTTTGTTATTTCGTATTTTTTGTCATATCTGGCTTCCACATACCCTTTTCGAAGCAGCTCAAAAAGATGCTTTTCCTCATTAGTGTCACGAGGGAAAATAAGGGCAAGTTCCTTTGAATAATGCTTCGTATATCGTTGTAATTTTTCAAGATTGTGGGTCTTCGGCTTATAACCTCTAAATACTAAAATCACAGTATTATAAATCCTTTCCGTTGCTTGATGAAGTTCAAATGCGGCCTTTTTAAAATTGTCTCTTTCAAATCCATGTATTGCATCAATTAAGAATTCATTGGCACTCGTAAACCAATTGTCAAAATCCTCCTGCGCCATTGCTTTCTTTTCCAGCGGTGACAATTCCCTTTTCTGGGCCAATTCAACATTACCCGCGTCATACAACATTATCCCCTTGTTCTGAATGTCCACAAAGAAATACTGCCCATCAGATAGTTTTCCATTTATGTATTCTATATCATGCGTAATGGCAGAAACATGGGTATTTAACCCGCTCCGGTGCTCAATAATTTCCTGGATTTCGTAGTCTGCCCTCCGCTCCCCGGCTTTGGTAATAACCAGAAAATCATAATCGCTCTTAAAATCGAGCAATCTCCCCTCCTCATAATACTCGTCTTCCTGCCATTCGTCGGTGGCATGGCTGCCGAAAAGAATAACTTTTTCCGGATCGATGCGTTCAACAATGACTTTTACCAAGTAGTTGACCAGGTCTTGCTTTTCCTGCGGAAGATGAGACAAAGAGGTATTCATTAAAGTAATGATTCAGGACACAATTTAATAACAAAATGGGTATTATTTTGCCCCCAAGAATTTGTTCCTGGCAAATGCGGATGGCTCGGTTTTGTCTTTCTGTTGCTGGCCCCCTAGTTTAGCCGCTTTGACAGAGAAAAATCATCATCATATTTATAGTCTTCTCCGTATCTTCTAAATATTTATTCTGGCAACTACAAGTAAGAAAAGAAAATTTTTAAGGCCGTTGCTTGGCTTTAATAGATAAGACTAAACATGATACTTCGACACTAATTTGACACATATTGTTTGCAACTAATTGAATATGATGATTTGAAGATTACGCCCCTAGGCACACCACCTAATTGGTAATTATCGTAAAATAAAAAAATATGGTTCTACAATTAAATAATTTTCGCAACAATTTTATCTAGAAAATTCTCATACCAATTTTGCAAAAATCTTTCCTCTTTATCTCCAAGCGGCTAAAGGGCATAAGCTACATTGCGAAAATGGCTTTCAGCGTGATGTGATTTGTTCGTTGAAATACCGGAAAGCGTAAGGAAATGACGATGAACAGTTACTTAGGGAAGTTCCGCATAAATAGCATTTATTTTCAATATATTATGTATATTTAAGAACTTAACCCTTATAACCTAAACATTGTGATTGCATGGAATATATTTCGACCACAAGTTTTTCAAATGAACTCAACATCTCAGCGAATGAACTTTTTAGCAAACTCAAAAGCCTGGGTTGGATAGTCCGTAAAAATGACAAGTGGGTTCTAACTGACTTAGGTAAGGAAAAAGGAGGACAAACAAGAACAAATTCAAATTTCGGCGAGTTCATTGTATGGCCTAATAACATCTCAATTGACAATAAACCGCAAGCAAAAGAAAAGTCAAAATTCCTTAATGCAACTACATTAGGTAAGCACAATAATATTTCATCGCAGCGATTAAATCTAATCTTATCAGAACTTGGTTGGATAGAAAAGGATTTAGCAGGTTGGACAATTACAAAACTTGGTAAAACGGTTGGGGGTAAGCAATACGAACATGAAACATCAGGGGTATCTTATGTCTTGTGGCCAGAAAATATTTTGCAAAACAAAAGTTTGAATGAAGTTTTCAAAGAAAGCCAACCTGAAAAGGGAATACCAAAAGCTCACCCAACCTCAACTCAACAGCAGCAGACTATTATTCAACCAGTATTAAATAATTTCAGGGATAAGTTTGAAGCCAAGCACCGAACTAAAGACGGACACTTTGTGCGTTCAAGGGCGGAAGTTATTATTGACGATACTTTATATGACTATGGGTTAGTTCATGCTTACGAAAAGAAGGTTCCTATAGAAGAAGAGCTTTATACGGATTTTTATTTACCAAATGGGAAAGTCTATATTGAATATTGGGGACTTGAGCATGATCCAAAATACGCGGAGCGTAAAAAGAAAAAAATAGAAATTTATCAAAAGTATGATTTGAAAATAATTGAACTTACTGACGATGACATTCTAAGCCTCGATGACCATCTACCAAAGAAATTACTAAAGTATGGGATCAAAGTTTATTAGCAAGCAAATTCGGGCATTTCCACTTTAAGGTATTGATTTAAGGATGGGATATTGTATTTTACCAATTTCAAAACAGATTACTGCTTATGATATTTGAAAGAGGACATTTCAGGGAAAATACGATTTCAAAATAGCTCGAAAATGAGTTGCTTAATGAGTCGAGGACATTTAGTGAAAGAACCCAATTTGTAAGTAGGCCTACAATTTTTTTATCTCATAAACATTATGATGAAAAAGATAAAGAGCACGAGGATGTAAGGGGAATCATTAAATTGCTTGAGGATGCCGGAGGCAAGGTATATATTGACAGTATGGATGAAAAAATGCCCGATAAAACATCAGGGCACACAGCTCAAAGAATAAAAGATGTAATAAAGAATTGCAATAAATTTATTTTATTTGCTACCAATGAGGCAATCGAGTCGTTTTGGTGCAACTGGGAACTTGGCATTGGTGACACATATAAATATATGGACAACATTGCTGTTCTGCCAATGAAGGATAGCGGAGCTATTGACACAAAATATAAAGGGAACGAATATTTGCAAATTTATCCCAGGATTGATTATGAGGATGGCACTAAAATGTACAGGAATAGCCGACAAATTATTTCGCGGGGCTATTATTCTTGTAAACCAAGAGATGAAAATGGTGTGAGAATTATTACTCCATTAGAAGATTGGCTGAACAACAAATAACTATGACTATTAAATATCAAATTGCATTTGTTGGCAACAAGCATTTATTTGAAAGTAATATTCTTGATTCGGTGCATGCCCATTTAAATGAATTGGGAGTCGAGAAAGATTATTTAGTTATTATAGATGAAAATAATTTTGCAACGGAATACAAGAGAAATGCTCCTATATTTTGTCTGTACTTCGGAGATGCTACAGGTAGTTTCCGAAACCTAGATCTACTTGATCAGCTACTTGCAGATGCCTCATTAATACTTCCTGTAGTTGATGATATAAAAAGATTTATCCCGTCGACACCAGCCCAACTGCATAAAATAAATGGCTATGAATTGTCATCAGCATTAGGCGTTGAGCCTTTAGTAAGTTTAATCTTGGAGGGTTTGGGCTTGTTAAGAATAAGTAGGAGATTGTTTATAAGTTATAAGCGGGACGAATCGAGCACAGTTGCGATTCAATTATACGAAGGACTAGAAAAAAATGGATTTGATGTATTTATTGATACTCATAGTGTTAGACCAACAGAGCCTTTTCAGGATGAACTTTGGCACAGGCTTGCAGATACAGATATTGTAGTCTTGCTTAATACGCCGGGTTTTTTAAGCAGCAATTGGACAAGAGAAGAACTGGCAAAGGCAAATGCTATGCAAATTGGTGTTTTACAGTTGTTATGGCCAACACATAAAATGGAAGTAACTGCTGCTATTAGCATTCCTTTTGAACTCCAACCCACAGATTTTGGAAACGATTTGTATTCTGATTCTAAAAGCTATCTGACAGATCATGCCATAAAACGAATCGTCGAGCAGACGGAGTATTTAAGAGCAAGAAGCCTCGCTGCAAGGCAAGATAACCTTATAACTGAATTTATGAAGGCGGCAAAAAAGGTTGGCAAAACTGCTGACTTGCACCCTCAAAAATATATTCAAACAAAAAAGAAAAATGGGGATGATGTAATTATTATACCAACAGTTGGCGTTCCCCAAGCATTCAACTATAACAAGTCCGACGAAATAGTGGAGACGTTTAAAATGGCAAAAAAGCCAAGTGTTTCTTTACTGTATGACCATATAAATATTCGGGATAATTGGTTAAAGCATTTGGATTGGCTTGACAAACATTTGCCCGTTCAGGCTATTAAGATAATAAATGCTGAAGCATGGCTGCAAAACATTTAAATAAGATATTTTTATCTGCCAGTATTCCTTCTATTGAAAGGGATAAGAAATTTTATGATACGGCCGATATAATTGCTATAAGAGATTCTGTAAGGGCTCTTGCCACAGTTATTATTCCAAAAGCGCATTTAGTTTGGGGAGGGCATCCATCAATTACTCCATTAATAAGAAACGTAATGGAAAGAATGAATTCAAACTTAAAACAACACGTAACCCTATATCAAACTCTCTTTCTTGAGGATATATTCCCACCTGATAATTTTGACTTTGAAAATATTATTTTAACTGACTCTCAACCAGATAATTTAGACGAAAGCCTTTCCATTATGCGTTTAGATATGATTAAGAACAATGAGTTCAAAGTTGGAATATTTATCGGTGGAATGGAGGGGATATTTAAAGAATATGAACTATTCAAATCTGCACATCCAGGCGCCTTAATACTGCCTTTGGCAAGTACTGGTGGCGCTGCAAAGCTGCTTTATGAGAATAGTCCTGACAATTACAATAAGCGTCTTTTGAACGATTACGCATATATGGCGCTGTTTAAAGATTTATTGGCTGAATATATAAACTAATTGTATGGGAAAAGCAATTTTTGTTTCTTATAAATACTCCGATTCAAAGGTACAGGCGCTTCCAGGTATCATAGGAACAACAACCGTAAGAGATTATGTGGATCAAATAGATGAACTTCTTACGGATGAAGACCATGTTTACAAAGGTGAAGATGACGGAGAAAGTATGAACACTTTGGAAGACTCCACAATCGGATCGAAATTGGGAGACAAAATATTTTATAGTTCTGTAACAATCGTACTGCTTTCTAAAGGGATGAGGAATACAAACGTATCTGAAAAGGAACAATGGATTCCATGGGAGATATCTTATTCACTTAGAGAACAATCAAGAGATGGCGGTCGTAGTAAAACAAACGCCATCTTAGCAATTGTTTTGCCAGACGAACATGGCAGTTACAGTCATTTTTTTACAGATCATCCAGAGTGCAACAGTGTCACGTGGCACACTGGCAATGTATTCCAAATTTTGCGGGATAATATGTTTAACAGAAAAGATAAAGAAGACAACACACGTCATTGTAATGGGGCTAAAATTTATGATGGCAACCCATCTTATATATCTGCAGTTAAATGGGAGCTTTTTCGAGATAACGTGACTGCTTATATTGGCCTCGCCGATGTGATTAGACAAAACATTGACAGTTATGAATTGACGAAGACAATTAAATAAATACGCATAGTACATTAAATTAAATGATATGTAATAATAATTAATCTGATACCTTCAGAGTAATTTAACTCAATAATTCAAACTGAAACACAACCGCCAAAATTCTGCGCTCCTATTTCTTGTTGACACAAAATTATTAAATTCGCAACTCTCAAGAATGTTATAATTTCTAATTTTGCTAGGAGCCTAGTTATACAAGTTTGCATAGGTTATAATTTTCTTTATTGGTGCAAATTTCCAAAGCAATATTTATATACTTGTCGATATCTAAAATAAATTCATCCCATTTTGCACAATAAATGTACGAGAAATAGCCACTATAGATAGTCGTGCCATTGCATTGTCGAGTGTCGGCAGACTTTATGTTGAACATGTTTTCTCTCATAATCTTGAAGAGAATGTTGGTCATGTGAGTGGTGCTATTGCAGCCAGGATTGTCCTGAAAGTAATACTGATAACTATTAAACTGATCGGGTAATACCACTGCCAAGATAGCATTTGTTTTGCTTGTCTTTCCCTCGCGAGACTGCTCATGAAGCGAATAAGATATCTCCCATGGAATCCATTGATCCTTTTCCGGATTACCATCTTTCATACCTCTGGAAATAAAGACAACTGTGATCGAGCTGTCAAAGATCTTATCACCTAGCTTTGAGCTAATTGAGGAATCTGCCAGCGTTTCCAGGCTTTCGCCATCATCCTCTCCTTTATAGATGTGATCAGTAGATGCAATCTTTTTTTGGAATGCATCGACATAATTTCTGGCAGTAGTCAGAAATATATCGGGAAGTTTCGCGACCAGCGAATCTGAATACTTATAGGAAACAAAAATTTTTTTACCCATTTTGTCTTTTTTTAGTTTATATTAAGATATTTCTCTGCCCACTTCATTGGCTGCATCTTCAATCCAATCCGAAAAATTGTCATAGCCTTCATCTGTAACCCAATCATACCCATCATCTAATAAATCTGAAAATTTATAGAATTTTTCTTCTGTACCTATCCCAAACCAGGGCTTTTCAAAGTAGATGCTATTAGTTACTCTGTTGCTATCAGTTGGAAGGTCTTTAAATAGTATCCATTTACCGCTTACAAGTTCATAAAATGTAAGAATCTTACGATCAGCGCTAACATTTACACCGAGGCGCTCGAGAGGATTCGCTCCCTTTGGTTTAATACCTTCATTTTTGGATAGTATCCTATTTATATAAATGGGAAGTATTCCTTTGCCTTCAACAAAACTCTTAACGATCTCATACTTTACCCATCGCCTCGAATGTGTTTCTGTCCCCACCAAAACAACTGTAACTGAAGTGCCGTTAAGCCCTTTCTCAATTAACCTTTTTAACGCAGTTACACCTCTCCTTTCCGCCTCTTCCCATACGGATTTATCAATAAAATTGACGGAACTGCCCATTGTAAGCCAACTATTTCTTACCACGTTTGCACGGAAAGATGAAACGTCCTCATAGTGAAAGCTAAAAAAAATCGATCGTGCCATTATTTACCAGCTTGTTTGGCGGCACTTTCTATCCAGTCGCCAAGATTAATGTATCCATTATTATTCACCCAGTCAAATGTAAAGAATCGTTGATAGAAAAATTGATAGTCATCTTTTGCATTTGTAAATATTGGTCCGAAATTGGTATTGCCTGCTGAGGAAATATTGCCGTTTTTGTCTTTTACATTATTAATATAAATCCCCAATATACCGTTACCTCTTTTCCAGCTTTGTTCAAGCTCATATATAACATAATCCCTCTTACTTGTTTCGGCACCAATTAAAACAACTGTTACTGAAGTGCCATTAAGTTGACCATCGATCCAATCTTTGACCGCTTTAGTTCCTCTTTGCTTTACTTCTTCGAAAGCTGCTGAATCTAGGAAGCCGGCTTCCTCAATTCCCGCTTTTGTAACCCAACTATTTCTAACAATATTCGTCCGCCATACATCCTTTTCATAGTGAAAACTGAAAAATGTTTTTCTTGCCATCTCTCATTTATTTAAGTTATTTAAAAATTGAATCGCTAGTTTAATGATTTCGTCCGGATCAAGATCTTCATTGCCTAATTTTTGGTACAAGTCAATACTTGTTCTGCTTAAATAATAATTTTCATAATCGTCAAATACTCTTTGCCACAACTCCTTTGCGACGTAGCCAGTGGCGCCAATTGGTAATACAATTGCACCGGCATCGACTGCAATCTGGAATTCCTTCCTGACGCCATCCGCTAATTCGTTTTTATGGTCAACCTCTTTATTACCAAAAAGAAAAATAGCAATACCAGCATATGAGAGCATATCTTTTCGGTAGGCCTCCCATTGATGCTGTGCCTTTTCTCCCTGGGGAAATGGACGAAGAACTAATTGATCCCTCAATTTTTCTTTTCTGTTAAAATAAATTTCCTCTAATGCACCGGTAATTACCGCACTTCCAACACCAAGACCAAAGCCAGAAACTATTTTATGCCCATTCACTATAATTTGTTTGCTTAAATTTGAAATAAAATTTTCTGCTACTTCCGCAGACCACTTTCCGTATTCCGAAGCACTGCCAGATATATATATTGTTTTTTGTTTGAACCTGCTTTCAATTTCCTTCAATATTTCGGTTATTTGTGTATACTCCTGCAAAACCAAAACTTTGATATTAAACCGCAATAGGTCCTGAATCGCTAGGCCTTGTTTTAGCTGTCTGTATTCAAATTCTTTTTGGTCTTCGTCTGTCTCTTTCTTAACCTCTCTGAAAAAACAATAATGATGGCGCTGATTGGTTTGATAGGTAATCCTAATACGGCTTAAAACGTAATCAAGATTTGGATCGGTAAAACTGAACCCGACAAATAAGAATGTCTTAGATACTAAATCACCACTTAAGGCATTGATATAAGGCCCGTGAGTATTATGGTATTTTTCAAATTCATCTTTTGATATAATTGTATTCTCCGGGTGATCCACATCACCATGCATTTTATAGACAACCGCATCACGGCCAGATACTGTTCTGGCAAGTTGGGGAATGGTATATTTTACATCAGGAATTTTACTTGCCTCCTGCAGTGCCGTCTCAATTAACTTATCATAATTTGTAGTCCAGTAAGTTTCAATCGGAAGCCGTGCAAGTATCTTGTGATTAGGATTTGGCTTTTTACCATGATGAAATTCTTTACTTATTTTCTGGCTTAATAAATGCCTGTTGCTTGCATTCTTGTTAAGGTGGTACTGAATCAATGAAATTAAATCTGTCTCTTTTTTTATATCTAAGCCGAGATCGTCTGCAAACTCTGCCAAAAGACCTTTCCAGTCAACATGTCCAGAAGCAGCTGACAAACCTGCTCCTGCAAAAATGGCTGCATTTTCTTCCTGGATTTCCGAAAGAAAGTCCTTTATAAATAACTCTATTTCTTTTGTAAATTTCATTTCATTGATGTTTATAAGGTTCCTTATTTACATTTATCCATTTGTTATACGCAACATAGACAGCCGGAGACTCATTTACCCACAACACGTACCTGTCTGACTTTTCTACTTTCTCTTTTGTTATGTAATTGTATAAACCGACGAATTCTATTTTATTGTAGTCATCTTTTATGTTTTGTGTAATTGGTAAGACGGCGGCCTTTTGTTTAATCCCATCAAAATAGCCAAGTTCCCAGGGCATCCACAAGGAGCTAGAAGCATTTTCAGAAAAAGCATAAAAAAGGGACTTGCAGCTTTGCATTCTTTTTTTCAATAACTCGGCAGTCGCTTTTGTAACCTTTTTTCTGTCCAGATTTGGATCTTCTATCCAATCGACATAAACCGAGTAATTTAAATCTTCTAATTCCAGTTTCAGTCCCGTAACCAATTCTACATCATTTGAACTGTGTGATAAGAAGATGTCGTATATCCTATTTTGAGCAGAAAAAGTCTTTTGGTGATTGAGTGTTTCGGACAATAGCCGTACGGCTTTTTGTTTTGTGGTTTCATTAACTACACCGCTTTTTTGAAATGAATTTGAAACACGAGTCCTTAATCTTTCATCTGTAAATAATGACATTGTAAATTATTTAATTTTTATACGCGTTATAAACATCAACTATCAATGAACTTGCTTCGGAAATGGCGCTTTTCAACTGAGATACAGAGAAATTTACGAACTCAAAAGATTCTTTTTCCAGGCAATAGGTGCCTACCTGCAATTCGCTCGGGCTGCAGTTAATGGAGTTGTCTACTAACCACTTCTGATAGAGTGGGAACCTCAATTCATTTTTCCAATCAATAGCCTTTTCTGTAAATACATAACCGTAATAACCTGAAGTATTTGCTACCACCCATGGTGTTCTACCGGTGAGCTGAGTTTCTGGTAGCAAAGGCCATTTTATATTACGCCAACCATCTATAAATTCAAAATCATTTTCTTTGTATTGTCTGCAATAATTAACAAACTGCTTTAACAACTGTTCCTGCTTACGCAAGTTCGCCGACGTTACCTTATAAACCGTAAACCTTTGCTTTAGCGCCTCGACTCCATCTTTTACTTTTAAGCCATCATGCACCATTTTGGCGGCTTCCTGAAAGCAGGCAAACATACCGTGCCTGCCCTTTTGTTGTTTTTCATTTGTAGATGCAAGTAATTGTCCATATAAAGTGGGGTTTTTCTTGACCACCTCAAGCATTGAACATTTTATTGAAATCATTGTCTTAAATTTTAATGATCTAAAGTTTCTATATTTTCTTATGGCGCGATTATCGGAAACCTAAACGAACCCTTTCCTGTCAACTTAAGGTGTCAACTACTTAGCACGTATGGCTATTATTTATTTTGAGGTAGCCTCAAAACATCTTTTGTATAAAAAAACGCTCCACTTTAAACTAATGTCGCAGTTAGGAATTAAGCAGGCAGCATGAAAAAAAGAGGAAGTTGTTGGTAAGAAAATTGTAGCAGTATACCAAACCATCAAATAGCAGTTGTTTTTTAAAAAGCATCTCCTATTTTTACGGCCATTCAAAGTCAAAACGGAATAAGTAAGCTTGCTTCACTTTTTCCGCAGCCTCAAAAGTTCTGGAAAATTTTTGTAGCTTCTTTTTTTCTATCTGAAATCTATTTTTCCCAATTACCGTTAATCATTCTTTTCTGCCATATTGGCCTTTCTTTAACAAGTGTTTGACGAATTAAAACTATTTCTGCTGTAAATATAAACATTATTTCATATAATTCTCGAAACTTTTTCAATAATCATGTAATTATTGTACATAATGAGTAATTACAGGTAATTATCCACACTTCCTCAACATTTTTGAGAATTAGCCGTATATTTGCCCTATATGATGGAAAATCAACCTGTTAGACCAGATTATCTGTTGTTTGAAAAAGCATTTGATGGTAAACCCCTATTCCCAAACAGACAAGCTTTGATTATGGATTTAATCGCAAATCCCCGATCGCATTATCATGTTGACCCAAAGACCAACCAAGACGAATATCTTAAGACAATAAATAAGTTAAAGTCGTTTTTAAGCCAGGTCCTTAATGGGGCCAACAAAAGGGTTATTAATAATGAATTTAAAGATTCATTACTTGAAGTATTAAAAGCTAAGCCGTTATCAGCCGATATAGTTCAGAATTTCTTTGAAAATCTTGTAGATAGCTTTGCTCGAATTAAAAAATATACCCCTGCTAAAAAGCCAAGCCCAACTTTTGATGAAGAATGGGATTTCCTGGTTTCAGATTTTGATGAAGCAGGTTACGTTGTATTTATTTCTGTTAGGCCTTACGAATTAGAAAATGAGCCCAATGAATATCTGAAAGAAATCAGGGATAAGACTATTAAAGACTTAGCTGATAATTTACATTCGCCATCACTTAAAAAATTTAGGTACAACGTTCCAACGAAAGAGGTAGGGACGATTCTTTGGCGTAGGATTCATATTTTACTTTGTAGATACTTTCTTCATAGAGAAGATTTGCCCGATATCGTAACTAAGTTAAACAATAAGTTTAGCGAGGCGGATATTAAAGACAATATGAAAGATGAAACATTAATCCGTATACTCGTTTCACACTTTCTTGAAGATCTTAACGCCGAAGGGGCCATTTGGATTTTTATCAACCAGTCTCCAATTTATGTTTGCTCGCAGATTCACTGTAACCCTAATCAGCTTGCTAACTCCTCTAACTTTATATATTTTAATTCCACTAAAGACACTTTAGATATATATAAATATAATAAGACAGAGTCTATATTCTGGCAGGAACAGGTTTGGTACAAAATGAAAGAAATGTCAAATTCATCATCCTTGGTATTTAGCAATGATTTTACCAAACCATTGAATGAGCCACTTTAATTGGCCTCCTTGCGTAAGTAAATTATTATACCAAGATTATAAATTTGTATTTCCAAATCCTGAGTTATTAAATACAGAAATATTAAAGAAATTAGCAGACCAAGGCCGGCAAACCACTCAGCTATATACAAATGGTAAAAACGGTTTAAAAAATATTATAACGCCCCAAAAGGCCACCTATAAATTGGAAAGCGGGACAAACTCAATTAATGTATTTTTGAATATTAAATCTTATTCTACACATGATCAAATTATTCTTTTCCTACTCGCACAAAGATGAAGAATTGCGGAACGAACTGGAAAAGCACCTCACCATACTGAAGCGAAATCACATTATTAATACCTGGCATGACCGGCGGATAGATGCTGGCGCTGATTTTGGCGGTTCTATTTCTGCCAACATGCAGGATGCCGATATCATATTGTTGCTGATCAGTTCCGATTTTTTAAGTTCAGACTATTGTTATGATATTGAAGTAAAACAAGCCCTACAATTGCACGCCCAAAAAAAGGCAATTGTTGTACCGGTAATTCTCAGGCCTTGTGATTGGCAGAATTCACCGTTCAGTCATTTACTGGCTTTACCAACTGATGGCAAACCCGTCGTAAAATTTCAAACATATGATGAAGGCTTTGTAAGTATATCGAAGGGGTTAAAATCACTCATTACTTCACTTAATAAAAAAGCTGAACCGGCAGTGGAAAAGCAAATGAATTTCCTCACACAAAATGTGATGCCAAGATCCAGCAACCTCATCATTTCCAAAACTTTTTCAGACCATGAAAAAGATACTTTTTTGAAAGGGGCGTTTTCTTACATCATAAATTTCTTTGAATCGTCGCTCACAGAACTTAAAAACAGGAACCCCGAAATACGTTTTTCAACAGATAAAGTTGATTCCAAAACCTTCACCGCATCACTTTACCGGGACGGCCAGCTAAAATCGGAGTGCATGATTTTTTTTGGCTCAACCATTTCCTCCAAGGGGATTAACTATTCCCATCAGATTTCTTCCGCCAGAAATAGTTTGAACGAATCACTCAATATCAAAGATGACGGACAGGTGCTAATGTTGAAGCTTTTAGGATTTTCATCATTTGGATCGGTTGAAAAATCAGGACTTACTTACGAAGGGGCGGCGGAATATTATTGGAGCTTGTTTATTAAACGCTTACAGGAAAGATAAAAATTGAATAATGATCAAGACAATTTCTTTAACGGATATCGCGGAAACCGGGTACAGTACCTGGAGGGAATTTTATTTTAAAAGACGCTCTTCAAGTACAATTAATAGCAAAACTACATACGACTACCTAAATCCCACAGATAAAAATGCTACCATTACGCTGGAACTGCCTTTCCATATTTTAGAGGGCTTAGTGTTGGGGGAATCAAAAACGCTTCTTCAAGCAATAGGTTTCAAATCTTTTGCTGAATTATTAGAGAAAGGATTGGCTAATCTTTCTTTATCAAATGGAACATTCCAATTCGATGTCATTGTTCAGAATAAGAATGATGTGTTTTTATATCGGCAGGTAAGTCTTGCATTTTATGAAGTGGAAGAACTTGCAAGAATAGAAAAAAAAGAGCGCAGGTATAGTTATTATGAAGAAATAAAAAATCCGCAGATAAATTAATTCTTTTCCAACAGCGCCGTATCAAGCAATATAATATTCGCAATATGCGATTTGATAAAGCCGGCAATCGACCACTAAGATGGTAAAACAAAATCAGTACGGTCAAAATTAAATCGGTCAGATAAAAATATTTTCAATATCAAAGGCCTGCTTTATGTAAGTGTTTACCCGTATTTCATGTCAATCGCAGATTGAATTACCTAAAATTAAATTCCACGATTTGGTATTTGTGTTATTAAATTTCCGATATTTATTTGGCTTATCTTTTTTTGAATCCCACACTTGTTTTTTATTCCTGCAACTTCGTTGAGTACGTTCATGTAAATTATTTAAAACGTCAGGTGGCATGGGTTGGTATCAATCCTGGTCTTCTGAATCCTGACAGCGTTGTTATAAAATAACGTTCAGCGTCAACAATAACAGTGACCCTGGATAGCGAAATATTATTGATAACCTGAAACCAAAAGTCAGCAAATATTATCCGGTTGATTGCTGCCCTACCCTGGCATCAACCGTTGTGAGGATTTTTTTTACCGTGTCTCATCTTTCTTTTATTAATAATTAAAATCAAGCGCTCATGCCTGAATCAATTCAACAAACAACCCCTAATCCGGCAATTACAGCCGATTCCAGGCTGATGGAAAATTATGTACTTGAATCCCCGGTAAACGGTGGAAGTGAAATAACAACAGTCAGGGACGTGAACAATCAATTAAACGCATTTACCATTGGCACCAATGGCAGGGTGTACCAGACTTTTCCTGATCAGCAAAGCGATACTGGCTGGAACCAGATTGATACCGGCATTAAGGCAAAAAAAATTGCCGCAGGCTTGACCACTGACAATTTGCTTATTGTATATGCATACAATGATGACAATGGCGGCACCTTATTGTATGTTCAGCAAACAGCCGATGGTCAATGGGCAGCTCCTGTATCCCTACCAGGTAGTTTTCCGAATGCCAGTATAGCGACCCATAATTTTGATGATGGATTTTATTTTGCTTACTCCACCAGAGAAATGACCTCGTATTCTGTGACGTATAATAATGGCAAACCTGCTTTGAATTTAACTATCAAAAATCCGGATAACCCTGGTTTTAATAACCTCATTTGTTTATCCTGGTCGTATTTTGCAGGTAAACCGTCCCTGTACATTGCATCCAATAAAATGGTGTATACGCTGACGCCCGTACCAGCGCAGGAAGAAAACAGCATACAATTAATATCCGGCACACCCGATCAGGAAGTGCAATCAATGCTGGCAATAAGAGATGCCTATGGCGTTGAATGTATTTTTGCCATTTTAAATGATGGCTACCTGTATTATCTTTATGCCCCGCCTAAACTCTGGGAATTTACCAAACGTGTATTTCAGGATATAAAGGTTTCATCCTTTGCTGTTTCCTTAAATTCAGTCAACCAGCCTGAGGTATTGGCAATAAACCCATCCGGAACATTATTTCACTCAACAGCTCATTTTGCTTCCATTCCCCAGTGGACTACTCCCTGGCAAATCAGGGACGGCGCCGGCAAAGTAGCTGCCAATCTTAATAGCTTAGGATCTTCCCAGGCCTTTGTTATATCCAGTAATTCAAAAGAGCTGAGTTATTTAAGCCAGGACTCGTCCTCCACAGACTGGATACAGGAAAATATTGAAATGGAGAATGCAACAACGCTTAAAAAGATCTCCAGCTTTACCATGGATATTGCCCTGCTTGATTCCAATGGAAGACCCAGTCCCAATTGTTCCTTTTCCATAAAATCGGATAATGACTGCATATTGTCCATTAATGGTATAGTAGCAAATTTAAATGAAGGCATTGTTTTTAACTGGCAGGCCAATGCGCAAGGCAAAATTTTTTTATGCCTGGAAACGGATACATTATCGGCACCCCAGTTCAGCATCAATACCGAATGGATGGACGCGGGTACATTTGAAGAAATTCAACCCAACCTGAAGGTCCAGGACAGGCTCAATACCATCAACGCTACGGACTTATTGGATGCTCCTGGTTTACTAACAGGCCCATATCGTACGCCGGCAGTTGCCGACAGCCTGGTTAAGGGTATTAAGGACAGCCTGAGCCTCGCACCGCCGAACAGAGCAGCACTAACCTATGCTGAAAATTTCCATTCGTGGCAATACCGGCCAACCCATAACAGCTATTACAAAAGCAGCAAAATAGATCCGTCTGCCGTATCGCAAAAAAACTGGCTGATGGATTTTTCATCCGGTGTTCCTGTGTATAAAGAATTGACTGGTACTGAAGCGACTGCCTTAATAGCATCCATGAAAAGCAAAATTTCTGAATATGGCGTTAATACACCATCAGGTCAGGATGTAAGCTGGGGGGATATCTGGTCAAGTATACAAAACGGTTTGGCAGATGTTGTTTCCGTTGTTATAAGCGCAGGTCAGTCCTATATTACCTTTGTGCTCGATGGTGTTACCTACCTGTACAACAGTACCATTAGCTTTATTCAACAGGTGTTCGATCTGATCCAGATGTTCTTTGATAAAGTGAAAGTGGGGTTTCAGCAATTATATGAACTCTTGAAATTTGCTTTGAACTGGACAGATATTACATTAACCCAGCAGGTGATATCCCATTCTATTTTGCAAATATTTGATACAGCCAGCGGTGTGCTGAATTTGCTGAAAACCCAGTCCGGTAATTATTTCGATGCTTTGATTGCTGACTGGGCAGCTTCGCTCAGGACGCTTGAGAACAGTCCTTTAGGCGAAAATTCTTTACTGCAAATATCCAGTTCAGCCCAACCCCCGGTTGGATATTATACAGGTATCAATAACAATCTTATCCTTAATGCCTTTACCAATCATGCAGGTCAGGGCCAGGCATTGAACCTCATGACCGCTGCCAACCTGGAGGAATTTCAATCTGTTGCTGCTGACATTCTGGCCAAGCTCAACACTTATGCAGGCCAATTTCAGGCCAACCAGAATTACCAGCTTGCGGTTACCTATTTTGAAAATTTGTCAAGAACGCTCTCTTCAGATATCGACCAGGCATTACAATCGCTTCTCAACGGCCTGGTTGAAATGCTGAGTGCATTAATTCAGATTGCGTTGACGCTGGTTAAAGATATTATCAGTGCCCTGTTAGATGGCGTCATTGCACTGATTGAAGGAATCAAAACCCTAATCACTGCAACAATAGATATCCCTTATTTAAAACAGGTATATAAAAATATTATGGGAACTGACTGCACGATGCTGAATATTATGTCGCTTATGCTGGCCATACCCACAACGATTATTTACAAGATAAAAAAGGGTGAACCGCCATTTGCAGACCAGGCCGCAGTCTTCCAGTTCAACAATACACTTACTGCCACAAATATTCTCGCAGCAATTGGTATCAATCCTCCATCCGGGCCAAGCAGTGTTGCATTAAATCCCTTTCAGACTTTCATGAAGGAGCATATTGCCTACTTCAGCCTGACCAATATGGTTAGCTTTTGGGCATTGGGCATCACAAAGATTTCGACTGATCTTGCTACGCCCGTTGAAGCCAGCGAAACAAAAACATTTGTATGGAGTATTGCAAGTATTATTATCTCAGGTGCCACTATTGCCACCAGTTGTCCCTGGTATTATAGTGATGTCCCCCCGGGATTTGGATCAGCGGACGCGGCTAATAACACTTCCTGGTTTTTCTTATATGCGCCGCTTCTTGAAGACATCGTAGCGGTGGCGGTGCAGCGCAGAAGATTAGCGCTTATTGAGTTGGGCGGGCCGGTCCTATCTACGATAACCGGGACAGGCCTTATCGTTTTATTTGCCATTGTATCCAATAAACAGGCAAACGAAAATAAATACAGCCATGCACTGACAGGCGCGAATATGTTGTCTGCTATACCATCTGTTTTCAGCTCTTTGAGATTAATTCCGGAACCATATGCACGAGTGTCAAAACTTGCATTAGCCATTGTGGACGGAGGCTGCTACCTGGCAGCAGGAATATTATACCGCGTAGCTGCAGATGAATCTGGAATTGGGGAATGGAGAGAAAGCACCCGTCAGCCCGTGCAAATCCTGCCTGCTGAAGTTTGAAAACTAACGGCTTATTGCGTTATCGCCGGAATGCTGGCCTGGGCGATTTTCCTGTGACGGGCAGGAATAAACTGCAGGAGGTTGGCAGGGTTTAACAAACCTGCAACGGAAATCTACAGGCTTTGCCCAAGAAGGGGTTGTTATTTTAAGTAGCATTATTATGCTTACTATATGGCTTATCTATTATTGTTTTTTCTTTTTGTGATTTTCGTTTTGCTGATAAAATACTGGCCCTCTAAAAGATCTGGTTAAGTTACCAATTCGTATTGCTACCTTTTGACTTGACGCCAATTATCTGATCATTAATTAATTGGCATGTTTGAAGGCATATTATTTACCAGAGGTCAACTATCAAGCGCTTCCGGAAACGGAGGTTATCGCGGCAAGGAATCTTTGCCATTATCATTTAACGAACGAACAGGATGTAGTGGTAACGGCTATCGGTTTCTATCGTATCAGCAAGAAAGGCTCCTGCCAGGCATAGATGATAAATTCGATAGCCCCTGCCTGTCGAAAATGAGGGAAGTGTCCTGGTCTGGACAGCAGGTGGTGGCAGGAATAAAATAAAGCTGTCCGGGTTAAGTTGATAAAAAATGGTTAAAAACCTGTACACCAAATACAAGCATGACTTTATTCCTTCTATGACTATAGTCGAATTTTAAAAACATTTGTAAAAAAAATTCAATGAAAAATATTGCGCTGGCATTTTCCGGAGGGGGTTACCGGGCCGCTTGTTTTAGCCTCGGCAGTCTTTCCTACTTACGCAATGTTGAGTACGGGGGTGCTCCTTTATTAGAAAAGGTAAAATTTATATCATCTACGTCGGGTGGAAGTATCACTAACCTGGTATATGCGCAGTTTTTATTTGGAGGCAAAACCTTTGAAGAGGCTTACCGGTTTTTACTGGATGAAATGGATGGAGAAAAATTACTGGCTAGCGCCACCGGCGTTTTGAGCAGCAGCCGGGAATGGTCAGAACGCCCGGATAAAAGCCGGAACCTAATCAACGCATTCAGTATTGCTTACGACCGCCTTTTCAAAAAGGCAGACTTCAGCTTATTCAGCGATCGCAGCCATCAGCCGCATCTTGAAGAAATCTGCGTCAATGCTACAGAGTTTACCAACGGGCTGCCTTTTCGTTTCCAGTCGCAGGATCCTGCTTCCCAACACAATGGCAAGGTAGGCAACCGGTTTATTTTCTTTAACCGAAATGGTTTGCCGCTGGCCCTGAAACTGAAGCTGGCAGATATCCTCGCTTCCTCTTCCTGTTTCCCGAGCGGATTTGAGCCCATGATCTTTCCCAATGATTTTACTTATAAGGGCCTTGACGCCGATGCACTTCGTTCCGCGATTAGTTTCACCGGCAACAGTTTTACCCTGAGGGAACTCGATGACGAAAAGCTCTCAGCCAGAAAATTATCCGGCGACCAATCCAATCCTTCAGAAACCGATACTGGTTATATCGCAGCCAAGAATACACCGGGCAGGGTACTTAAATATGGCAATGTGGATATCATCCCCGATAAGGAATTCACTGAAAAATTCCATTTTGGGCTGATGGATGGCGGCGTAGATGATAACCAGGCCATCGACGCGTTTGAAAAAGCCTATGCGCGCAAAGTCAGCAGCAAGGCTGAACCTTATAATTTATTTATCTCCTGTGACGTCACCAGTAATTTCCTGGATGGTTATACCTTACCGCTACAAAAGAAAGGGCTTTTCAGCCGGGTTCCGCTGTATGTGTTTATTATATTGTGGATAGCTGCAATGGCGGTCTTGCCGGCGTTATTGATATGGGCTGCAAGGCCGTGGACTGGAATAGATTTTGTTGGCGCGACCATTTCAGCGATCACCTGGCTGCCCGCGCTTTATCTCCTATATACCTGGATACAAAACCTGCTGACTGACAGGACCAGCAACAGTTCCTTCAATGCGATGCTGAAAAAATACGGCCCCCGGTTTCTTACCTTGCCCCTTGGCGCAATAAAACACATGATCGCTGCGCGCATCAAATCAGTCTTCCTGCTGGCCAATGATATTTACTTAAAACAAATACGCCGTATGTACTACAGTGATGTATTCACCAGCCCGGTTTATCACCCCATCAGTATCCAGAATGCGATTTATGATTTAAGCCGGGTTAATTTTAAAGACACCGATCCAAGCGACCCATTCAGTCCATCAGATGATATGATTACACTTGCCGAACAGGCGCGCATGATGGGCACGACGCTATGGTTTGACAGTAATAACCAATCCGCAGAAATGAAAAAAGCAATTGTAGTGACCGGCCAATTCACGACTTGTTATAACCTGCTAAAGTATATCAGCAGACTGGAGCAAACAAACACCGGTAACCATACAGCGACCGAAGCAGAACTGACCCAACTAAAACGGCGGCTTGAAGCAGACTATGTAAAGTTTAAAGCAAGGGCAGACTTTATGTATTGAGCCATACATTTATATTATATGACAAAATGTTTACCATGACGGAACAAGCAGTATTAACGACAGCGCAACAGGAGGTTCAAAAAATCGAAGAAAGGCTGATGGTTTATCACCGTATGGCGAACTGCCTGCGGCGGCTCTTAGTCATTGGTGGGCTACTTGGCATCTATTTTGTCCGCATCCCCGCAGCGGGGATTCAACTATTATAAAGACTCTCTCAGAAATAATGAACAGGGGTGGCTGAATGCCTCCCCATCCCCACTTACCCTTTCTCCCCTACTCCGCATAATAAGCGCTTTCGAACTTGCCAGCAGTGCTGACCATAGCAGCCCGGGCTTGTATGATAGCTGACGAAACTGGTTCGCAAATATGCTTCCCAGGTGTTGTCAAATGGCCCGGTACGATTTGTTGTCGGCGTCGATGGCCTAAGCAAACTGGGTACAGCCTTGAACGATGCTTTTATCTGTTGCTGGCGTACCAAATACCATTATCGTTTTTGTCCGTCCCATTACTTATATCCGACGGCATTTCCGGAAGGATTGAATCCCTTTTTTCAACCGTATCTTTCAAAAATAATTCCGGCTTCAGTACTGTCACCTATTTTCGGCCATACTTTTTCGTTTACAGATTACAGTAATGATATGCCCGGGTATTCACCCAGAATTTTCCTATCGTTCAACGCGTATGCAAAAGAACCTGCCGTCAGCCGGCTGTATGGCGGAATCCATTTCAGGCCATCCATTGGACAGAGCCTATTGCAAGGCAAAAAATCGGCACAGCTGCAAATGCAGTGGCATTAACGACAAAGCAGGGATCCCAATAACTGCTCATAAAAATTACGGGCAGCCTCTTAGCGAAGTAGATGACTTTGCATTGGAAACATCTTGATAACATATTGGCTTGGCAGACATGGGAGTCCTTTACATCAAGCTTACCTTTCTTTTCATGGACTGCCTTTTTCCTTTGTGAAGGTCTAAGGAAATGATGACTTGATTTGTCCAGGCGGTTGGAAACATCGAAAAAAAGGAAATAGCACAGGCAAATCACCCGTTGGTTTATTATCTTTAAACAAAACCTGTTAAATGAAGCGTCTTTTCAGTCAAATCTATCTTTGCCTTGTTCCCATCTTAACCATTGTATTCGGCCTGGGTGTTGGCTATATCAGTTATAAAATTTATCTACCCATCTGGTTGCTCAATGTTATTTTCATGATCGTTGCCATGTCGTCACTCGGGGCAGGTAATTACAAAACAGCTAATAGTACCAACAAGCGCCTGATAATTGCCGGGGTATTTTTTATTATCCCTACTTTACTCACCTCCATGTTTTTCGGGCTGGGCGCTCCGCCTTATGAAAGTGCTGCACGATGGATGGAAACTGTCACAGAACAAAGGATAAGGTATTATTTTCTGCTGGCCGCGGGTTTATTTATCGCTTTTGGTTTTGCAATGCTAAGCCAGCAATTAAATAAAGCAGGTGAAGACTTTTACGCTTTGCTTGGTTCTGTGGCGATTCTTGTCGCTGCACCTGTTTTCCTTATTGATATGAGCTTTTGGGGCTTTTTTTTAACCAGGATGTACCAGTTGATGGTCGATACGCATGCCACAAAAACACCAGAGTGGGTACTTCCGTTGCGAATCATGTTTTATTACGTCAATATATTCGCAAGCGCACTGGTATACCTGGCTACAGCTCTTTTTGCATTATCTCTGAAAAAAACACAATGGTTCAAACCGGCGGCATGCACCTGTTATGTTATTATTAGTATGTTGTTTCTGGTGCTGGATCTGTTGCCCCCTACATTACCGGAACCGTTTGCTACGCTTAATTTTATTGTTTCCATTCCAGCTGTTCCATTTATGTTCCCCTATTTTATCGGCATTAACTTGTTGCTGCTTGCGGGTAATTCAACCAGGTTGCAGAGAGTAGATGCCTTAGCGCCGAAATAAACACAGCGCTGCTGCCCTGGGTAATTCTGCAGCAGAAAAGCCGTTCCACCTGATGCAGACTTTCCGTCCTTTTCAGGCGTTTTGTTCCCTTCACATATTTTGTTTGCGTTATCGCCTACTCTATGCTATCATATGATGGAAACATGATTGATTGGACATTCTGGGGTAAGAGGATAGCGATTGTAATGCCTGCCTCTACCAAAAACTTCTTCGTGGTCAATAAGGATATAATATATTCAATGGCCGCGCTTCAGGTGTTGCGAGAACCCGACCAATAAAAACGAACGAATTGGTACTGCGCCACCACCAGCGTAATCTGGCAAAGGATTCACCAGTATAGGCATTAATACTGCTACTTATTCAGCCAATCTGCATTATATTTTTCCTCGGTAAAGTTTATATTCAAAGACCCTAAGATTAACGCTCTGTGCGTATGATGGTATTATAAATAAAATGCTTAACACCCGTTTTGCGTGCCGCCGTAAGGACATTGTAATTTTGTGTAAACCGGTCGGTAAATCCGTGTGAACCGATCAATAAGACTTTTTCTGCAGCCGCAAATGCTTTTAGCAGTGTGGCATAATCAAAATAATCGCCATAACGTACTTCTGCACCCGCATCAGTCAGGTGATTGATTTTATCGCCTTTTCGTGCTAATCCGACGACATCACTTGCCGGAACTTTCTTTAAAAGATGTTTTATAACTTTTTTACCCAGCTGCCCTGTAGAACCTGTACCTGATAATTTTACCCAGGCGTTTATTTATTATTTTTCTTTGGCTGTTTAATTTTCAATGCTTAGCATTAAGCCAGCTCACCGAATCCACCAATTACATGTTGAATGGTTCCTCTCTAAACGGAGAATTCCGGATACAACCGCGGGACCCGGTTCTTTGGTATTGAAATCTATGCCATCGGTGTATGGCTCCGGAACGACCAGTTTTCATCTTTTCACACCGGGAGATAGTGCTTCCAGCCCATACAAACATCCATTGATAATCCAAATGGATGGCGATGGAGAAAACAACAATACCAATATCGCTGGTTATTCGCCCGCCTACTATGCAAGCAATGGCAATCCCATGCGCTTTTACAATGCAACATACGGCCGCTACTCAACTTTTTACATTCTGGTTCCTCATCAATACAACAGTGTAAATGCCTTCTGGTCTACTTCCTATGTCAAAGACATGCTTGCCTGGGCAAAAGCGAGCTTGCCGAATGTGGACACCACACAAATCTATGTCACCGGCTTACACTATGGCGGCGGGGGCGTGTACAGCATAATAGCTGATTCTATTAAGTACGCCAACGTGTTTGCTGCTGCCGCTGCGATGGTAGGTATCCGCAATGTCAGCAATGATGCATTACTGTCCAATATTCGCGATTCTCATCTACCGCTTTGGGTTTGGCAGGCAACCAATGACGACCATGTATATACCAGAAATTCAAACATTGCGATCCTCACCTATCAACAGGCACATTATTCCGCCAGTACCCCACAGGTGAGATTTACCTTACCCAACTATGGAGGCCTTGTTGGAACCTGGATCTATTGTTACGATACAGGGCATGCCTACAATTCGGTTGACAGTTCTTATTTTGGAAGCTCTTCCGGCGCATCGTACTTTAACAATCCCAATGTATATGAATGGTTCCTTTCGAAGCGAAGAACTGGTAGCGGAAGCAGGATGATGACCCAAGTGAAGCCCGGCGATCCTGTGGCTGCAATGGATGATCCACAGCAATTTATACTACTCAATCCAAACCCCTTGCTTAGTGGTCAGCAAGGATATATTATATTCAATAGTCGGGCTTCAGGTGTTGGCAGAACCCAATTAATAAATACCAACGGATCGGTGCTGTACACCAGACCGTTTAATTTGGCCAAAGGATTCAACAGAATTGGCATTAATACTGCTAACCTATCCAGCGGGACCTACCTTATAATTGTCTACGATACAAGTTTACATCCAAAGACCCTGAAATTGATCATTAATTAAACAGTGCTAAATAATAACCATCATAAAAGGCTGTCTCAACGAATTGAGGCAGCCTTTTTTATGGTCGAAGATATGATCAGGCAGGAGCTAAATGGTAGTTGGGATATAATCTGATAATTGTGTTGAATTTTGAGGGGAACCGCTTAAAGTTTATGGCGCATGTGGGTGAAGAAGGCTTTTTTAATGTAGAGGTGGATGAAAATGGGAATGCTGCCATGACGAGGACCACCAACCCGCGTGGTATGAAATTAATATTTCAAAAAATAAAATAGGGATGCTGAAAGTGATTGCCATAGATGATGAACCAATGGCGGTAGAAATCATAGACAAACATACTGCCGCCCTCCCGTTTATAGAATTGCTGGCAGCCTTTACCCCTATCTCCCGCGCCATCACAGTTTTGAATACAACAAAAGTTAATCTCATTTTCCTGAACATTAGAATGCCGGGCATATCTGGGATTGAGCTGGTACAATCCCTGGACAATCGGCCGTTGGTAATTTTTACTACGGCCTAACCGGAACACGCGGTAGAGAGTTTTGAACTGGAGGCCATCGATTATTTCATTGGGTGGAAGCCAGCGGCAGTTATATTCAGTTTGTAACGGATAAGAAAAGATATTATCTATTGTGAATTAAAAATACTTTCCATTGCCTTTCACCGGGACGAGCGAACAAACTGTATGTACCAGCTGAACGTTTTTGTCCTTGGTAAGCCTTCAAACCATGCTTCGTTGTACTCTAAGTATCATTTAATATTTCATTGAACTTTTCTAACAAATCATTGTTTACATATCTTCGTGTGACGAATTACCTTTTATAAAAGCGGTTGCTATGCGTACGCATATGCGTTAACAAATCAATCCATGTTGTTACTTATTAACTGGAAGCCAGGAAATGGTCAACCTCCCGGATAAAATCTACGTGGTACTGAAATAGCCCGCCATGACCCGCATCACTCCAAATAATTAGTTTTGAATTTGGAATATACTGCGACAATACAAATGAATTAATTGATGGTACGATAAGGTCGGAAGTTCCATTGACAATTAAAACAGGATTTTTAATTGCTAAAAGTTGTTTGTAGCCGTTATCCTTTTGATAACCATGGGATATAATTGCTTTGGCTTGCGCACCTGCTGTTTCATTACTGCCAGGGATGTCCCTGTCATTCGCTCTTAGTTGCAGTCTTTTCATAAATGCCTTTCCGGCGTTAACGCCGTCTGCGGATTTTGTAAAGAACAAGTTGATTAATGCATTAGCAGGTCCGTCTTTAAATCCCTCATTTATAACTGACTCTAATTTTGTAATCCCGTCTGAGCCTATCGGGCCTGTCCCAGCCAAAACTATTTTTCTTACCAAGGATGGATTATTTGCGGCAATATCCTGTGCAATAAATCCACCCAATGAAAAACCCAGTAAATCAACCTGGGTATAACCAAGGGTTTTAATAAAATCTACTGCGTCATGGGCCATTTCCGAAACACTTTCCGGGGTTTTACCACCCGAAGTAGCAACGCCTCTATTGTTAAAAAGTATTACTTCCCGGTTTTTGGCAAAAGCATTTGTAATGGCTGGATCCCAGTTGTCCATGGTTCCTGTAAAATGTTGTAATAACACAATGGGCACGTCCCCTTTTTTTCCAAATGAGCGATATGCGAATTTTGTGTTCCCAACTTCCGCATATTGAGTAGGAACAGTTTCGTGTGTAAAGACGATGTTGTCTATGTCTGAATTTGTTTGCATGCTGTTATTTTTTTAAAAGTTTGTATGTAGAATGGTATAAAATCCTGGCCTGGGCTTTTTGGCTGTATAAAAGCCGGAATATTTGATACCAGGAAATTATTTCCGGGTATTGGTTGTAGACTTTAATTTGTTTACAATAATCTTATTTACTTTCAGTAATGATGATGGCCGCCAGTTTATCTGGCATGGATATGAAAGGCGTGTGGCTGCTTGGCAGGCTGTATTCTGTATCAACTTTTACAACGGTTACCATATATTGCTGCGCAGGGTAGCTGATAGCATTATCGTATAAAGTATGAATATATGCTTTCCTGACACTGCCATAATTCTTATAGGTCAGGTGGACGGGTGTTCCAAGGGGAGCCAGTGGTTCTGGTCTGATATTGGCGGCGAGGTATTGCTGTACATTCAATGGTGCATCGGCAGCAAAAATATCTGCTACACCTTCTTTTGCAATGATTGCGACGCCATGCAAAGTATCAATAGTAAGATAGTTGCTGATATGGGAAAAGGGATCTTGTTTTGCCAGCGATAAAAGGCTTTGGCCATCTTGTGGAAGGCATGCTGCAATGTAAACCAGTTCTTTAATCTGAGCAGGAATTGCTTCAGCCACCTGGCTAATCACCAGCCCAGCAAAGCTATGCCCCACCAGAATTACATTGGTCTTATTCCCGATGGCTGCTTTTACCTGGTCAACATAAGTTTGAAATGTTATTGCAGTGAGGGAAGTACTGTCTTTTCCATGTCCCGCAAGATTAACAGCGATAACCTCATGCCCCTGGGCTTTTAGCAATGGCACTACCGCGTCCCATGAGGACGAGTCTGCCCATGCGCCATGCACCAAAATAATTGTTTCCTTTTTGTTTTGATTTTCCGGCACGGGTGTATTCTTTTTGCAGGAGATTAAAAAAATTAACCCCACTAAGAATAATGAAGTGCATCCGGTTACACTTGTAGAGATTGCTGACGGGAACTTTTTCATTTTTTATTTTTTATTTGTTTCGTTTATTTTTGTTTGACAGGACAAAACTATTACCGCCGGTCCGCTCAAATATTAACCAGGGTTAAAATCGTCCCGCACAAATAAAATAGAGACTTAATTTACTGCCCTTGTATTTACCCATGCCAGAAAACAAATTTCCTGTACGGATATGAACACTATAAATGGGAAGCGATATTTATATTCTATATTGAATTAGTTCTTCCTGGAATAAGTGTTAGTTAATAAAATACTCAGGTTATAATACTGAGTACATGATAATTTCTGATCTGTACAGAGCGGAACGTTTTTTTGTAACAAGAAAAAAAAGTGAGGAATAACTGAAAAATAAAAACACACGGTATTCCCATCCGCAAGTTTAAGGCCTGATTACCGGGCATATATTCCTGCTTACTTAACCATAATTAACATTTAAAGTAACCGGAACGCTTAGCGCCTTCGAGATAATGCAATGAGATTTTGCGCCTTCAGCGATTTGGATAAATGATGCTTCATCAACAGCTTCGATAACACTTGCCTTTAATTCCAAATGAATACCGGTAATACTTAGTGCCTGCATGTCAAGATTCACTGTAGCCGTAGTAAATATGTCAGCGGCAGTAAATCCATGATGCGCTAATGTTGCGTTAAGGGCCATAGAAAAGCAACCTGCGTGTGATGCCGCAATCAGTTCTTCCGGATTGGTACCAATTCCATTTTCAAAGCGGGTTTTAAATGAATACGGGGTGTCGTTAAGTACGTTGCTTTGTGTGCTGATTTCTCCGAGACCTTCCTGTAAAGTGCCGCTCCAATGTGCTTTTGCTGTTCGTTTCATGATGTGTAGATTCAATGATGGTAATTTTTTTATGTTAATGAATACTCAGGGTCTCAAAAATCGCCCTGAAGCTGGTAAATAGTAAGCAATACTGCTCCTTATCCAGCTAAGGACATTGCGGCTCCGGGAAGCGGTATTGATTTAAGATTTCTTCTTATCCTGCTGAGAGAAGGTGGTTCGACTCCGATATAAGATGCCAGGTATTTGTCGGGAAACATTTGCAGTAAATGTGGCTCATTGCGCAGCAAATGTCTATACCGGTCACTGGCGGGCATGGTAAGAAGGTTAAATACCCTGTCATATGCTGCGATAAAAAAATATTCATGGAGTTTTCGCAAACATCTTTCTAAAACAGGCTCATGATCAAATGAAGATTTCAGTCCAAGTTGTCCAATTCTTATAGCACTGACTTCAGTTAATGCTTCTATGTACATGGTCCCTGGATTTTGTGTCAGAAGACTATTATAATCAAGCATGAAGAGGTTTTTAAAATCACTTTGTATTTCATTAAAATGGAATGACCAGGTGATGGCTTTTCCGGCATAGTCAGTGTAGTAGGATCGTGCCTTACCGGATACGATGAACCAGGCGTATTTAGCAATTTTACCTTCATTAAAAATAGTATGACCTTTAGGTATAAGCACGTCTTTACAATTATTTACGATTGTTTCAACGGCCGAGTCGTCCAGACTGATGATCCTTCCCAAATAATTCAGTAGCGGCATCGCGTTGATGGAACAGATATATCTCATTTCAATAATTTTCCTGGGCTATGATAATTATGTTATTGTATTTGCATAAACTTTTATTATGCCGGGTTAAACATAATAACCGTCGTTATAGATAAATTTCATGCCACTAAATGAGGCATTTGAAAATCATGGCATTGCGATCGGTTCAATGGAATAGATTCGTTGATATTTCAACGCCTGATAAGAAAATCCGTGATATATCAACGTTTGTCTTCTGATGCTGGTGTATCAATTCCATGGGTATTAAAAATTACAAAACCGGCTATCGTATTTCCAGCATATCCGTCTGAACTTAAACTATTAAGGCGCATTATATTTTTTGATGAGACCTTTCTTGCCAATACATTTGCGTTTGAATGCATCGACGCGGTAAGTGGAATTAATTTTGATTTTTTATAACATACCTGACCCAAGTAATGGGTCTTATTGAAATGAAACAAAAACACCAACCGGAAAAAACGCCCCGCTTCTTCAAAAAGAATGCTGCGGTTATTATCATCCTGGTATTATTTCATTTTGCTGTATCGGCGCAATCTAATCCGGACCTCAAAAGCAAGGCGACAGTATTGTCTGCCTCCGAAACCATCAGCAATTATAGCCTTGCTCAAAAACGGCTACTAGTAGTGAGCACAGCCCGGTTTATTAACTTTCTTACACAAAATAATCTGGATAAGGACAGTGTAATGTCGATGGCCTGCAGCATCACTGGTATGCCTTTCCTCCTTCCTTACTGTGATGCTTTTGCTGATAAGATATCTGGTGGGGAGAATTTAATTAATTCCGGAAGAATTCCGGAGGCGGTAGCATTACTAAAAAAATCAGAAGGAGAAAAGCGGTTGCAACTGCTGCTTGAACTGGGTATTTGGTATCTCCACAAAACAGGGAACAATAAAAGTGACATCGACACTGCTTATTATTATATCGACGCGGCTTCAAAGCTGAGCCTTATAAACAATTACATACAATGGGAAAACAGCTGCCAGTTCCTGCTTGGCGAATTATATTTTCAAAAAGGAAATATCGTTGAAAGCAAAGAAATATTTAAACAATTACTCTCTTCCGGCCACCGGGAGCGAAATGATGAAACAGTGGCACGTGCTTACCAGCAGCTTGGTACGCTTCTTCCTGGCAGTGACTCAATGAAATTGATCTACTATCAAAAAGCATTGGCACTCTTCCAAAAATTAAATCTAAAAGAAAAAGAAATAGAGCTGTTATGGAATATTTTAGATTGTGATGTGAAGATTGGTTTCAATTTAATGGAAAAGGATCTTCGGCAAATGGTCTTTTTGATGCAATCAACCGGGTTCAAACATGTTTTATTTGCCGAAAACCTGTTGGCCGGGGCAGTAGGTGGACAGGGAAGATTTCTGGATGCCCTGGTATTTGCCAACGCTGCCCTTGAGAATATGAAATGGTCAGGTATCAATGCCGTTGCCGGTTCTATGTTTATCCGTTTTGGATCCACTTACGAATCACTGGGGAAAAATGACGAAGCATTGTTATGGTATAAAAAGGCACTCGATACACGGAAAACCGAAACCCGGGTGTTCTGGTACAAAAGTTTATTCTTCGCCAGTTCAATGTTGCTGAATACAAAACCTGATGAGGCTTTATCACTCATCGATACTATCACCAGTCAATTTCCACCAATCAGTGTATGGGAAAATTTGCAGGTGCTTTCAATAAAAGGCGCATGTTATGAAAAGTTAAATAAGCCGCGGTCAGCAGATGAAAATTATATGTCATTACTTGCATTGTCCAATCAATATCCATTAGAAGATCCTTATGGGGAATTAATGGGTACTTACCTGGCAATAGGTGATTTCTATATTTCCCGGCCGGATGTGAAAAAAGCCCGGTTGTTTTTAAGAAAAGCCATTGCAAATCCACAAAAGAGCGTGTTAATTGATGCCAGCAAATATTATTTGTTGTTCAGGATCGACTCGTTAGAAGGAAATTATAAATCTGCTATGGAGGATTATATCAAATACAAACTTTACAATGACTCATTAACAGGTGCAGACCAACGCAAAAAACTGGATGAACTTACCGTGAAGTACATGGCTGAAAAAAAAGACCAGGATATTAAATTACTGAGACAGCAGGGAATAGTGCAGCAGGCAGAGTTAATGGAGGGTAAAGTAACCAGGAATATAATCATCGCAGGTTCCGCATTGCTGTTGATTATTGTGGTCTTGCTGTATAGCCGCTTCCTCATGAAGCAACGTACGAATGAACAGATGTATAAATCAAACCGGGCGCTGCAACATTTGGTCAAGGAGAAAGAATGGCTGGTAAAAGAAGTTCATCACCGGGTAAAAAATAACCTGCAAACAATCATCAGCCTGCTGGAATCTCAGGCTGCTTACCTTAAAAACGATGCATTGAAAGCGATAGCAATAAGTCAGAACCGAATCTATACAATGTCTTTGATCCATCAAAAACTGTATCAGGCTGAAGATATTCAAACCATTGACATGGCCAGCTATATACCCGAATTGGTTAAATACCTGAAGGACAGTTTTGACAATTCTCATAAAATCAATTTCGATGTTAAAATTGATCATGTAAATCTCGATGCTACAATTGCCATCCCCCTTGCACTTATCATTAACGAGGCGTTAACCAACTCCATTAAATACGCATTTCCGGACGACGGACATGGGGAGATTTTAATTAGCTTGCATGAACATGAGACAACTGTAAAGCTGGAATTGGCCGATAATGGCATTGGGATGGACATAGATTCAATCAAAGCAAACCCCGTTTCGCTGGGACTTCAATTAATTACGGGACTGACCAAAGAAATCCAGGGCGAGGTCAGCTTTAAAAGCAATCATGGTGTTCACATCACTGTATTATTTAAAAAGCATTTTCAGCAATACACAGACTTTTTTGAAACTGATATAACGACCCTTGTTTAAACAATTCTTCTGCTATTTATGAACCTAAAAATTCTTATTGTCGAAGACCAGTTTATTGAAGCTAATAACTTAAGGATTAGTCTCCATAAAGCGGGTTACATTGTATGTTCGATAGCCTCTTCAGTTGAGGAAGCTATACAGATAAAAAATGCGGAGAAGCCAAACCTGGTTTTACTCGATATACGTTTACAGGGCAGGTTAAACGGTATAGACCTGGCGAAAATGCTGCGGTCGGAAAATATTGCTTTTATATTCCTGTCTGCCAATGCAAGTAAAGAAATGCTGGATGTGGCAAAGGTAACCCGCCCCTATGGGTTTCTCGTTAAACCATTTCGTGAAAAAGACGTGCTGGTGGCAATTGATGTAGCCTGGTATATCCATCAACATAGTAAGGAGGTGATTTTAAATGATAAACTTTCAATACCTGAGTTGGCTGGTAGCGGCCTGGAAGAAATTCTCGGGGAGAGCCCATCAATGCGTGCTGTGTTGAACAACATAAAGATAGTCGGCAATTCCTCTATATCGGTTTTAATATTGGGCGAAAGCGGCACCGGAAAAGAACTTGTAGCACAGAGCATTCACCGTATTTCTTCACGTGCGCCAAAGCCGTTTATTGTAGTTAACTGCGCCACGCTTCCTGCGAACCTTATCGAATCAGAATTATTTGGTCATGAAAAGGGTGCATTTACAGGGGCCGGTGAAAAAAGAGTAGGAAAATTTGAACAGGCCAATGAAGGCACTGTCTTTTTAGACGAAATTGGAGAATTGCCCCCCGCGCTGCAGATTAAACTACTACGTGTTTTACAGGAAAAAGATATAGATGTTATTGGTGGAAAAAAAAGAAAGGTAGATGTTCGAATTATCGCCGCCACCAACCGGGACCTGGAGGAAGAAGTCGCTGCCGGCCGGTTCCGGTTGGATCTTTATTACCGGCTTAATGTATTCCCTATTCATTTGCCTCCGTTACGGGAACGTAAGGAGGATCTGATCCTGCTGGCAAACCATTTTTTAAGGGTTTATTCGCTTAAGGAAAACAAGACAATTACAGGGCTCGCTGACCAGGTTGTGGAGACAATACTGAATTATTCCTGGCCTGGAAATATACGCGAACTTGAAAATGTAATGGCAAGAAGTATTTTACTGACAACCGGACCGGTTGTTACGGAACTCTACCTGCCTTCGCTTCAGAAAAAGAGCAACAGTATTTTAATGTCTTCAACCAACAAAACAATCGATGAGAATGAGCGGGAATACATACTAAGCACCATCAATAAATGTAATGGAAAACTGCAGGGGGCAGATGGAGCTGCAAAAATGATGAACATCAATGTGTCGACCTTACGATCCCGGATGAAAAAACTGGGTATTGACAAATGGAAACATTCCTAAATCAGCTATACATGGAAGATCTGGAAAGACTACAAAAAATGGTACATACCGTTTCGGGAATGAACGGGGATGACTTTGCGTTATCCCTGGCTTACTGGCAGGTTAAAACATACAATAAAGGGAGGTCTATAACGAATACAAGAACGTGTGCAAGTATTTAGGCTTTGTTTTAAATGGCGTTTTTTGAATTTACAAGACCAACGAACAATCCGCTGTCGAAAAGAATATGATTTTCTTTACAGATAACCAGTTCATGAGTTCCTATAAAAGCTTTTTCAGCCAGACAAGTTGTGATTATTATACCGAATCAATGACCCCTTCGGCTGTACTGTACATACATTATGATCACCTGCAACTGCTTTACAAACAATCACCTTCATGGGAACGTTTTGGCAGAATATTGGCTGAATCAGCATTGCATACTGTAATGAATAATACGGAAGGATTTCTATTCAAAAGCCCGGAAGACAGGTACAGGAAACTGATTGTAAATCATCCTGATATTTTCAGGTCGATCCCGTTGTATCATATTGCTTCTTACCTGGGTATTGAAGGCCCCTCTTTAGGCCGCATACGCAAGCGCATGGCTATTGACGAAAAATCAAAGGGGGAGAATTAATTAGTGTGCGAAAAGGTACAGCCCACTAAAAAAATTTCAGTGGGCTGTACGATGGTCTTTCACGCTATCGCAGCTAATCTTATTTGCTTTCAGCAATAATGATGCCGGCCAGTTTACCAGGCATGGAGATAAAAGGTGTATGGCTACTGGGCAGGCTGTATACCTTAGCAACTTTACTTGCTTTTACCATGGCCTGTTGGGCGACATAACTGATGGCATTATCATTCAGGGTATGTATATATACTTTTTGTATACTGCCGCAATTCGCTTCGGTCAGGTGAACGGGTGTTGCAAGAGGAGCCAACGGTTCGGGTTTAATATTGCCTGCAATATAATCCTGGATATTCTTTGGTGCATCGGCGGCAAAAATATCTGCAGCGCCATCTTTTGAGATGATTGCAGCACCATGCGGTTCGTCGATGGTAAGATATTTGCCTATATGCGATAAAGGATCTTGTTTTGCCAGACCTAAAAGGCTTTCACCATCATGTGGCAGTGCTGCTGCCAGGTAAATCAGTTTCTTTATTTGCATCGGAATTTCTTCTGCCACCTGACTAATTACCATTCCTGCAAAGCTATGCCCAACCAAAATCACATTGGTGCGCCCGCCTATAGCAGCCTTTACCTGATTAACATAAGTCTGAAATGTAATACCTGAGAATGAAGTGGTATCGGTTCCGTGTCCAACAAGATTAACAGCGATAACCTCGTGTCCCTTCGCTTTTAAAAGGGGTACTACAGCATCCCATGAAGATGCGTCTGCCCATGCTCCGTGAACTAGAATAATTGTTTCCATTTTTTTGATTGTTTCTATTTGAGGTGAGGCGAATGAAGCAAAGCTTAATAAACCTAATGCGATTGATGTTAGTAATTTTTTCATTTTGTTTTTTGTTTTATTTATTTGATGGGTCAAAAGTATTCTCCCCGGCCTGCGTAAATATTAACCCGGGTTAAAATCGTCCAGTCCTGGTAAAATTTTGGCAGTACCAGTTTGACTGGACCACTATCAAATGTTGCAATAGTGGTTCAAACTGACGATTTTCCCCCTGGACAAAATTTTAATGAGAGTAATAAACGCATGGAATAAATAACTGGAATAGTGGCAGTAATCCTGGCAGACAAGCCATTGCATGAACGCCTGTAAATATTATTCAACATCAATAAAGAAACTTAAGCGCTTCGTGGCCGGGCTGATCGTCCTGCATGCTCCGATAGAAGACTGGGATAATCATTTCAGGGAACTCCTTCCATTCCACCCCAGGTCGATGAACTGGTTCAATATATTCGAGACAGTCATGGCGGTTCAAAAAAAGTGTTCAATATGCAACGCTGGCTTTAAAAGTGCTTATTTAGCATTTTACTATTGGCCACTGCGATTTTCTTGTCCAATACCGCTTTAAACAAATCCCCTTTTTTAGCCAGCCTTCTTCCAATGGTATCAATCGTAAATGCTTTGGGATCAAGTCCGCTTTTTACTTCTTTCCAATCCAATGGTGTGGAGACGGTAGGTATACGATTTGGCCGGACACTGTATGCCGCTGCGAGGGTATCAGCGTAGTCATTCTGTGATGGATCAATGAAAACTTTATTTTTACGCATATTCACGGATAAATCAAAGACTAGAGAAGGCAGGGAGGAATTCAGTCAGTGGAATTGCGCAATTGATATGCCGAAGATACAATACGCGCTTTTCCGATTCAGCGTATATGCCAGAAGTCTGTCAAGCGCTACGTGCGGCGCGGTTTAATCGGTAGTCACTTTTACGTTTCTAAACAGAAAGGGATTGCTGCTCAGCATTAGTTTCTTTCCGCTCGCGGTTGTTATATTCCGGAGAATAACTTCCCTGGTTCTAACAAAAGGAAAAGTTTCATGGTAGGAAGTATCGGTCATTTCCGGATTAAAATTTGAAAAAATGGCCGGGCCCTCGTAGGGTTCCGGATGATTGGAATCGTTGA
>Ga0207641_10000050_pt1 | contig 175954 bp, 170 predicted proteins | sample KBSSwiS62_FD_184306 | JGI IMG/M metagenome (GOLD analysis project Ga0207641, IMG submission 184306) | Switchgrass rhizosphere microbial communities from Kellogg Biological Station, Michigan, USA - KBS Switchgrass S6-2 (SPAdes) (version 2) | ecosystem: Host-associated > Plants > Roots >... | reverse complement strand
AAGTTCGCCTAATCGGCGCATTGCCGGGGGAAAACCGCTCGGCATCGGCATAGTCCGCCGCTCGGCATAATCACCGTTATGCCGCGCGCGGCATAATGGCGAGTACAAGGTGCGGACCAGGAACAGGCAGTGGTAGAAGCGTTCGGTGGCTTGGTGGAGGAGGAACGCGGCCTCCTTAGGGCGGTCCATTCCGCGAACCAACTTACTAGTCTTTAGGAACGTATCGGCGCTTTCGAACCATTCCTCATAATAATCCCGGGTCTCCTGTAGCGCCTGCTCCGGCGATAGCGGCTGCGGCTCGGCGAAGGGATGGCCGGGCTCCTCGAACAGCACGATGCCTTCGCGCAGGATATCCATGAAGAAGTAGCGGCCAAGCCGCAGCTTCTCGTTCACATCGTCCAGGCTGTGATAGATCAGGCCGGTCGGCGTGCGCAGGATGGTCCCTGCCGACAAGTCGGTGACCAACTGACTCTCGGTCTTCTCCCAGAACTCGGCGACATCGGTGAGGTCGTCATGATTGACGGCGACCAGCAGGTCATAGTCGGAATAATAGCGGCCGATCGGGTCCTCGACCCAGTCGCCCCGCGCATAGCTGCCGAATAGAATAATCTTCAAAAGCTTGCCGTTGCGGAAGCGCGGCTGGGTGCGCTGGGCCGTCGCTTTGGCAAAGCCGGCGCGCAGGGTCTCGACCACATAGGCGAGCTCGCGCCGTTTGCCTTCGGGCAGATGATCGAGGCTGGTCTTCATGGAGAATAGTCCTAACCCGCTATGAGGCGAGCGCCAACCATGCCGCACGATTTGCGTCGGAATTGGCGGCGATCGTCGTCACCAGAGCCATAAGCGCCACCATCGGCGGCGGGGGGCGGGAACACTGCCGTAGCGCAACGCATGATCGAGTAGGCCGATAGCCTTTGCCATGTGGCGCTCGATAGCGGTCACGGAAAGACCCGTTGCCCTGGCGATCTCGCTATAAGACATGCCATCGATTCGCGCGGCCAGGAAGATCTCCCGTGTCCGCACGGGCATCGCCTCCAATGCCTTCTCCAGCAGCACCAGCGTATGCGCATCGGGCGCGTCTTCGACACCTATGCCATCCTGCCCTTGAGACCGTTCCAGTGCATGCCGCGCCCGCTGCCGCAGGTCTGGTCCACCAGCTTTATCCGTCATACCCCTACTCCTTCCAACAACCGCAACCGGCGCCGGAATGGCGGATGGGCGGCAGGAGCAGCACGCCAGGCCCGCCGGCAGAGCCGGGCTGCATCCGCAAGGACCGGAACGGCAAGTGGAGGAGCCGGGCGAAGCCCGGCTTGCGGCCCGGCGCGGCGGGCCTAAAGGGCAGCGACGCCCATCCGCCAGACAGGACGCCGCCAGGCCAACGCCGCTGCGCAACGCGCGGCGACTGCCGGACGGCGCGCAGCGCCGGCCCTACACGTTACGGATCGTCGCCCGGCAGGGACGAGACGCGCAAAGCGCGGCTCGGTGGAGCGAAGCGCAATAGAGCCGGGTCGCGCCAAAGGCGCGGAACGCACGGATTCGATGAGGTCGTCCTGGCTCTCAGAGAGGCGAATCATACGCCTGCCGAAGTCACGCGCTCAGAGCCCTAACCTCATCACTTTGCTGTGCAGTAGTCCGCCCAGTCCTGCATGAGGCTCCGGCGCTTGTTGAGCAGATTACCGCGTCGATAGGCCGCTTCGGTCTTGTCCTTAACGACATGGGCAAGAGCCGCCTCCGCTATCTCGCCCTGATGATCCGTTTCCTCGCTGGCCCAGTCTCGAAAGGCCGACCGAAAACCATGCGCGGTATAGGGCTCCTTCATCTCGCGCAGAAGCTTGGTGAGAGTCATGTCGGACAAAGGTTGACGACGCTTGATGCCAGGAAATAGCAGTGCGCAGTCCTGCGAACGCAGCTCGGCACAGCGCCTTATCACGCGGATGGCGGCCTCCGTCAGAGGCACGACATGCTCCCGATTAGCTTTCATCCGCTCCTTGGGGATCGTCCACAGCCTCGCTTCAAGATCGATCTCATCCCACGTAGCCCCGCGAACTTCCCCTGATCGCGTAGCGGTGAGGATGGCAAATTCTAACGCAAACCGGCTGAAGGATTCGCGTTCGCGCAGTTTCCTAACGAAAGAGGGAACCTTCACATAAGGCATGGCGGCGAAATGGCCGTCATTCTTGGGCTGTCTTGGAAGTCCTTTGGAGATGGCGCGCATCGGCGCTTCCGTCTCCCGAAAGCCAGAAGCGTAAGCCCAGTCGAGGACGGCCCCAATCCTTTGCCGCACCCGCCGCGCGGTTTCCGGCTTGCTGAGCCATATCTCGGCAAGAAGGTTGCGGATCATAGGTCCGGTGATCTCGCTGACCTGCACATTGCCTATATGCGGAAACACGTAGGTTTCGAGCGTGCGTATCCACTGCCCTTCATGCTTCTCATTGCGCCAAGTCTTCCTGTGAGCGGCCAGCACCTTGGCGGCCGCCTCCTTGAAGGTTGGAATGCCTTCGGCCTTGCGTCGCTCGAAGATCGGGTCGAGCCCCATCTCCACCCAGGTTCGGATTTCGCGGGCTCGCTCCCGTGCCAGCGACAGGGAAACCTTCGACGCGCTTCCCAAGCCAAAATCTCGCCGATTGCCATTTTTCTGAACGCGGCACATCCAGCTCTTCGTTCCGCCGCGCTGAACAATCAGAAAAAGGCCATCCCCGTCGCCTAAGCGACCCGGACGCGAAGCGCTCTTCACTGCAGTCGCCGAAAGCTTTCCCATGCTTATATTCTCCCACATTCTTTCCCACATTTCCAATCGGCTAGCGATGGATGCGAGCGGATGCGGAAGGACGCGAATCACCTCAAAAGCCGCAGAAATCCTGGGCTTTTTCGACTCGCAATGGATGGGGAAGGATAGGGCCTTGGCGGAGACGCCGGGAGTATCGCCCTTCAACGACACCTCCAAGCAATTCAATGAGTTAGCCACTTCAGCACACAAGCCTGATGCCAGTTTGTGTAGCACATTTGCGGGTTATTACAACCCGCTCGCAGGAAACACTCGCCGGAACACTGCTCGATACCGCCGATGCAGAAAAGCGGTTCCAGACCTGCTGCGCAGAGTATTCCTGCTCAGAACTTCAGCGCGCACAAGCGACCTGATAAGCCGCATCGGTGCAATACCATCATCCGAAGTCTGGGAAAGGCATCCGCGAGCAGCAAGGAGGGCGATCAAAGCCATCCGGTTCTCCTCGGGCACTCGTTCATTGATGGCAGACAGAAACTCCACGATGTCAGCAGCATCGTCAGGCACTCCGAACTGTTGGCGCGCGCCGTTCCAAAACTGTGTTGTTCTAGGCGACGCATCCATAGGTAATGCCATGAGTTTGTCTACGAGCGGAAGCTGAGCGGATATATCCAACGAAGCGTGCGCGTTATTCAGGTCAGACAGGACGCCACTGATATTGGTGAGATAACGGACCTCTACCCTGACGCGGTCCATTGTTTTGGCGTAGATAACTACTCTGATGCTTTGTCTTGGAGATATGGCCACCCAAGTAGAATTGGCGTCGCCACCATCCGTTGTCGTCAGAGACGTTGCAGTAGCTTCTGGGTCCATTCTCTTAACCGCCGCAACAAAATCACGCAGAATTACCGGGGCAAGGACAGTTGATAGCTCCCAGTAAACCTCGCACTGCCTGAGCGCGCCATAATCGGCGGTAAAGGCGGGCAACGGCATTGTGGGTGGAGAGAGTGACTGCTGAATGAGTTCTTGAACGCGGTCCACGTATAGCTGGAGGATCGCGCGCCACCATTGTGCTCGGGCGTTGAACCTTTCCGTTCCCAAAAATGCAGTTTGGGGTGCAGCATCTGGTCGCGAAACTAGAATATTGTCTTTGCCGTCGAGGGTGCAGGCACATAGCTCCGTTGATCGGTCCCCGTTAATCGCCAGCAAATCAAGTGCGGCAAGACCCTCCAATTCTTCCGGGTTTGCCGAGTGTTGATGAGCCAGAAACCGCGTAGGGTTCAGCGCAAGCTTCAGTGTGCCAGCATACCGGCCAGTCTCCGGTAGCAGTTTCCCGGTAAGACCGAAGTGCCATTGATCGCTGGTGGCGACCGATAGGGAACCATCGCTCTGATGATACCTTAGCTGCAGTATGTCTGGCCCAGATGCATCTTGGTTTGTTACCGCCTCGACATAGGCAGGCGCTTGATGGTGCGTGATGGGAATAATTACCGGGAAGTTTACGAAAATCTTGTCATGCTTCGCTTCAGAAGGCCGAAACAGCAACGCGCCGTCCCGAGCAATGTTGAGTGGACGCATGCCGGAAGGATGACGCTCTCGGATGGTCGGCTCTGTATCTGGTTCTAGGGCCATGTGTCGCTATCTGGAGGTCAATAGAGGGCCGCCCGGGTTTGGTGCTGTCGTGCGCTATATCCTCCAGTGGTAAATAGGCCGTTGCAGCCCTGCGATCATGCACGACGGGCTGAAAATGTAACCTGCCGGACCGGCGTCGACCAAAGTGAGACATTCATCGTCAAACAAAACCACTCGAAAAGCTGACAGACATGCTATCGCTGAACCTTGCTATTCGGTGACGAGAGTGTGTGCGATGGGGCAAACGCAAGCTATGAGAATATTGTCCGTTTTGACGATAGCCATGTTAGGCTGTGTCGCAGGTGCTTGTTCAGCTAAACCGGTAAATTTCGCAGTTGGGCAGGCTCATTTTAGCTTGTCACCGCCAGAGGGATATTGCCTTCCATCTGGTGAAGACGCTGCTGCGGCCGCAACGGTTGTAGCTGGCGATCCGGCAAACAATACCCTTGTGTTTGTTATGAAATGCAACGAGCCCATCGGTATTGGCGCTGCTGATTACACGCGAATTACAAGCCCATTAAAATTGGCCGATGAAAAGCTATCAAAAGATGATGTATTTAAGAAATTAGGTAATCAGACAGTGAGCAGCGGAACGCTATCAAAAATTTCAGAAAATATAAGTCGAGCGATATCTAACGATGTTTCCGTTGGGAACAAATTTTATAGCGTTGGTCAAGACGACACCTGTATTTTTCAGGTAGGTTTGGCATCTATCTCTTCTACAGTGCATGGAAACACTGTGGGATACGACCAAGGATTTTCGACCTGCACGACTGTAATTAGTGGAAAGATCATAGCGATCACTCGTTACGGCGCAGCGGCCGGTGCCGACGATTTATCTAAGCTAAGCCGCGAAGCAAAAACGATTGCTACACAAATTCACGCCAAAGATTGAACGACGGATACCTCGCGTTTCTTGCGTTTACGCGAGACATACCAGTCAGTCCTCTTTCCACCCAGACAGTCGACATCCGCCAGCGCCCCGCCGTCTCATACTCGGTAGCGGCACGTCCGGTCAGGGGCTGCAAAGCTGCCCGTCGCGAGACGACCAAAGTCTACCGTAACGCTTCCTTGCGCCATTTCCCGAAACCAGACGTGAAAAGCTATGCTCAAAGCTTCGCTCTTGATTATTCCCTGCCTTATGGCTGCCGGTTGCTCAGGCACATGTGAGAACAGCGTCGCCGCAAAAGCAACTTCACCCGACAGCAAGCACGATGCAGTCATATTTCAGCGGGATTGTGGAGCAACTACGGGTTACTCAACTCAAATTTCCATATTGGACAACGGATCGGTTCCCACCGGGAGCGGGAATATTTTTCGAGCAGATGACAACCATGGTGTTGCCGCCGTCGGCGATTGGCAAGGGCCGTGGGCGGACATAAAATGGGTTGCACCAGATCGGCTGATCGTCCGCTACGCCTCGAAGTCCCGCATCTTTGAACAGATAAGTGCTGTCGATGATGTCAAAATTGACTATCGGCAGGTGGGCCGATAGAGACCATTTATGGCCGTCAGCCCTTTTAGGGGATCGCTGCTATTGCGGACGCGAATAGCGGTCAGCTATGCTTGCCATATGGTGATTAAGCGTTCCATTGAGAGCCAAAGGCGAGGCGTCGATACAATCCTCGCAATTTTCGTCGTGGTCATAGGTTTGATGTGGGCAGCTACTGCCTGTGACTATGTGTTCGGCCTTGGGTGGGGCTGGGATACTCAAATCATATGGCTTGGCCCCTTGATGATCGCGTGGGGATTTTTCGTCCGCTTTTGTGCACGAGCCATTTTTGCATTCATCGGCAACAATTTCTGAAGGTCCGCTAACCAGTGCAAGCTCACCCTTAGTAGACAGGCTGCTTGCCACCCGGTTTAGTCGAAAATGGATCAATCTCCGATCCATAATCCGCACCGCAAAGCCGACGGTCTCCCGTCGACCATTTCTTGCCGATCAGCGGTCGTTGGCTACTTCCCAAAAGCCGCCTTTCAGCCATCAATCCGAAACAGCAGGGGCGTAGAGATCAAAGTCGATTGAAAGGCTACGATCAGAAAGCAGTTTGAGCGTATCCGGTGCCAATGTCATGCCACCAGTCCAGTCGTTGAAATATCCGCCAACGCTGATGTGGCAATGAAAGCGATTAGTAATATCGGTCCATGCCGACATATCGTTAGTCAACGCAGATAGGACATCACTGATTTGCCGATCCAAGTGTGGCGGGCTTTCCCAATCCCCACCGAACCGCCACTTACCAGTCTTGGCTTCGATCATCTTCCCATGAGTAGCGAGAAAAGCTTCTCCTTTTGCTACAGCAAGTTGAGGCAATGCACCTAGAATTGCCGTCACGTCAGCCGGAACAAGGTCGTCGCCGTCTACCAGCAGCGAAACTATGGCACGTTGTAGGTTATCCATTCTTCCAGCTTATAGGGCAGCGCCAGTCTGGGAAAGGCACATTACGGCGGCTAAGCTAGGCATTTGCACCGAAACCGGTCAGTCCCCAATCCACCCTAACGAACAAAAAGCCTATCGTTGCATCGTTCGATCAAGGCCGCGTCGCCGTTGTGTCGAATGTGGAACAACGCCATACGCCGACATCGATCATCAGTATTTATTTGCTGCTCGACCCATCGCACCCAGCGCAATCCGTTCAGCATCAAATATGCTGACGCCGTGCTGTTCGCGTAACTCCTTGATGTGAAGTATCCATCGATCTCGGTCAGCCATACCGATTATTTATCTGGTTCAACCGCAGCTTTCCAGAGCCAGAGCATCAATAGCGGTCAGTCACCTATCCACCCCTGCCAGCCGTTATACCCGATACCCGGAGCGGATTGCTTGGATCACAGGCAGCGGCGTTGCCGGGCGCGCCCATTCGACGTTGAACGAAATAGGATCAGCATATCCTTGCCGCGTCCAAGGAAACATTCGCCCCTCACGCAACAAGGCAAACCCGCCGCCGACGAAGATGAAAGTGCCGTTGGGCAGCAAGTCGACCGCTACCATCTTGTTGACGGTCCTCCTCGTCCGATGTCGATGCAGTTCGGCGTCAATTTCTGGGCAACTCAGCCGATATGTGGAAGGCAGATTGTGCGCTCGTTTCCACGCTTCCTTGAAACGATGGAGGGCATCGGGTCGGCACTGGCCGCAGGGGCGATGACCAGCGGCAACCGCGACTGCCTCGTCATAGAGGAAAAGTGGGTAGTAGTGCCCGGCTGTGTCGAAACGAGCGCCTTGGCCGCATCCATCTAGGCGGCAGCTTATCCATGCGCGGGATCGCCAGCGCAACGGGCCGAGAGTTCCATCAGGTGCATGTAGGTCACCTCGGTTCCCCATAAGGCCGCAGCGGAGGGTTGTGGCGACAATGCTACCGTCGGGCATTACCCGGTTCTGTCGGGGCCGGGGCACCATGCTCATATTGCTCTCCGAAGGATGCGTCGGACCTGAACGGCGGACCACTCCCCTCCCCGCGCCGTCTGGACACCCCTCAAAGCGAGGGCGTGCGCGATCTTATTTGCCGAGGTCACGCCGCCGGACCGTAACTGGTCGATAATCGGGAGGATGTTGGCTGCGAACCGGGTCGCTTCGTCGGCGTTGGCCCTTGCTCCTTTGGCCTGCGCTTCTGGCAGACTGGTTGGATTGCCCAATCTCACACCGCTTGCCTTCCGCATCGCCAACGCTGCGCGGGTCCGTTCCGATATGAGGGTTCGCTCCTTCTCGGCCAGTGCCGCGAAAATGTGCAATAGAAACGGATCGGTGTCGCGGCCCAACTCGGCGACAATGAATGGCACTCGCCGGGCCATCAGACCACTGATGAAACTCACGTCGCGGGACAAGCGGTCGAGCTTCGCGACAATAATGCTGCACCGTCGCTTCCGGGCTTCGGCCAGCGTAGTTGCGAGGATCGGACGGCGGTCGAGAGCGTCGGCCCCCTTCCCTGTTTCGACCTCCTCGGCCCATGAACGGACCGTGATCTCTTCGGCTTCGGCAAACCGCTCTATCATATCGCGTTGAGCTTCAAGGCCCAAGCCGGAGCGCCCCTGCCGGGAAGTCGAGACCCGGAGGTAGGCCAGCGCCTCAGTCAATGCAGCGGCCTGCTAGGCGGAAATTGCAACAGTTGCACGGGATTGGACAACCCTGAACGAACACTTAGTCTTGTATCTATGGCAAAGTGTTCGCCAACTCGCAAGCATAAACCATTGATATTACTTTATTTTTACCTCGCATTCGCCTTTTGATCCAGATTGGGTGCAGCCACTGGCGCTGGGCACGCCCGCTGATAAAATCAGGATTGGCTCGTAGTGGATTGCCAGTTGGGACGATAAACCGGGAGGCATCTTCAATGGAAGAAGAACGCTCAGTCGGATGGATTGACTATGTGATTGTAAGCGATGCTAAGACAGATCGGGCGTTGATCCGGGAAGTCCTCGCACACGACTGGGCGTCTGCCGAAACCTCTCGCTGGGTCAGGCGGGAGATGAAGGCGGGCACCGCGACACCTGCGATGTATGACCGCCTCGGACAGATGCACAAAGTCGGTGATGCCTTGCAATTACGTGTTTGCGCCCGCGCCAAGGAGCTGAGGGCATCGGGCGCTCTGCCCGCCGATGAGGCAACAGCGGACACATGGCATGATTATCGCGCGGGCCTTGCATCACCCTATTCCAGCGAAGATGAGCCGGAACATCGTGCGTAGGTTTATCAGGGCGCTATGCCAGCAGCGCGCAGAGCAACTTTGGCCGAACAAAAGCAGACGGGCGCGACGCGACCATTCGTGGACGTTGCGGTTGCTTGCTCTTCTGCCGAAAAGCGGACACTACGATTGTTAGACTATGGCTAGGACACAGTATGAAGGGCCTCAACAGCTATCCGTATTGGGTTAGAGCGGCCATCGGGTTGGCGTTTTTCTGTGCAGCCGTCGCGTTCAACATCCACGGGTCGCCCATTTTTGGCATCATGGCGCTCATTGTCACGATTGGTCTGATTATGCCAAACCGTCAGAACACGAACTGAACGACCATTTTTTGACTTCATTCATCATCGTATCTCAGAGAAGCGGACGTAGCTGAGTAGCCTTGAAGCGATTAGTTGGCGCTCATGAGTTGGAGGCGGACGCATGCATACGGGCATCAAGATGTCACTGGCTGTTCTTGCTGGAGCCTTTGTTGGCCCTCTGATGTATGGAGTGGCGAGTTCAGCCGCGTGGACAACCTCGTCTGTTCATGACGACGAGAGCGCAGTGGCGAAAAGATTGTTTTCGCGGACTAATTTGCATCCGGGATATGACGCAGTCGTGACCTATTCGAGCAGTGATTGCAAAGACCCGGAAGACACCGCCGGATGGGATGTTCGGCTTTGGGCCTATTCCAATTTTCTATTGGAGCGGATTTCCCGGCGATACGAGGACGCTGTAGTCAACGATTTGCGCACCTTACCTTCGCCGATATTGGGTGCCTTGGACGGATGTATTGGCGGATCGCCCTTTTCGCCCCTTTGCACCCATTATATCGAGCAACGAGCTGCACACAAAATTTCGTCACTAGAAACCCAAAAGGCTAAATGGCTGGCAGAGGGGGAAAAGCATATTCGACGCGCTTGGCCTGAATGGTGCGCGAAAGCGCCTCCAGTAGTTACGCGCTGAAAAGCCACGAACCAGCAGCAGTCCACCCAGACCGTCGCTGTCCGCTTGCGCCCAGCCGGCTCATGCTTGATAGCCGCACGTCCGGTCACGGGTAGGATAGTTGCCAGTCGCGAGATGACCATTATCGGCCCTAGTCGCCCTCCCGCCCATTTTGGCGACGCTCGTTCGCCTGTCTTGCATCTTCACGATCTCGCTCTCGAACAACGACAAGCATGTGCCCAAGGGCGACGCCCGCCATCGAGCATATCGCAATATGGATAATCGCGAGGAGCATAAAAGCGTTGTTGCTCAGAACGAGAAGGATGAAGAGGGACAAAACGCTCGAGAGAACTACGTGGGCAAATGTTCCGGGAGGCGACAAGAAGACCAATGATGCCCCGATTAGAACCGGGATAGCATATATGCCCGCACCCAAAAGTTCGATCATCTTCTGCCTCATTGCCCGTTGAGAAAAGCCTATAGATGAACACGGGCTTGAAAGGAATTAACGACGCACATCAATAATTTGCACTTTTCAAGGAAGCGGACCTCCAGTTCACTACCCTTAGTCGTAGACGCGAACGGCGACGACCGCGTCATTTAGCGGATCAAAATCGCACTCGTAATCTACACGCCTGTAAGCGCCGAAGCCGTTCTGCATCTGGATTTTGTCCCCGTGGAACTCGATGATCCGCTGTTCTCCAAACCGCTTCACAATATCTGAGCGCTCAGACCATCGCGCGTTCGGCATCTTCGGCTCTGTGATGCCATCGGTCCATCGGACGTCATACTTGGCCAGCTTCTCGATCTCCGGGGCGCACTTCAAGCCTGCCATGCCTTGTGATCTCGATCCAGCGCACTGAATGTCACCGTCACACGTGACGCGGGCCAATTCTTGGGCCTGTTGCTGCCTCAATTCAGTGGCCGTCAGCTTTCGATCAGGATTGACCCCATACTTGCTGCTTAGGTAATATCCGCCACCCCAAATAAGAACGGCGATGACCCCCATTATCTGCACCAATCGCCACTGCCACTTCGGATAGACCTTACGCTGGCCCCTCATCTCAACCACCTGAAAACCCCCTGAATATCCTAATATGGGATATCCGATTTTGGGTTCTAGGTGAAGCTCTCTTTCAGAGAGCGGCGTCCCAAAATGACAAAGAGCCTTCGATCAGCGCAGATGAAGGCGGTCTTGGTGATGCTCCGGGAGCGGCGCGAAGCGGCTGGCGTCACTCAAGCTCAACTCGCTGAAAAGCTGCGCAAGCCGCAGTCCTATGTAGCGAAGGTCGAAGGTTCGGAACGCCGACTGGATGTTATCGAGTTCTGCAACTGGGCGACTGCGCTTGGATCGTCCCCATCAAGGTTGATAGCCGATATGGAAGCTGAACACGCTTTCGAGCCGGACGGGCGACCAAACTGATAAGCCTCGCTACGCATGTAATAAGCAATTCCTTGCCGGTGATGCCCACCTCGTCCGGATGATGGTGTCAGGCAATTCCTGCACGGATGATGGGAGCCAATTCTGCTTCAAGCGCCACGATGACGGCTTCGACACCATCAGCGACTTCGTCGGGTTGATCCGGCAAAGCCATAGCCCAGAAGGCTCGTTCCAGATCGCGCTCTAGTCGCATTTCTTCCATTCGCTCGTCGGCGGTGGCTTCAATCCGCGGGCGAAATTGGGAGTAAACATAAGCAGCGCTGCTGATCTTAGCTTGAAGTCTCCAAAACTCCTCTAGGCGATCCGACAGGCTGGTGCCAAATACCGCCTTTACCGTCGGCGTCAGTTCGGCCAGCGCGTCCCATGTCTTTTGCTGCCATGAAAGTCTGAGCAGGGCGATCTGGGCAGTTATCAACCTCTTTGCCCCTGCGTCCTCTTGTCCCTCCCGTATCGAGCCACCTTCGATCAACTTTTTCCGTGCTTCATCGTGCTCTCCACCAAACGATGCTGGTGATCGGATCGCTGCGAACGCGTGCTTGACCTTATAAGCGAGCGCGAGTGTCTGCTCCGCCAATTCCATTCTGCGCTCTTCGCGCTTTTGTTGCTTCCATGCGGTGAAGGTGTTGGCGGCTCTATTCGCAGCCACTAATACGGCTATCCCACCGAAGGCGGTAGCTATCGCTCCTAAGAGACTTCCCCAACCAGACATCATTGCGCCCGTGGCGATATAGTCGATTTCACACACCATAATTTCGTTAGCCTTCAGGTGAAGTCGCCAAGTCCGTGCCACGTCGAGTAACCAGACCAGCTTGCCGCTCGTTCACGGGTCCGGGGATCGATGAGACCAGCTTCCTCCACCGTATATTCCATGCGCCCGAAATTGCAGGCAGCGCAGGTAATGACGACGTTGTCCGGTGTAGAGGGGCCGCCTCGCTGGTTCGGTAAGACATGGTCATACTGGAGCCACATGCACTGGAAGGCTGCATGTTGTTCGAGGTTGCTCCGGCCCCACCGGAGCGCGTCAGGGTAGAGCCTCTGGATCACTTTCCGCCGTTCGGAGGTAATGACAGGGATGCCGCAGAATTTGCAGTGGTAGCCATCACGAGCGATGATTTCTCGCTTGGTCATCGTCGTCGGCATGCGGGGGATCGGGCGCTGATCGATGGGGAGCGTCGGGGGCGAATTTGGCATGGAGGCGAAAGTATGTATCTCGGGCGAACGCCTGCCCCAAACAGAGTTCAGCCAGTCGTAGATCGCAGGGTCATCGGCGGCGCGTATCCAGTGTTCCGCTTCCGCAGCGTTACCGGCAACATGGGCCTCGCGGGCGCGGTCCAAAATCGCCGCTGCCTCGAATATCTCGGGGATTGGTTCAAGCAGGCAGCGACGCACGATTTTGCAACAGTTTCAATGTTTCGATACCGTAATGACTTAGGATCGTTTTGTTAGACATCGCTAGAGCACCATACCTGTCTCAGCGTTCATGTAGACCTTGTTGGCACTCGTTATACCCCCGCAGTAGGTGAAATAGACCGGCTCCTTGCGATACTGGTTCACGGATTTCAGCCAACCACCCATCTCTTGAAAGTCGGCTGGGGTGCATCGGCCATCGCGAATGAGTTGGTGAGCGACCTTCGCGAAAGTCGCATGATGCCTCGCGAAGTCATCTGATTGCGCCACTATGCTCTCGTCGGCAGTCGCGTCCTTCGCGGGGTCAGCCGGGCGCGTAACCGAAAGGGCGCTTCGGGCACCCACTCAGCCATGCGGCCATCAACGACACCGTTCTGTGGCGTGCAAGACTTATCCCCGTCGTCTACATACTGGCTCTCGTCGGCTTGACAGGAAGCGTCATATTGTTTGGTAATCCGGACCCAGCCATCGCGCCGTTCTAGTGGCTCGACTGCCTCACCGAAGGACAGCCATCCTACGCTACCGCACCGAATAGATGGACAGGTGCGTCGACTTATTTTCTCCGTTGTGACCCACATCTTTGGGCGACCAGCGGCCGGTGGCGATACCGGGGGCGCGGCCTCGCGGTCTTCTTCCTTGGTCTCGACTGAAGCAGGGCTGCAGGCAATAATCTCGCAGCACATGGCTAATGCCATCACAGCACGTATCATAAATACTCCCGGCCCAGATATGGAGGCATCTCATCGCACAACAATCGGAAATCTCCATGAGTGCCGCGAGATGGAACATCAGCCCGATCTCGTGAGCGCTGTCTCAAGCGCATCCAATCGCCATCAGCGAAATTTCGGAGGTGGTTCTGGTAAGACCAGTTCCGCCACGCGATAGCGTCTGATACCATCAACTAAGGGTTCAAGCGGATAACTGAAGCCACCATAATCGTCAGCGACATCCCCTGTTTCATGACCCGTGATCTCATTCTGAACATCTGGGGCCAACTTCGACTGACGAGCGCAGTGCTTAAAGGTATGCCGGAAGGAGTGGAAGGTTATCGCCTTGCGCGAGACACCGCACTTTTGTCGCAAGTGGCGTCCATACCACTTTGACCACTGTGCAGTGACGGTGCCATATTTATCCGGCAGCAACGCGGGGAAAAGTCGAGCCTGTTGGGCTTCGCCCGCTGCCTCAACAAATTTCACGAACCCCAATTTGATAAGTTCAGCGTGGACTGGAACACGGCGTTCGTCACTTTGTCCGTTCTTCAGCTTCAGCCCATCAGCCTCGTCTTCAACGAAACGAATAACCCACGCTGATTTCTGCTTCCCTCGTCCATCGAGATAAGGCTCTTTGACGACATCCTTCACGCGGAGTTGTCCAAGTTCGTTCAGTCTTGCGCCGGTGTATATTGCCAGAAGAGGGAGCCAGTAGGCAGCCTCACCTGCCCCCGCTCGAGGTCGATCATCGGCAGTGTAGATTGAACTCGTGAACACCGACCGCAACGCTTGTTCGTCGTAGGCATCCCTTCGCTTTCGGCGTAAATCAGACAAGGCGATTTCGATCCCCTCACAGGGGTCGCTGCTGATGATCCTATTGGCCCGTGCGAACCGGATTATAGCACGCAACATGCCAAGCTTGTTACGCGCAGTTGCCCTGCTGGTCCCTGCGGCAAGCAGATGCTCCTTGTAACGCTGGACGTGATCAGGCGTGACATTCTTTATTGAAAGGCTGCCGGTCACCTGATCGAAGTCGTCAACCACGCGGTCCGCTTTGTCACGCGTCTTTTGTGCCGGAGTTTTATCAGCGGCCCATAATGCTACAATCGTTGTGAGCGACTGTCCGGTGATAGGCTCAACGGGGCAGTTTTCGACGGCATCGAAACGCCCATCAGTTGTAGTCGGCTTTCTTAGTGCAAAACGGTCATACTGCTGCCGATGATGCTCCAAAACCGCGCTATGGATCGCCTCGCTCAGACTGTAGAAGTTAGCATCAGTCAGCTTCGCCAAGACACCTGACGAAAGAGCGGCGGCGCGGGCGACACTCTGGATAGCTGCATCCTGCGGCCCATTTTCGAGTTCGATCAACTGTTCGAGATTTATGGCTTGCAGGCTCTCGCGCTCTTCGTCGTTCCAAGGGACTTCCGGCGCAGCCCGCTGCAAAGTAATAAAGTAGTTCCTAGCGATCTTGGCGATAACCTCAGGCGTCAGGTGGACTTTGCTTCGACCCGCCAAAGCATCTTCAGCCGCCTCTATTTCAAGATCGGAAGCGGCCCATGCTCGAACCGCAAGGACTTTTGCCTCCTTGAGGCTTACGTCGCCGAGTGTCCTCAGAAAATGGGGCTGCGTGATGATTGATGAGACCCGCCTTGGAACGCGCCGACGAAATATGAAAGAATTTCCCCGTTTGAATAGCCCCGTTGGCCACACGTCATCATCTCCACCATGTGTAGCACGTGTGTGTAGCATTTTTGACCTTGAAACCCTCGCCATCCCGCCATTCTAACGGAATTCCTAGCATATAGGAAGGGTTGGCGGAGACGCCGGGATTCGAACCCGGGGTGCCCCATTCAGGGCACGACGGTTTAGCAAACCGCTGGTTTCAGCCACTCACCCACGTCTCCACATGGCGCTTCATACCCGCATGGGAGCGGGCAGAGGCTGCTGAGCGACGGGCTATAGCGGCGCGGTTCGCGCAAGGCAACGGGGCTTTATGCGTCCCATGCACATCTATTTTCATGGGCACATTGGCGGCGTTCCAGCGGTTGCGCCCAACGGGCATGAATTTTTGATTCGGACTGGCGCAGAATCGACTCGGGTCGCCGTTCGTTCATTGCCGTTTTATGTGCGAAGCCGATAGTCGGCCCCCTCGAATTGCGAGCGGGTTATTATCGGGGAGAGCCGGGCGATGCGCCGGAATACAGCCATCCATGCCGTGCGGTGGGCGCGTGCGGCGTCTTTTGTTTTCGCCATGACCGGATTGGTCCTTGGGCCGGTAGCGGCCCCTGCCCTGGCGCAGGTCAGGACCGTCGATCCGAACACGTCGATCGACGCTGATCTCGCCCCCCTGCCCAACAATAATCAGACGCCGCCGGCGGACACGGCGCCCTCGCCCGCCGACCCCAATGTCTATGACAGCAACGCAAGCGTGCCTCCGCAGACGACATCTGGACAGACGGCTTCGGGGCAACCCGTCACCTCGGCGACCGCTCCGGCGGCTCCCGATTCCAGCACATCCTATCAGAAGGACGATCTGATCGGCGCGGCCGAGGGCGTGTTCGGCAAGGGCGCGCAGGGTCTGGCCGGGATCATCGAGAAGATTCTGAAGGAACAGGGGCAGCCCAATGCCTATATCGCCGGCCGCGAAGCGTCGGGCGCGCTGGTCGTCGGCCTGCGCTATGGGTCGGGGACGCTTACTCACAAGGTCGAGGGCAAGCGGGACATCTACTGGACCGGCCCGTCCGTCGGCTTCGACGCGGGCGGCAATGCTGGCAACACCTTCGTACTCGTCTATAATCTCTACGATACGCAGGACATTTATCGCCGCTTTCCCGCTGGCGAGGGCGCGGCCTATTTTGTCGGCGGCTTCAACGCCAGCTATCTGCGCCGTGGCGATATCGTCCTCATCCCTATCCGCCTTGGCGTCGGCTATCGGCTGGGCGTGAATGCGGGCTATATGAAGTTCACCGAGAAGCGGAACTGGGTGCCGTTCTGATCGACGACTAGATAGCGAGCGCCAGTTGCCCGGCGCTCGCATCCGCCTCTGGGTCTTCCAGATTGTGCACGCCAAGGCCGAGTAGCCGGGCGCCCATGCGCAGCGGCAGTTGCGCCAGCAGCAACGCCCTTCCCGTTTCCGCGATCGTTGCGGCGTCGCGAACGGGCAGCGTAAAAGAGCGCGAGCGGGAGATGATCGCGAAGTCGGCGAACTTGATCTTCAGCGTCACGGTCCGCCCATAGGCCTGCGCCTTGGTGATCCTCTCCCACAGCCGCTCCGAAATCCGGTCCAGTTCCTCGATCAGTTCCTCCCGCTTCACCAGGTCGGTGAAGAAGGTGTCCTCCACGCTGACCGACTTGCGGGCCTCGCGGTCATGGACCGGGCGATCGTCCCGGCCGCGCACCGCTCGGTAATAATAGAGCGCCGACTTTCCGAAATGCCGCTCCAGAAACGGCAGGTCGCGGTCGCGCAGGTCAGCGCCGGTGTCTATGCCGAGCGCCTGCATCCGCTGCGCCGTCACCGGACCCACGCCATGGATGCGTCGCACGGGCATACGGGCCACGAACGCCGCTCCCTCCGCCGGGCGCACGACGCATAGCCCATCCGGCTTATTCTCATCGGAAGCGAGCTTGGCGATCAGCTTGTTGTACGACACGCCCGCCGATGCGGTCAGGCCCGTCTCCTCGCGGATCATCTGGCGGATCTGTTCGGCAATCTGTGTAGCGGATGTCAGGCCCGGCTTGTTTTCCGTGACGTCCAGATAGGCCTCATCCAGCGACAGAGGCTGAATGACGTCGGTGAACCGCTCGAAAATAGCGCGCACTTGCCCCGAAACCTGTCGATACACGTCGAACCGGGGCGGCGTAAAGATCAGGGTTGGGCACAGCCGCCGCGCGCGGGCGCCGGGCATGGCGGAGCGGACGCCAAAGGCGCGCGCTTCATAACTTGCCGCAGCCACCACGCCGCGCGGACCGCCGCCACCGACGGCGACGGGCTGGCCGCGCAAATCCGGATTGTCGCGCTGCTCGACCGACGCATAAAAGGCGTCCATGTCGATATGGATGATCTTCCTCAGCGGAGGGACATCGTCGTCCATAGCGCCTTCCCTAACAGAAAGCGCTTTCGGAACAAAGGCGGAACCTGTCGCCTATGTCTTCTTCTTGGTCGCCATAGCGAGCAGCGCCGCGAAGGGGCTGGCCTGCCCCTCGCTCAAGACGCCCGCGTCCTTCAGAAAGGCGTCGGCGTTGGGCGATCGGGGATAGGGTTCGAGCGCAAGAGCGAGGGTTTCGGCAATCGCCTCCCCTACATCTATGCTTTCGCCGATGTAGATGACGGTGTCGAAGTCCTCTCCGTCGACCTCGATCTCATCGCCGACGGGTTCCAAGCTCTCCGGGATGAAGCGGATGGCAAAGGGTGTGTCGATCGTCTCGGGAACAGGCTCCGCCGTCGCGACGCAGGGCTGCGACAGGGCCGCGCGCAACTGCCCCCGCGCCATCAACGCCCCGTCTTCCTCGGTCAGCGCATAATCCGCCTCCATCCGGTCGAGCGCGAGCAGGCCAAAGCGGCGCGCGAGAGCGGCGCGCTCGTCGTCCGTCGGCGCAATCGTATGCGTGGTGCCCGCCTTGCCGAGTTGATCGAGCTTCACAATGCGCGAAAATTCAGGCGCTGGCGTGGCCGTCATTGCGGAAGGCCTCCCTCCAGGATCGCATCGGCCGGCATGACGTCCAGTCCGACCCTGAAGCGGCGCAAGCTTTCCTCGACATAGGCAAGCGCTTCATCACCCGGCGTTTCGCCACGGTACAGGTTGCGCTCCAGCGCGGCGCGCAGATCGCCTCCCGGCTCCATGGCCGGGCGATAGGCGGACAGCCGCCCGCCAAGCGCGCTCATCATCTTGCCGATATGCTTGCCGACGATCATGTCGCCGATGCCGATCTGACGCAGTTGGCCGTCCATGTCCTCGACGAATATTTCCGTCAGCCACACGCTTTCCTGCTTGCGGTCGGGTTCGCCCTCCAGCCGCAGGAGCACCATCACCAGGATGGCGGCGATCATGTCGAAGCGCCCGTCCAGCGTATCGGGCACCTTGCCCTCAACATACCAGTGCGGGCGCCGCCCTTGCGCCACTATAGCGTTGTAGAGCGGCATCATGACGTCGCGCGGATCGCTGCGCTGAAAGAGTCGGGACAGGAAAGACATGGCGATTTTCCGGCCCGAACTGGCCGGGACGTTCGAGTTGCGGGGTCGGACGAAGCGCCCGGCGGCGTGGCACTTGTCTGCCCCGGCGCATTTCCATATTGATTGGCATGCCCGTCAATGCAATGGCCTTGCACGGAATTGTGATCGAAGCAGCCCGAGCGGCCTCCAGGAGACTATCATGCGCCAATCCTCCCACCGTTTCCGGGGCGGGCGTCTCATTCTCGCTACGGGCGTGCTCGCCATGGCGGTCATGACGTCCGGTTGCACGCGCATCCGCACGCATCAGGGTTATCAGGTCGACAAGCTGCTGGTGGACTCGATCCAGCCGGGCATCGACAACCGCGAATCCGTTGAGGCAACGCTGGGCCACCCCACTTTCTCGGAACAGTTCGGCCAGGGCGACTGGTATTATCTGTCCCGCGACATGCGTCAGCTGGCCTTCTCAAGCCCCAAGCCGGTAAGCCAGACGGTGCTTCGCGTCAGCTTCGACGCTGCCGGCAATGTCGCCAAGGTGTCGCGCACGGGCCTTGAGTCGGTTCAAAGAATATCGCCCAGCGGCGACAAGACGCCGACGCTTGGCCGCCATCGCAGCCTGTTCCAGGAAATCTTCGGCAATATCGGCGCGGTGGGCGCTGGCGGCGCGACCGGCGGCAACGGCCCAACCGGACCTGGCCCGAACGGCAGCTAACGCCATTTTCTCTCCGGGGCGGGAACCTTTCCCGCTTCTCCAAGCCTATGCTTGTATGCGACCGCATGGCCGCATAGGAGAGAATGATGGCCGATGTTCAATCCACCGCCGCGGCTCAGCCGCCCGTCGTCATTCGCCGATCGGATTATCGCATGCCGGATTGGTTGGTGCCGGATGTCGCGCTGGACTTCATTCTCGACGCCCAGCGCACGCAGATCCGCGCCAAACTGTCGGTGACACGCAACGGATCGCATGACCGCCCGCTACGGCTCGATGGCGACGCTCTCGTGCCGAGGGAGGTGCTGGTCGACGGTCGCCTGCTGACCGCCACCGAATGGACGGTGGAGGACGGCGCGCTGGTCGTCCCGCTGTCCGGCGACAGCCACAGCGTCGAGACGATGGTCGAGATATCGCCGGTCACCAATACGCAGTTGATGGGGTTGTATGCGTCCGGCGGACTGCTTTGCACCCAATGCGAGGCGGAAGGGTTCCGGCGCATCACCTTCTTCCCGGACAGGCCGGATGTCCTCAGCCGCTATCATGTGCGGATGGAGGCGGACAAGGCGCTGTACCCCGTGTTGCTCGCCAATGGTGATCCCGTCGGTGCGGGCGACCTGGACAACGGCAAGCACTGGGCGGAATGGAACGACCCCTTCCCCAAGCCCTGCTATCTCTTCGCGCTTGTGGCCGGCGATCTTGCCTGCAACGCCGACAGCTTCACCACCATGTCGGGCCGCGAGGTCAAATTGGGCATATGGGTAAAGGAAAGCGACCTCCCCCGCACCGGCCACGCCATGACCGCGCTGAAACATTCCATGGCCTGGGACGAGAAGGTCTATGGCCGGGAATATGACCTGGACGTGTTCAACATCGTCGCCGTCGCCGATTTCAATTTCGGCGCGATGGAGAATAAGGGCCTGAATGTCTTCAACTCGCGATACATTCTGGCCGATCCGGATACGGCAACGGACATGGATTTCGACGCGGTAGAAGGCGTCGTGGCGCACGAATATTTCCATAACTGGTCGGGCAACCGCGTAACCTGCCGCGACTGGTTCCAGCTGTCCCTAAAAGAGGGCTTCACGGTCTTTCGCGACCAGAGCTTTTCGGCCGATATGGGCTCCCCGCCGGTCAAGCGGATCGAGGATGTACGCGCCTTGCGCGCGGCGCAGTTTCAAGAGGATGCGGGGCCGCTTGCTCATCCCGTCCGTCCCGAATCCTATATGGAAATCGGCAATTTCTATACGGCGACCATCTATAACAAGGGCGCCGAACTGATCCGCATGATGGCGTTGATGCTGGGCGAGGCGCGCTTCCGGCAAGGCACTGACCTGTATTTCGACCGGCATGACGGCCAGGCGGCAACCTGCGAGGATTTCGTCCGTGCGATGGAGGATGGAGGGGAGATCGACCTTCAGCAGTTCCGCCTGTGGTATGAACAGGCCGGTACGCCCCGCGTAAAGGCCCTGATGGCGCATAATGCGGCGAATGGCGAAGCTCGGCTGATCCTGCGGCAGGCCATCCCTGCGACGCCGGGCCAACCGGTCAAGCAGCCGATGGCGATCCCTATCCGCATCGCCCTCTTCGATCGCGCGTCAGGCAAGCATAAGGGAGACACGCTACTGACACTGACGCAGGCCGAGCAGGAGTTCGCCTTTGCAGGATTCGAGACGGCGCCGATCCTGTCGATCAATCGCGGCTTTTCCGCGCCGATCATCGTCGAGACCGAGCGGACCCAGGATGAACTGGCCTTCCTGTCCGCGCATGATGATGATCCCTTCGCCCGCTACGAAGCGATGCAGCAACTCATGGTCAATACGCTGGTCGGTGATGTCTCCGGGCAACTGCTTGACGATGCGCCGGTTATCGCGGCAATCCGCGATACCGCCAATGACCCCTTGCTGGATGCAGCCTTCATCGCCGAAGCGATCAGGCTGCCAAGCGAAGCCTATCTTGGCGACCAGATGGCGATCGTAGATCCCGACGCGATCCATACCGCGCGAGACCGGCTGCAATCGAAGATCGGCAAAGCGCTTGAGCCGCTGTGGCGGAACATCCATGCCCGCACGGAAGCGAACAGCTTTTCGCTTTCGGCGCAGGCGCGCGGTGCGCGCAAACTGCGCAATACGGCCATCGCCTATCTCTCGGGCTCCGGCGCTGCCGATGCCGACGATCTGGCGTTCAGCCAGTTCGATCGCGCGGACAATATGACCGAGCGACAGGCGGCGCTTGCAGTGTTGAGCAACAGCAGCGGCGACAAGCGCGAGATCGCGTTGGACGTGTTCTACAATCGCTATTCGGGCGATGCGCTCGTGCTCGACAAATGGTTCCAAACACAGGCGCTGTCCTTCCGTCCGGATATCGTCGCGCATGTGAAGGAGCTTGCCCAGCACAAGTCCTTCACCCTGACGAACCCCAATCGCGTTAGGTCACTCTACGGCGCGTTTGCGGCCAATCAGTGGGCGTTCAACCACAAGTCGGGCGAAGGCTATCGCATGGTCGCCGACCTGATCATCGCACTCGATCCGATCAATCCGCAGACAGCGGCGCGGCTTGTGCCGCCGCTTGGCCGCTGGCGGCGGTTCGATGTAGCGCGTGGGGAGATGATGCAGAATGCGCTGAAGCGCATCCTTGCTCAGCCCGGATTGTCGAAGGACGTTACCGAACAGGTGAGCAAGAGCCTCGCCTGATCGGACACTCGCTCAGCCGGCGGTGACCCAGGCGGCGACTTCTGCAGCCACCTTGTTCGCGGCTTCGTTCAGCGGTGCGCCGACGAATGCGCCGTCGATCTGCGATACCGGCACGCTGGCCGAGAAGCGCTTCTTGCTGATCGAGCTGCCATCGGGAGCGGCAAGCGTCGCGTCATAGGTCACGATCGCCATCCGCGCCTGGGCATCCACGCCGAAGTCGACCAGTTCCCCCAGCAACCGCCTGCCCGGATCGGCGGAATATTGGCCGGGATCGAGGACGAGCGCGTTGCCGGTGGCGCTGATTGTTTCGGACAGCAGGTTGCGGAACAGGTGCCGGGGCGTATCCACCCACTGGACCTTCTGGATATAGGCGACCGAGGTCGGACTGACCTGCACGGGGATGCGGACGGTATCCAGCGTCTTGGGCGCTTCGGGCTCCACGACGGTTATGCTGACGCCCGATCCGCCCGTGCGGATGGTGCCCGGCGCGACCTTCTGCGTGGCGTTGAGGGACAATAGCATCGACGGCGCCTTGCCGCCGAAAGACACGCATCCGGGCAGCGCCAGAGCGGTGGCCGACAGGAGCATCGCGGCCAGCAGGCGGACGGGAATCTTCGCGGCGAAGTGTGTCATGGTCGGGCCTCTTCTGCTCATGGCTTATAGTCGGGCAGCTTGGGCGCGCCGATGATGGAGCCCGCGCCCTGCTGATCCAGCTTCTCCGAAATGGCGCGGAAGGCCCGCGACATTTCGCGCAGATCGCGGATCAACAATCCAACTTCCGGCATCGTCTGCTTGGAGAAGACCTGCACGCCCGGCCTTGCCTCGGCAATCACGCCGTTCAACGTCTGGATGCTCTGGTCCGCCGACTGGATGGACTTGCGCAGGTCAGCCATCAACGGCCTGCCCTCCTGATCCAACAGCGCGTTGGTGGTCGCCGACAGCTTGCCGATCTCCTCGGCGGCGACGCCAGCCTTCTGCACAGCCAGACGGGTTTCGGCGAGGGTCTTCTCAATTTCCGGACTCTGGTTCGCCAATGCGCCCGAAACAGTGTCCAAATGCGCCAAAATTCCCGAAATATGCGCCTGATTCTTGTCGCTAAGCAGTTCAGTCAGCCTTTCGGTTAGCGTAGACAGGCGCTCCAGGAGTTGCGGCGCATTGTTCAGAAGCTCGCCGAGCGCACCCGGCTTCGTCGGGATGACGGGCACGCCGTCAGGGCAGGCGCTGGTAATATTCTCGGCGGGACACAGGATCGGCGGAGCGCCCTTCACCGCGCCGTCCAGCACGATCTCCGACACGCCGGTGAAGCCGACGCCGGCGATGGTGGCGGTCGTCCCCTGCAGGATGGGGGTGCCCTCCTTCACGGCGATACGGACCTTCACGAAGCTGGGATCACGCTTCCACAGCTCGATTTCCTTGACCTGTCCCGAGGGCACGCCGGAATAGTTGACGCTCGATCCCTTGGCGAGACCGTTCACGGACTGCTTGAAATAGATGTCGTACTGCTCGTCCTCGCCGCCCGCCAGGCGCGAGAACCAGAAGGCCGCGATCATGACAGCCGCAAGCAGGACCAGCACGACGCTACCCACCAGGATGTTGTTGGACCGTGTTTCCATCGCTTCTTATTGCCTTTCCGGCGCGTCGCCGTCCAGTTTCCGCTTGGCTGGCGCCTTTGCCTTCGCTGCGTCCTTTGCGCGCTGCTGCGCATCGGTCGCCGCCCGGCCGCGCGGGCCGTTGAAATATTCCTGTATCCACGGATGGTCGAGGGCGAGCAGTTCCTCGATCGTACCGACGGCGATCACCTGCTTGTCCGCCAGCACCGCGACCCGGTCACAGATGGAATAGAGCGTGTCGAGATCGTGGGTGATCAGGAATACGGTGAGGCCAAGGACCTGTTGCAGATCGCGGGTTTGCTGATCGAACGCCGCCGCGCCGATCGGGTCCAGTCCGGCGGTCGGCTCATCGAGGAACAGCAGATCGGGATCGATCGCAAGCGCCCGTGCAAGGCCCGCGCGCTTGCGCATGCCGCCCGACAGTTCGGACGGATATTTGGGGCCCGCCTCCGCCGGAAGGCCAGTCATGTGGATCTTGTACGCAGCGATCTCATCGCGGAGCTGCGCGCCGATATTGGGATAATATTCGCGCAGCGGCACCTCGACATTTTCGGCGACCGTCAGGGTCGAGAACAATGCGCCGCCCTGAAACAACACGCCCCAGCGTTTGCGGATGGCGACAGCTTCGGCCTCGCTCCGGTCGACCATGGACTCACCGAACACCTCGACCGTGCCGGCGTCGGGAACCTGAAGGCCGATGATGGAGCGCATCAGGACCGACTTGCCGGTGCCTGACCCGCCGACCACGCCGATGATCTCCCCCTTGCGCACGTCCAGATCGAGATTTTCATGCACGACCTGATTGCCGAAGCTGTTCTTCAACCCGCGCACGCGTATGGCATATTTCGCCTGCTCGACGGCTGCGTCGACGCGGGCTTGCTCGGCAGCCCGGGCTTCCTCCTCCGCGGTCAATTCCAGCCTACCCAGGTAAAGAAGACAGCGAAGAAGGCGTCGATGACGATGACCAGGAAGATCGCCTGAACCACGGCCGATGTGGTGCGCAAGCCGACCTCCTCGGCATTCGCCTTCACCTGTAGCCCCTGGAAGCAGCCGGAAATGGCGATGATGAGGCCGAAGACCGGCGCCTTGATAAGCCCCACATAAAGGTCAGTGATGGGCACCACTTCCCGCAGGCGCTGGATGAAGGTGATCGGCGGAATGTCGAGCGACACCGCGCAGAGGAAGCCACCGCCGATGATCGCAACGATGGAGGAATAGAAGCCGAGCAGCGGCATCATGACGACCGCCGCCGTGACGCGCGGCATCACCAGCGCCTCCATCGGCGACACGCCGATGGTCCGCATCGCGTCGATTTCCTCGGTCAGCTTCATCGTGCCGAGCTGGGCGGCGAAGGCCGATCCCGAACGTCCGGCGACCATGATCGCCGTCATGAGCACCCCAAGTTCCCGGAAGGTCAGGCGACCGACAAGATTGATCGTCAGCACTTCCATGCCGAACTGGCGGAGCTGGACCGATCCCTGCTGGGCGATCACGATGCCGATCAGGAAGCTCATGAGGCCGATGATCGCCAGTGCGGACACGCCAACCACTTCAAACCGCTGCACAACGGCATTGACCCGGATGCGGCGTGGATGCCGAAGCAGCGTCCATGCCGTCACCAACGTAGCGCCGAAGAAACCCAGCAAGCCGAGCAACGTTTGCCCAGCCGTGATCGTGGCCGCGCCGATTTCACCCAGCACGCGCTGGAACGGCGGCGTGCTGTCCGGCCGGATGGCGACAGGCTCGTCAATCTTGTTGACCGCCTCCATCAGGCGTTTGGCGTCGCCGCTCGCGCCCTGAAGCTTTGCGTCCATGCGCGACACGAACCGATGGACCGTCCATGCGCCGATCGTGTCGATATGGTCGACGTCCGACATGTCGACCGCGCTGACCGGCCCCTCGATCGCATCGAGGCGGTTGGGAAGCTCGCCGAGGCAACTGACTGACAGATTACCGGAAAGGCGGAGCACGGCGCCGTTGTCGCCCGTCTCCTCGCTAAGATCTGCCTGCCGGTTCATGTGGGGGATTTAGTGGTCCATTATCTGTTGCGCGGCAAGCCGAAACGGCCCAACCCAAAGACAGAACGATGGACGGCAATAAAGGTTTCGGAAACGGCATGACGGAAAAGCTGGCGCTCTACGACATGGATCGTACCGTGACGTTCGTGGGAACCTATACCGGCTTCCTGGTCCATATCGCGCTGGCGCTTTCGCCCTGGCGGCTGGTGATGGTGGTGTTCGTGCCGTTCGTCATGCTGGCCTATATCCTGAAGCTGATCGACCGGGTGAAGTTGAAGGAAATCAACCAGGCGCTGATGATCGGATCGCGGGTGGACAAGGCGAAGCTCGCGCCGTGCCTGGAAAGCTATGCCGAGAAGGTCATGCAGGGGAATATCCGTGCGGGAGCGACGGCCCGGATCGCCGCCGACAAGGCGGAGGGCTATACACTGGTGCTGGCGACCGCATCCTTCCGCCTTTATGTGGAACCCATTGCGCGGCGGCTGGGCTTCGACGCGGTGATCGCGACCAACCATCTGGTCCAGGACCTGCCCTATCTGCGCGCGAAGATTTCCGGCGAGAATTGCTACGACACCGGCAAGCTGCGGATGATCCAGGCGTGGATGGCCGAGCATGGGATGGAACGCGCGAACACCCACATCCGCGCCTATTCAGACCATGTGTCCGACGGGCCGATGCTGGAATTCGCCGACGAGGCGTTTGCGGCGAACCCGCACAAGGCGCTGGCGAAACTGGCGCTGGCGCGGGGGTGGCAGAGGGTGGATTGGGATTAGCTCCCTCCAAGCCATCTCAACCCCGTTCGTGCTGAGTAGAGACTGAGCTTGTCGAAGGCTCGTATCGAAGTACCGCAGCGCCAAGCTCACATCCTTCGATACGCCATTTCGACTTCGCTCAATGGCTACTCAGGACGAACGGAGATGGATGTAACCCTCACCCAATTGCCGCCAGTGCCTGCTCAAAATCGGCGATCAAATCATCCGCATCCTCGCAGCCGATGGAGATGCGGACCATATTGTCGCCAATCGCCAGCGCCTTTTTCCGCTCCGCCGGGACCGACAGGTGCGTCATCGCCGCCGGATGGCTGGCGAGCGTTTCCGTACCGCCCAGGCTGACCGCGAGCTTGGCGATCTTCAAGGCGTCGAGGAAGGCGAAGCTCTCCGGCTCTCCACCCTTCAGGTAGAGCGAGAAGGTCGATCCGGCGCCTGTGCAATGCCGGTCATAAATATCCTGCTGTCGCGGCGTTTCCGGGAAGCCCAGATAGACGACCTTTTCCACCTGCGGTTGATCGCGGAGCCAGGCGCAGACCTTCGCCGCATTCTCCCCTGCACGGGTCATGCGCAGTTCCAGCGTCTCCAGGCTGCGCAGCAGCATCCAGGCACTGTGCGGGTCTAGGATGGTGCCGATGGTGTTGCGCATGGCCCGGATGCGATCGACCAGCGCCTTCGACCCCAGCACGCCGCCCGCCACCAGATCGCTATGGCCGCCGGCATATTTGGTGAGGCTGTAGATGACGAGGTCAGCGCCATGCGCCAGCGGCTTGTGCCAGAGCGGCCCTAGGAAGGTGTTGTCGATCAGCACTGGCGGGCGATCCGTCCCCTCCCCGAACAAAGCGTTGCGGCGGGCAACGACGGCCTCCACATCGACAAGGACGTTGGTGGGGTTGGCCGGGCTTTCCAGATAGATCATCGCGACGCGGCCGATGCCCTTAGCCTTTTCGATTACCGCGCCGATCTCCTCCTCCGTCGCGCCGGCCGGGAAATCAAGCCAGGATACGCCGAACTTGCCCAATATCTTGCCGATCAGCCCCTCCGTCGCGGCATAGAGCGGCGCGGAATGGACGATCACGTCGCCCGGCTGGACGAGGGTGATGAGCGCCGTGGCAATGGCCGACATGCCGCTGGAGAACAGCAGGGCGTCCTCCGCATCCTCCCACACGGCAAGGCGGTCCTCGGCGATTTCCTGATTGGGGCCATTGAAGCGGGAATAGACCAGCCCTTCCGACCCGCCGGTGCGGATGCCGGTCACGCCCTCAAAATGCCGCTTGCCCGCCGCCGCACTTTCGAAGGCGAAGGTGGAGGTGAGGAAGATGGGCGGCTTCAGCGCGCCTTCCGACAGAGCGGGGTCGTAACCATGGCCCATCATCAGCGTGGCGGGCTTCAACTTGCGCCCGCCAATTTCCATGATGTCGGGCTTTGGACGGCGGCGTGGAGTCGTGCCGGTCAGGTCGGCTTCGGTCTCATTGGTCATGGGTGGTCCTCTCTTCGCGCCAGCAACAGGGCGCGTCTCATGAGGACAAGCTAGGAGCGATGCCTCAGCCGGACAAGCCGATCAGCGATATCTGGCGGCCATAGCCCTGTTCGCCGCGCAGGCAGGAGCGGCGGTAGCTGAAAAAACGGTCGGGCTGGCTGCAGGTATCCTCACCCAATGCCTCGACGCGTTGGACGCCGGCGGCGGCGAGGCGGTGCGCGACATAGGCCTCTATGTCGAACATGCGATGCCCCGCGCGCCCGGCGAGGAAGAAGCGTTCATTGTCCGGATCGGCATCCTCGAAACGCAGGGCAAAATCCTCGCCCACTTCGTAGGAGGCGCGGCTGATACAGGGGCCGATGGCGCAGGCGATGTTCGCGCGGGTTGCGCCCAGCGCCTCCATGGCGTCGAGCGTGCGGTCGGTGACGCCCGTTAGTGCGCCCTTCCACCCGGCATGGGCCGCGCCGACGACGCCAGCGGAGGCGTCAGCAAACAGCACCGGCACGCAATCGGCGGTCAAGATGCCAAGCAGCAGGCCGGGGCGGTCGGTGACCAGCGCATCGGCGGCGGGGCGGTCGTCCTCCGGCAAAGGCGCGCTGACGGTGACGACATCCGGGGAATGCACCTGCCGGACGGTAACGAGGCTGCCGCCGGGCAGCACGGCGTCGCGGGCGATGTCGCGGTTGCGCAGGATGGCGTTGCGATCGTCGTCCGAGCCGAGGCCGACATTCAGCCCGGCATAAAAGCCCGTCGATACGCCGCCGGCGCGGCCGAGAAAGCCGTGGGACAGGCCAGACAGGGCATGGGCCTTCAACACGTCAACCAAAACCGCCTCCAGTCATCTAAGTGGAATGCTCCGATGGAATCACGCCGTTCGTCCTGAGTAGCCACTGAGCTTGTCGAAGTGGCGTATCGAAGGATGGGAGCTTGGCGCAACGATGCTTCGATACGGGTCTTCGACTTCGCTCAGCCCCTACTCAGCACGAACGGTTTTATTACACCAACGATGCACTAGCCCCCGCGCTTCATCTTCACCAGTACCTCATCCAGCGCAGACAGGAAGCGGGAACGGTCGGTTTTCGAGAAGGGCGGCGGGCCGCCGATCGCGGTGCCGTCCGCGCGCAGGTCCGCCATGATCGCGCGGGTGGCGATTGCTGCGCCGATCGAACTGGTGGTGAAGGGCTTGCCGTTGGAGCCGAGCACCCTGGCCCCCGCCTTTAGGCAGCGGTCGGCCAGCAGGATATCGGCTGTGACCACCACCGTATCGGCGGCGGCCTGCTCCGCGATCCAGTCGTCGGCCGCGTCGAAGCTGTCGCTGACCACGATGCGCCCGATCAGCGGATGCTGCGGCACGCGGATCGGGCTGTTGCTGACGATGGTGACGGGGACCTCGTGGCGGAAGGCGACCTTGTAGATCTCCTCCTTCACGGGGCAGGCATCAGCGTCGACGAGAATGTGGGGCATCGAGGATCAGACGCGCGTTAGCCGGGACGGTTGTTCCGCGGCTTGCCTGCAAAGGGCTTGCCGCCGCCCGGTTTGCCCTTGAACGGACGCCCGCCGGCGGGCTTGCCGCCGCCGCCAGGGCCGCCGAAGGGCTTTGCGCCCAGCGTCTTGCGGCCCGCCGGCTTCGCGTCATAGCGCCTGGGCGCCGGACCATTATTGGCATGTCCGTCATTGCGGCGATTATGCTTGGCTTCGTCGCGGGGCGTGCCCTGGACCTGTTCGATCGCGATCAGTCCTTCGCCGTCCGGATCGTCGGCGACGGTGCGCTTGACCGCATCCATGAAGCGGGCGGCGGCATTGCGCGGAATTTCAAACAGCGTTTCCGCCTGCGCCAGCCGGATCGCACCGATCTCGCTGCGTGTGATGTGACCGCGACGGCAGAGCAGCGGCAAGATCCAGCGCGGATCGGCATTGTCCTTCCGCCCAATATTCATGCGGAACCAGACGGTATCCTCAAAGCCTGGGCGCGGGCCTTCCTTGCGCGGCGCGGCGCCGGCGTCCAGCATATCCTCCGGCGCGGGCATGCGGGCGCGATGCACGCGGACAAGCGCGGCGGCGATGTCTTCAGGACTGCGCTCGGCCAGCAGGCGCTGCGCCAATGCGCGATCCTCGTCATCGACCTCGACCGGTTCGAGCAGCGCCGTGATCAGGCGCTCGCGGTCGTTGCGGCGAATATCGTCGGGCGTCGGCGGCTGAATCCATTCGGCGTTGATCTTCGCGCCGCGCAGCATGGACTCGACGCGCTTGCGGCGGGGATAAGGCACCAGCAGAACGGCGGTGCCCTTCTTGCCCGCGCGGCCGGTGCGGCCGGAGCGGTGCTGAAGCGTTTCGGCGTCGCGCGGCAATTCGACATGGACGACCAGGCTGAGCGTCGGCAGATCGATGCCGCGCGCAGCAACGTCGGTGGCGACGCAGACGCGGGCGCGGCGGTCGCGCAATGCCTGAAGCGCCGCGTTGCGCTCATTCTGGCTATGCTCGCCCGACAGGGCGACGGCCTGAAACCCGCGTTCGGTAAGGCCGGCGTGCAGGTGGCGAACGTTGTCGCGCGTAGCGCAGAACAGCATTGCCGTCTCCGCCTCATGGAAGCGCAGCAGGTTGACGACGGCGTTCTCGATATCGGCGGGCGCAACGCTCACTGCCTGATAGCTGATGTCGCCATGGCCGCGATCCTCACCCACCGTGGAAATGCGCAGCGCGTCCTGCTGATAGCGCTTGGCGAGCGCCACAATCGGCTTGGGCATGGTCGCTGAGAACAGCAGCGTGCGCCGCCCCTCGGGCGTCGCGTCCAGAATTTCCTCGAGATCCTCGCGGAAGCCCATGTCGAGCATCTCGTCCGCTTCATCGAGGACGGCCGCGCGCAGTTCCGACAAGTCGAGCGCGCCGCGCTCCAGATGGTCGCGCAGGCGGCCCGGCGTGCCGACCACGATCTGCGCGCCCTGGGCTAGGTTGCGGCGCTCCTTGGAGGCGTCCATCCCGCCGACACAGGTCGCGATCCGCGCGCCGGTGGGCCCATAGAGCCAGATCAGTTCACGGCTGACCTGCAGCGCCAGTTCGCGAGTCGGCGCGATGATGATCGCCAAAGGCTTCCGGGTCGGCATAGCGAACCCTTCGGCATTGAGCAGTTCGCCAGCCATGGCGAGACCGAAGGCAACGGTCTTGCCCGACCCGGTCTGGGCGGAGACGACAAGGTCCCGACCGGCGGCCTCGGGCTCCAGCACAGCGGCCTGCACAGGTGTCGGCGCGGCGTAACCACGGGCGGAAAGCGCTTCGGACAGAAGCGTGGGAAGAGATGAAAAGGGCATGAACTCTCGATGATAGGGCTGCTCGCAAGCAGCGGACGGCGGACCACATGGCCCACGCGATGCGGCCCCTTAGACTATTTCTGCGCAAAACCCTAGCGTTATGCGCGAAGAACCCAGATCGGTCAGCCCAGCGACCCCGCGAGCGCCAACACCACGCCAGCCGCGATCAAGATCAAACCCATGGCCTCGCTGCCGCGCATCCTTTCCCGCAGGTAGAAATGCGAAAAGACGAGCGTGAAGATGACCTCCACCTGCCCGACAATCCGCACAAGCGCGACTGGCGCGGTGGCGAAGCCGGTGAACCAGCAGGCGGAGCCCAGGGACGCAAGAAGGCCAACCTGTCCAGACGAGCGCCACGTCATGAAAACTCGCGTCACCTGTTCCCGCTCCCGTCAGAACAGCCAGACGCCCTGCATCACCGTCTGCAGCGTAATCGTGCAGCACAGGACGATCAGCGCGGCGCGAATATGGTCCGGCGTCACGACCTCCTGAGTCGCGCGGCGAATGCCAATGGCGGTCAGCGCGAAGAAAAAGCCCGAAGCGACCCCGCAGATCGCAGCGGGCTGACCCAAGGCGCGAAGGAAGTCGAGCGGCCCCATTCGCTTGCCGCCGGTCGACAGGATCATCACGCCTGTGACGCCGCATCCGATGCCGATCCAACTTAGCAGGCTCAACCTTTCGCCCAACAGCAGAAAGGAGAGGATGGCGCCCTGCACTGCCTCGGTTTTCGAATAGGCGGTGCCAACCACGAAGTTGCGATGACCGAACGCCATGAGCAGCAGGTTCGTGGCGATGATCTGCGCAAGACCGCCCGCCAGGCAGAAAAGCAGGAACAGGCGGCCCAACGCCGGGAAAGTTCCAGGGAAGATAGCCCACTGGTAAACGCCCAGCATCATCAGAGCGAAGGGCAAGCCGTAGAGGTAGCGCACCAGTCCCGCGGCATTGACCGACAGAGACTGGCTAACGCGCTTCTGCAAAGCCGTGCGCCACGCCTGCACCGCTCCGGCGAACAGAGTGGCGGGCAGCCAGATGGGAGAGGTAATCATCCCGCCTGTATCCGGAATTTACACTCCTTCGAGCAGCTTTTCCTTCTTGATCTTTTCCCGCCACACAAGCGGCGCGAGATGGTGGACGCTCTCGCCGGCGCTGTCGACGGCGACGGTCACGGGCATGTCCTGCACCTCGAACTCGTAGATCGCCTCCATGCCCAGGTCATGGAAGCCGACGACCTTGCTGCCCTTGATGGCCTTGGCGACCAGATAGGCCGCGCCGCCGACCGCCATCAGATAGGCGGACTTGTGGTCGCGGATCGCGTCGATCGCCATCGGACCACGCTCGGCCTTGCCAACCATCGCCAGCAGATTCTGCTCGAGCATCATGCGGGTGAACTTGTCCATGCGGGTCGCGGTGGTGGGGCCGGCGGGGCCGACCACTTCCTCACCCACCGGATCTACCGGGCCGACATAATAGATGACGCGGCCGGCGAACTCGACCGGCAGCGGCTCGCCCGCGTCCAGCATATCCTTGATCCGCTTGTGCGCGGCATCGCGGCCGGTGAGCATCTTGCCGTTCAGCAACAGGCGGTCGCCATGCTTCCAACTCTGCACGACTTCCGGGGTCAGCGTATCGAGATCGACGCGGATCGCGGCCTTGTCCGGCGTCCAGTTGACGTCCGGCCATTCGCTGAGCTTGGGGGCCTCCAGATAGGCGGGGCCGGAGCCGTCGAGCGTGAAATGGGCGTGGCGGGTCGCGGCACAGTTGGGGATCATCGCGACCGGCTTGCCTGCGGCGTGGCAGGGTGCGTCCATGATCTTGACGTCGAGGATGGTGGACAGCCCGCCAAGCCCCTGCGCGCCGATGCCGAGCGCGTTCACCTTGTCGAATATCTCGATGCGCAGCTTTTCAATATCGTTCTGCGGTCCGCGCTTCTTGAGCTGGCCCATATCGATCGGGTCCATCAGCGCCTTCTTGGCGAGGTGGACGCAATGTTCGGCGGTGCCGCCGATGCCAATGCCCAGCATGCCGGGCGGGCACCAGCCAGCGCCCATCTGCGGGATCATCTCCAGCACCCAGTCGACGATCGAATCGCTGGGGTTCATCATCTTGAACTTGGACTTGTTCTCGGAACCGCCGCCCTTGGCCGCGACATCGACCGTCACCTTCGATCCCGGCACCATTTCGACGTGCAGGACGGACGGCGTGTTGTCCTTCGTATTGCGGCGGGTGAAGGCGGGATCGGTAAGGACCGAAGCGCGCAGCTTGTTCTCAGGATGGAGATAGGCGCGGCGCACGCCCTCATCGACGATTTCCTGCAGCGACTTCGATGTCACGTCCATGCGGCAATCCATGCCCCATTTCACGAAGACGTTGACGATGCCGGTGTCCTGACAGATCGGGCGATGCCCCTCCGCGCACATGCGGCTGTTGGTCAGGATCTGCGCGATGGCGTCCTTGGCGGCGGGTGACTGTTCCGCCTCATAGGCCTCACCCAGCGCCCGGATATAGTCCATCGGGTGATAGTAGGAGATGAACTGAAGCGCGTCGGCGACGCTCTCGATCAGATCGGCTTCCTTGATGACGGTCATAAGGCCGGAATCCCTCGCTCTGCTGCATGTGCGTTGGGCGGGGCTATACGCCTTTGGAACCGGCTGTCCAGATGGCGAAAATGCAGTCGCTGGCGGGGACGGCCCCGCGTAACGGAATGGGACGCGCGATCAGCGCTCGACGACATCCGGGCGCATGGGCGCCAGTTTGGACAGGAACCGGTTCTGCGCCGCGAAGGGCACGCCCTCGGTTTTCATCGCCTTCTGCAGATTTTCGACAACCCGGTTCATGTCGGCATTCTGGATGCCAAGATCCTTGTGCGACGCCTTCATGTCGCGACCGGTATAAGCGCAGCCGGCGTTGAGAATGTAGCAGAACTGCTCGAACAGCGTCCGCTTCAGCCGCACCTGATCGTGGCTTTTGAAGATGTCCGATATCACCGGGTCGGCGAAGTTGATCGTCACGAAGCTTTCCACCACGCGATGGATGCCATCCTGTCCATGGAACGCCTTGGCCATGCCGTCGCCCGTGAACGGCGCAGCCCCGGCATTGGCGTCGCTGGCAGTATAGGGATCGACCGTCACCTCGCCGGGAACGGCATAAGGCGCGGTCTGGAGGAGCATGGCGACAAGCGCGGTGAAAGCAAAACTGGTCATGATGGAGCGTCCCTGCTCAGAAGGCGGCCTGAAGCTGAAAGAAGACGCCGCGCTGCTTGGGGACCGTAGCGATGGAGCCAAGGTCGGTATAGGCGACGGTCGCCGTCAGGTGGCGATTGACGGCATAGGCGGCGAAGGCGTCAAACCAGTCATCCTCTTTCGCGACGCCCAGATTGTCGGGCTTGGTGCGATATTCCCCGCCAAGGACGAAGCGGCGCGAAAGCTGATAGGCGACCGATCCTTCGAACTGGACGGTGTAGCCGCCCTGCCTGTCTCCGCCGAAGCCGAGCAGGCCCATCTGGTTGGCCTTGGTCAGCCGCGCGGTCGCGTTGACCAATATGCTGCGCGACAGGAACAGTTTCGTAGCGGAGGCATAATAGTCGATGCCGTCATCATCCTTCGCGCCGAGCAGGCGAACGACTGCGCCGTTGCGGTTCTTCTTATATTGCGCGCCGATGGCGACGGCGGGGATCAGGGGATTGTCATAGACGATATCACCGAACAGCCGGACCTTCGCGCCGAACACATCCTGGTTGAAGGCATAGTCATTGCCCAGGCCCAACGCGCCGCCAATCTCATTGGTGTTGAAATTCTGGCGGGCGTAGGACAGCTCGACCCGGTTAAACAGGCCGAGGGCGATGCCGCCGCTCTGATAGTCGTAGCTCTTTACCTCGACCACCGTGGCGCTCGCGGACAGGCCAATGCCATCGCGCGTCTCATTGCCAGCGATCGTCGCCCAAGGCGCAAGGCCGCCGCCGGACGCGCCTTCCACAGTCGTAACGCCGTTGGTCAGCAGCAGCTTGCCGCCGTCGCGCATCTCGCGCGCATCAGCAGCGGCCGGAGCCAGCAGGAAGCAGAAGGCGCTCAGGCCCGAAACGGCTATCGGTCGAAGGATTCTCATGCGTCCGGAGACCTAACCGCGAATGGTTAATCAGCCGTTGTGACGCCACCGGAACGGGTCACGAAAGTCCAAAAGTTAACGGATGCTTGAAACTTGCCGGATATAGCCAAGCCCATGATAGCAAAGATTTTCCCCTGCGTTGCGCTGCTCCTGTTTCCTGCGCAGGCCTTCGCCGGAGATATGGACCTGCGTTTCGTCGATCAGGCGGGGAAGCCGGTGTCCGATGTGGTCGTGACGGTCGCGCCCTCCGCAGGTACGCCGAAAAAATCCTTCAGCTTCCCCTGGGGCACGTCGATGGTGCAGCAGAACATCGCGTTCAACCCGCATGTCCTGATCGTTCCAGTGGGCGCAACCGTGTCCTTTCCCAACAAGGACAATGTGCGGCACCACATCTATTCCTTCTCCAAGCCCGCCAAGTTCGAGATGAAGCTCTACGGGCATGACGAGACGCGCAGCTACACTTTCACGACGGCAGGCGCGGTCGCGCTGGGGTGCAATATCCACGATCAGATGAGCGGTTTCATCAAGGTCGTCGATACGCCTTATGCAGGCAAGAGCAGCGCGGCGGGCACGGTGCATCTTTCGGGCATTCCGGCCGGTGGCGCGACCGTCACTATCTGGCACCCGCAGATGAAGACCAAGGATAATGAGATGACCGCGCCGGTGCAGATCGGCGGCGCGGGTTCGCTGGCCAAGGCGTTCACCCTCAGCCTTCGTCCAGGCAAATAAGATATGATCCGCCTGCCCATCCCCGACATGCTTCAGCCTTTCGCGACACTGTCGCGCAAGATGACGCTGTTCTACGGCGGGCTGTTCATCCTCGCGGTGGCGATGATCCTAACGGGCACGCGCATGGGCATAGAGCGCTACGCGGAACGGATCATCAATCGTGAAATGCTGGCGGGCAGCGCCGTGTTCGATCGCGTCGCCGGCATGCGCTACGACCAGATGCAACAGGCCGGGCAGGTATTGTCCTCCGACTTCGGCTTTCGCGAGGCGGCGGCGACCGGTGATTCGCCGACCATCGCGTCGGCGCTCGACAGCCTGAAGCATCGCATGGGGCTCTCCCACGCCTTCATGGTGACGATGGACGGATCGGTCATCGGCCTTGGCGAGACCGTTGGGGCTGCAGAACGCGCCGACCTGCTGGAGGCGCTGGACAATGGCGCGGACAAGGGTGTGCTGCGCCTGGGCGGAAAGAATTACAGCGTCGTCGCTGCGCCGGTGAAGGCACCGATGCTGATCGGCTGGGTCGTGTTCGCCAAGGCGATGGACGCCAACGAACTCCACAGTCTTGCGCGGCTATCCGCGCTTGAACTGCATCCGCAGATTTTGCCGCTGAGCAGGATAGGCAAGGATGTGAAAATCGCCCGCGCCGGCACGGTCGCCGCGACCGAACGCGTCGTGAACGGGCAGCGCCTACTGATCCAGGCCAGCCCGGTCGCCAATTTCGGCCCCGGCGAAAAGCAGGCGCTGGTGCTGGAATATAGCCTGACGCGCGCCATGGACGATTATCGCCCGATGCTCTGGCTGCTGCTTGGCCTGGGAATAGCCGGCGTGTGCTTCGCGATCGCAGGCAGCTGGTATCTTGCCCGTCGATTGACTCTGCCGATCGAGCAGCTCGATCAGGCGGCGCAACGCGTAAGTTCGGGCGAGCATGCGCAGGTCGAGGTGAAAACCCGTGACGAACTGGGCCGCCTCGCCACCAGCTTCAATCGCATGGTCAGGGACATTGAGGAGCGCGAGCGCCAGATATCGCACCTCGCCTTCCACGACATTCTCACCGGCCTGCCCAATCGCGCGTTGCTGCGCGAGCAGATGGGCCTGTCGATCAGCCGCCAGACCCATGACAAGGCCATGGTGCTGATGTGCCTGGACCTCGACAATTTCAAATCGATCAACGACACGCTCGGCCATCCGACAGGCGACGCGCTGCTGTGTGAGGTCGCAGCACGGCTGCGCGAGACGTGCGGCGACGGATTTGTGGCGCGTCTGGGCGGCGACGAGTTCGCCATCATCGTCGATGACAGCGAGCGCTCGACAGTCCGCCTGGCGCGCGAGATTATCGACGTCATCGACAAGCCCTTTGTCGTCAATGGCCACAGGATCGTCATCGGCACGAGCATCGGCGTCGCCATTGGCGGACAGGACGGCGATGACCCCGTCGCGCTACTGAAAAATGCCGACCTCGCGCTGTATCGCGCGAAGCATGAGGGCAAGGGCGGGTTCCGCTTCTTCGAAAGCGCGATGGACGCGGAGGCGCAGGAGCGCCGCCGCATGGAAATCGACCTGCACGACGCGCTGGCGAAAGGCGAACTGGAACTGTTCTTCCAGCCCCTGTTCGGTCTGGCCGCAGGCAAGGTCACGGCGTTTGAGGCATTGCTGCGCTGGAATCATCCGACCCGTGGCCTTATTCCCCCGGTCCAGTTCATCCCGCTGGCCGAGGATACGGGCCTCATCATTCCGATCGGTGAATGGGTGCTGCGCGAGGCGTGCCGCGTCGCTGCCACATGGCCCGACAATATCCGCGTGGCCGTGAATATCTCGCCAGTGCAGTTCCGCTCGACGGCGCTCAATAGCATCATCCTGCAGGCGCTGACGAGCAGCGGCCTGGAGCCGAACAGGCTGGAACTGGAAATCACGGAAAGCCTGTTCATCGACAATATCGAGGGGACGCTTGCCTCATTGCACAGTCTGCGCAAGCTCGGCGTGCGGGTGGCGCTCGACGATTTCGGCACCGGCTATTCCTCGCTCAGCTATCTGCGCAGCTTCCCGTTCGACAAGATCAAGATCGACCGCAGCTTCATCATGGACCTGCTGTCGCACAAGGGCGCGACGGCGATCATCAAGTCGATCACGACGCTCGCCGAAGCGCTGGGCATGGAGACAACCGCCGAAGGCGTGGAAAATGTCGATCAGCTCGACATCCTGCGCGACCAGGGATGTTCGCAGATACAGGGCTATTATTTCAGCAGGCCACTCCCGGTGTCCGAAGTGGACAAGCTGTTCCTGCCGCAACGGCAGTCACAGGCGGCCTGATGGCGCACCGTCAGGGTGCGCCCAATGGCTAGTCTCTTCTCTTACCGTGACTTCCGAGCCGCGAAATGTTCCTTTTCACTCGCAATCACTCATTGCAGCGCGGCCCGGTGGATCGACTGCACCAGCTTCATCTTTTCCGCCAAGATTGTGGATTTCTCCATGCACGCCACCGCACCCCGCCTGAGGGCTTCCGCATGCTGGCTGTTATTTCCGGAAATGATAATGATGCCACGCACACTGGATCTCAGCCGCTCCATCACGGAGAGACCGGTCTCCCCCGGCAGATTGAGGTCGAGGGTGATGACGTCCACCGGTCGGTCGGCAAGCATGGCGCGTGCTTCATTGAATGATGCCGCCTCGGCAATAACCTCCACATCCCGCTGGTCATCGAGAAGCAATTTTACCACATGCCGCGCAACCGCGCAGTCATCGACCGTCATTACCCGTATAGGGCGCATCCATTGTTACTCGTGCCATGATACCGTTAACCATGGCTCATTGCTGCATCGCAACAATTCTCTCAATTAGACATTCGTCGTATGTGCGATCATCTGGATTTGTCTTTACAGGAGGCTATGCTGCCCCATGCGTAACGGTCTGCATTCCTGGTTATATCTGAGCGCAAGCAATCTGAATGTGAGCGAAGAGCCTTTAGCGATACACCAAATCGTCGACACATCGCGTGCCCGGAACGTGGATATGGATGTCACCGGGGCGCTGCTCTTTTCCGGCACGCGGTTCGTGCAATTCCTTGAAGGACCGCTGGAGAGCATCTCTTCGCTTCAAGCCAGCATCAAGCGTGACGCGCGTCACCGAGATATTATCTCACTCAGCGTCCGGGTGCTGCGTGCGCGACAATTTGGCAAATGGGCCTTGGCTTATAATGGCGAGTCAGCCTTTGTCGAAAAGGTCCTCGATAAGGCCATGGCGCACCATGCGCGGGGATCGCGCGATGGCATGGACAGCCTTATCAAACTGCTCAAGCAATTCTCTCCGACGGACTGAACCTGCATCAGCGCAGTTGCTCGCCACCCTTCATGACATGATCGACATGCTCGAGCGCGCTGACGTCCTTTAACGGGTCAGCCGCCACAGCCACCATATCCGCATAATGGCCCGGCGCTATCGCGCCGACATCGGCCGACCACCCCAACAACTCGGCGGACACAACGGTCGCAGCCTGGATCGCCTGCATCGGCGTCATGCCGTAACGGACCATATATTTGAACTGGCGCGCATTGTCGCCATGCGGATAGACGCCGGCATCGGTGCCAAAGGTCAGCTTGACCCCGGCCTTTACGGCCTTGCGGAAGCCCTCGCGCTGGGCATCGGTCGTTTCCCGGTTCTTGCGCAGATAGCCCTCCGGCCACCCTTCCTTCGCGCCCACCTCATTGATGTAGTCGCCATTATAGACGTCCATGTCGAGGAACACGCCCTTCGCCTTGGCCAGCGCAATGCCCTCATCATCGATCAGCGAGGCATGTTCGATGGACCGGACGCCCGCGCGGATCGCAGCCTTGATGCCCTCGGCACCATGGGCATGGGCCGTCGCCCATCCACCGTTCGCCTTGGCGGCCTCGACCGCAGCGCGCATCTCATCATCCGTAAGTTCCTGGACGCCGGGTTCCGTCCCCTCGGCCAGCACCGCGCCGGTGGCGATCAGCTTGATGGAGTTCACGCCGTGCCGGAACAGATAGTTGACCTTCAGGCGGGCGTCGTTGGCGTCGTTCACCACGCCCACGCGCATATCGTCCGGAATCTTCACATCCGGTGCAAAGCCGGTCACCTCACCGCCGCCGCCGGGCACGGTGATATACGCGCCCACAACATTCATGCGCGGGCCGATGATGTCGCCCCGGTTTATGGCGTTGCGCAGTTCGACATCGCTGAAGGCCCGGAAGCAGCCGACATCGTGGACAGAGGTGAAACCAGCCAACACCGTGGCGCGCGCATTGCGCAGGCCGACATAGGCGATCTCCTGCTGGCTGTGCAGCAGCGGCTCGGCGATGTTGTTCGTCTGGCCCCAGTCGGCCAAGTGCGTGTGCATGTCGATCAGGCCCGGAAGCACCGTATAGCCCGACCAGTCCACAAGCTTGGCCCCCTCCGGCGGTGGCGCATAGGGCGTGACGGACACGATGCGATCATCATCAATCCGGATCAGCCGGTCGGTCAGCACCACGCCCTTTTCGGTATCGATCATTTTCCCCGCGCGGACGTAACGGGTTTCGGCGGCGGCCGGCGTGATAGCGACAAGGACCGCAATTGCAGCGGCGAGCCTGTTAACTCTTGATAGTTTCACGGCGATCCTCCTGGCATTGCCTTAGCCCGTTTTAAGAACCAAGCTATTGTATTTGTATCATTTCATCTCATGATCGACCGATCTGGGGCTTGGTTTTCGCTATCGGTGTTATCACGCAGGCAATCGGCGGAATTATCAAACATGTGATATACGCCGACCAAAGGGCGTCAAGAGCGACATTCCGCTGAGACGCGCCCGCCCGAACGGCCGTTTTCAAGCCGCCATATTTTCTGAAATTCGTATAAAAAGAACAGCAAGCACAGCGACGGTTCCGGGCATAGACCATCGTCTCATTGCATTCGGCGCGCCGACATGGTTGTTGGATAGCCCATAAGGACTCGCACATGCTGTTCCACGGACGAGAGCTTCGCTATGATTCTTGCCAGTGGGGATCGTTGCGGGTTTCATTCTATGACTGAAATCATGACCCCATTCGGATCAACGAAGGATTCGGAGCAGGTGGAGGATATCGCCCGACGGGCGGAAGCCCTGACACTCATGCTTGACGCGCTGGCCATGCTGGACAGCATGGGCGAGCATCTGGCTGCGTCACATCTGAGCATGGCGATCATCGGACTGGGTGGCGAGCCGCCTTTTCCGGACTGACTCCTTCCCGCATGCCAGCCACCATGGTCAGATACGCCGCCATATCGGCGAATGCCTTAGGTTCTATGCGGACAAAGCTCCGTCGGCGATCCTCCTGATCCGCACTGCGGCCCACCAGGCCCTCGTCGGCAAGGTGCTTTATCCAGCGCAAGGCGGTGCTGGACGGCACGCGCGCCGCGACACACAGGCTACTAACCGACACATCCTTCCTCTCCACAGCCGCGATGAACAGGTCCAGCAGGATATGCCAGGCCGGATCGGAAAAGGGCGTTCGGCGAAAATAACTGCCACGAAGGTCGCTTTCCCTCAGCATGAGGCGGGCCACCGCAGCCAGGCCATTTCCCCCATCTCTGATCGACGCTTTCCAGACACCTTCATGCATGTCGTGTGCAGCTTCCGGTTCGGCGCGATCATTATCCTCAAGCAACTGGCGCAGTCTGGCTTTAGCCGCAGCGACCTGTGCGGGATTACCGATATCCAAAATCATTCCTTCGCGGTTTCGAGCGGCATATTGCCGTCTTCATGTGTCGATTGGAATTTGCGATCTAGCCAAGTGCCGATGACCATTGCGGCAAGCATGGGCACGCCCCAGATCGTTATCATTCCATAGTAAGCCTGCGACAGCACGGCCGGGGACAGCATAATGCCCAGATGTGCAGCGACTGTGTTCAACTGAAAGGCAGCGACCCATACCGGCCAGCGCCGGGTGCTGGCCAGGGCGACTGCGACCAGCCCGACCAATACGATCAGGTCGACCAAGAACAGGTCGGGCAGGCCCCGGCCATAAGCGTGATTCAGCGGCGCAACCGCCCAGGACAGCGGCCAGGTCGCCAGCAATATCCCGCCGCCCCATCGGCCCGTGCGCCCGCCAAAAATCATGACATAGGCGCATGACGCGATGACGGCGATGCTGAACGCTATCGGTACAATCACGGCCTGACCGGGTCATGAGGGCATGGCGGGGTCAAGCCGGATCGCAATCAGGCCGCCGTCCGCAGGCGCGGTTCGGTCGCTTCCTTCGGCAGGCATCCCCAGTCTGTCTCCGCCTGGTTGGTCTGCATCCGGATACCGGTCGCGATGCGATGCGCGGAGACGAATTCATCGCGGCTCTCAAGCATGGTCGCAGTGCATTTGCTAAGGCCATCAAACAGCTTCTGTCCCTTTTCCGGCGCAAGTCCGATTTCACGGGCAGTCTCTATCATATTGGCGTTGAGCCGCAGCGTTTCGACTACGGCTGCGTCGAGATTGGCGTAAACATCCTGAATTTGGTCGGTCAGCGCCTGTCCGCGCCTGTAGTCGAGGCGAAGTGCGCTTTGCGCCGCACGGATGGCGCGCTGTGTTTGAGGCATGCGATTTCTCCCTCACGCCGGAGGACCGGCGCGTTTAGCTGACGTGGATGTGACGAAACAGGCGCGCGGATATCAAAGGAAAGACTGGTTCACCCAATAGCCGGCGGCGACGAGAGCGCCGATGGCCCCCGCAGAAATCACCGCAACGCGCAGGATTGAAAATATCGTCTGGCTGATGGTCAGGTCATGGCGGTCTCCCCCTAGCGGGGGGAAGAAGGGAGTTGGCCTGCGCCTCTCTTCCTGCAATCCCCCATGTGCCCCGGTTGGGTCCACAATGGAAGAAATGACGGCACTGGCAATGGGGAGCGCTTGGCTACCTGAAGTCTGGGGATGCGCGCTTTCATGGGCTGCGAGCATGCGTGCAGCCTCTCCACGAGACGACACCCGCAATATCCTGATTGCCGCCTTGAGATGCTGATCGACGGTGAGCGGCGATATGCCAAGCAGCCGCGCAATACCCTTGGAATTATGCCCGGACAGTACGAGCCGCAGGCAATCCCGCTGCCGCTCGGTAAGTTGCTCTAAGTCGCCCACTCATATGGCCGTAACAAATCCGGCTGCTGAAATCGATCCACACAATGAACCATTCCAGATGAGATTTCGAAATGAAACGCATGCCAGACCGCCAGCTATCCGCTTCCAGTATAGCTTTCAGCGCCGTAGAAAGGGCGATCGGCCAGTAAAAGGGGAGGATTAGCGATACCCTCCCCTTTCACATTATCCTACGCGGTTGGCGACGAGATCCTCCACGACGGTTGGGTCTGCGAGGGTTGAGGTATCGCCGAGGGCCTGTGGGGAGGTTTCGCCTTCTGCGATCTTGCGCAGGATGCGTCGCATGATCTTGCCCGATCGGGTCTTGGGGAGACCGGGGGCGAACTGGATGACGTCGGGGGTGGCGATGGGGCCGATCTCGGTGCGGACCCATTGGGTCAGCGCCTTGCGCAGTTGCTCGCTCGGCTCCTCGTTCGCGTTGAGGGTGACATAGGCGTAGATGCCCTGGCCCTTAATATCGTGCGGCATGCCAACGACCGCGGCTTCGGCGACGCTCTCGTGGAGGACGAGCGCGCTCTCGACCTCGGCCGTGCCCATGCGGTGGCCCGAGACGTTGATGACGTCATCGACCCGGCCCGTGATCCAGTAATAGCCGTCCGCATCGCGCCGCGCGCCGTCGCCGGTCGTGTACTTGCCCGGGAAGGTCGAGAAATAGGTCTGGAAGAAGCGGTCATGGTCGCCATAGACGGTGCGCATCTGGCCGGGCCAGGAGCGGGCGATGACGAGGTTGCCCTCACACGCGCCTTCCAAGACCTTTCCCTCGCCATCGACGATCTGCGGCTCGACCCCGGGCATCGGCAGCGTCGCGCTGCCGGGTTTGAGGTCCGTCGCGCCGGGCATCGGCGCGATCATCGCCCCGCCCGTCTCGGTCTGCCACCAGGTGTCGATGATCGGGCAGCGCCCCTCGCCCACGACGCTGTGATACCAGCGCCAGGCCTCCGGGTTGATCGGCTCGCCCACTGTGCCCAGCAGACGGATGGAGGAGCGATCGACGGAGGTGACATAGTCGTCCCCCTCCTTCATCAGCGCGCGCAGCACCGTGGGCGCGGTGAAGACGGTGTGCGCCTTGTGGCGCTCTGCCACCTGCCAGATGCGGCTGGGGGTCGGCCAGTTGGGCAGGCCTTCATACATCAGCGTGGTCGCGCCATTGGCGAGCGGGCCATAGACGATATAGCTGTGGCCGGTGACCCAGCCGATGTCGGCCGCGCACCAATAGACGTCGCCGGGCTTGTAATCGAAGCACAGTTCGTGCGTGAGGCCCGCCCAGAGCAGATAGCCACCGCTCGTATGCAGCACGCCCTTGGGCTTGCCGGTGGAGCCCGAGGTATAGAGCAGGAACAGCGGGTCCTCTGCGTTCATCGGTTCGGCCGGGCAGTCGGCGGCGACCGTTGCCGCCTCCTCGTGCAGCCAGACGTCCCGGCTCGGCTCCATGGCGATCGCGCCGCCGGTCGCCTGGACGACGATGACCTTACTTACCGAGGTACAGTGCTTAAGCGCTGCATCGACATTGGCCTTGAGCGCTACCGTCCTGCCGCCGCGCCGGCCCTCGTCGGCGGTGATGACGATATTGGAATCGCAGTCGGTGATGCGGCCGGCCAGCGCCTCGGGCGAGAAGCCGCCGAACACCACCGAATGCACCGCGCCGATGCGCGCGCAGGCGAGCAGCGCGAACGCCGCCTCCGGGATCATCGGCATATAGACGGTGATCCGGTCGCCCTTCTGCGCGCCGGCAGCCTTGAGCACATTGGCGAAGCGGCAGACCTCTTCATGCAACTGCCGATAGGTGAAGCGGCGCGGCGTCTGCGCGGGATCGTCCGGCTCCCAGATGATCGCGGTCGCCTCGCCGCGCTGCGCCAGATGCCGGTCGATGCAGTTGACCGATACGTTGAGCACGCCGTCAGCAAACCATGTCACCCCGAAGTCGCCCTCGGCAAAGCTGCTCTCGCTCGCCCGCGTCGGCGGCGTGATCCAGTCCAGGCGCTGCGCCTGCTCCAGCCAATAGCCCTCGCTGTCCCCCAGCGAGCGCGCATGATCCGCAGCGCGACGATCCCGCGTCATCACTGTAGCGCTGGCCCAGTCGGCCGGCACGAGGAATACATCTTCCGACATCAGATCCGCTCTCCCTCAATTCGCAAATCGTACGCCAATCAAAAGCCGGCTATACCCAACACCTTATTGGCATAAGCAGGGCATTCCTGACGGCAAAGGCAAATTTGCGCTTAGCGTAATGATATTTTGGACGGACTCACACCGCCGACCACCATTCCCCGACCCCATATACGAACGGAGGCGGCATCTTTCGTAGGATACCGCCTCGGTCCATGACATTGGCCTTTCGGCCAAAATCTTGGCGTATTTCCCGTCAGAAGAACAGAATGGCGCCCGCAGCGATCGTGTCGGCCTTTGCCTCATTGCCGTTATGCGCCTGCGACGTGGTCTTGATATATTCGCCGATCAGCGTGACCCAGCTCGTCAGGCCATAACGGGCCTGACCCACCCAGCTCTTGTTCGTGTCGACAAGGGTGGGGTTGGCGAGCGCGTCGGCCAGGTTGGCATATTTCAGATGGCTCTCGCCATAGCTGCCGCCGACCGAGAATTTGCCGAAGGTCGCAAGGCCCTGAAGATAGAAGCCGTTGCTGTCGCGCTTATTGCCCAGATCGTCGGTGTCGAACAGGTTGAGCGCCGTCGTGCCAAGGCCCGAACCGTCATAATAATAGCCGGTGAGGACGATGGGGCCGTAGCCGATCTTTGCGCCGGTATCGAAGCCGCTGCCGGTATAGGACACGCCGTCGATGCGATTATGCTTCTGCGTGATACCCGATACCCATGCACGGGCGCTGAGGTCGCCAAACTTGGCATCATAGACGATCTTGGCCTGGAAGCCGGGGGACTTGCTGGTCTCGCCCGGACCCGTGAGCGACTGGAGCGGTTCGAAGATGCCGGCCGACACCTGGAACCCGCCCAGCTTGGGCGAGGTGTAGGTGATCTGTGGCTGGAAGTCGGTGTAGATATAACCGATGCCGATACGGCCCAGCGAAGTGTTGGACGGCGCCACATTGCCACCCGTCGACCCGACCGACAGCAGCGTGATGTCGTTCAAAATGCCTTCCGACCCGTACAGGCCGATGTCGCGGCCCAGCTTGAATTCGCCGAGGCCAGCGCGGCCGACCGTCAGATAGGTCTGGCGGAAATCGATGCCCGCCGTTTGCAGGGCAGTGTTCTGGCCGCCGCTGTTCGCGCCGCCGCCCGCGGCATAGGTCGCGCTGTTGATGCCCGGATACATGCCGAAATGCGCGCCGACGTCCCAGCCGCCCTGATTGGTCGTCACGTCGAACTTGAGATAGCCAGGGAGCAGGCCGTTGCGGATCGACGAACTGCTGCCGCCGACCGGCACGACGCCGCCGGTGACTGCCGTGTTGGGGCCTGCGGTCTGGCCGTTCTCATGCGTGTAGAAGCCGTTGACCGAGCCGGAGATCTTGACGGTAACGCCGCCCACTTCCATGCCCACGCCGCTGTCGGACATGCGCACGATGCGCTTGTCGTCCAGCGAGGATGCTGCAGCCTCTGCCGGAGCGGCGGCGGCAGGCGCAGTGGCGACCTCCGTCTCATCACCCTTCAACAGTTGCTGATATTCCTCGTCGTTGAGGATGCCCTTTTCATGGAGCCGCTTCAGCAGCTCTGCGGTCGTTCCGGCCATTGCCGGCGTCGCGCTCATCGCGAATATCAGCGCCATTGCGGCGCTCCCGAGGAACTTTCCTCTTGCCATGTCATCCTCCCGTTATCGCCGGTTGTCCCGGCGGGTGGGAGAGTGCTTCGCGCGTCGCTGCGCCGAAATTGGACTTTGGTTCTCGTTCCTTCGGTCGGACCTCAGGGCGCAATGACAACGCCCCATGGCGATGCGCCCACCGGCACGGTGCCGATTACCTTGGCGCTGGCCAGATCGACCACGGACACATTGTCCGAAAGGCCATTGGCCGTGTAGGCGCGCGCGCCGTCCGCGCTGATCGCCAGATGCCATACCCGCTTGCCCACGGGGATATAGGCGCGCACCTTGCGCGTGGCGACATCGACAAGCGCGATATGATCGCTGCGTCCGAGCGCAACGGCCGCCGTCTTGCCGTCCGGCGTGAAGCGGATGCCGCAGGGCAGGATGCGATAATCCTGCACGCCCGGAATGGCGAAGCGGATGGTGTCGGTGATCTTGTGCGTGGCGACATCGGCGATCTGAACGGTCCCGCCCGTTTCCGCCGCGATCCACAGCTCCTTGCCGTCAGCGGTGAATTCGACATGGCGGGGCCGAAGGTCCGTGTCCGTCGAATCGACCATTGTCTTGGTCGACAGGTCGACCCAATTGACGACGCTATCATCCTCCGACGTGACAACGACCCATTTGCCGTCGGGGCTTTGCGCCACCCCTTCCGGCTCCTTGCCGACGTCGACCTGGAAGGCGACCTTGCGGCTATCTATGTCGATCGCCGTCAGCGCGGCATTATCCTCATTAGCGACGAACAAGGTCTTGCCGTCGCGCGAGAGGAAGAATTGCTCCGGATCTTCGCCGGAGGGCAGGTCCGCTACGACCTTGCCGGTTTCGCGGTCGATCATCTGCACGGCATGGTCATTGCTCGCGCACAGCAGGATATATTTGCCGTCCTTCGTCAGGGTAATGCCGCGCGGCCGGCCGCCGGTCGGCCATGTCGCCACGGCTTTCATAGTCGCGCCGTCGATGACAGTGATGCTGTTGCCGCGCTCGTTGGAGACGTACAGCGTCTCGGCATGAACGGCGGGAATGGCGGCGACCAGCGCCAGCCCAGCAAATGCGACCTTCATAAAGCCTTTATCCCCTCATCCGCCCCGCATGCGCTGGCGCGGCACATGTCCATCTATCTCGCTGGATTAGACCTGTCCCGGATCGGGCGGGATAGTACCAATGGCCAATGGGGCGCTGCATCCCCCTCCCCTACATTGAGAACACAGGGGTGACGAGCGGCCGTCTTTGGCCGGCGCACATATGAGGGTTTGGGATGAGGAATTACGGACGTATCGCATGTATCGGCGCAGCCTGCCTGTTGGGCGCGTCTGTGACATCTTCGCTGATGGCGCATGGCAATGTCACGCCGCAGGCGGTGGACACGTCATCGCTGCCGGAGATCGGCGCGGAATGGCTGCAGCATAACCCCTATCGCGGCAATGCCGCCGCCGCGAAGATCGGCGAATCCGCCTATGGACAGAATTGCGCCCGTTGCCACGGACTGGACGCGGAATCGGGCGGCATTGCGCCGGACCTGCGCTATCTGGAGGTCGGCGACAGCGGCGACGAATGGTATATCCAGCGTTTCCAGCATGGCTCATCCCATGACGGCAAGGTCTATATGCCGCCGATGGGCGATGTGCTGGGTCAGAAGGCCGGCTGGGCAATCCGCGCCTGGCTCGAAACAAAGCATCAGGAGTAAATGCGATGATGGACCGTCGCGCCTTGCTTCGCAGCGCGGCGGCCGCCGCAGCGCTTGGGCTGATACCGTCTTTTGGCGAGGGCGTCGCGCTGGCCGCACCCCTCGCCAAGGTCAAGGAACTGGGGACCCTTCGGGTCGCGGTCTATAAGGACAACCGGCCCTGGTCCTGGCGCAAGGATGGCAAGCTCACCGGCATCGACGTCGAGCTTGCAGAAGCGCTTGCCAAGGCGCTCGGCGTTCGGGCCGACATTGCCGAGCTGGTCGCCGACGAGAGCGTCGACGACGACCTGCGCAATGGCGTATGGAAGGGCGGCCTGTTGGGCTTCCAGCCCGCCGACGTCATGCTGCACGTCCCGTTCGATCGCACCTTCGCCGCGCGCAACGATCAGGTGGCGATCATCGCGCCCTATTATCGCGAGACGTTCCAGTTCGCCTGCGCGAAGGGCGAACTGGACTGCAACGCGCCGCCCACGCAATATCGCGGCAAGCGGCTGGCGGCGGAAATCGACAGCATTCCCGACTTCTACCTGATGGGCACGTTCGGCGGCATTCTTGCAAAGGACGTCGTCCATTTCCCCGGCGGGACTGAGGCCGTGACGGCGGTGACCGACGGGCGCGCCGACGGCGTGCTGGCCAGCCGCGCGCAGATCGACGCCGTGCTGCATGACACGGGCGCAACAAATGTCGCGCGCCGGTCCATGCCGCTGCCCGCCTTCTCTTCGCCGGGCTGGGACATCGGCATGGCGGTCAAGGAGAATAGCCGCAACCTGGGCGACGCCATCGAAGGCATATTGAGCAACATGACCACCTCGGGCCAGATGAAGGCGATCTTCGACAAATATGGCGTGACATACGCCCCCGCCCTCGCCGCCGGCTGACTGTCGCCGCGATGAAGCGCCCCGACCGAAGGTCCAATTGTTCCATGCGCCTCACCCAATAGGCTGCGGTTCGCAAGGGTGCTCACTGCGCCCGCAACAAGGGAGGATGACGATGAGAGGACGTTTTACACGTTCATTGGCAGGGGCCGCCGCAATGGCCCTGCTGGCTGCTGGCGCACCGCTGCTCGCGCAGGGCGAGGCAAAGGGCCCGACCGATGTCGATCTGATGGGCGACGCCGCCTCGACGGGCGACGTGCTGACCTATGGCATGGGCCCGCAGGCGCAGCGGTTCAGCCCGCTCTCGCAGATCAATCCCGAAACCGTGTCGAAGCTCGTTCCGGCTTTTGCCGCCTCGCTCGGTGGTGAAAAGCAGCGCGGGCAGGAATCACAGCCGCTGGTTTATGACGGCACGATCTACGTCACTGGCTCCTATTCGCGCATCTATGCCTTCGACGCCAAGACCGGCGAGCAGAAGTGGCGTTATGAGGCGCGCCTGCCCGACGACATCATGCCATGCTGCGACGTCGTCAATCGCGGCGCAGCCATCCATGGCGACAAGATCATCTTTGCGACGCTCGACGCCCGGCTCGTCGCGCTCAATCGCCTGACCGGCAAGGTCGTGTGGAACAAGCAGATCGCCGACTACAAGGCCGGCTACAGCGCGACCGCCGCCCCGCTGATCGTCAAGGGCATGGTTATCACCGGCAATTCCGGCGGTGAATTCGGCGTCGTCGGCGCGGTCGAGGCGCGCGATGTCGATACCGGCGAGCTGATCTGGCACCGGCCGGTCATCGAAGGCAATATGGGCACGCTGCGCGGCAAGGATAACGGCATCACCGGCAAGCTCAACGCCACCTGGCAGGGCGACCTGTGGAAGACCGGCGGCGGCGCAACCTGGCTCGGCGGCACCTACGACCCGGAAACCAACCTGCTCTATTTCGGCACCGGCAACCCGGCCCCCTGGAACAGCCATCTGCGTCCCGGCGACAACCTCTACAGCGCATCCACACTGGCGATCGATCCGGAAACGGGCGTCATCAAGTGGCATTTCCAGACCACGCCGCATGACGGATGGGATTTCGACGGCGTGAACGAGTTCATTCCGTTCGACGCAACGATCAATGGCAAGCCGATGAAGCTGGGCGCGAAGGCAGACCGTAACGGCTATTTCTTCGTCCTCGACCGCACCAACGGCAAGTTCATCAGCGCCAGCAAGTTCGTCATGCAGACGACCTGGGCGAACGGGTTCAAGAAGGACGGAAAGCCCAACTATATCGAGGCAGGCCGCCCCGGCGCACCGAACGGCACGGAGAAGGGCAAGAGCGTCTTCTCCTCCCCGTCCTTCCTGGGCGGCAAGAACTGGATGCCGATGGCGTACAGCAAGGACACGGGCCTGTTCTACATCCCGTCGAACGACTGGGGCATGGACATCTGGAACGAGCCGATCGCCTACAAGAAAGGCGCCGCCTATCTGGGCGCTGGCTTTACGATCAAACCGATCGCCGAGGATCATATCGGCGCGCTCCGGGCTATGGACCCGAAGACCGGCAAGATCGTGTGGGAGTATAAGAACAAGGCTCCGCTGTGGGGCGGCGTCCTGACGACAGCAGGCAATCTGGTGTTCACCGGCACCCCTGAAGGTTATCTCAAGGCATTCGACGCAAAGAGCGGTAAGGAACTGTGGAAGTTCCAGACCGGATCGGGCGTCGTCGGTTCGCCCGTCACCTGGGAACAGGATGGCGAGCAATATGTCGCCGTGATGTCCGGCTGGGGCGGCGCGGTTCCGCTGTGGGGCGGCGAAGTCGCCAAGTCGTTCAAGGACATCAATCAGGGCGGATCGCTCTGGGTGTTCAAGCTTCCTAAATAAGGAAACGGTTACGATGATAGTCATGGGGCGCGGAAATTACGCCGGAAAGAGCGGGCCTATTGCCGCGCCCCCCATTATGTTCGACGATCATCCAGGGGGGCCGGTCATGCAGGCGGACGACAATAGCGAAGCCGTGATGGAGCGGGTGTTGATCATCGACGATCATCCGCTCGTCCGCGACGGCCTGCGCAGCGTGATCGCCATCACCTTCGACGGATGCGAGATATTCGAGGCGGCCGGCATGGAAGAGGCCGTCGCCACGCTGGAGAAGCAGAGCAATTTCGACCTGATCCTGCTCGATCTCAATATTCCCGACGTAAAGCGCCTGGATGGGCTGCGCCTGCTCCGCAGCCGCTATCCGATCCTGCCGGTCGTCATGGTTTCGGGCGCGTTCGACCGCGCCATCGTGCGTGAGGCGCTGAGCGCCGGCGCAGCGGGGTTCATTCCCAAGTCGATGAAGCGCAGCGCCATCGTCGATGCGCTCCACCGTGTCGTGTCCGGCGAAATCTACATGCCTGATGCCATCGAGGACAATCCTCAGGACAGCCAGGAAGAGATCGACATTCTGGCCCGCATCAACAGCCTGACGCCGCAGCAGCGGATCGTGCTGAGCCATCTGGTGCACGGACGGCTCAACAAGCAGATCGCGCATGACCTCAGCGTGTCGATGACCACCGTCAAGGCGCATGTGTCGGCAATTCTGCAAAAGCTTGGCGTATTCAGCCGGACCCAGGCCGTCATCATGGCCAATCGGGTGCATTTCGACGGCGAGAATTAAAGCATAACCCTTTAATTAGCCCCGTTCGCCCTGAGCTTGTCGAAGGGCTGTCCTTACTTTTGTCGTTCGGGAAGAAAAGTGCAGGGCTTCGACAAGCTCAGCCCGAACGGACCATGAGTGCGCTCGATCCAACCCGAATTAGAGACTTTGCTGCAGAACCTAGTGCAACATCGTCCGCAGCAAGGCGCGCAATTGTGCGGGTTTCACCGGCTTGTTCAGCAGCGGCGTTCCGCTGGCGGCCAGTTGGGTCTTGAGCGGCTCACCGCGATCCGCAGAGATCATCACGGCGGGAATCGGCGACGCGAAATGCTTGTTCAGCTTTTCGATCACGGTGTCGCCCGTCTCTCCATCCTTCAGATGATAATCGACCAGAATGATGTCCGGCCGGTCATCGCCGCTGAACCGCGTGACGGCCTCCTGAAACCCGTCCGCCGTCGTGACGGCGCAACCCCAGCCTGTCAGCAACGTGCGCATGCCGGACTGAATCTGCCGCTCATTATCGACCACCAAAACCGAAAGGTCGCGCATGGAACGGTCACGGGATGACGTACCCCGCTCCTGCGGCTCCTCGCTCTGGTCCTGACCCAGCGGCAAGGTGATCGCGAAGGTCGAACCTTTGCCCGGTTCCGAACGAAGCGTCACGGGATGGCGCAGCATTTCGCTTGCGCGCTTGACGATGGCGAGCCCAAGACCTTTGCCTTGGCTGCGCGTGTCGAGGCGGCGGAACTCCTCGAAAATGACCGACTGCTTTTCTGGCGCGATGCCGGGGCCAGTATCAATCACACTGATTTCGACCGTCTCGCCCTTTACCGCGCATGTGACGCGCACCGATCCGCGTGGCGTGTAACGGATGGCGTTGGAAATGAAGTTCTGCAGAATCCGCCGCAGCAGCCGAACATCGGTTTCCACCGACAAAGGTTGCGCCTGGATATCGAACGCAAGGCCCGCAGACCGGGCCATGGGCGTAAATTCCATGGCCAGCGTCTTGAGCAGCCGGTCGATCCGGAAATGCCCGATCTCCGGCTGAATCGCCCCGGCGTCGAGGCGCGAGATTTCTAGCAACGCCTCTAACAAATCCTCGACGGAATCGAGCGCTGTCGACGTCTGGTTGACCAGCGCGCGTGTCGGCAATGCCAGCCGGCGGTCACCCAATGCTGCAACGAACAGGCGGGCGGCATTCAACGGCTGAAGCAGGTCATGGCTCGCCGCAGCAAGGAAGCTGGTCTTGGATAGATTGGCCTTTTCCGCCGCGACCTTCGCGTCCATCAACGCGGCCTCCACCGCCCGACGTTCAGCGACTTCCGCCTCGAGCTTCTGGTTCACCTCGACCAGTTCACCAGTGCGTTCCGACACGCGCCGCTCGAGTGTTTCGGCTGTCTCCTGAAGGCCGGCCTGCGCGCGCAACATGTCAGTGACGTCGGTAAAACCGAGCACCTGCCCACCGCCGGCCATGGCGTTGCTGCGAATTTCGAAATGGCGATCTTCCGATGAACAGAGACGCGCGACCGCCGCCTCATCGCCCCGGCCGCCGCGCCAGTCGAGGCATCCGCCATCGTCGATATGCAGTGTGTCGCGGCACCAGTTCAATAGCTGCGAATGTGTGGCGAATGCGCTAGCAAAATTCTCCGGCAGACTGAGCAACCGACGCAGCGCATCATTCCATGCCGCCAAATTGCCGGCGCCGTCGAACACGCAGACGCCCTCCGACAGATTGTCGAGCGTCGCCTGAAGGACCACGTTGCGCTCGGCCAGTTCACGGGCGCGGGCGCGGGCATCCTCCGCCTTGGCTTCCGTGATATCGGTGTAGATGCCGACAATGCCGCCTTCGCTGGTGCGCAGTTCGTTGATCTGTATCCAGCGGCCATCCGCCAAGCGCTGCACCTGCCCGCCATCGGCAATGCCATGCTTTGCCAGCCGGTCCGACACCCAGCGGTCCGGCGCGACCTGCGCACCCGCCGGTCTTTGACTATGGGCCACGATATGGGCGATGTCATGGAAAGTCAGGTCACCATTCAGATGATCAGCGATCTGCGGCCAGAACCCCAGATAGGCCTCGTTGTAAAGAACCAGGCGGTCCTCCGCGTCGAACAGCACGAACCCTTCATTGATAGATTCGATCGCGTCACGCAGGCGCATCCGGGCAGCATCGGCAAGGGCGTGCGCCTCCCCCAAATCGGCATTGGCCTTTGCAAGACGGCCAAGCGCGTCCTCGAGCTGGCTGGTCCGGTCGCGAACCTTGGCTTCCAGAGAAATCGCGGTCTCGAACATAGAGAACGCATTTGCGGACATGTCCGTGGAGCGTTCCACCCGGTCCATCAGCGCAGCATTGATCTTGCGGAGCTTGCGCACTTCCTCTCGCAACTGCTCCGCCTCCATGTCGGGATCGATCAAGGCGCGCACGTCGCTCATCGGCCGATGGCAAGGCCGCTGAAGGTCTGGTTGACGTGCAGGGCGTGATATTGCTCGCCATAGGTGTTGAAGCCGATCACGCGATTGCGCGCATAGAGCGCCGAGACATCGCGCGAGATCTGGCGCTGTTCGGCGTCGATGCGGTTGAGAACGCAATCGAAGGCGATGATCCGATCGACTTCGCCGATACCGGAATGGATTTCCTCGAACAGCGCCTCCATCCCGGCGATGCGGTCCACCGGTTCGCCGATCGTCAGAACAATCCCCTCGTCGATCGCGCAATAGAAGGTGAGGCTGCCGTCCGCGTTGGCGCTCTGGATAGACCGGACATGATATTCGCCGCCCGCCCGCACCATAGGCGGATGCGCGGCGAAGAATTCCGTACCCAGCGCTTCGCCGGCATGACCGGCAAGCCGCAGATATTCCGCCGCTGCCGGCTCCGCGTTAATCTCCGTCACGATGCGTTCGTGCGAAATCGCGCCGGTGATGACCATCTTATGCTCGCCGGGGCTGTAATGCTGCGCCTTGAACACATGCACAGGGCGGGTCGAGGACAGGATCGCCACCACTGCAGCGCGCGGATGAAAGCGCCCGCCTTCGAATATCGCGGTCTGGCGAAAGGCCAAGTCATCGCCGGACGACCCACCGATCAAAGGGATGTCGCCCAGCGCGTCCTGGATCGTCATGGTCAGCAATTCCTCGCGATGGGAAAGCCCATCGACCAGGAACAGAGCGACATGATTGACGCCATCCCCCAGGACATGGCTGTCGCGGTCGGCCTCTGCAGCCAACGAACGGACCACTTCGCGCGCGCTTGCCGGATCGAAGCTATCGATATCGTCGAAGCAATGGGACACCATACGAAACCCGTCGGCGGGGAAGCCGATGATCGTCAGACTGTCATGATCGTAACCGACATCGGTCAATTCGCCCGAACTGGTGCAACCGATCACCGTCATGCCCTCGCTATGCCGGTTAATGGCGCGCGCCAGCCGATCGCGGTCATAGCGTTGCGAGCAGAAGATCATAGCCCCGGCCAATGGCTCGTCGCCCAAAACTGCGACAGCCTCATTCATCGCCTCGAACGGGTCGTCGGCGTGGGAAGATGCAAATCCTATGCCCGCTTTCAGGCCAGCCATTGCTGACGCCATCGGCTTTCTCTCCATCGCCCGCTCCCTGGTGCTTATGACGGCACTATGCACCGGGGTCGGCGTGATTGTCATCCGAAACAAGGCGTTTCTTCGCGCCCTGCATCATCCAATATACGGCCACAGCGACCAGTGGCACGGCGAAACCGAGCAGCACCGTGGAGGACAGCGACGGCCAATGTTTCTCCGCCGCCTTAAGCGGATAGGACAGGAGGCCGACCAGATAATAGCTGATCGCGACCACGGACAGCCCCTCGACCAGATGCTGCAGTTCAAGTTGCATCCGGGCGCTGCGGTCCATCGACGTCAGCAGGCGCGCATTCTGATTTTCGATATTGGTTTCGATGCGGGCGCGCAGCAAAGCCGTGAACTGGGCCGCGCGCCTGTTCAGCAGCGCCAGCCGATCGGTCAATGCGGCGCAGGTGCGCACCGCCGGGAACAGACGCCTCTCCGTGAAGTCCACCAGCGATGGGTGGCCCGCGATGGGCGTGACATTCAGTTCGACAAGGCGGCTGGCCACTATCCGGCCATAGGCGGCTGTCGCACTCATCCGATAGGCGCTGCGGCTGTCGATGGACAGGAGTTCGGCCGACAGGCGGCTGAGGCTGGCGAGCATGTCGTCGTCGCGCGCCTGCGATCCCGAAAGCGCCTGCCCCGCTTCATCCAGTGCAGTTTCCAATATGTCGAGGCGACTCCAAACGGCGCGCGCCTCTGGGAGGCCGAGGAGCGCAAGGTTACGATAATTGCCAAGCTCCTGAAGCCGCTGGACGCAGCGGGCAAGGTCGCCGGGCAGCAAGCCGTTGGCGGCGATCACCATATGGCCATAGCCGTCCTGATGGATGCGGAAGTCTGTCCAGATGCGCGCACCACCGGCGACATGGCAGGTGACAAGCTGCGGCGGCGCAAAGCCTGCCTGCTCCACGGCGATGTCGGCGTCTTGCTCATTCTCGACGATGATCAGCCGTATCGCACGAATGACTGCGCCCGGCAGGGATTCCGCCCAGGCGACAACGCCCGCATGTGGCGCATCCGCCAACTGATCCCAACCGATCGGCAAGGCGGCGGCACCGGTCATCACGATCGTGACCGTGCTTGCCTCGCTATGGCGTTCCCAGGCTATCCGGATGTCTTCGCCTGCACGTCCCTCGCCATGGCGCGCCCATGCATGCGAATCCCCCGGCATGTCGGCCAGCGCCGCGGCCTCGGCATCGCGATCCGCAGGATCGATCACGCGCACCATCTGAACAATCTGGGCGGGCAAGGTGAAAGCCGGGACCCGGCGGAGTTGCATCTCGCCAACGACCTGCTGGCGAAGCGGATGTTCCCGAAACCGGTGGCCGGTCGTCAAGTCGTCCTGCCGGCTATGCACCCCTGGGTGGTTCCCCGGCCGCCTCAAGGACCGCCGCTTCCTCATCGGTGAAGATGCGCGAACGCACGATGAAGCGAAACCCCTCTGGGCTTTCCAGCGACATGCCTGCGCCCCGGCCCGGTACGACATCGATGGTCACCTGCGTATGGCGCCAATATTCGAACTGCGCTGCCCCGATCCACACGGGTATGCCGTCCGCGACATAGCCCAGAAGCACGTCCTGCGCGCCGACCTTGAACTCCCCGCGCGGAAAGCACATCGGCGCCGATCCGTCGCAGCAGCCCCCGGACTGATGGAACATCAGCAGCCCATGCCGCTCGGTCAACCGCGCCATCAGGGCGTCGGCGTCCGGCGTGGACAGGATTCGCGCGGGCAAAACGGTCATCGGCTTGCTCCCTGGACAAAAGTGGCGGGCATCCGGGTAGGATGCCCGCCGTTGGTGCGACGCGTGACGAAGGGGAGAGACCTGCGCCGCACTCGGGAAGGCCGTATCAGAAGAAGCCCAACGCCTTCGGGCTGTAGCTGACCAGCAGATTCTTGGTCTGCTGATAATGGTCCAGCATCATCTTGTGGTTTTCACGCCCGATGCCCGACTGCTTATAGCCGCCGAACGCCGCATGGGCGGGATAGGCGTGATAGCAGTTGGTCCACACGCGACCGGCCTGAATGCCGCGACCCATGCGATAGGCGCGAGTCCCGTCGCGCGTCCATACGCCGGCGCCCAGGCCATAGAGTGTGTCGTTGGCGATCGCGAGCGCGTCCGCCTCATCCTTGAAGGTTGTTACGGCCAGCACGGGGCCGAAAATTTCCTCCTGGAAGATGCGCATCTTGTTGTGCCCTTCGAGCACCGTCGGGGTCACATAATAGCCCTCGCCCAGTTCGCCCTCATGCACGGCCCGTTCACCGCCGGTCAGCACCTTAGCGCCCTCGGCCCGACCGATGTCGATATAGGACAGGATCTTCTCGAGCTGATCGTTCGACGCCTGCGCGCCAATCATGGTCGAAGGATCGAGCGGGCTGCCCTGCTTGATCGCCTTCACCCGCGCGATCGCGCGCTCGATGAACTTCTCGTAGATGCTTTCCTGCACCAGCGCGCGGCTGGGGCAGGTGCAGACCTCACCCTGATTCAGGGCGAACATCGCGAAGCCCTCAAGGCACTTGTCGAAATAATCGTCGTCGGCGTCCATGACGTCAGCGAAGAAGATGTTGGGCGACTTGCCGCCCAGTTCCAGCGTGACCGGGATCAGGTTCTCGCTGGCATATTGCATAATCAGGCGGCCGGTCGTGGTCTCGCCGGTGAAGGCGATCTTGCTGATCCGCTTGTTGCTGGCGAGCGGCTTGCCCGCCTCGACGCCGAAACCGTTCACAATGTTGAGGACACCGGCAGGCAGCAGGTCGCCGATGATCTCTGCCAATACCAAAATCGACATCGGCGTCTGTTCTGCGGGCTTAAGCACCACGCAGTTGCCGGCGGCAAGTGCTGGAGCCAGCTTCCACACCGCCATCAGGATCGGGAAGTTCCAGGGGATGATCTGACCGACGACACCCAGCGGTTCGTGGAAATGATAGGCGATCGTGTCGTGATCTATTTCGCTGATCGATCCTTCCTGCGCACGGGCGCAGCCGGCGAAGTAGCGGAAATGGTCGATGGCAAGGGGGATATCGGCGTGCGTCGTCTCACGGATCGGTTTGCCATTGTCGATCGTCTCGGCCATGGCGATGAGGTCGAGATTGGCCTCCATGCGATCGGCCATCTTCAGCAGGATGTTGGATCGGTCGGTCGACGACATCTTGCCCCAGGCGTCCTTCGCCTTGTGCGCAGCATCCAGCGCCAGTTCGATATCGGCGGCGGTTCCGCGCGCGACCTTGCACACGACCTGACCGGTCACAGGCGAGATATTGTCGAAATATTCGCCTTGCGCCGGCGCCGTCCACTGGCCCCCGATATAGTTTTCATACTGGTCGCGGATCAGGGTTTTCCCTGCGAATTTCTCCAGCGCCTGTTGCAGCATCGTCTTGTCTCCTGCGTCGATATTGGAATCGGAATTCAAGCACACAGGATGGCGATGCAGCGCAAAGGCGCAATTGGACCTTAGGTCGATCCAAGGCGGGGCAAAGCCTTCGGGCCATGAGATAATTTGTTGGGCGCTCCCCGCTTACCGAATGGATGGGGGGCAGAGATTATTCCGTCTAATGTTACGTCTAGGTGTTTCTTTTATCATATTAGATTATTCAATCTCAATTATGATATCGACATGTAGCGAATTTTACATGGATCTTGTCGATATATGAAAAATTCGGATCCAAAAATTGTGCTGTCATACGATTGAAAAAAATCATATTTTGTACTGAAAATTATGTCGTTATCAGTTAATCGAGATGAATTCTGTCCTTTGACAATGTGTAATTATTTAATAAATTTTCATCTTTGATGAATGATGAAATAAGCCTCTCGAACATTGATGGTAATCGTAATATATTAGGATTCGATACATAGATTAATTTTCTTAGCAAGATTCCATTGGGCATCCGGAATGGAATTGCAGTTGATCCAGCGGATCAAATTCGATTGACACAATGTCACGTGCGTAGAGTTTATCTAAATTGCCGGTTTACATTATTTTAATTAGGTTCGATGAAGGCGCCAACACGCATGACGCAAATGAAAAGGACAATCTGCATGTCGGAAACTGAACAAGACGGTATTACCTCGCTCACGGTGCAGTTGTTGAGCGCCTATCTCGCGAACAACACCGTCGCCAGCGAAGACCTCGCCGGACTGATCCAGTCCACGCGGAACGCATTGGCGAGTGAAGCGGATAAGGAAGAACCAGCCGCGCCGGTTTTCACGGCCGCAACCACCATCCGCAAAAGCCTGGCATCGCGTGATCACATCATCAGCATGATCGACGGCAAGCCCTACAAAACGCTGAAGCGTCACCTGACGACGAACGGCCTCACGCCTGCCGAGTATCGCGAGCGCTATAATCTTGCGAAGGATTATCCGCTGGTAGCGCCAGCCTATTCCGATCAGCGCCGCGAAACCGCAGCGCGCATCGGCCTGGGCCGCAAGCCGAAGGCCGCCTCTGCCACCGAAAAGCCAGCAGCGCCAAAGGCGCCGCGCAAAAAGGCCGTAAGCAAGCCCAAGGCGACGGAAAGCACCCCGGCGTCGGTCGCGCCCACCGCTCCGGCCTCAGCAGCCGACATCGTCATTCCGGCGAAAGCATCCAAGACGGCAACCGCTCCGAAAAAGCCGCGCGCGCCAAAGGCTGCAAAGCCGGCAAAAGCTCCGCGCGCCAGTAAGAATGGCGCGGCAACCGATGGCGCGCCGAAGCCCGCGACCACGCGTAAGCCCCGCGCAGCGAAGGTAGAAACCCCGGCTGCGGCGAGCGGCGAAGCCAAGCCCAAAAAGCTGGGCGCGCGTTTTGCAAAGGCCGATCCTGTCGAGAGCTGAGACGGGTCTGAAACTGCCGGTTTGATGAACGGGTGAAAGTCCGCATCAAACCGGCGTCCCATTGCACGATGAGATAGTCAGGCCGACTTCTTGATCAGCGCCATTCGCAGGCACTGGCAGACGATCTCGTCGCGCTGGTTCAGCAGGCGATGAATGAAAGTCACGATCCCGGCCTCCGGTCGCGAGCGGCTTTCCTTAAGGTCGACGACGTCGCTTTCGGCGCGCATCGTGTCGCCGATGAATACGGGCTTAGGCATCACCAGCTTGTCATAGCCGAGATTAGCCACAAGTGTCCCGAGCGTCGTATCGCCCACTGAGAGGCCCACCATCAGCGCGAAAGTGAAGGTGCCGTTGACGAGGATCTGCCCGAACTCGCTCGCCTTCGCCGCCTCAACGTCGATGTGCAGCGGCTGCGGATTATGCGTCATCGTGGAGAACAGCAAATTGTCCGTCTCCGTGACGGTGCGGCGGATGTCGTGGACCAGCGTCTCGCCGATCACCCATTGATCGAAATATTTGCCCGACATATGATCGACTTCCTTTTCGCTTCCCACTTTTCCCGCGAAACTCGACATATCCTGACGTGCGGGCGCATTTATATTTCCTACTCGCCCGACGCATCCTGCCGATCCGCCATGGCATGAAAGGATGCCTGTAGGACAGTGCCAGAAACTATTCCGCCGGGTCGATCCGCACCAGCAACGCCTCCACCTGAACCTGCGCGCCGGCGACGGCATTGAGTTCCGCCACCGTGCCGTCAAAGGGCGCGGTCAGCGAATGCTCCATCTTCATAGCCTCCAGCGTGACGAGCTTCTGACCCTTTACCACTGTGTCGCCCGCCACGACATCAACCGCGATGATGCGGCCGGGCATGGGGGAGAGGATCGCGCCGTCGGAGGCGGCTGCGGAGCCAGTGCCAGTCGGGCGAGCGCGGACGAAAAGGAAGCTCTCGCCCATGTCAGTAACAAGTACGCGATCGTCAGCGATAATCGTTGAGAAAAGAGAGTTCTGCACCCCTCCTTTCTCGACTACGAAGGTTTCACCTTCATGGGTTAGAGCAACGCGTATGCGGGGCGGTGCCGCCATACGGAAACCGGCGAGCGAGCGCCACACGGAACCCGCTGTAGGAACAGGCGGTCGGCGCGGCTCATATCGCCACAGTTGGACAGAATCTCCATCCCCCATTTCATCATGAAGAACTGCCAGTGCTGCCGTTCTGACAACATCTTCTGAAGGTTGAGCAGAGCCGATCAATTCATGCTCGTGACGGGCAATAAAGCCCGTATCTATGTCGGCCGACAGAAAGTCTGCATGGGAGAGTGCGCGCGCGAGGAAAGCCGCGTTGGTTTTGACCGGCGCTATAATGGTGTTGCGACATGCGTTGGCCAGCCCGTAAGCAGCTCGTTCGCGAGTCCTGGCATGTTCGACAACTTTAGCAATCATTGGATCATAAAAGGGCGAAATATCGCTTCCGCCTTCCACGCCTGTCTCAATGCGAACCAAATGGCTTTCGCCAATAGTGAAGAAGTCGAGCCTTCCTGTACTCGGCAAAAACCCTTTCGCCGGGTCCTCCGCATAGAGCCGCGCTTCCATTGCCCAGCCATTAATCGCCAATTCGTTCTGCCGTTTCGGCAAAGGCTCACCGCTCGCGACGCGCAACTGCCATTCCACCAGATCCTGCCCGGTGATCTCTTCCGTCACGGGATGCTCGACCTGTAGACGGGTGTTCATTTCCATGAACCAAATGCGGTCGGCGCGCAGCCCCTCCGACCCGTCGGCGATGAATTCGATGGTGCCCGCGCCGACATAGTCAACCGCCTTGGCTGCACGCACCGCCGCCTGGCAGATAGCTTCCCGCGTCTCCGCGTCCATGCCCGGAGCAGGTGCTTCCTCGATCACCTTCTGGTGACGGCGCTGGAGCGAACAGTCGCGCTCGAACAGATGCACGACATTGCCATGTGTATCGCCAAACACCTGCACCTCGATATGGCGCGGGTTGGTGACCCATTTTTCGAGCAGCACATGATCGTTGCCGAAACTCGACGTCGCCTCGCGCTGGCATGAGGCGAGAGCGTCCAGGAAGTCGGCTTCCGCATCGACCTTGCGCATCCCCTTGCCGCCGCCGCCTGCGACGGCCTTGATCAGAACGGGATAGCCGATGGCGTCGGCTTCCGCCTTCAGACGCTCTGGACTCTGATCATCACCAAGATAGCCTGGCGTCGTCGGCACGCCGGCATTCTGCATCAGTGTCTTGGCGGCGTCCTTCAGGCCCATCGCCGTAATCGATGAAGGATTGGGGCCGACCCAGATAAGGCCTGCGTCAATCACCGCCTGCGCGAATTCGGCATTTTCCGACAGGAAACCATAGCCTGGATGGATCGCCTGCGCGCCAGTCGCCTTGGCGGCGGCAATGATCTTGTCCCCCACCAGATAGCTTTCGCGCACGGGTGAACGGCCGATATGCACCGCTTCATCGGCCTGCCGCACATGCAGCGCTTTGGCGTCCGCGTCGGAATAAACCGCGACGGTGCGGATGCCGAGCCTGCGTGCTGTGCGGATGATCCGGCAGGCGATCTCGCCTCGGTTCGCGATGAGGAGGGACTGGATCATTGGCCGTCACATTCCGTGGTGCGTGACGAGAAGGTGAGGTTCATCACCTTCCACACGCCCCCTTCACGGATCAGGTCGAAATGATCTACGCCGCAATTGGTCACCTTCCCGGCAATACGCACGTCATAAGACGCCCAGACCATCGCAATGTCACCGTCGATGTCGATAGCCGTGTCCCAGATGCGTTCCTGAAAGCCGGAACCGGGCTTGATCCGCTCGGCGAACTTCGTCCAGCTTTCCTGGCGTAGATCCCGTGCGCTATCACGGCGCGGGCCGATGGCGCTAACCCGGCCTTCCGGATAGACTTGGCGCAGCATCGCGTCTGCATCGCCATTGTCAAAAGCCGCAAACAGGGCGTTTATCGGCGTAAGCACGGCTGTTTCCGCGCTGGTGTCCAGCGGCACCGGATTGGCCGGCGGCAATTTGCCGCCCTGCGCTACGGCGAGGAGCATCGAAAGAAGGATCATCGTTAACTCCTTACATCCGGAACACGCCGAACGCAGCGCGTTCGGGGATAGGCGCATTCAATGTCGCGGCGAAGGCCAGGCCCAGAACATCCCGCGTCTGCGCCGGGTCGATGATGCCATCGTCCCACAGGCGCGCCGTCGCGTAATAGGGATTGCCCTCTTCCTCATATTTCGCACGAACCGGCGCCTTGAAGGCCTCGGCCTGCTCGGGCGTCCAGCTGGACGCATCACGGTGGACTGTTGCCAGCACGCTCGCCGCCTGTTCGCCGCCCATCACGCTGATCCGCGCATTGGGCCAGGTAAAGAGGAAGCGCGGGCCATAGGCGCGGCCGCACATGCCGTAATTGCCTGCGCCGAAGCTGCCGCCGATCAGCACGGTGATCTTGGGCACGCTCGCGGTGGCGACGGCGGTGACGAGCTTCGCACCATTCTTGGCGATCCCCTCCGCCTCATATTTTCCGCCGACCATGAAGCCGGAGATATTCTGCAGGAACAGCAGAGGAATGCGCCGCTGGCACGCCAGTTCGATGAAATGCGCGCCCTTGACCGCGCTCTCGCTGAACAGCACGCCGTTATTGGCGAGGATCGCGACCGGCATGCCCCAGATATGCGCGAAGCCGCAGACCAGCGTCGTGCCGTACAGCGCCTTGAACTCATGAAATTCGCTGCCATCGACGATCCGCGCAATGACTTCGCGCACATCATAGGGTGCGCGGACGTCATCGGGAATCAGGCCGTAAAGTTCCTCCGGATCGAACTTGGGCGGACGCGGATCGCGCAGATTGACGTCCGGCGTCAGGTCCGGCTGCAAGGTCGAGACGATGTCGCGCACGATAGTCAGCGCATGTTCGTCATTTTCGGCCAGATGATCAACCACCCCCGACTTGCGCGCATGCAGGTCGCCGCCGCCAAGATCCTCGGCGCTGATGACCTCACCCGTAGCGGCTTGCACCAGCGGTGGGCCGGCGAGGAAGATCGTGCCCTGATTGCGGACGATCACCGTTTCGTCCGACATGGCGGGAACGTAGGCCCCGCCTGCCGTGCAGCTGCCCATCACACAGGCGATCTGCGGGATGCCGCGTGCCGACAGGTTCGCCTGATTATAGAAGATGCGGCCGAAATGTTCGCGGTCGGGAAATACCTCCGCCTGATTGGGCAGGTTCGCGCCGCCGCTGTCGACCAGATAGATGCATGGCAGCCGGTTCTCGAGAGCGATCTCCTGCGCGCGCAAATGCTTCTTGACCGTCATCGGGTAATAGGTGCCGCCCTTCACCGTGGCGTCGTTGCACCCGATCATCACCTGACGCCCTGACACCCGGCCGATGCCGGAGATCAGGCCCGCGCCGGGAATATCCTCGCCATAAAGGCCGTTGGCGGCGAGTTGGCCGATTTCCAGAAAGGGCGAGCCGGGATCGAGCAGGCGTTCTACGCGCTCACGGGGGAGTAGCTTGCCGCGCGCGGTGTGTTTTTCGCGCGCCTTTTCAGGGCCGCCGAGCGCCGCTGCTGTGACCCGGGCGTGAAGTTCGTCGCGCAGGGCGCGGTTGTGTGCAGAGGCGCGGTGGAAGGCGTCGCTGTCCGGCGAAACGGAGCTTGAAAGAATGGGCGCGCTCACAATAGTTCCTCCCCGGGAAGGGGAGGGGGACCGCGACGCGCAGCGGCGTGGTGGAGGGGGATCGCCTCCTGCACAGCGTCCAGAGGATAGCCCCCTCCACCAGCTTCGCTGGTCCCCCTCCCCGTCCCGGGGAGGAATTGAGTCGCGCTCACGCCTCGCCTCCAATCAGTTCCCGGCCGATCAGCATGCGGCGTATCTCATTGGTCCCCGCACCGATGTCGAGCAGCTTAGCATCGCGCATATAGCGTTCCACCGGCCAGTCCTTCGTATAGCCCGCGCCGCCCAGCGCCTGCACCGCCTCGAGCGCCACCTTCATGGCATTTTCCGACGCCAAGAGGATCGCACCCGCCGCATCGAACCGCGTCGTTTTTCCGGCGTCACAGGCGCGCGCCACGGCATAGACATAGGCCCGCGCCGAGTTCAGCGCGACGTACATATCGGCGATCTTCGCCTGCATCAGTTGGAACGCGCCGATCGGCTTGCCGAACTGCTTGCGCTCCCGCACGAAGGGAATGACGGTATCGAGACAGGCCTGCATAATGCCGAGCTGAATGCCCGAAAGCACGGTTCGTTCATAATCGAGGCCGGACATCAGCACGCCGACGCCGCCATTGAGCGGCCCCATGACATTCTCCTCCGGCACTTCACAATCGTCGAACACCAGCTCGGCGGTCGGCGAACCGCGCATGCCCATCTTGTCGATCTTCTGGCCGATGGAGAAGCCTGGCATGTCCTTTTCGATGATGAAGGTGGAGATGCCCTTCGATCCCTCGCCGGTCTTGGCATAGACGACCAGTGTGTCCGCATAGGCGGCATTGGTGATCCAAAACTTCGTGCCGTTGAGGACGTAGCGATCGCCCTTCTTCTCCGCCTTCAGCTTCATCGACACGACATCGGACCCCGCGCCGGCCTCCGACATGGCAAGGCTGCCGACATGTTCGCCGGAGATCAGCTTCGGCAGATATTTCGCCTTCTGCGCGTCATTGCCCCAGCGGCGCAGCTGATTGACGCACAGATTTGAATGCGCGCCGTAGGACAGGCCGATGGACGCCGATGCCCGCGCCACTTCCTCCTGCGCGACGACATGTTCGAGATAGCCCAGGCCAAGCCCGCCATACTCTTCTTCAACAGTAATGCCGTGGAGGCCGAGTTCGCCCATGGCCGGCCATAGTTCGCGCGGAAACCAGTCTTTCGCATCGATTTCCGCGGCAAGCGGCGCGATCCGGTCGGTGGCGAAGCGCGCCGTGCTTTCCCGGATCATGTCGGCATTGTCGCCAAGCGCGAAGTCGAAATCGGCCATGTCATCTCTCCTTGGCTGAGCGAAATAGCGCAAGCCGGCCCGAAAGAAAAATTGAAAGACTTCAATCAGTGTATAGATAGCATCTATGCTCGACCGCTATCTTCTGCGCTATTTCCTCGCCGTGGTCGATCAGGGCAGCTTCTCGCGCGCCGCCGCGCACTGCAATGTGTCGCAGCCTACATTATCCGTCGGCATCGCCAAGCTGGAACGCTCCCTGAGTGCGGCCTTGTTCTTCCGGTCCAATCAGCGGGTACAACTCACTGAGGCGGGATCGCGTTTCCTTTCCCATGCACGCCGCATAGAAAGGGAGTTCAACCTGGCCCAGCAGGCCATGGTCGGAACCAGTTCCGAACCCATTCCGCGCCTCGGCATCCTGCACAGCATCCCCGGCGCGCTGATCGCCGACGCTGTTCGCGAAACGAACAGCGTTACGCCGCACACTGCCGTGGAGCTCGTCTATGGCAGTGAGCGGGAACTGGTCGGACACCTTGCGCGCGGAAGGATCGACGTCGCCGTTACGCTGGTCAGCCGGGGCGCGGATCGCTTTCTGGAGCAGCCGCTGATGGAAGAGGGTTTTGCGCTGGCCCTCAGCCGCGATCATCCATTCGCAACGCGGTCGGAGATCGCCGCCGAAGACCTCGCGTCCGAAGTCATGATCGTCCGCCGCCATTGCGAAGCGTTGTCCGAAACGAGCCGCCATTTCACCGAACGCGGGGTCAGGCCGCATTTCGCGCTCCGCTCCACCAATGACGAGCGCGTGTTGCAGATGGTCGCGGCGGGACTTGGCTTGACCGTCATGCCCGCCTGCTACGCTCAGGAGGGGGTTGCCCGCCCCCGCCTCGCCGGTTTCGAATATCGGCGCACGCTGGGCTACGCCTTTGGCCATGACGCGGAGCAGCTCCATGCGGAACCTCCAATGCTTCTGCAAGCGTTTGCCAGGACGTTAGCGCCCGATTCCGGCGTTTGACGGCGGTTTTTCAGGACCAACATCGCGTCGACACGGTTGTTCCGGCCTGACAGGACTGTTACCGCCACCTGCGCTTTCGTCGCATTCGCGAGTACGCGGCGACCCAGAATTGAAGAGACCCGAAGACCATGGATGATAATTTCCGCCGCGCGGCGCTCGACTATCACCGCCTGCCCCGTCCGGGTAAGCTGTCCGTCGAGCCAACCAAGCGCATGGTCAACCAGCGCGATCTGGCGCTGGCTTATTCCCCCGGCGTCGCCGCCGCCTGTGAGGAGATCGCCGCCGATCCCGCCAAGGCGCTTGACTATACCGCGCGTGGCAATCTGGTCGCGGTCATCTCCAACGGCACCGCTGTCCTCGGCCTCGGCAATATCGGCGCGCTCGCGGGCAAGCCGGTGATGGAGGGCAAGGCTGTCCTGTTCAAGAAATTCGCCGACATCGACGTGTTCGATCTGGAAGTCGACACGATGGACCCGGATCGCTTTGTTGACGCCGTGGCCTTGCTAGAGCCGACATTCGGCGGGATCAATCTGGAGGACATCAAGGCCCCCGAATGCTTCGCGATCGAAGCGGCGCTGAAGGCGCGGATGAACATTCCGGTCTTCCATGACGACCAGCATGGCACCGCCATCGTCGTCGCAGCCGCCGTGCGCAACGCGCTGGTGTTGCAAGGGCGGGAATTGTCGGATGCGCGGCTGGTGACGTCCGGCGCGGGCGCGGCGGCGCTCGCCTGCGTCGATCTGCTGGTGTCGATGGGTCTGCCGGTCGAGAACGTCACGCTGACCGACAAGGACGGCGTCATTCATGCCGGGCGCGAGGGCATGGGGCCTAACATGGCGCGCTATGCCCGCCAGACCGATGCGCGCACCCTTCCCGAAGTGCTGCCGGGCGCCAATGTCTTCCTGGGCCTTTCCGCCCCCCGCGTGTTCAAGCCCGAATGGCTGCCGCTGCTGGCCGACAAGCCGCTGATCTTCGCGCTTGCCAATCCGGAGCCGGAAATCTTGCCCGAACTGGTGAAGGCCCATAGGCCTGACGCCATCGTGGCGACGGGTCGGTCGGACTATCCCAATCAGGTCAATAACGTCCTGTGCTTCCCCTACATCTTCCGCGGCGCGCTGGACGCGCAGGCGACGGAGATCAACGAGGCGATGAAGGTCGCGGCGGCCGAAGCCATCGCTTCGCTGGCTCGCCTGCCGGCCGACGAAAGCGTGGCGCAGGCCTATGGCGGCAGGAAGCTGGTCTTCGGGCCAGACTATATCATTCCCACGCCGTTCGACCCGCGCTTGATCATCGAGATCGCGCCCGCCGTCGCCCGCGCGGCGATAGAAAGCGGCGTTGCGCGCAAGCAGCTCGACATCCCGGCCTATGCCAAGGAACTGGAGCGCCGCAACGCCCGGTCGAGCCAGTTGATGCTGCCGGTATTCGAGGCCGCGCGCGGCACCCAGCCGCGCATCGTCTATGGCGAGGGCGAGGATGAGCGCGTGCTCCGCGCGATCCAGGCGGCGATCGACGACGGCCTGGCCCGGCCGGTGATCGTTGCGCGCCGGCGCATCCTGGCCGAGCGCCTGCCCGCTCTGGGCCTGCGTTTCGAACTGGATCGCGATGTCGAGGTAGTCGATCCGGAAACCGATCATGACCTGCTCGGTCCGCTGGTGATCGAATATCAGAAGATCGCCGGCCGCAAGGGCATCACGGCGGCTGACGCGCTTCGTCAAATCTATCGCCGTCCCACGGTGACGGCCGCGATGCTGTTGCGCACCGGCTATGTCGATGCTGCGCTGGTCGGCGGCAATGCCGACTATTGGAGCCAGATATCCTATGTCCTCAACGTTATAGCGCGCAGTGCGGGCGTCGATCGTGTCTACGCCCTGACCGGACTGATCCTGGGCGCTGGCGCGCTCTTCATCACCGACACACACATGAATCCGGAGCCGTCCCCGGCGCAGATTGCGGAGATGACATTACTTAGCGCGACGGTGCTTCGCCGTTTCGGGCTGGAGCCACGCACGGCGCTCCTGTCCCACTCCAATTTCGGCGCATCCCACAGCCCCAGCGCGCGCAAGATGCGCGAAGCGCTCAAACTGATCCAGGCGAAGGCGCCCAACCTCGCCGTCGATGGCGAGATGCATGCCGATGCAGCACTGTCGCAGGCGCTGCGCGACAAGCTGGTGCCCGAAACCGGGTTCAGCGGCGCGGCCAACCTGCTGGTCATGCCCAATCTCGATTCGGCGAACATCACCATGACGGCGCTCCGCGCAGCGGCGGACGCCGTGGCCGTCGGCCCGATGCTGATGGGCCTCGACCAGCCGATCCACGTCCTGACGCCGGGCGTCACCGCGCGCGGCATCATAAACCTGACCGCTATCTCCGCCGCCGAGGTGTGCGACCGCAAATCGGCCTGACAGATTACAGGCGGGCCGCGACCTGGGCGATCCGCGCGATCGCCTCGTCAAATCCATCCGCCTGCTGGGTGAAACCGACGCGCATATGATCGGGATGACCGAAACAGTCGCCGGGCGCGAACAGCACGCCTGAATCAGCCAGCGCCTCGCAGAAGGGATGGCTGTTCCGGCCATCCGCGAACCAGGGAAATGCGGTCGTCCCGCCATAGGGCCTGGACCACGACAGCGTGCCGGAAAGCCTGTCCATGAAGCTATCAAGCCGCGCGATGTTCGCCGTCCCGACGGACTGAAGCCGATCGACGATCACAGCGCTATTACGCAACGCATGCACGGCGATGCTTTCCAGAAGGGGCGCGCTGCTGATCGTGAAATAGCTGCGCGCATCGATGACCCGCCGCCGCCGATCGGCGTCGCGATCGACGATCCATCCCATGCGCAGGCCCGGCAGCGACAACGCCTTCGACATGTCACCCATGACGATGACATTCTCCATCCCCGCCGCCGACGGCAATGGCGCGCCGAAATAGAGCGGATGATAAACTTCATCGATTAGCAGAGGCGCGCCCAGACCAATCATGGCTCCGGCAAGGTGGGCGATCTCAGCAGGCACCATGGCGGACCCGGTAGGATTCTGCGGCGTGTTGACGATGGCTGCGACGCTGCCTGCGTCCATCGCCGCCAGCACACTGTGCGCGTCCTGCGCAAAGCCGTCGTCACGGTGGAGCGCATAGGTCCGCACGCCCAGCCGCCACGCCTGCGCCATGGCGGCATAGGCCGGATAAGCGGGATCGGGGATCACGACATGGGCGCCTTCCCGCTCAAGCAGGCACAGCAAGATTGATAGCGCCTCTGACGCTCCGGTGGTGATGATCACCCAGTCCGGATCGGTATTCAGGAACGCGCCAACTGCCTCGCGCAAGGCCCTGCTTCCCTCCGGTGGCGCATAGCTCATGACCGTGGTGCTCAGATCAGGCGATCTGTCGCCCAGCGCCAGCAGTTCGGCCAGCGTCCAGCGCGGACCGGTGCTCGATGCCAGATTGTAAGGGATAGGCGGCGACGCGAAATCATATCTGGCAAGCCAATGGTCGAGCAGGAAAGGAGGCAGATCCATCGTCACAAATCCCCGAAACCGTATTCCGCAAGACTATGCCAGCCTGGTCCCGGTCGAAAGGTCAAGAAAGCGGGCATTGGCATCAGCCCTTCACGGCGTCTTGCGCAGCTTCGCAAATTCGGAATCGGCGTTCCATTGCGGCCATTGCTTGCCGTTCGCCAGTTGCGCGCCGATTGTGTGGAACAGCGACACATCCTGCACCGCGCCGGTCAGGTCCCAATCGGCCGACCAACTGTCGCATAACTGGTGATAGCAATTGGCGGTATAGTCGCTGACCCATGTGTCGCCCGCCGCTCGGCCGCCCTTGACCAAGTCCGCGCCGCCGCCGATCGCCATCAGCAACAGGGTCGGCACGCCGCGCCGCGCAAGCGAGAAATGGTCGGCGCGATAGAAGAGGCCGCGTTCAGGCTTCGCGTCCGGCGTCACGGTCCGGCCCTGCCCCTTGGCGGCGTCAGCCAGATAACGCTCCAGTTCATTCTGATCTGCGCCGATCAACACCACGTCACGCGCCGCGCCCGCCGTCTGCAGGACGTCCAGCGTCATATTCGCGACCATCTTGTCGGCAGGGTAGAGGCCCGACCGCGCGAACCATTCCGATCCCAGCAGGCCCCTTTCCTCCGCCGTCCATGCCGCGAAAACCAAGGTCCTCTCAGGCCGGGGTCCCGCCGAGAACAGGCGGGCCTGTTCCAGCACACCCGCAACGCCGATCGCATCGTCCAGCGCGCCCCGCCGGATCGTGCCCTTCCTGGGTCCGGGTGTCGGATCGACGCCATAAGCGTCCCAATGGGCCGCGTAGGAAATCGTCTCGTCCGGGCGCTTCCCGCCCGTCAACTTCGCAATGACATTATGGCTCTCGATATGATCGCGGGTTACTCCGATGTCCGCCGACATCCGGGCCGGGGTCAGAGCAACCGGCATGAAGTCGTGCCGGCGTGCAGCCACCCGCAGCGCCGCAAGATCAAGACCCGACGCCGCGAATAGACGGGTTGCCGCCTCGCCGGACAGCCAGCCCTGCAACGCCAGCGCCTGCGGTCCGCTCGCGCCACCGGCAAGGCCGAAATTCTCGCCGCCCGGCGCGACCACCGTGTTCCAGCCATAGCCTGCGCCGGGCGTGTCATGGACGATGAGCGCAGCAATCGCGCCCCGGCGCGCCGCTTCCTCGAACTTGTAGGTCCAGCGGCCATAATAGGTCATCGCCCGTCCGCCGAAAACGCCCGCGACCGGTTCTCCGGCAACCGCCTCGAAATCCGGATCGTTGACGAGGAAGACGGCGACCTTGCCCTTCAGATCCACGCCCTTGAAGTCATCCCAGTTCCGCTCCGGCGCGGTCACGCCATAGCCGACGAATATCAGCGGCGCGGCGGCAACCTGCGCGCGATCGGCATCCCGCAGCGTGCTGACGTAAATGTCCTTGCCCTGCGCGAAAGACTGCCCCTTGCCATCGATCATCATGGTGACAGGCGCGGATTGGTCTACCTGTGTCCGCAGCAGCGGCACGGTCTGCGTCCAGCCGCCCTTTTCGCCCCCGGGTTCAAGCCCGAGCGCCTTGAACTGCTCGACGAGGAAAGCGATCGTCTTTGCTTCACCGGGTGAGCCGGGTGCGCGACCTTCGAATTCATCGCTCGCCAGCGTGCGGGTGATGTCGGATAGCTTCGTACCATCCACCTTGCTGGGGGCCGTGCGCGCGTCGGCATTGGCGGTGATACCCCCGGCCAGCAGCATCGCTTCGCATATTGCCGTCGCCGATTTCCACAGCATTACATCACACCCTTCATCACCGAAAACATACCACCCGAAACGGGCCACGGCCCGGTTAGGACATAATGTCGGGAGCGATCAATGGTTTCGGCGGATCAACTCACCAAACGCAGGGGAGGCCGGGCCGCCACGGCGTCGCGATCCTGCGCGGTGCTGGATTTCATGATCCGGACCCGATCACGACCAGCCAGCTTCGCTTCATACATGGCAAGGTCAGCGCGCTCGATCGCCGCCTCCAGCGACAGGTCGGCGGCGCGAAATTCCGCCAGTCCGAAGCTTGCGGTGAGCGGATGGGCGATGCCCTCGCCGGTCAAGTCCTCACGCGCGAAGGCCTGACGCACGGCGCTGGCGAAGCGCACGGCCTCGTCCGGCTGCACATCAGGCAAATGAACGAGGAACTCCTCGCCGCCGAACCGCGCAGCGATGGCACCGGATGGCAGATTGTCGCGGATCATGGCCGCGAACGCGCCGATCACCCGGTCGCCGACCGCATGGCCATGGGTGTCGTTGACCCGCTTGAAATGATCGATGTCGCAGATGACGATGCAGGCCTGCGCCCGCCCCTTCCGCTCGGCCCGCGTGATCGTGTCCCAGAAGCCCCGCCGGTTCAGCAGGCCGGTGAGCGGGTCGATGAAGGCATCGCGCTGATAGTCCGCCACGACGCGCAGGATGGTCGCGGCGAGGGCGCTCAGCCCCATGACCGGACCCAATATGCTGGCCAGCACCTGCATCAGGAAGGCATATTCGGTGGCGAGGAACGCAACCGGACGGTCGGACGGCGTCGTCAGCATCACTGTCGTGCCGCGCACCAGATTGTCGAGCGCGACGAGCGTGACGGCGGCGAATAGCGCCCTGTCGATTCCGCCCCGCATCCGCCCGGCCATGATGCACAGCGGCAGGGCTATGAGGAAGAAGCAGCCAAGGTCCGACGCCGACAATTCCAGCCGCAGGCTATGGGACCCGAAGATGGCGTAGGCGCAAAGACCTACCGAAATGCCCCAGGCAGCCACGCGGACACGCGGGAAAACGCGGACACGCGGGAAACCGCGAACGTCCACATGCTGGACGATCCCCTGCCCATAAAGGAAGAAGGATGTCGCGAAGAGGGCATCGGCAAGCAGCGCCCAGAATTTCGTGGGGAAGAAAGGAGCGATCACCGGAATGCAGAAAGCAATGGCCGCGCACAGATAGCCCGCGCCCCAGGGCAGCGCGTTCCGCGCGCCCCACCGCCAGGCGAAAAGGAAGGCGCAGCCGAAGACGAACATCATGATCGGCAGCAAAAAGGCGAAATGATCTTCCAACGGTAAACGGTTCCATGGATGCGTCACGAGAGCTCTACGCCGTTGAATATTAAGAATTTCTCGCCATCGCGTTCAGTTGCTTGGGTTTTCCCGGATAATCGGGAGCCTTGGCGAGAGTTTTTGCATTGCAACCTAATTCGGGGGAACCAAGGCGGCTGCCGGAACGTATCTTGATTGCCATTCTGCGCGCGGGTTCGCCCCCGGCCCGGGACAGGTGAGATAAAAGGGGGCGTCTCGCGAGCGATGCGGATGAATAATGCCGGCATAAGCGCCTGCATCGCCATGGCGGTGTCAGGCTATTCGTGCCCGGCGTCCGCGCAGGAAACTCCACCACCGGCCCCGGCTGCGACACCTGCTGGAGAGGAAGCCCCGATCGTCCCGGACGAGGCGTTCCAGAAGCGCCTGCCGCTGCTCAGCGACAGTCCCGATGCCCCGCTTCCCAGCATCGACCAATTTATGAATCAGGCCGAAACCAGCGCGCCGACCTTTCCCACCCTTCCTGCCGAACAAGCTGCGCCGGAAGACACGGAACTGGCAAAGCCGCTGGCTCCGCTCGACGGGTTCGACGTGACGCCTGTGGAAGTTGCGGCCGACCCCAAGTCCGACAAGCCGGAAGCGGTGGCCTACACCGTCGCCGTCGAGGGCTTTAAGGGCACGGGGCTGGAGGACGAGTTTAACGAACTCAGCGCGCTCAAGACCGGCAAGGGCAAGGCGGACACCGCCGCCATGGTGCAGGCCCGCGCGCGGGAGGACGAGGCGCTGGCGATCCGGCTGCTCCATTCGGCCGGCTATTATGACGCTTCCGCCCTGTCGACCGTCGACCAGTCGAAGGCCGACCCCTCAGCGGCCAATCCGCCGTTGGCCGCCATCGTAACTGTTACGCCGGGCAAGCCCTATGTGCTGGGCGAGATCGTCGTTCGCGCGCAGGCGACCGTGCCGCCCGACCTTATCCGCACGTCGCTGCCGCTCAAGTCCGGCGAGACGATCACTACCGAGCGGATCGAGGGCGCGGAGGCCAATGTCAGCCTGCAGCTTCCAAGGCGCGGCTATCCCTTCGTCAAGCTGGGCGATCGCGACATCGCGCTGGATGGCGCCACGCTGACGGGCGACTATAGCTTGCCGGTCGACACCGGACCGCGCAGCAGCTTTGGCGGGATCACCACCAGCGGCGATCTGGCCTTTGACGCTGAGCATATCGGCGTGCTCGCGCGGTTCGACAAAGGCGAACTCTATGACAGCCGCAAGGTCGACGATCTGCGCAAGGCGCTGGTCGCCACCAGCCTCTTCTCCAGCGTCTCCGTAGTCCCAAAGCCGACTGGCCAACCCGGTCCCGACGGCACCGAATATGTCGAATTGCAGGTGGAGCAGGATGCGGGACCCGCGCGGACGCTCGCGGGCGATGCGGGCTATGGCACGGGGCAGGGTTTCCTTGCGAAGGGCAGTTGGACGCACCGCAACCTGTTCCCGCCCGAAGGCGCGCTGATCCTGTCCGGGGTCGGCGGCACGCAGGAGCAGGGCGTCGGCGCAACCTTCCGCCGGGCCAATGCGGGCAAGCGTGACCGCACGGTGCAGGCGGCCGTTAACCTCAGCCACCAGAATTATGCGAGCTATGAGGCGTTCACGGCGGGTATTTCGGGCAGCATCTCGCGCGCCTCCACGCCGATCTTCCAGAAGCGGTGGACATGGTCCTACGGCTTCGAGATTCTGGGATCGAACGAAACCACGCTCAATGAGACGACCGGCGAAACGAAGCGGCTGACATACCTGATCGGCGCGCTGCCGGGACAGATTGGCTATGACCGGTCGGATGACCTGCTCAATCCGACAACGGGGTATCGCGCCACGCTGCGCGTGTCGCCGGAAGCGTCCTTGCAGGGCGGCGTATCGCCCTATGTCCGGGCGACGCTCGACCTGTCGGCCTACTATCCCGTGTCCGACAGCCTGGTCATCGCGGGCCGGACCAAGGTCGGCACCATCACCGGCGTCAGCCGCGAGGATATCGCACCCTCCCGGCGGCTCTACGCAGGCGGCGGCGGATCGGTGCGCGGCTATGGCTATCAGGAACTGGGCCCCAAGGACGCGAACAACGACCCGATCGGCGGCCGGTCGGTCAATGAATTCGCGCTGGAGGCGCGCTACCGCTTCGGCAATTTCGGCATCGTGCCGTTCGTGGATGCGGGCCAGGTCTACGACGCCAGCATGCCCAAATTCTCCGACATCCGCTTCGGCGCGGGCATCGGCGGGCGCTTCTATACCAATTTCGGGCCGTTCCGCGCCGACATCGCCATGCCGATCAACCGCCAGCCCGGAGAGTCGAAGTTCGCGCTCTATATTGGCATAGGGCAGGCCTTTTGATGGCCGAGGACAGCGCCATCGAAGACACGTCCGCCCGCAGCAAGCCGGCGCTGTGGACGCGCATCGCCAAATGGGTGGGGATCACGGTCATAGGGCTTGTGATACTGGTCGGCCTGATGCTGCTCGGTCTCGACACCGCGCCTGGCAAGCGTTTTCTGGTGCGGCAGATCGCGGCGCTGAAGCTGGAATCCGGCATGGGTATAGAGATCGGCCGGATCGACGGATCGATCTACAGCGACATGACGATCCGTAACCTCATCCTGCGCGATCCAAAGGGCATCTTCGCGGTCAGCCCGCAGGTGAAGGTCGTCTGGAAGCCTTTCCGCTACATCAACAACCATATCAGCGTCAGCGAACTGACCGCGCCGCTGATCGCCGTATCGCGGACCCCGCAGTTCAAGACGGTGGAGAGCGACCCCAATGCGCCGCTGCTGCCGGACCTCGACATCGATGTGGACCGCCTGACGATCGACAGACTGATCATAGGCCGCGCCGTTTCCGGTGAGCGGCGCATCCTGGCCATCAAGGGCAGCACCCATATCGCCGATGGCCGGGCGCAACTGGAAACCAATGCGCGCGCCGACAGCGGCGACCGCCTGACCGCGAAGCTGGACGCCATCCCTTCGCAAAACCGGCTGGCGATGGCGGGCGAATTGTTCGCGCCCGCGGGCGGAGCGATCGCACGCATGGGCGGGCTGACCGATGCGATGACCGTCAAGCTGGACGGCAAGGGCAGTTGGCAGAGCTGGACCGGAAAGCTGGTCGCGACATCGCCGAAGGGCGAGTTGGCGTCGGTTGCGCTGGTGGCGCGAGACGGCACTTTCACGGCCAAAGGACCGCTGCGTCCCGGCCTCATCATGGAGGGGCCGGTGCAGCGGCTAACCGCCCCTGCGCTGAATGTCGACATGACGGCGGCACTGGCTGAGCGCCGCGTGAACCTGCACGCCTCGCTTACCTCCGATGCGCTTGCGGCCAATGCCAGCGGCCTGATCGACCTCGCGCAAAGCAAGTTCGGCGCGCTGAAGATCGACGCCCGCCTCCTCACCCCCGGCGCGATCATGGACAAGGTGCGTGGTCAGGATGTGCGGGCCTCGGTCGTCCTCGACGGGCCGATGGCGACGCCTTTCCTCGATTATGACATTTCGGCAAAGCAGATCGCGTTTGACGCCACCGGCATTGAATATCTGCAGGCGAGCGGCCGCGCGGTGATAGACGCTGACCGCATCCGTATTCCCGTCAACGCCACGGCCAGGCGCGTGACCGGGCTAAATGCAGCCGCTGGCGGACTGCTCACCAATCTGCGCGTGAAGGGCGACTTCGCCTATGCGGGCGGCAAGCTGATCAGCGACAATCTAAAGATCGACAGCGACCGGATAGACGCAACCGCGCTCGTCCTCGCCGACATTCCCAATGCGCTCTATCGCGGCGCGCTGAAAGGGCGGGTCAACGATTACAAGGTCGACGGCGTCGGCATAGTCAACCTGACGACCGACGCGAAGCTCGAGCCTGGCCCCAAGGGCGGCTTTGGAATCAGCGGCCGTTTCGGCGTGCGCACGTCGCAGCTGGAAAATGCCTCGGTCCGCGATTTTCTGGGCGGCAATGCGATCTTCAGCGGCAATGTCGGCATGACGCCGGAAGGCGCATTCACCCTGGCCGGCCTGAAAGGCGGCGCGCCCAATTTCACGATCTTGTCGGGCGATGGGCGCTATGAGCCGGATGGCAGCATCAAGTTCGATACCGCCGCAAGCTCCAAACAATATGGCCCGCTCGCTCTGACCGTGCGTGGCACCGTCGATCGTCCACAGGCCGTCCTGCGCGCCGCCCATCCCAATGTCGGCGTGCAGTTGAAGGATGTCGTCACCAAGCTGAACGGAGAGGCGGCGGGCTATCGGCTGGAGGCCACCGGCGGGTCGGAATATGGCCCCTTCTTCGCCGATGTGCTTGTCCGCACGGCCAAAGGCCCGCTGACAATCGACATTAGCCGCGCGCGCTTTGCCGGGGTGGATATGGTGGGCACGCTGCAACAGACGCGGGCCGGGCCGTTCGCAGGATCGCTCAGCCTCAACGGATCGGGCATCAATGGGGCGGTCCAGCTTGCCAACCTGTCGGGCAAGCAGAGCGCGACGATCAAGGCCACAGCAAGCAACGCCAAGCTGCCCGGCGACAATGATGTCGTCATCGGCCGCGCCATCCTCGATGCGTCGGTTGTGCTGTACGACACGCCGCAGGTCGTGGCCGACGCCCAGTTCGCCAACACTCGCTACGGATCGATCGTCATCAAGCAGGCGCGCGGCAAAGTGAATTATCGCGGCGGACGCGGCACGGCGCAACTGGTCGCGGACGGCAGCAGCGGCGTGCCCTTCACCCTCGCCGTCAATGCCGCGCTTCGCCCGAACCTCTATGCCGTGGCGCTGAACGGGCGCGCGGACCGCATCGATTTCCGCCTCGCCAAGCCCGCCATCATCCGTAGCGGCAAGGATGGCTACAGCTTCGAACCGGCGCAGATCGTCACGCCGCAGGGCAATATCGACTTGGCAGGACATTTCGGCCAGCAAACAAAGGCGCAGGCGCGGTTCAAGGATTTCGACCTCGCCGTCGCCAACATCTTCACGCCCGGCCTTGGCATTGGCGGCAAGGCGACCGGGACGGTGGATTTCACGCAGAGCGGCAACGCCTTCCCGGCGGCGACCGCGCGGCTCACCATCGCCGACTTCACCCGCTCCAGCCTGACGGCAGTGTCCGAGCCGGTGGCGATCAGCGTCGATGGCAGGCTGCAACAAAATGGCGCCGACCTGCGCGCGCTGATCCGCAAGAACGGCACCGCGCTGGGACGTTTGGTCCTGACGATGCAGCCGGTGGGCCGCGAGGGAAGTTGGACGGAGCGGCTCATGGCCGCGCCTCTAGGCGGCGGCGTACGGTATAACGGCCCGGCGGACGTGCTTTTCTCCTTTGCGGGCCAGGCGGATCAGCAATTGACGGGCGGCGTCGCGCTGGCCGCTGACTTCAGCGGCAAGGCAAGCGATCCGCGCATCAACGGCCTGATCCGCGCCAACGCCCTGACCTATGAGAATGAGACTTTCGGCACGAAGGTCACTGACATGCGGCTGGACGGCCGGTTCACAAATGACCGGCTGGAGATCCGCCAGTTCAGCGGCAAGGCGGGCGACGGCACGGTGCAGGCAGCCGGAACCGTCGGTCTCGCCGCCGCCAGCGGATTCCCGATGAACATCAACGTGACGCTCGACCGGGCGCGGCTTGCCCGTAGCGAGGCGCTGGGCACCGTGGTCAGCGGCAAGATGGCGATCACGAACAGTCCCGAAAATGGCGCGCTGGTCTCCGGCGACCTGCGGATTCCCGAACTGCGCTACCAGATCGCCTGGCAGGGAGGATCGCAGGTGCGCGACCTGAAAGGCGTGCGGCGCAAGGACCAACAGGTCGATATCACCGCGCGACCGGCAACGGCGGGACCGCCCAGCCTGTTCAAGCTCGACCTGCGCGTGCGGGCCGACAACCAGATCTACGTGTCCGGCATGGGGCTAGAGTCGGAATGGAAAACCGACATGCGCGTGACCGGCACCACCGCCGACCCGCGCGTGGTCGGCAAGGTGCAGATCGTGCGCGGTACCTACACCTTCTCCGGCAAGCGGTTCGACCTGACGCGGGGCGAGATCGCCTTCAACGGCGGTGAGATGACCAACCCGGCGATCTTCATCACCGCCAGCACCAATGTCGAGAAGATCACCGCGAAGATCGACGTGACCGGTACTGCGCAGAATCCGGAAATCGCCTTCACCTCCACCCCCAGCCTGCCGCAGGACGAGGTGCTGTCCCGTATCCTGTTCGGCAGCAATGTCAGCAACCTGTCCGCGACGCAGGCGATCCAGCTTGCGGCCGCGCTCAACGGCCTGCGCGGCGGAGGCGGCGGCCTCAATCCGCTTGGCAAACTCCAGGGCGCATCCGGCATCGACCGGCTGCGTGTGCTTGGCTCCGACAGCGCGACAGGGCGCGGGACGGCGCTCGCCGCTGGCCAGCATCTGACCGACAATGTCTATGTCGAGATCATCACCGACGCGAAGGGCTTCACCGCCACGCAGCTGGAGATCGGCCTGTCGAAGGCGCTGAGCATATTGTCGCAGACCGACGGAACGACCGGCACATCGGCGAACCTGCGCTATTCGAAGGACTATTGACCGGGCGACCCAAACGATTCCGCTCTGGATTTTCTATACTTAACGCCCCTCAGGCACGGAAACATCCGCCCGCTGACGTGTTAACTATTGTCAGTGGAAAGGACCGCATTTGAGTATCCAGACATGTTCCGCCGCCGTTCGCGCGCCCGAATTGCCTATCCGCAGACAGAGCATCCTCTATCGCCGCGCCGCGCCCAATCCCTGCCCCGGCTGTGGCCAGAACCAGTGGCTTGTCGGTCGCGTCATGGCCGAATGCGCTTTCTGCGAGACCGCCCTGCCGCTTGAGCAGAATTTCCGTTTCTCGGGGCTGTCACTGGCTTAGAGTCCATACCAAACACCGTTCGTGTCGAGCGTAGTCGAGACACATGCGCGCGGTGTCTCGACTACGCTCGACACGAACGGAAGCATGGCAGCATTACGACACAGCCCCCTTCGCCTTCTCCGCCGCAATCCACGCATCGATCCGCCTACTCAGCACATCCAGCGGCACCGGCCCCTCCGCCAGCACGGCATCATGGAATGCCCGCAGATCGAACTTCGGCCCCAGCGCCGCCTCCGCTTTAGCCCGCAGCTCCCGGATGCGGATTTCGCCCAGCTTGTACCCAAGCGCCTGGCCCGGCCAGCTGATATAGCGGTTCACCTCCGCATCAATATTGGCTTCGGTCAGCGCGCTATTCTCCTTCATGAAGGTGACCGCCTGCGCCTTTGTCCACCCCTTGGCGTGGATACCGGTGTCGACCACGAGGCGGCAGGCCCGCCACATCTCGTAGCTCAGCCGCCCCATCATCTTTTCCGGCGTGTCGTACAGGCCCATCTCCTCGCCCAAATATTCGGAATAGAGCGCCCAGCCCTCGACATAGGCGGTGAAGCTGGCGGCGTGCTTGCGGAACTGCGGCAGGTCCAACTCCTGTTGCAAGGCGATCTGATTATGATGACCCGGCACCGCCTCATGCGCGGTCAGCGCGGGCAATTCCCAAAGCGGCCGCTGGTTCAGCTTCGACGTGTTGACGTAGAAATGTCCGGCAATGCCGCTCTCCGGAGCGCCCGGCCCATAATAGGCAGTCGTCGTGCCCTCCGCCGTCTCCGGCGGGATCGCCCGCACCCCATAGGGCAGGCGAGGAAGTCGACCGAAGTAGCGCGGCAGCAATCCGTCGATCGTCTTCGCCTGAAACGCCGCCGCCTGCAGCAACGCCTGCGGCGTCTTCACATAATATTGCGGGTCGGTCCGCAGCTTCTCGATGAAGGCCGCACGGCTGGCATAGCCCGCCTTCTTCGCCACCTCGTCCATACGCGCGCGGATGCGCGTGACTTCCGACAGGCCGATGACGTGAATCTGCTCCGGCGTCAGGCTGGTGGTCGTATGCGCCTTCACCTGAGTCGCGTACCAGGCCGCGCCGCCCTGCAATGCCGACGCCCCGTCCGACTTGCGGCAATGAGGAACATAATCCTTCGCGATATAGTCGTGCAGCCGGGCATATTCCGGCGTCACCACGTCGCGGATCATGGCGACGGCGCGACCCTGCATCGCCGCCCAGTCCGCCTCGCTGATGTCACGGGGACGGTTACGCAGGAACGGAACGTAGAAGCGCGTATCTTCCGGTTTGCCCGCCACCGTGGCGCTGATCGTTTCCGCAAAGCCGCCCAGCACCGAACAGGGCTGGATATAGCGTTCCTTCACCGCCCGTTTGGTGATGTCGATGCCCTGCCTGTTCTGAACGGGAAACAGGGAAAGCCGCTTCAGATAACTCTCATAATCGGCGCGGGTGTAGAAGGGCAGGTTGTCGGCCATGTCGGCGAAGCCCTGCTGCCAGCCATAATAGGTAGTGAACAGCATCATCCGCTCGCCATGCCGGTTCGCTTCGATGTCGTCCGCCAGCATCCATGCCAGCACCGCCTTGTTCGTCCTCGCGTCCGCATCCAGCCCCGCGTCGGATATGCCCTCCAGCCGCGTGAGGAACCCCTGATCCGCTTTCGCCCGCGTATCCCGCGCTGCAAGGCTAAGATCGTCGATGTTGTCGTCATAGTCCCTCACGCCAAGCCCGGTGGCTTGCACAGGATTGACCGAAAGCCACCACCGCCAATGATCGTCGATCACCTTCTGCAACGGCGTTGGAGGCGCTGCCTGCGGCTGGGGCGTGGTCCCCTGGGAAAGGGCCGGCGCGGCGACGGTGGCGAGAAGCATGGCGGCAATCAGGGAACGCATGGCGAAACTCCATAAATATCCCTGCATCCTCTTCCCCGACGCCCGGCGGGGCAAGACGCAATAGCTATCGACAGCGAAACCAAAAGAACATATTAAGAACATAATCCGAAATGGAGGAAGGCATGCGTATTCCACAATGGAGCGTTTTGAGTGCCTTCGGACCATATCGGACAGGAAATGCTGGCGTCTAACCGACGTTTCAGAAGGCCGAAGGATGGCTATCCCTCCATATTGGAGGCAGCGATCTGTGACGCAGGGCAGGCATCCCTCCATAGTCGAGGTATGTCCGGCAAGGATTTCACGGTGTGGGGACACGGATGAAAAGCAGCGACATGATATGTTCGATCGACGATCGGACCGCGCCCTTCCTGGCAAGCGACATCACGCTTTGCGCGGACGACCGGCCCACTGTGCTGATGATCGCAGAACCGGATGAATGGGCTGGCCTAGAAGCGATTGCCAGCGCGGCAGGAGCGAGACTGCTAGGATCAATGCGCCTCGACGAAGCGACTGCCCGACTTGAGCGGATAGCGCATGCGGATTTGATCGTGCTTCGTTGCACGACGCCGCATGCCGCGTTGCCGAACCTTCTCGTCCGGCTGGATGTGATGGCATCGATGAGCAACACGGCATTGGTCATCGTTACGGCGATGGAGTGTCTGGATATCGCCTATGCACATCATCGCTCGCCCGCTACCCAATGGCTATGCGACCCGCGCGCGACAGAATTGGCCGGCGCCATCGTCCTGGGCTTGCGCGCGCGAGATCATGACCCGCTCTTGCGCGACATCGGCCGCGAAGGCGATTCCGCGCGGATCGATCGGTTGAGCGAAGAGGTCAGTCGCCTTGCCAGCGCATTGGACGCCCTGACCCGGCGCAATGATGAAAATGGCCGAAACGGCAGCACCTGGCTCGCGGAAAAACAGGGAAGCTATATCGCGCAGCCTGCCGCAGCCTCGCTTGCGCCGGTCGGCGATGAGGTAACGGCAGGCCAAGTTCGCGCGCTGCTTCGCACGCGACGGATGCGGGACCAGTTCCTGCCATCGGATATGTTCGCCGACCCTGCATGGGACATGTTGCTAGATCTGATGGCGGCGCGGCTGAATGGGGAACAGGTTTCGGTATCGAGCCTGTGCATCGCCGCCGCCGTGCCGCCGACGACCGCGCTCCGCTGGATCCGGCAGCTTACGGATCGCGGCATTTTCATCCGGCAGGCTGACCCGGCGGACGGACGGCGCGTTTTCATCGCGCTGTCGGATGAAGCCGCCACAGCAATCGCCCAATGGTTCGCGGCGCGGCGGAGAATCCTGCGTGACGAAGCAGGCATTCCACCACTCGGCGCTTGACCCGGCGGCGCTTTTCCCTAGATAGCCAGTGCCCTGGGGGCGATTAGCTCAGTTGGTAGAGCGTCTCGTTTACACCGAGAATGTCGGCGGTTCGAGCCCGTCATCGCCCACCACCCCCATCATCGGTGCTTATTCCACCGTCACCGACTTGGCGAGGTTGCGGGGCTGGTCGACGTCCGTACCCTTCGCCACCGCGACATGATAGGCCAGCAATTGCACCGGCACGGCATAGACCAGCGGCGCGATCAGCGGGTGCACCTTGGGCATCGTAATCGTCGCCAGGCAGCCATCCCCCGCTGCGGCAATCCCGTCATAGTCGGAAATCAGCACCACCTTGCCGCCGCGCGCCTGCACCTCCTGCATGTTGGACACGGTCTTTTCGAACAGCGGGCCTGACGGCGCGATGACGATGACCGGCACCGCATCGTCGATCAGCGCGATGGGGCCATGCTTCATCTCGCCGGCGGCATAGCCCTCGGCGTGGATATAGCTGATCTCTTTCAGCTTCAGCGCACCTTCCAACGCGAGCGGATAATCCGGCCCGCGCCCCAGATAGAGCACATCGCGCGCCACGGCGATGACCCCGGCCATACCCTCGATCGCTTCGTCATAGGCAAGCGCGGCGTTGATCGCGGCGGGCGCCTCGGCGAGGTGGCGTACAACCCGCTTTTCCTCTTCCGGGCTCAGCCGCCCTTTCGCGCGCGCCAGATTCGCGGCGAGCGCGGCCAGCACGGCCAGTTGGCAGGTGAATGCCTTGGTCGAAGCGACGCCGATTTCCGGTCCCGCATGGGTGGGCAGCAGCAGGTCTGCCTCCCGCGCCATCGTGCTGGTAGGGACGTTGACCACCACGGCGATCTTCTGCCCCTCCGCCCGCGCATGACGCAGCGCCGCCAGCGTATCGGCGGTCTCGCCCGACTGGCTGATGAACAGTGCAAGCCCGCCCGGCTCCAGCACCGGCTCACGATAGCGGAACTCGCTCGCCACATCGATATCGACGGGAATGCGGGCGAACTGCTCGAACCAGTATTTTGCGACCATCCCGGCATAGTAGCTGGTGCCGCAGGCGACGATGGTCACGCGCTTGATCGTCGACAGGTCGAAATCGGGGATCGGCAGCGATACCTGATCGTCCATCCGGCGGAGGTAGGAGCGCAGCGTCTGCGCCACCACCACCGGCTGCTCGTAAATCTCCTTGAGCATATAATGGCGGTGATTGCCCTTGGAGATCAGCTCGCCGGTCACGCCGGAAATGGTGACCGGACGCTCGACGGGAACATTGTCCTTGTCGAATATCTCCGCGCCTTCGCGGGTGATGACGACCCAGTCACCTTCCTCAAGATAGGCGATGCGCTGGGTCAGCGGGGCGAGCGCCAGCGCATCCGAACCCAGATAGGTCTCACCGTCGCCATAGCCCACGACCAGCGGCGAGCCGAGGCGCGCGCCGATCAACAGGTCGGGATGGCTGCGAAACAGGATGGCGAGCGCGAATGCGCCATGCAGGCGCGGCAGGACCTGCGCGACGGCGTCCTTGGGCGTCGCGCCCTGCTCGACCAGTTCGCTCACCAGATGCGCGACGACTTCCGTGTCCGTCTCGCTGGTGAATGTCCGCCCACGACCGATCAGTTCCTCGCGCAGCGGCTTGAAATTCTCGATGATGCCATTGTGGACCAGCGCAACCTCTTCGGTCGCATGGGGGTGGGCGTTGCTGGTCGTGGGCGCGCCATGGGTGGCCCAGCGGGTATGGGCAATGCCGGTGTCGCCAGGCAGCGGATCGCCCTCCAGCACCTTCACCAGATTGGCGAGCTTTCCCTCCGCCCGGCGGCGCTCGATCGCGTTCTTGAACACAGTCGCGACGCCCGCGCTGTCATAGCCGCGATATTCAAGCCGCTTCAGGCCGTCGACCAGACGATCGGCGACGGGGGAATTGCCAACGATTCCGATAATACCGCACATGGAAGGAAGTACCTCACAGGGTTTGGGGCGCTCTATCCCCGCGCATATGCACGAAGGCTTAAGGAACGGCCAGCCCCCGCCCCATTCCTGTCCGATTTGTCACCCCGCCTTAAGGGAAAGCGCCAAGATGGCGTCGATATCGGCATAGGTTTCCAGCGTGCCTGCAATCTCGTCCAGCGCCGCATCGACGGAGGCATGGTAGTCCGCGCCGGACGATGCGACGCCGATACGCGCGAGCCATGCCCGACGCTGGGCGGGATGCGCGAACAGGCCATGAATATAGGCGCCCGCGACCCGGCCGTCGGCGGACATGGCGCCGTCGGTTGCTCCGTCGGAAAGCCGGGCCACAGGGCGCGAGACATCCAGGCCGGTGGTAACGCCCATATGCATTTCATAGCCCTCGAACGCCTCACCCAGTGCCTCTCCGGTCACCCGCTCCAGCGTCTTGGTTCCGCTCAGGCGGGTTTCCACGTCCAGCAGGCCGAGTCCCTCTACCGTCCCCGCCGGCCCCTCGATGCCGTCAGGATCAGCAATGGTCCGGCCGAGCATCTGATAGCCGCCGCACAGGCCCAGCACATGACCACCCCGCCGGTGATGCACGCGAATGTCGATATCCCATCCCTCGGCGCGCAGGGCCTGCATGTCCGCAATCGTCGCCTTCGACCCCGCCAATATGATCAGCGCCGCTTCCGCAGGGATTGGCCGACCGGGTGGGACCATCACCAGTTCGACACCCGGTTCCAGCTTGAGCGGATCGAGATCGTCGAAATTGGAGATGCGCGGGGTAATCGGACAGGCGATCATGACACGCCCCGATCCGGGCGCGACGGCGCGCTCAAGCACGACCCCATCTTCGCTCGGCAGGCGCGCCGCGCCCGACAGCCAGGGGATGACGCCCATGCCCGGCCAGCCGGATCGCCGCGCGATCTCGTCATAGCCATCGGTGAACAGCGCCGGATCTCCGCGAAACTTGTTAATCAGGAACCCCCGGATCATCGCCGCGTCATCCGGATCGATCACCGCGCGCGTGCCAACTATGGCGGCGATCACCCCGCCCCGGTCGATGTCTCCGACCAGCACGACCGGCACGTCCGCCGCCCGCGCAAAGCCCATATTGGCGATGTCGCCCGCGCGCAGGTTGATCTCGGCCGGAGACCCGGCGCCCTCGACCACCACGATATCGCAGGCGGCGCGCAAGCGACGGTAGCTTTCCATCACCTCGCCCAGCAACGCGCCCCGCGCCGCACGGAAATTCCCGGAGCGCAGCGTTCCGCGCACCTTGCCACGGACGATCAGTTGCGAGGTATGATCGGCCTGGGGCTTGAGCAGCACCGGGTTCATGTCCACGATCGGATCGACGCGGCAGGCAATCGCCTGGAGCGCCTGCGCCCGCCCGATCTCCCCGCCGTCCGCCGTGACTGCAGCGTTGTTCGACATATTCTGCGGCTTGAACGGCAGCACGCGCAGGCCGCGATTGGCGAGCGCACGGCACAGACCGGCGACCAGCACCGACTTGCCGACGTCCGACCCGGTCCCCTGCAACATCACAGCGCCCAAGCGACACCCCCCGCAATGATCCAGAGCAGCAGGCATGCGATCCGGTAGATGCCTAGCGCGCGGCGCAGATCACCGCCGGAGACATCCGCGCCACCCTCGCCGATCCAGCGCCGGTCGTGCAGCGCCCCGTCATAGCTGACGGGCCCGGCGAGCCTCACGTCCAGCGCGCCAGCCATCGCCGCCTCAGGCCAGCCCGCGTTGGGGGAGGCGTGCTTGCGGGCGTCACGCAGCATGATGCGCCACCCGCCTCGGCCCGCGATGCAGATCAGCAGGCCGGACAGGCGCGCGGGGATCAGGTTCGCCACATCATCGGTCCGCGCCGCCGCCCAGCCGAACGCGCGCCAGCGCGGCTCATAATGGCCGATCATGCTGTCCGCCGTGTTGATCGCCTTATAGGCCCACACGCCGGGGAGGCCGAGGACAAGCAGCCAGAAGGCCGGTGCGACGATCCCGTCGCAGAAGCTCTCCGACAGGCTCTCGATCGCTGCCCGCGCCACGCCCGCCTCATCGAGCGCAGCTGTATCGCGACCGACAATCATGCCGACCGCCCCGCGCGCTTCCTCCAGTCGTCCGGCCTCAAGCGGCTGCGCGACCGCCATGACATGATCGTGCAGGCTACGCTGCGCCAAGGCGGGAAAAGCGAGGACTCCAATGGCGATCCATGCCCAGCGGCCAAGCATTTGCCTTGCGGCCTCCTCCACGGCGAACGCGAGGAAAGCGAAGGTCAAAAGCGTCATCACTGTCGCTACCCCGAGCGCCCGGCGCGCGCCTTCGGACAGGCGATGATCGTTCCAGCGGCGCTCGCAGAAGGTGATGACGAACGCGAAGGCTCCAACAGGGTGGCCGACGCGCCGGTAGAGCCAGCGCGGCCAACCTATGGCCGCATCCAGCGCCAGAGCGAGCAGGGCCACGGGCTCAGCCATCGGCCAATGCCGCCTCCAACCGGGCATAGGCGGCATCGTCGGCGGGCAGGCCGATACGCAACCAATCCGGCGCATAGGCGAAAGGACGGGTCAATATGCCCCGCCGCGCCAGCCGGTCGAACAGCGCATCGGCGCCATCCAACTTTACCAGCCGGAACAGGGGACAATCGCCCTGCGGCTCCAACCCATGGGCGCATAGCAGGGCATCCAGCCGGGCAGCCTCCTTCACAAGCGCCGCGCGCGTGTCCGCGATCCAGCCCGTATCGCGATAGGCCACCGTGCCGATGGCGATCGCTGCAGCCGACACCGGCCAGCTTCCAAGTCGCCGCCGCAATGGCGCGATCCGCGCGGGCGACGCCACGACAAATCCGAGCCGCACCCCTGCCAGCCCGAAAAACTTGCCAAAGGAGCGCAGCACAACGAGCCGCTCGCCCAATGGCCCGCCCAACAATGAGACGCCCTCCGCCGCATCGGCAAAGGCCTCGTCGATGACCAGTGTTTCCCCCTGCGCCATCCAGCGCCTGAGAAGGTTGGTGGGGAGCAAGCGCCCGTCCGGATTGTTGGGATTGGCCAGCAGCAACGTCCCCCCGCCCGCCTCCATCGCCTCGGTCGCGACGGGTGTGCTTCCCGGCAAAGCCTCTGCATGCGTCGCGTAGCTTGGGACCATATGGCGGTACGGCTCGGGCAAGCCGAGCGCATCGAGTATCCGCAGCCCCATCTCGCTGCCCGGCACCGCACAGACGGACGCAGGCTCAACGCCGAAATGCGCCGCCGCCGCGCTTTCGAGCGCCGCGAGAGCGCCTTCGTCCGGCAAGCGTGTCCAGTCGATCGGCCCTGCCTGCTCAACGTTCCATGCATGGGGATTGATCCCCGTCGACAGGTCAATCCACGCGCGCGGCGCATCGGGAAAGGCCGCCTGCGCGTCGTCCAGTCGTCCGCCATGTATGCGCCACGGGTCCAATGGCTGTCCTCTTGCCTGTCGCATTTGTCGGCTAAGGCCTTTACCGGCAGGAGGACGCAATACCAGCCCTATAAGATGGAGCATCGATGACACACCGCACCCTCTTCGTCACCGGCGGCGCGCGGTCTGGCAAGAGCAGTCACGCGCTGGCGCAAGCGGAAGCGTCCGGCCTGTCCCCTGTCTTCATCGCCACGGCGCAGGCGGGCGATCCGGAGATGGCGGCGCGCATCGACCGCCATCGTGACGAGCGCGGCCCACAATGGACGATCATCGAATGCCCCGTCGCCATTGCAGCGTTGATCGAGGCACAGGCGGACCCGTCCAAAATCCTGCTGATCGACTGCCTGACGCTATGGACGTCAAACCTCATCTTCGGGATGCATGATGTCGTGGTGGAAACCGCCCGGCTGGCCGCCGCCATTCAGGCCACGAAAGGCCCGCTGATCTTCGTCACCAATGAGGTCGGGTTGGGCATCGTCCCTGACAATGCGCTGGCCCGCGAATTCCGCGATTCCGCCGGCCGGGTCAACCAGTCTGTTGCCGCCGCATGTACCGAAGCGGTCATGAGTGTTTCCGGTCTGTTGCTGCGCCTCAAATAACGGGCCGAATCGAACATTCCGCCCCATTGCGGGACCTCTTCCCCCTTGAAAGCGCCGCTCTGCTCACCGATACTATGGGAGCGGGCCGGGCCCCTCTGGCGGCTGGCGGCGTTCTGCAGGACAGGACGCACCAGACGTGATGTCGGACCGCATCGAGTGCGCTCGGTGCAGGTTCGGAGGATTTACCCCCCAAATTCTCCCCTACCTCCCGGACGTACTCGATCCTGTTTTACAAGGATGGAGCGTAACCGTGAACAACCCTTATCCCACGCCCGGCCAGACGCCGAGATATGCCCGAACGGACAGCGCGGCGGTCGATGCCGGGCTGCGCAGCCATATGCTTGGCGTCTTTCGCAACATGGGCATCGGCCTGACCATTACCGGCATCGTCGCCGCCGTGATCGGCAACACCCCCGCCTTCTATCAGCCGATCTTTGGCACGCCGCTTAAATGGGTCGCGATCTTCGCGCCGCTGGCGTTCGTGTTCTTCTTCACCTTCCGCATCGACAAGATGACGGACGCGGGCGCGCGCACCGCCTTCTACGCCTTCTCGGCGGTGATGGGCGTGTCGCTGGCCAGCATCTTCATCGTCTTCACCGGCGCATCGATCGCTCAGGCGTTTTTTGCGGCGGCAGTCATGTTCCTGGCGATGGCGCTGTGGGGCTATACGACCGGGCGTGACCTGACGAAGATGGGATCGTTCCTGATGATGGGCCTGATCGGCATCATCGTCGCCAGCCTGGTCAACCTGTTCCTGGCGTCGTCGGCGCTGCAACTGGTCGTGTCGATCCTGGGCGTCGTGATCTTCACCGGCCTGACCGCATGGGATACGCAGCGGATCAAATCCGACTATATCCATTATGCAGGCACGCAGGCGACCGCGAAGCTGGAGGTCATGGGCGCACTGTCGCTGTATCTCAATTTCGTCAACCTGTTTCAGCTGCTGCTGAACCTGACGGGCGAGCGGGAATAATCGCGATGCGCGACCCGCAAGCCGTCTCCTCGATGCTCTGTCCCGTCTGCAACACCGGCCTCGCCATGTCGGATCGGCAGGGCGTCGAGATCGACTATTGCCCGCAATGCCGGGGCGTGTGGCTGGACCGTGGAGAGCTCGACAAGATCATCGAGCGCAACTGCGTCCAGCCCGCCGCGCAACCGGCCCCGCCGCAGCCAAGCTACCGGCCCGATCGTAGCCATGATGTGCAGGACGGCTATTATGGGAAGAAGCGGAAGAAGAGTTTTCTGGAAGAGCTGTTCGATTAGGATTGCGAGCTGAACTCTACATCCGTTCGTGCTGAGTAGAGACTGAGCGAAGCCGAAGGCTCGTATCGAAGCATCGTTGCGCCAAGCTCAGCTCCTTCGATACGCCATTTCGACAAGCTCAATGGCTACTCAGAACGAACGGTGTTGGGAATAATGCGGTAATTGTTACTCCCCCGCCTTCACCGGGATCGCCGTCGGAACCGGCGCGCCTTCCCAGCCGCCGCCTAATGCCTTGAACAGCGCGACCTGCGCCTCCGCCCGGTCCGATTGCGCCTGGGCCAGCGCCGCGCGCGCATTGGCCCGGTCGTTCTGGGCGACCAGCAACTGCAGGAAGCTATCAGATCCCGCGCCGAACCGCTTTTCCGCGATGAAGGAGGCGCTGTTGGCGGCGGTCATCGCACGGGACAAGGCCGCCTCGCGATCAACAGCGCCTTTCAGCCGCGCCAGCGCCTGCTCGGTTTCCTGCAGCGCCGTCAGCACCGCCTTGTCGAAACTCGCCAGCGATCCTTCGGCGATCGCCTTATTCTCGCGTACCCGCGCCCGCGCCGCACCGCTGAACGGGAAGTTCCAGCTCAAGAGCGGCCCGACCGAATAGCTGATCGAATCCTTCTTCGTTAGGTCCGACGGAGAGACGCCGCCGACGTTGATCGACCCCAGCAGGGTGATCGACGGATAGAGCGCAGCCGTCGCGACCCCGACCCGCGCGGTATCGGCGGCGAGCGTCCGCTCCGCCTCCCGCACGTCAGGGCGGCGGGCCAGCATGGCCTGGCCGTCACCCACCGGGATGGGCTGCGCGACAGCCGGCGGCGCGGTGCACGCGGCGACTACTGCCTCGCCGCTCGCCGGCGGCTCTCCGGTCAGAACGGCAAGCGCGTAGAGTGCGGCGCGCTGCTCCGCCTCGAACGTCGCGGCCTGCGCGCGCGCCTGCTCGACCAATATGGTCGACTGGTCGACATCGCGCTGGGTCCCCCGCCCGCCGGACAGCAGGCGCTGGGTCAGGTCCAGCGTCTTGCCTTGCAGCTCCACGGTCTCGCGCGCCGTCGCCGCCTGTGCGCCAAAACCGCAGGCCGAGGCATAGGTGCGCGCCGTTTCCGCCGCGATCGACACCCGCGCTGCGTCCAGCGCCGCCTGTGCCGCGCCATAATCGCCCTTGGCCGCCTCGATCGACCGGCTGACGCCGCCGAACAGGTCCAGCTCATAGGAGGCGTCGAAACCGGCGGTGTAATAGTCCGTCCGGATCGGCCCGCTCAGCCCCTGCATCTGCGGATTGCCGGTGCCGATCTGCTGATAGGTCCCCTGCGCGCTCACATCAGTGGTCGGCAGGCGGGCGGCGCGCGCCTCGCCCAGGGCGGCGCGCGCGCGTTTCAGGTTGGCAGCGGCGACGCGCAGGTCCGTATTATGCGCCAGCGCCTTTTCGACCAGCCCGTCGAGCACGGGATCATCAAACAGATGCCACCATTTTTCGGGCAGCGGCGCCAGCGCGATGGCCGATCCGGCCGTCGCTTCCTTAAGGTCCGTCTTCGCCGGCGCGAGGGGTTTTGGCGCGTGGTAGTTCGGCCCCACGGCGCAGGCGGACAGGGCAAGCGAAGCGCTCGCCGCGAGCAGCATCCGGTTCATGCGCTTGCCTCCCCACTCGCTGCGGGTCGCTTGCGGCGGGCCTGTATCCAGGCGTTGGTCTTTTCACCCAGCATGCGGCTGATCACATAGAAGGCTGGCGTGAACAGCAGGCCGAAGAAGGTGACGCCGATCATGCCGAAGAACACCGCGATGCCCAGCGCCTGACGCATTTCCGCGCCCGGGCCGGTGGAAATCACCAGCGGCAGCACGCCAAGGATGAAGGCGATGGACGTCATCAGGATCGGCCGGAGACGCTGGTGTGCGGCGCGCTCGGCCGCCTCGCGTTTCTCCAGCCCTTCCTCCTCACCCTGTCGTGCGAACTCGACGATCAGGATCGCGTTCTTCGCGGCAAGGCCAATCAGCACCACCAGACCGATTTGCGTAAGGATATTGTTATCCCCACCCATCAGATTGACGCCAAGGATCGCCGCCAGAAGGCACATCGGCACGATCAAGATCACCGCCAAAGGCAGAACGAGACTTTCATATTGTGCAGCCAGAAGCAGGAAGACGAAGACAACGGCCAAGCCAAAGGCGATGATGCCGGTATTGCCCGCCTGCTGCTGCTCATAGGCGATCTCCGTCCATTCATAGCTGAACCCGCCAGGCAGGATTTTCTGTGCAAGCCCCTCCATGGCCTTCAACGACTGTCCGCTGGAGAAACCGCGCACGGTGTCCCCCTGCAACTCGGCCGCAGGATAGAGGTTGTACCGGACCACGCGATAGGGGCCGCTGTCGTTGCGCAGCGTCATGACCGAGGCGAGCGGCACCATCGTGCCGTTCGCGGACCGGGTCTTAAGGCCGCCGATATCATCAACGTCGTCGCGGTGCGGCGCATCGGCCTGCGCCGTCACGCGGAACGTGCGACCCAGATAATTGAAGTCGTTGATATAGGATGACCCCAGATAAGTGCCCAGCGTCGCAAAGATATTGTCGACGGGCACACCCAACTGCTCCGCCTTCTGCCGGTCGATATCGGCATAGAGGCGCGGCGTCCGAGTGTTGAACCCTGTAAATACGGACGTCAGCCCCTCGGTCTGGTTGGCCGCCATCATCATCTGGAACGTCGCCGCTTCCAGCGCCTTGTAGCCTGCGCCGCCGCGATCCTCGATGATCATCTTGTATCCGCCACCCGTGCCGAGGCCGCGAATGGGGGGAGGCGAAATGACGAACACGCTGCCCGCTGTGATCTGCGAAAGCATGGGCATCAGTTCGCCCGCGATCGCATCGGCCTTCTTGCGGTCGGCATGCGGCTTCAGGCGAACGAACATCGTCGCGGCGCTCGGCGACTGGGTGAAGGTCGCGCCGTCGAATCCGGCGAAGGCGACGCTGCCATCGACGCCCGGATTCTTCTGGATGTCGGTGATGACCTTGCGCAGCGTTTCGTCCGTCCGTTGCAGCGCGCTGCCCGGGGGCATTTGCACGACGGCGATGAGGAAGCCCTGGTCCTGCGCAGGCACGAAGCCGCTTGGCGTCGATACGAATCGCCAGCCGGCCAACGCCAGCAATATCGCATAGGCGATGCCGATGATCGCCAGCATGCGCACTGCGCGCGCCGTAATCTTGCCATAGCGATCGCTGAGCTTCTCAAAGCCGCGATTGAACCAGCGCGCGAAGCGCCCGGGATAACCGCGCCATCCCTCCGCAGGCTCATGACCGTGCTTGGGCTTCAGGATCAGCGCACCCAAGGCCGGCGACAGCGTCAGGGACACGAAGGCGGAAATCGCCGTCGCGCCGACGATTGTCAGGGCGAACTGCTTGTAGAACTGGCCGGTGATGCCGGGAATGAATGCCGTCGGGATGAACACGCCGCACAGCACCAACGCGATGGCGATAAGCGCGCCGGACACTTCGTCCATCGTCTTGTGCGCAGCGGCGAGCGGGGACAGCCCCTCCTCATCCATCAGGCGCTCGATATTCTCGACCACGACGATCGCGTCGTCGACGACGATGCCGATGGCGAGAACCAGGCCGAACAGCGACAGGTTGTTCAAAGAGAAGCCGAATGCGGCCATGATCGCAAGGCTGCCCACCAGCGACACCGGGATCGCGATGATCGGGATGATCGCCGCGCGCCAGCTCTGTAGGAACAGCAAGACCACAAGCGCCACCAGCACCAGCGCCTCAACCAGCGTATGCTGCACCGCCTCGATCGACGCGGTGATATATTCGGTCGGGTTGTACGGAATGGAGTAGGTCAGGCCGGGCGGGAAGCTCTTCGCCATCTCCGCCATTTCCTTGCGCACGGCGTCCGCGGTCTCCAGCGCGTTTGACCCCGGCAGCTGGCTGATCGGCATCGCCACGGCCGACTTGCCATCGATATAGCCGTTGGTCAGATAATCCTGAGCGCCCAGTTCCACCCTGGCGACATCGCGAACGCGGGTCAGGCGACCCTGATCGTCCCGCTTGATGATGATCTGCCCGAATTCCTCCGGTGTGGTGAGGCGTCCCTGCGTCTGGATGTTGAGCTGAAACGCCGTGCCCCCCTGATTGAAGGGCGGCTCGCCAACGGAACCGGCCGCGACCTGTGCGTTCTGGCCCCTGATCGCCGTCGTGATTTCATCGACCGTCAAATTGCGCGCGGACGCAAGGTCGGGGTCGATCCATATCCGCATATTATAGTCGCGCGCGCCGAACGCCTGCACGCTGCCGATGCCCTGAATCCGCGCCAGACGATCCTTGATCTGCAGCGTGGCATAGTTGGAGATATATTGGAGCGACAGGCTCTTGTCGGGCGATTGCAGCGACAGCACCATCAGCAGGTCGGGCGAATTCTTGCGTACCGTCACACCGATCTGCCGGACCTGATCGGGCAGACGCGGCTCGGCGGAGGACACGCGGTTCTGCACCAGCACCTGCGCCTGATCGACATCCGTGCCCTGCTTGAACGTCACGGTGATCGCCAGAACGCCCGACGCGGTCGAGGAGGAGGACATGTAGATCATGTCCTCGACGCCGTTGATCGATTCCTCCAGCGGCGCAGCGACCGTCTCCGCCAGCGTTTCGGCCGAAGCACCCGGATAGCTGGCGTTTACGACCACTGTCGGGGGCGCGACCTCCGGATACTGGCCGACAGGCAGCGTCGGATAGGCGACAAGCCCGGCGATGATCACCAGAATCGACATCACGGCCGCAAAGATCGGCCGGTCGATAAAGAAATGGGGCAGACGCATCAGCGCGCGCTTCCGGCCGTACCGTTTGCTTTGCCCGGCTGAGCCGGCGACGCAGCATCAGGCTGCGGCGCCTGCGCGGGATCGGAGGTTGGCGTATTGGTGTTGCGCGGCGTGATCTTGCCTTCATGCGGCGTCACGGGGATGCCGGGCTGCAGACGTGCCAGCCCGTCGATCACGATCTTCTCGCCGGGCTTCAGGCCCTCGCGGATTACGCGTAGCCCCTCTACCATCGGCCCGGTTTCGACCGGGCGAGCCGCTGTTTTGCCATCCTTGCCGACAAGATAGACCAGCTTGCGGGTCTGGTCGGTGACGATCGCCTCGTCCGGTACCAGCAGCGCCTTGTAGGTGCCCGATCCGAGCAGGCGGGCACGGCCGAACATGCCGGGCACCAGGAAGCCCTTGGGATTGGCCACTTCGGCATGGGCGCGGATCGTGCCGCTATTATTGTCGATCGCGTTGTCGACGAAGATCATCCGGCCATGCCAGTTGTATCCCGTCTCGTCAGCAAGCTGGATGTCCACCGGATTGGCGGCATAGCGAGAGGATGCGCGCTCGCCCTTCGCGGCCTGACGGATATATTTGAGGTAGAAGCTCTCGGCGCCCTCGAAGCTGAACCAGATCGGGTCGACGGTGACCACCGTGGTCAACAGCGTCTGGCCGGCGTTCACATAATCACCGATCGCAACGCGCCGGTCGGAGACCCGTCCGCTGATCGGCGCGCGAACCGACGTGAAGCCAAGGTCCAGCGCGCGGGCGTCCGCCGCCGCCTTTGCCGCCGCCAGATCGGCCTGCGCCGACCGCAGCGTCGCCAGCTTGGTCTCATTCTCTTCCTGGCTGACGGCCTGGAATTTGCGCAGTTCCTCCGACCGCTTCATCTCGCTCTGCGCATTGGTGAGCGCCGCCTGCGAGCGCAGTACCTGTGCCTTCGCCTGCTCCAGCGCCGCGCGATAAGGGCGCGGGTCGATCTGGAACAGCAACTGCCCGGCGGTTACGCCAAGGCCTGCACGGAAATTGATGCTGGTGACCTGCCCCGACACGCGCGGCATGACTTCCACGCGCTGCACGGCCTCGAAACGGCCGACATATTCGTCCCAGTCAGTGACGTCGCGCTGTAGCGGCTGGGCGATGGTAACGCCAGGGGGCGGTGGAGCAGGAGGTTTTCCGCCGGAACAGGCCGACAGGAGGGCCATTGCAAGGGCGGCGGAGAAGGGGAGCAGGCGCATGGCAGCTATTTGTTGCGGCGCAGCAAGGATTGCAAGATGCAACTCATATTTTTTTTCCCTGCTTTGGAAGGCGCGATCGCGTGCGCTTACCCTATCCTACATCAATGCCCGTCGAAATCCATAAGTGCGAAGGTCGGCAGGCCATCAGCCGCCAGCGCCTTCATGCCGCCGAGCGCCGGAAGATTGATGGCGAACAGCGCCATCGCAACCTCCGCCCCCTGTTCGCGGAGCAACTGCCCGGCCGCCAGCGCCGTCCCGCCAGTGGCGATCAGGTCGTCGACCAGAACAACGCGAGCCCCCATCGGCACCTGCCCGTCATGCATCTCCAGCCGGTCCGTGCCATATTCCAGCACATAATCGACGCCCACCGTCTTGCCGGGCAGCTTGCCCGCCTTGCGGATCGGCACGAAGCCGGTTCCTAGCGCTACCGCGAGCGCCGCGCCCAGAATAAACCCCCGCGCCTCTATTCCGGCAACGAAGTCCGCGTCGACCGGGCGCGCAATGGCCGCCAGTTCACCGATCACCGCCTTCAATCCTGCGGGATCGGCGAGCAGCGTGGTGATGTCACGGAACTGGATGCCGGGCTTGGGGAAGTCCGGGATCGCGCGCACCAATGCCTTCAGATCGTCTCGGGTCAGGTCATTGCCGCTCACAGGAGCTTCTCCCTCAGCCTCAAACACGAACGGCGCGGTCCCAGTCAGGGTCCGCGCCGCTCGTCTTATATCATGCCGCGCGTTTCCGGGCGGCTGCGCCTCAATGCTTCTTGTCTGCCCAGATGCTCCGGTAGGACATGTAGGCAAGGCCAGTCGCGATCAGCAGGAAGAAGATGACGGCAAGGCCAGTGCTCTTCCGATTCTCCAGCTTCGGCTCGGCGGTCCACATCAGGAATGCGGAAACGTCGGTCGCCATCTGGTCCACGGTCGCCTTGGTGCCGTCGCTGTAGGTCACCTGACCTTCGCTCGACAGGGGCGGCGGCATCGCCAGGTTCAGGTTCGCGAAGTACGGATTATAATGCAGGCCCTCGGGCGTCTTCACGTCCGGGAACTTCTTCAGCAGGTCAGCGGGCTGCGCCTGATATCCCGTCAGCAGCGAGTGGATATAGGCCGGACCGTCATGCCGCGCCTTCGCCATCAGCGACAGGTCTGGCGGAATGGCGTTATTGTTCGCCGCCGCCGCCGCGACATTGTTCGCGAAGGGCTTGGGGAAGTGATCGGCCGGAACCGGATCGCGCGTCGAGGGCTCGCCGGTCTTCGGGTCGACGTCAGGCGTCTTGATCGACCACTGCTTGGCGATCGCCTTCACCTCGGGTTCGGAATAGCCCAGCTGCTCCAGGTCGCGGAACGCAACGAACTTCAGGCTGTGGCAGGCCGAGCAGACCTCCTTGAAAACCTGGAAGCCGCGCTGCAGCTGCTGCCGGTCATAATGACCGAGCGGACCGTTGAAGGAGAACTCGACCTCCTTCGGGTGGAGATGGAATTCCTCCTCGGCCGTCTTGGCGGGCGGATCAGTCAGATAGGCATAGGTGCTCGCTCCGAAGGAGTAGAGCATGAAGCCTGAGAAGAAGACGCCGATGGCGATCAGGATGGCGCGAAGCATGTCCGGTGGGTCCCCTTATTCGGCCGGTACGGCGGCGGGCTCTTCGCCCTGCAGATTGTGCTTGGCCAGCACTGCCTCGGTGATCGAGTTAGGCAGCGGCAGCGGCTTTTCGAACATTGCGATCAGCGGCAGGATGATCAGGAAGTGCGCGAAGTAGTAGGCCGCCGCGAACTGCGAGATCATGACATAGCCCGCCGTCGCAGGCGCGCCGCCGCACCAGCCCAGGATCACCACGTCGACGCACAGCACGATGAAGAACTGCTTGAAGATCGGGCGGAACTTGCCGGAACGAACCGGCGAGTTGTCCAGCCAGGGCAGGAAGAACAGCAGCAGGATCGCCGAGAACATCGCCAGCACGCCAAGCAGCTTGGCCGGCACGAAGAAGAAGTCGAAGGTGAAGGCGCGCAGGATCGCGTAGAACGGCCAGAAATACCATTCAGGCACAATGTGCGCTGGGGTCGAGAGCGGGTTAGCCTCGATATAATTGTCCGGATGCCCCAGATAGTTGGGCGCAAAGAACAGCAGCAGGCAGAACAGGATGAGGAAGATACCTGCCCCGAAACCGTCCTTCGCCGTATAGTAGGGGTGGAACGGCACCGTGTCCTGCGGACCCTTCACATCGACGCCGGTCGGGTTGTTGGAACCCGGAATATGCAGCGCCCAGATGTGCAGGATGATGACGCCCGCAATCACGAACGGCAGCAGATAGTGCAGCGAGAAGAAGCGGTTCAACGAGGCGTTGCCCGGCGCGAAACCGCCCAGCAGCCAGGTTTGGATCGGCTCGCCGACCACCGGAATGGCCCCGAAGAGCCCGGTGATGACCTTCGCCCCCCAATAGCTCATCTGACCCCAGGGAAGGACATAGCCCATGAAGGCGGTCGCCATCATCAGCAGGTAGATGACCAGGCCGAGCAGCCACACCATCTCACGCGGAGCCTTGTACGATCCGTAGAAGAGGCCGCGGAAGATGTGGAGATAGACCACAATGAAGAAGAAGCTCGCCCCGTTGGCGTGCGCGTAACGCAGCAGCCAGCCGGAGTTCACGTCGCGCATCACATGCTCGACGGTGCCGAACGCAACCAGCTCATTGGCGGCATAATGCATCGCCATGATGATGCCGGTGACGATCTGGATGACCAGTGCGAGACCCGACAGGACGCCGAAGTTCCACATATAGTTGAGATTGCGGGGGACCGGATACCCGGCGCCGATGCTGTTATAGACGAGGCGCGGGAGCGGAAGACGCTCGTCGATCCACTTCATCAGCGGCGCCTTGGGGGTGTAATGTGCTGCCCAGGGGAAACTCATGGATCTTTTCCTCAGCCTACGAGAATGGCGGTGTCGGACGTGTAGCTATATTTTGGCACCTCAAGATTCTTGGGTGCCGGACCTTTCCGGATACGCGCCGCCGTATCATAGGTCGAACCGTGGCAAGGGCAGAAATAGCCGCCAAATTCTCCGCGAACCTCACCCTCGCCCGCGCCGAGCGGCACGCAGCCCAGGTGAGTGCAGACGCCCATCGTGATCAGCCACTGGGTCTTGCCGTCCACAGTGCGCTCTTCCAGCGTCTGGGGATCGCGCAGGGTCGATGCATCGACCGCGTCGGCCTCCGCTATCTCCTTGGGCGTCAGGTGACGCACGAACAGCGGCTGGCTGCGGAAGGTGGTCTTGATCGCCTGGCCGGGTTCGATGGCCGACAGATCGACTTCGCTGGTCGAAAGCGCCAGAACGTCGGCGCTCGGGTTCATCTGGTTGATGAGGGGAAGGACAACAGCGACCGCGCCAACACCGGCGAAGCTGACCGCCGCGATATTGATGAAGTCGCGCCGCCTCACACCGTCCCCACCGGATAGACCTTCGGTTTCCGTATGTTCAGCCGTCGCCATGCACTGACCCCTCTTTAGTCGTCCCTGTCACCGACGCCTTGCCTTGCTCAGCCATGATTATCAAGAGATTCGGGTCGCCATAGACACGGCATACCTATCCCCCAGGCGCGGTTTGGGCGGCTGTAGCGTTCCAATATGGGTTTTGCCAACAGCTATTTGGTCTTGTCTATGACAAATTGCCGCACTGCACTATGGGCGGGGCATGCGTGTTGCCCTGTACCAGCCGGAGATAGCCGGCAATGTCGGCGCCATCCTGCGCCTTGCCGCCTGCTTCACGACGCCGGTGGACATCATAATGCCGTGCGGATTCGCCTTTTCCGACGCGCGCCTGAAACGGGCGGCGATGGACTATGGCGAAGCGGCGGACGTCACCAAACACGCCAATTTCGCGGACTTCCGGCAGGATTGCCAAGCTAAGAGCCGCCGTATCGTCCTGCTCAGCAGCCATGCCTCCGTCCCCCTGCCCGACGCGCGCTTCCTGCCCGATGACGTGCTGCTGATGGGGTCGGAGGGCGCGGGCGTGCCTGACGACGTGCGCGACATGGCCGATCTGCGCGTGCGGATTCCCATGGCGGCGGGCTTTCGGTCCTTGAACATCGCGGTGTCAGCGGGCATCGCGCTCAGCGAGGCGTTGAGGCAAACGGGACAATATCCGCAATGATACAGCTGGATCAGGAACAGGCAGAGGCGCGCGCCTGGTTCGAATCGCTCCGCACCCGAATCTGCAATGCATTCGAGGAGATAGAGCGGGAGGCGGGCAGCGACGCCGCCTTCGACTTCGCCCCCTGGGATCGCGAGGCGGAGGGCATCACGCCCGGCGAAGGTGGCGGCGGCGTGCGCGGCGTCATGAAGGGGAAGGTGTTCGAGAAGGTCGGCGTCAACGTCTCGACCGTCGGCGGCGTGTTCGCGCCCGAATTCGCCAAGACGATCCATGGCGCGGAGAACAACCCGCACTTTTTCGCCACCGGCATCAGCCTGGTCGCGCACATGGCCAACCCGCATGTGCCCGCCGTGCATATGAACACGCGATTCCTGGTGACGGAAAAACGCTGGTTCGGCGGCGGCGCTGATCTCAATCCGCCGATTCCCTATGAGGAGGATACAGCGGACTTCCACGCTGCCTTCCGCGCCGCCTGCGATGCGCATAACCCGGCCTATTACGAGAAGTTCAAGGCGTGGGCCGACGACTATTTCTACATCCCCCACCGCAAGGTCCATCGCGGCGTCGGCGGCATTTTCTACGATCATCTGACCGGGGACTTCGCGGAGAATCTCGCTTTCACGAAAAGCGTCGGCGAAGCCTTCCTTACCGCCTTCCCGCCCATCGTCCGCCGCCGCATGGCGACGCCATGGACCGACGCCGACATGACCCAGATGTTCGAATGGCGCGGCCGCTATGCCGAATTCAATCTGGTCCATGACCGGGGTACGCTGTTCGGCCTGAAGACCGGCGGCAATATCGAGGCGATCCTGATGAGCCTGCCGCCAATGGCGAGCTGGAGCTGAGACCGCCATGTCGCTGACCCCCGTCGATCCCCGCCAGATCGCGACGATCGTCACGCATCTGGAAATGCGCGAACGGCCAAGGCCCGCGCCGGTGGCGACGTCTCCCCTGCGTCTGATGCGCTGGCGGGAACCGGCGCTGGAGAAATATCGCGCCCTGTTCCGCCGCGTCGGCGAACCTTGGATGTGGTTTTCCCGCCTTGTCATGCCGGACGCGCGGGTGGAGGCAGTCATCCACGACCCCGCCGTGGAAATCTACGCCGTGTGCGATCCCCAGGGCATAGAGGTCGGGATTATCGAACTGGACTTCCGGCAGATGCCAGACTGTGAGCTGTCCTTCTTCGGCCTGATTCCGGAGCTGTCCGGAAAGGGCATGGGCCGCTGGATGATGGGCCAGGCCAAGTCGCTGGCATGGCGCAAGGGGGTGGAGCGCTTCTGGGTCCACACCTGCACGCTCGACGATCCCCGGGCGCTCAGCTTCTATATTCGGTCTGGCTTCACGCCGTTTTTCCGGGAGGTCGAGATATTCGACGACCCCCGAGTATCCGGCTTGATGCCGCGCGACGCCGCGCCGCATATCCCGATCTTGGGGTAGCCGATCAGCCGTTGAGCTGGCGGTAGATGCGCGCGGTCATCACCTGGAAATAGATCTGGATCACCGCCGACGTCGCGGCGATGGCGAAATCGCCCGTGGCGCGCGCCGCCTCCGGCCCGCCTGCCAGGCCGCCGATGACGCCGAACACCGCCTGCACCGCCATCTGGATGATCGAGGATATCACGATCAGCACGATGATGAACGCGATCAGCCGCCACACATGTCCCGCCGTCAGCATCCACGCCGCCCTTAGGCTGGCGATCAGGCCGTCATTGCGGTCGATCACCACGGCGTTGAGCAGGATCAGCCGGGCGATGATATAGATCAGCAGCGGCACCAGCACGATCGTCGCCAGGGTCACGGCTGCGGGCGCGCCGATGACGACGGACAGCAGTCCGGCGACCAGCGACAGCAGGACGACGCCCATCAGATAGCCCAGGGCCGCGATTAGCGCCGCGCCGATCAAAACCGGCAGGCGCTGGACGCCCAGCCGGATCGCCTCGCCGACGCTGATTCCCGGTTTCAGCGCCAGCGCATACAGCGTCAGCGACCCCGCCAGCGTGATGATTGCCGTGACCATCATGCCCAGCTTCACGGTGGGCGGCAGCGGCGGTATCTTCGTCTGTCCTGGCGTCATGGCCAGATATTCGGCCGGCATCATCTGGAACAGGATGGCGAACGGCACCGCCAGGAACAGCAGCGCCACAGGGAAGAGCAACTGCCCCTCGCGCTTGACGAAGGCCACGCTTTCCTCCCACGCCTTGCCGATAGAGAGCGCCGCCATATCTTCCTTTCAGAGCATTAGCCGCCCTATATCCAGTAATCGGGGGCGGCACGAGCGGCAGACTTGATCGCTCGCCTTTCCCAAGTCAAGGAAACGCCATGAACAGCATTGACGGTTTCGAATGGCGGCGGGACGAAGCGCAGGTCCCTTATCCGCAGGCGCTGGCCGACATGGAGGCGCGCGCCGCCGCGATCGCGGAGGGCAGCGCCGGGGAGCGCATCTGGCTGCTCGAACATCCGCCGCTCTATACCGCCGGGACCAGCGCCGACCCGGCCGAAATGCTGGACCGCCGCTTTCCGGTCTATGACGCCGGACGCGGTGGCCGTTACACCTATCATGGTCCGGGCCAGCGGGTCGGCTATCTCAGCATCAACCTCGCCGCGCGCGGCAAGGACATCCGCAATTTCGTCCATAATCTGGAAGGCTGGGTGATCGACAGCCTCGCCGATGTCGGCGTCGAGGCGCGCCGGGCGGAGGGTCGGATCGGCATATGGACCGACGATCTGGACGGGCGCGAGGCGAAAATCGGGGCGATCGGCGTGCGAGTCCGCAAATGGGTGACGCTGCACGGCTTCTCGGTGAATGTCGCTCCGGACCTCTCACATTTCGGAGGCATCGTTCCCTGCGGAATCGCCGAATATCCGGTCACAAGCCTACAGGCTCTGGGCAAGGATATTTCGATGGCACAATTCGATACGGCACTGGAACGACATTTCCCCGCGTTCCTCGCACGGCTTGGCCGATGCGCGCGCGCGGCGTGAGGCAAGGCTTGCGTCCGGTTAACCTTTCGCCCATTTGTTTTCCCGCCACGGCCGCATCGCAAGCACCGGGTATGGGTCCCACGTCACTGGAGAACAGGATGCCGTCATCCTCCACCGCCACCCGCCGCATGATCGGCGCCCTTTGCCTGGCGGCCGCAATGCTGCCTTCGCTGGCGGCCTGCAGCAAGAGCGGCAGCGGCGGCAACAGCACGGTTGCGATGAAGGATATGGACGTCGTTGACGGCACCGCGACGGACGCGATGACGGACCTTGACGGCGTGAAGGCCGAGGGCACGGCTATGGCCCCCGTCACCTCCAGCAACAGCACGGCGCCAAAGGTCGCGTCCGCACCCACAACGAACAGCGCCGCTCCGGCCGACCCGGGCGCAGAAGTCGTTTCAGATCAATAACAAACGGTCGGTTCATCCTCCGTACAGCGCGCTTCATCGACAAGCGCGGGCGGCCATATAGCGCCATGCTATGCCCCGCCCCTCGCCGACGCCCTACGGGCGTAACGGCATCCTGATTTTTCAAGGAATCCGATATCGTGATCCGTATCGCCGTTCGCCGGGTCGCCCTGACCATCCTGCCATTAACCATGTTTTCCGCGCCGGCGAGCGCGCAGCTGTTTTGGAATCCGCCAGACTTTTCCGCCCCACCCGTGACCGGCGCGGAGCCGGAGATGAACCTCGGCCTGCCCGGCGCCACGCCGGAAGAATTGCGCGCCGGTCTCGTCTGGAATTTGCGTGCGGCCCTCAACGTCGCGGCGTTGCAATGCGATTTCGAGCCGACCTTGCTGACCACCAGCAACTACAACGCCACCATCGCCCATCATGACAGCGAACTGGCGGATGCGCTTAAGACGGTGGAGGGCTATTTCCAGCGCACCGCCGGCAAGGGCAAGCCGGGTCAGGCCGCCGCCGACCAATATGGCACCCGCATCTATTCGACCTATTCGACCGTGCAGGCGCAGCGCGGCTTCTGTCAGGTCGCAGGCTCCATCGGCCGCGATGCGATCTTCGCCGATCGCGGGCACCTCTATGAAGTCGCACAGAAGCGGATGGGCGAGCTGAAGAAATCGCTGACCCTCTCGGGCGAGCAATATTTTGGCACCCCCGGCTACGGCTTCCGCGCCAGCCTCCCCTCCCTCGCCGAGGGATGCTGGAAGGTGAACAAGAAGAAGGGCGACCTTCTGCTGTCCAGTTGCAAGGCCCAATGGGACGCCGAGGCGGCCAAACCCGCGGGCTGAACAAGACCCATTGCCGACGCAGCGCGTTGAGCGCACAATCCGCCCAAGGGCAGGGTCGGCAATCGCGCCGGACCGCCCCGGGGGGGACCTGTCCATGCCACATGCTCCTGTTCGTTTCGCCGCGCTGGCGCTGATCCTGGCCACCGCCAGCGCCGCGCCCGCGCAACTGTCCGGCCTTGGCGGCCAGGGCGGCCTGCTTGGCGCGGTTCTGCCCAATGTCGGGTCCGTCGGCGCGAGCAATGCGGCCGGCGTGCTCGGCTATTGCCTGAAGAACAAATTTCTGGGCGGCGGCAATGCCACCTCGGTGCTCGGCAAACTGACCGGCCAGAGCGGGATCAAATCCTCGGACGGCTATGCCAATGGCCAGAAGGGCCTGTTGCAGATGGACGGATCATCCCTGCCATTGGGTAGCCTGAAGTCGAAGCTGAAATCCAAGGTCTGCGACGTGGTGCTGCAGCACGCGCAATCTTTTCTCTAATATTCTTGGGTCCACGTCAAAACCGTTCGTGCTGAGTAGAGACTGAGCTTGTCGAAGGCTCGTATCGAAGTACCTCGCGCCTAGCTATGTCCTTCGATACGCCATTTCGACTTCGCTCAATGGCTACTCAGGACGAACGGGAAATAAAGACGGTTTCCACCCAATCCTAACGGCACTCCACCGTCACATGCTCCAACCCTGAAATATCCGCCAGCGCACTGCGCACCGCCAGCGCGTCGCCGCCCGGTACGCTCAGGATCGCGGCATGCGCCTCCGGCCCGATGCGCCAGACATGCAGGTCGGCAATGGTCGCGCCCGTCTTTTCCGCCTTCGCACGGATCGCGTCGAGCAACGCCTCGTCCGCCGTATCCAGCAACACCGCCGCCGAATCGCGCATCAGCATCACGGACCAGCGCGCGATCAGGATCGCCCCAGCCAGACCCGTGACCGCGTCCAGCCATACCCAGCCAGTCAGCCGCGCCGCGATCAATGCCGAGATCGCCATGGCCGATGTCACTGCGTCCGCCACAAGATGCAGATAGGCGGCGCGCAGATTATTGTCTTGCCCGCCCGATGGCGCGCCATGAGCATGATGATGGTCGTGATCATGCCCATGATCGTCATGGGCGTGATCATGACCGTGCGCGTGACGATGCCCCGGACCATGCACATGGCCGCCGCCGCCTTTCATCAGCAACATCGCGCTGCCGACATTCACGATCAGGCCGAATATCGCGACGATGATCGCCTCGTCATACCGCACCGCCTGCGGCTGCATCAGGCGCATGATCGCCTCCACCGCGATGCCGAGCGACGCCAGCCCCAGGATGATCGCCGATGCGAATGCCGCCAGATCCCCGACCTTGCCGGTGCCGAAGGTGAAGCGCGCATTATGCACATGCCGCCGCGCATAGGCATAGGCGATCGCCGCCACCGCCAGAGCGCCCGCATCTGTCGCCATATGGAAACCGTCGGCCAGCAGCGCCATCGATCCGGTGATCCACCCGGTCGCGATCTCCGCCACCATCGCCATCGCGTTCAGGATCATGACGATCCAGGTGCGCCGCGCATTGCGATCATGGGCGGAACCCAGATAGGCATGCTCATAATAGTGCCGGGGGTGGCCCTTGCCCTGCTTGGTCATCTTATTTCCCGTACCGGCGGATGAGCGCGAGAAGTTCTTCGGACGCCGCCATCCGGTCAGCGTCAGCGATCTGCGGCGGCGCGACATGTTCACGCACATGGCTTTCGATCAGTTCCTCCATCAACCCGCCGACCGCGCCGCGCACGGAGGCGACAAGCTGGAGCGTGGCGGAGCAATCGGCCTCGCCCAGCAACTGCCGTTCGACGGCGGCGACCTGCCCGGCGATGCGGCGAACCCGGTCCAGCAGCTTCTGCCGGTCTGCAACAAGATGTCCCATAGCATACCCCCCTACCCTATATCCATTGTGAGTCAAGGTCCCTATCCCCGGGGGGCGCGGGACGCTAACGGAGGGCGGTGAGCGAAATCCTTCCCTGTGACCTGGCCATTGTCGGCGGCGGCCTCGCCGGCGGCCTGATCGCCCTTGCCTTCGCCGCACGCAGGCCGGAGGCGCGGATTATGCTGGTCGAGGCCGGGCCGGTGCTGGGCGGCAACCATGTCTGGTCCTTCTTCGATGGCGACGTGACGCCAAAGGACCGGTGGCTGGTCGATCCGCTGGTCGCCCATCGCTGGGATGCGGGCCATGACGTCCGCTTCCCGGACGAAACCCGGATATTGGCGACGCCCTATAACAGCATCACCTCGGAACGGTTCGACGCTCATCTGACCGCCACGCTCGGCGATGGTGTGCTGAAGAACGCTGCCGTAGCCGATGTCGGCCCCACCCATGCCCTGCTGGCCGACGGTCGCATGATCACGGCGCAGGCGGTCATCGACGCGCGCGGCGGCGGCGACCTGTCGGCCTTGTCCTGCGGATGGCAGAAATTCGTCGGGCAGGAACTGCGCCTCGCCATCCCGCACGGCCTGATCCGCCCGACGATCATGGACGCGACGGTGGACCAGATCGACGGATATCGTTTCGTCTATATGCTGCCGACCGGTCCGGACACGGTCTTTGTCGAGGACACCTATTACAGCGACGACGCGACGCTCGACGCCGACGCCATCCGGAGCCGGATCGCCGCCTATGCCCGCGCGCGGGGATGGAAGGTGGATGCAACGGTGCGGGAGGAGACCGGCGTGCTGCCGGTGGTGATGGGCGGCGACTTCGACCGCTTCTGGCCCGCCGCCGATCCGGTCGCGCGCGCTGGCGTGCGGGCCGGGCTCTTCCATCCCACGACCGGCTATTCCCTGCCCGACGCCGTCGACTTCGCCCTCTGGCTCGCAGGGGCCTGGCCGATGGAGGGACCGGCGCTGGCCGCCGCCAGCCGCGCCCGCGCCAGGGCGCACTGGTCGGGGGGCGGCTATTATCGCCTGCTCGACCGGATGCTGTTCCGCGCCGCCCGGCCGGAGGAACGCTGGCGCATCTTCGCCCGCTTCTATCGCCTGTCCGAACCGCTGGTCGGCCGCTTCTATGCCGGGCGCTCAACGGCATTTGACCGGCTGCGCATCTTGTGCGGGCGGCCCCCGGTGCCCATAAGGAGCGCCATGCGCGCACTCACAGACAGAACAAACACCGGCAGGACAAGTCCTTGACCAAAAAGGCGATAGTCATCGGCGCTGGCTTTGGCGGCCTCGCCCTGGCGATCCGCCTGCAGGCGGGCGGCGTCGAAACCACGCTGGTCGAGGGCCGCGACCGGCCGGGCGGGCGCGCCTATGTCTGGCACAAGGACGGCTTCACCTTCGACGCCGGCCCCACCGTCATCACCGATCCGCCCTGCCTTGCCGAATTGTGGCGGCTGACCGGACACGACATGGCTGACGACGTGAAGCTGGTGCCGGTCTCACCCTTCTACCGGCTGAATTGGCCTGACGGCACGAACTTCGATTATTCCAATGATGAGGTCGGCCTGCGGCGGGAGATCGGCAAGCTCGATCCCGCAGACATAGCCGGGTACGAGCGCTTCATCGACTACAGCAAGGGCGTCTGCGAGGAAGGCTATCGCAAGCTGGGCGCGGTGCCGTTCCTCGATTTCGCGTCCATGATCAAGGCCGCCCCGGCGCTGGCGAAATATCAGGCGTGGCGCTCGGTCTATTCCATGGTCTCCAGCTTCGTGAAGAATGAGAAGCTGCGCGAGGCGCTCTCCTTCCACACGCTGCTCGTGGGCGGCAATCCGATGAACACCAGTTCGATCTACGCCCTCATCCACACGCTGGAGAAGGAAGGCGGCGTCTGGTTCGCGCAGGGCGGCACCAACAAACTGGTGTCAGGCATGGCGACGCATTTCGAGCGAATCGGCGGCACGTTACGCCTGGGTGATCCGGTCGAGGAGATCGAGACGATCGGCGACCGCGCGACGGCGGTCCGGACCAAAGCGGGCTGGCGTGGCGAGGCCGATGCCGTCGCCAGCAATGCCGACCTGATGCACACCTATCGCAACCTACTTCCGCATCATCCGCGCGGACAGAAGAATGCCGAAAGCCTCAGCCGCAAGCGCTGGTCGCCCAGCCTGTTCGTCGTCCATTTCGGCATCAAGGGCAGCTGGCCGGGCATCCCGCACCACATGATCCTGTTCGGCCCGCGCTATGAAGGGCTGTTGACCGACATCTATCAGCATGGCGTGCTGGCGGGGGACTTCTCCCTCTATCTGCACCACCCGACCGTCACCGATCCGTCGATGGCGCCGGAGGGCTGCTCCAGCTTCTATGCGCTCGCCCCCGTGCCGCATATGGGCAAGCTGCCGATCGACTGGGACCGCGTCGGTCCGGGCTATGCCGAGCGGATATTGGCGGAGATTGAGCGGCGCCTGATCCCCGACATTCGCGATCGGATCGTCACGCAGTTCTACTACGCCCCGCCCGATTTCGCGAACGACCTGAACGCCCATATGGGCAGTGCCTTCAGCCTGGAGCCGCTGCTGACCCAAAGCGCCTTCTTCCGCGCCCATAATCGCGACGATGTCATCCCCAACCTCTACATGGTGGGCGCAGGCACGCATCCGGGCGCCGGCATCCCCGGCGTCGTCGGCAGCGCCAAGGCGACGGCCAAGCTGATGATGGACGATCTGAGCCTATGAAGAGACTTGCCGTCTATTGCGGCTCCGCGACGCCTGCGGACCCGGCCTTTATCGAGTCCGCGCGCGCCGCTGGGCGGACCCTTGCCGGGCGCGGGATCGCCGTCGTTTATGGTGGCGGACGGCTGGGCCTGATGGGCGCGGTGGCCGATGCGGCGCTGGAGGCCGGAGGCGAGGTGATCGGCGTCATTCCCGAAGCGCTGGTCAATGCCGAAGTCGCGCATCGCGGCTGCACGGAATTGCATGTCGTGTCGACAATGCATCAGCGAAAGGCGCTTTTTACCGATCTTTCGGACGGTTTCGTGACCATTCCGGGCGGCGTCGGCACCATGGACGAGCTATGGGAAGCGGTGAGCTGGGCGCAGCTTGGTTATCATGCCAAGCCGGTCGGCCTGCTCAATGTCGGCGGCTATTACGATCATCTGATCGCCTTCAACCGGCACATGATCGACACCGGTTTCATCCGGAAACAGCATGCCGGCATCCTGATCCACGCGGATACGATCGACGGTCTGTTGGATCGAATGGCAGATTATCAGCCGCATGAGACGATCTTCCGCATGAAGGCCGACAACCTGTAATTTCCCCTTCCGCTTGCGGGAGGGGTCAGGGGAGGGCATGTCGCCATCGTGAGCAACGCCCAAACAGGAATGACAGCCCCTCCCCCAACCCCTCCCGCAAGCGAGAGGGGAGCTTTGGTCGCCCACGCCCGCGACAGCATCGCCCGCGGATCGAAGTCTTTCGCCATGGCGTCGAAGCTGTTCGACCCGGTAACCCGCGAACGCGCCTGGCTGCTCTACGGCTGGTGCCGCGCCTGCGACGACCTCGCCGACGGGCAGGATCATGGCGGCGCGATGACCAGCGTCGCCGACGCGCAGCTGCGCCTCTCCACCATCCGCACCCTCACCGATTCCGCGCTGCGCGGCGAACCCACGGGCAACCCGGCATTCGACGGCTTCGGCGTCGTCGCCGCGGAATGCCGCATCCCCCACAGCTTCGCCCATGACCTGATCGAGGGGTTCGCACTGGATGCCCGTGAGTGGCGGCCGCGCAGTACGAACGACCTTCTTCAATATTGCTATCATGTCGCGGGCGCGGTCGGCCTGATGATGGCGATCGTCATGGGCGTCGATCCGACGGACAGGGCAACGCTGGACCGCGCCTGCGACCTCGGCCTCGCCTTCCAGCTCGCGAACATCGCCCGCGACATCAGCGAGGATGATGCCGCCGACCGCTGCTACCTACCGGAGGAGTGGCTGGTGGAAATGGATATCCCGCCCGGCGAACTCATGAAACCGTGGGTCCGCCCCCGCCTCGCCGTACTCGGCAAGCGGCTGGCGACCATGGCGGCAACCTATGAGGACAGCGCGCGCCACGGCACCGGCGCGCTGTCATTCCGTTCCTCCTGGGCCGTACTGGCGGCGGCGGGTATCTATGGCGATATCGCGCGTGAGGTAGCGAGGCGCGGGGAGCATGCGTGGGACCATCGCGTTATCACGTCAAAGCGGGATAAGCTGGGGTGGGTCGCGCAGGCGTTCACGCAGAGTTTCATGCGGAAGGCGTCCTGGCCGGCAGAGGCACGGCAAGCGAATCTATGGGAGCGGCCGAAGGCGGGGCTTTGATCACCATCTTATTCCGCCAGTAACAGTGCTCCTGCAAAAGCAGGAGTCCAGTTGCGACGGTTGATCTGGGCTCCTGCTTTCGCAGGAGCACTTCATTCTCCGGTCGCAGAATAGCCCAATATTTCCCGGGCGCGGGGCTTCAGGCGATCAACAGCTGCAGAATGAATAGCAGGCGCGCAACAGAGCACGCCAAAGGCCGTCGGCTTCGCGCGGTTGAACGCGAGCGGATCGCCCAGCGCGTCGGTGACGACCGCGCCAGCCTCCTGTGAAATCAGCGCAGCGGCGGCGATGTCCCATTCATTGCCCCAGCGGATAGTGGCGACCAGGTCCGCCTCGTTAGCCGCGACCATCGCCATGCGCAGAGCGATGCTGTTCGGGCGCGCCACTGCCGTCAGGTCGCGATCAGCCTTTGGCAGGACATCGGCAGGGACGCGCGCTCCGGGCAACTCGTGCCGCCTACTGGCGACGAGCTTAACGCCATTGCGTGTCGCACCTCTACCGATCTCCGCGATCCACAATTCATTGCGCGCCGGCGCAGCGAGCACGCCGAATCGGGGCAGGCCCTGTTCCACCAGTGCTACGGACACGCACCATCCGGGCCGCCCACGCAGATAGTCGCGCGTGCCGTCTATCGGATCGACCACCCATATCCGGTCATTGGCAAGGCGGTCCGCATTGTCGGCCGTCTCTTCTGAAAGCCAGCCCGCATCCGGCGCGAGTTCGGTCAGCGCAGCCCGGAGCATGACGTTGACCTCGAGGTCGGCCTCGCACACCGGATGGCCCGGCACCTTCTCCCACTGGCGCACCTGCGTCTTGCCGCCTGCCCAGAGGGTCAGCGCGTGATCGGCAGCGGCCGACACGATGTCGACGAGCCTTCGGAGGGAGACGTCACCCACCAGCGATGGTCATCCCGTCGATCCGCAGCGTCGGCGCGTTGACCGCGTACCGGAACTGCAGATCGTTGGCGGGGGTCAGCGCGCGGAACATATCCTTCAGATTGCCGGCGATCGTGATCTCCGCCACGGCGCAGGCCACCGCGCCATTCTCGATCAGGAAGCCGGACGCGCCGCGGCTATAGTCGCCGGTCACGCCATTGACGCCCATGCCGATCAGTTCAGTGACGTAGAGCCCGCGCTTCACGTCCGCCATCAGGTCGCCGGGCGTGACCTTGCCCGGCTCCATGTGCAGATTGCTCGCGCCCGCGCCCGGCGCGCCGCCGGTGCCACGGCTGGCATGGCCGGTCGGCTCCAGCCCCAGTTGGCGCGCCGACGCGCTGTCGAGCAGCCAGCCGGTCAGTAAGCCCTTGTCGATGATCGCGCGGCTCTTGGTCGGCAGGCCCTCGCCGTCGAACGGGCGTGATCGCAGGCCGCGTTCCCGATGGGGATCGTCCATGATGGTGACACTGGAATCGAAAATCTGCTGACCAAGGCTGTCGAGCAGAAAACTGGACCGGCGGGCAATAGCCGGGCCCACGATTGCGCCTAGCAGGTGGCCGATAAGGCTCGACGCGATGCGCGGATCAAGGATCACCGGCATCGTGCCGCTCTCGATCTTCATCGGGTTGAGACGGGCGACGGCCCGTTGGCCAGCGCGCTGGCCTATCGCCTCGGCATCGTCGATATCCTCCAGATGGCGGACGGAATGGCTGGCATGATCGCGCTGCATGCCCGATCCTTCGCCGGCCAGGACGCTGGCGAAGGTGCCATGGGATGTCGCGGCATAGCTGCCTGCAAAACCATGGCTGGTGGCGAGCGCGATCTGCGTGCGGCCGCTGGATGCGCCGGCACCTTCGCTGTTGGTAATGCCGGGCACAGACCGGGCTGCGTCCTCCGCCTCTTCTGCACGCTCCCGCAGGGCAGCAGGTTCGGGATCGCTGTCATCGGCCAGATCGAGCGATGCGGGACGCTTGCGGAGCAGGCGATCCTCCGGAGCGAGGCCTGCATAGGCGTCCTCCGGCGCTTCCCGCGCCATCGCGACGGCGCGCTCAACCAGGGACCCAAGGCTTGCCGGGTTCATGTCCGACGCGGAAATCGTCGCCGACCGCTGACCGACGAAAACGCGCAGGCCGATCTCCTCCCCCTCAGACCGCTCCACATCCTCGAGCGCGCCAAGGCGGACGGCGACCTGGGTCGAGGCGTTGCAGACGTAGATCGCATCGGCGGCGTCAGCGCCGGACTTGCGGGCGGCCTTGACGAGATTTTCGGCGCGATCCTGCGCTTCTTCCAGAGTAAGCATTGGGGAAATGGGACTCGCTGATCGGGTAAAGCCCTGCGCCTTACGCCTGTGGTGATGATGGCGCAATGCGCCGAACCGGACCTCTAGATGGGGTCAGGCCCCCATTTTTTCCAGCCAGTGCAGGAAGAGGTGATGGGCGACGGCCATGACGGGCGGGGCAAGGAAGGGCGCGCCAGGCTCGCCGTTCATCGCGGCGCGCACGCCGGCCGGATCGACCCAGAATGCATCCTCGATCTCGCTTTCGTCCAGGGTAAGGCGATCATCGACCGCCTTCGCCATGCAGGCCACCATCAGCGACGATGCGAAGGGCCAGGGCTGGGTCATGACATAGCTCACGTCCGAAACGGTGATCCCTGCCTCCTCCCACAATTCGCGGGCGACGGCTTCCTCAAGCGTTTCACCAGGCTCCACAAAGCCGGCAAGCGCGGAATAGCGGCCCTGTGGCCAGCGATGCTGACGGCCGATCAACACCCGCCCGTCATGTTCGGCCAGCATGATCGTGACCGGATCGACGCGCGGAAAATGCTCCGCGCCGCAGTCCCGCGCCGTTTCATTGAGGCATTTACGCGCCCAGCCGGCTTTGTTAACGGTCGTGCCACCGCCACAGGTCGAGCAAAAGCCATGCCGGGCATGCCAGTCGACCAGCGCGCGCGCCGTGCCGTAGATCGCCAGGGCATTGGCGGACAGATGCGGCGCGGCATCCCAGACCTTGGGCGAAAAATTCGCGCCGTGCGGGACATCCGCGTTCAGCCGGACAAAAAGCGGGCCGTTATCGTCCTGCCCCAGCATCACGAAATCCGCCGGATCGGCACCCGATGGCATCGGCTCGATCGCCAGCGTGTCGCCCGCCAGCACGGGATCAAGCCCATTGAGCATGAGTAGCCCGGCGCGCGGGTCGGCAAATGCCGCGGCCTGCAAAGCGGGATCGTTGCGCACAGGGTCGGCGCGATCGAGCGTTCCCCCGACAAAGCCGGGCAAGACCCCCGACATGGGCTTGGCAATATCTATCAGGGGCAAGGGATATCCTCTTTCATGGCCGCCTCGGCGATCTTGCCGAAGAGGGTGGGCAGCCCGGCGGTCGCCAGATCGGCTTTGGGCCACCATTCCCCGTCCCGCCCGGCCATGCAATCCCTTTCCACGCAAGCTGTGTGAACGGTGAGGGAAAGCGAGAAATGGGTGAAGACATGCGCCACAGGCTCGGCAAGTTCCGTCCAGCCCGAGGCGACGGGATAGTCCGGGGCCATCGCTTCCCCCTCGCGCCACGGCGATGTCGGCACGCCGCGCATCCCGCCGAGCAGGCCCTTGTCCGGCCGCCGCTCAAGCCAGACATGGTCGTCGCTTTCGATCCACCAGGCATGGCCGGCGCGATGCGGCTTGGCTTTCTTCGGCGCCTTCACCGGGAACGCGGCGGGATCGGCGGCACGGAAAGCGGCGCAATCCTCCCGCAACGGGCAAATGCCGCAGGCTGGGCGGCGTGAGGTGCATATGGTCGCGCCAAGATCCATCATCGCCTGAGTGAAGTCGCCCGCCCGCATATCCGGCGTGATGCTGTCGGCAGCGGCGTCGATCTCCCGCCTGCCCCCCGGAAGCGGGGTATCGATGGCGAACAGCCGGGCGACCACACGCTCCACATTGGCGTCCACGGCCACGGCGCGGCGGCCAAAGGCAATGGCGGAGATAGCGGCGGACGTATAAGCGCCGACGCCCGGCAAGGTCCGCAATGTCTCCGCGTCGGGTGGAAAAGCGCCGCCATGATCACGGGCCACGGCGCGCGCGCAGGCGATGAGGTTACGGGCGCGTGCATAATAGCCAAGGCCCGCCCATGCGGCCATCAGTTCCGCTTCATCCGCCGCCGCCAGAGCGGCAACGTCCGGCCAGCGGGTTGTGAACTTCTCGAAATAGGGAATGACAGCGGCCACCGTCGTCTGCTGCAACATGATTTCCGACAGCCAGACGCGATAGGGATCGGTTGCATTGGCTCCCGGCGGCGCGCGCCATGGCAAGGTGCGCGCATGCCGATCATAATGCACGAGCAGTTTTTCCGATATCAGCTTTTCGGCTGAAGCTGTCAGCTTGCTATCGACGGGCATGGCTGCCCTATGCCATTAACCACCGCATGACGGAACGCCCTATCCCGGTAAAAAAGAAAGCGCCCAAAACTCCCCCGGAGGAACGGCCACGCGTCGGCGCACCGCGCGCCATTGCCGACCTGATGCCGGACATAGGCCGCGCCGCATTCCGCAAGTTCGGCTTTGTCCAGTCAAGCGTGGTGACGCGCTGGGCGGATATCGTCGGGACCAAATATGCGGGCATCTCCGCGCCCGAATCGATCCGCTTTCCGGCGGGGCAGAAGGCCGGCGGCACACTCTATCTGGTCGTCGCCAGCGGCTTTGCGCCGATGATGCAGCATGTCATCCCGGAGATCATGGAGCGGGTGAACCGCTTCTTCGGTTACGCCGCCGTCGCCAAAGTAACGATGCGGCAGGGCGAAGTCGGCCCCGTTGTGACGGAACGCGCCCCGCCGCCGAAGAACCTGAAGCCCGTGCCGGTGGAGCTGGGCGATTCGCTGCGCGACATCGGCGATCCGGAGCTGCGCGCCGTGCTCGAATCGCTGGCGCAGGGTCTTGCCAATTCCAGCGGTTTGCCCAAGATCAGCTGACCGCACAGACGAAGAAGAAAAGACTGCCCATGAAACACACGCGCGCAATCCTCCTTGGCGTCGTCCTGGCCCTGTCCATTCCTGCGGCAGCGGTCGGCGCGAAAGCCGTCGACTGGGCGAACCGCGTCGTGCTGTCCAGCGTGGGTGGCCATCTGACGGGCAATCCGGCCGCGCCGACGAAGGTCGTGGAATATATCAGCTATACCTGCAGCCATTGCGCGCATTTCGTCGCCGAAGGCACCGAGCCCCTCAAGAAAGGGTGGATTAAGCCCGGCAAGGTCAGCATCGAGATCCGCAACGCCGTGCGCGACAAATATGACCTGACCGCGGCGCTGCTCGCCCGCTGTGGCGGCAAGGACAAATTCCTGGGCAATCATGAGGCGCTGTTCGCCAACCAGAGCGCCTGGATGACCCAGCTGATCGCCTATGACCAGCAACAGCCCAAGCCGACCGAAGAGCAGGCCGTGCTGAAGGAAATCGCCGACAAGACCGGTTTGATCACCCTGATGGGTAAGCGCGGCTTCACGCCCGCGCAGCTCAACACCTGCCTGGCAGACCCGGCCGCGATGAAGACCGTGCTGGCGATGACACAGGATGCATGGGGCACGCAGAAGATCACCGGCACGCCATCCTTCCTTGTCAACGGCAAGCTGATCGAGGCGCATGACTGGGATGGACTGAAGGCCGCATTGCCCGCTGCGGCCAAGTGAACTAGATCGCGACGAACGCCCCAACGAAACGGTATCTCCCCATGAAAACGCTTTCCCCCCTGTCCCTTGCCGCCATCGCCCTTTCGCTCGCATCCTGCGGCAGCAAGGATAGCGGCAATGTCTCCGCGCCGACCGGCGAACCCGTTGCTGCCGTCGCTGCGCCAGCCGGAACGACCTGGGCTGATACCGTGGCGACCACGCCTGATGGCGGCTTCGTGATGGGCAATCCCGGTGCGGCGATCAAAGTGATGGAATTCGCCTCCTACACGTGCAGCCATTGCCGCGACTTCGCCGCCGAATCGGCCGCGCCGATGAAGGAATTGGTGAACAGCGGCAAGGTCAGCTACGAACTGCGCAGCTACGTCCGCGATCCGATGGATATGGCCATGGCGCTACTCGTCCGGTGCAGCGGCAAGGATGCGTTCTTCCCCTTGAGCGAGCAGTTCTTCGGCAACCAGGCCGCGATGTTCGAGAAGATTCAGGCGCTGGGCGATGAACCCTATAAGGCCATCATGGCGCAACCGCCGGAAACGCGCTTCATCAGCCTGTCGAAGGCGGCGGGCTTCATCGACTTCGTGAAGCAGCGCGGCATTTCCGAAGACCAGGCCAAGCAATGCCTTGCCAATACGGCCGAGACCACGAAGCTGGCCAAGGGCGTCGAGGACGCGACCGCGCGCTATAATATCACCGGCACGCCCACCTTGCTGATCAACGGTCAGGTGATCGAGAACACCACGACCTGGGACGCGATGCGCGCCAAGATCAAGGAAGCAGGCGCCTGATTGGCCGAGGGGGCAGACACATTCTCCTTTAGGGTTTCGCTACGCACTCAGCGAGATTCGCCATGCAGATAAGGCGACTCAAACTCTCCGGCTTCAAGAGCTTCGTCGACCCCACTGAGCTTAGGATCGAGCCGGGGCTGACCGGCATTGTCGGCCCCAATGGCTGCGGCAAGTCCAACCTGCTGGAGGCGATCCGCTGGGTGATGGGCGAATCCAGCGCCAAATCCATGCGCGGCGGCGGCATGGAGGATGTGATCTTCGCTGGCACGGCCACCCGGCCGCAACGCGACTTCGCCGAAGTCTCCATGCTGACCATTCAGGAGCAAGGGGAGCTTTTTCCTTCAGTCGAGGTCGCGGCCGACGGCGAACTTGAGGTCATGCGCCGGATCGAGCGCGGCGCGGGCAGCGCCTATCGCGCCAATGGCCGGGACGTACGGGCCAAGGATGTCGGCCTGATCTTTGCGGACGCCGCCACGGGCGCGCATAGTCCGGCGCTGGTCAGTCAGGGCAAGATCGCCGCTGTTATCGCCGCGCGGCCGCAGGAGCGGCGCGCGATGCTGGAGGAGGCGGCGGGCATTGCCGGCCTGCATGTCCGCCGCAAGGACGCCGAGCAGAAATTGCGCGCGGCGGAAACCAACCTTGCCCGGCTGGACGATATTCTGGCCGACATGGACAACCGCGCAGGCGCGCTGCGGCGGCAGGCCAAGGCCGCCGAACGCTATACGCGGTTATCGGGCGAGATCCGTCTGGCCGAGGGGCGCGCCATCTTCGCCCGGTGGCGAGAGGCGGCAGCCGCCGCCGACGCTGCGCGCGCCGAAGCGAAGGCCGCCGAACAGGCCGTGATCGACGCCCGAGAAGCGCAGGAAGCCGCCGCAGCCCATGCCCGCGCCGCCGTCGACGCGCTGGCGGAACGGCGCGCCGAGGCGCAGGCCGCGCGCGAAGCCGCGAGCGAGGCCGGTCATCGTCTAGCAACCCTGACGACCGAGCGCGCCGCAACTGTCCAACGGCTCGCCGATCTGTCCGCGCAGGCGAATCGTCTGGTCGAGGACCGGGCGCGCGAAGGGTCTTTGGCCAACGATGCCGCAGAGGCGATCGAGCGGCTGACTGGAGAAGTCGTGACATTGAAGGCGCGGATCGCTGAGACGGAAGCCGGGCGTCCGCATTTCGCCGAGCGCCTGATGACGGCGGAAAGCGCCGCGCGCGACGCCGAACTCGATCTCGCCAAGGCGATGGCCAAGCAGGCGGGCGAACAGGCCGAACTGCGGGTCGCCGAGGCGGCGCTGGTGTCCGCGAAAGGCCGGCTTGAGCGCGTCGAGCGGGAGGTCGCCCGACTGAATAGCGAAAGACAGCAGCTTCCCGATGAGACCCCACTCAAGGAGAAGCATGGCAAGGCGATCGCCGCGCAGACTCTGGCGCTGGTCGACCGGGAAGGTGCGGAAGCCACGATCGTCGAAGCGGAGGCAGCGCGGCAGACCGCTGCAGAGGCACGTACGGCGTCCGAATCCGCCCTTTCCTCCGCCCGGGCGGCATTGGCGGCGATCGACAGCGAACTGGTCGCCCTGCGCAAGGCGGTCGACACCGGGTCCGGACGCAACCGCGCGCTTGATCGGTTGAAGGCAGCGCCCGGCTATGAGCGCGCGCTCGCCGCCGCCCTGGGCGACGATCTGGAGGCAGGCATTGGCGCAGAGGGCAAGCGGCGCTGGGCTGGCGCAGCCTCGCGGGAAGACGACCCGGCGCTGCCCGAGGGCTGCACCGCACTCAGCGCGCATGTGACTGCTCCCGCCGAACTCGCGCGCCGCCTTGCACAGATCGCGGTGATGCAGGAGGATAGCGGCGCGCCCCTCGCGGTCGGCCAGCGTTTGGTCACTTTGGCCGGACATTTGCGCCGCTGGGACGGCTATGTTGCAACCGAGGGCGGCGCAGCGGCGGCCGACCGGCTGATTCGTCTCAACCGGATCGAGGCGCTGGAGCAGAACCGCCCCGCTCTTGCTACCGCCGTGGAAGAAGCACGAGCGGCCCTTGCGAGCGCCGAAGAAATCGGACGTGATGCAGCCAGCCGCCTTGCGGCTGCGCGCACCCGATTGACCGACGCCGACCAGCGGTTGCGCAATGCCCTGCGCGCGGCGGACGAGGCGGCCGGCGCGATCGAGCGGCTGAGCGAACGCCGGGCGGCGTTGGACGGGCGCATTGCCGAAACGGCGAGAGACTTCAACACGGCGCTGGAAGATCATCAGGCGGCGGAAGCCGTGCGCGCAGACATTCCCGATGGCAGCGAAGTCCGCGCGCTGGTCGCCGCCCTGTCGCAGACCAGCGATCAGGCCCGCGCCGCCGCAAGCCAGCTTCAGGCCGATCAGGCGCTGGCCGACCGCGGCCTTGCCGCCGACCGCGAAAGACAGGGAGCGGCAGAATCGGAGGTCAGAAGCTGGCGCGGTCGCGCAGGCGAGGCCGCCAAGCGGATCGCCGGCATGGCCTCACGCGAGGAAGCCATTGCGGGTGAGCGCGCCGCCATCGAGGGCAAGCCGGAAGCGCTGGCCGCCGAAATCGCGGCGCTGGCCGAGAATAATGCCCTGCTGGCTGAGGCCGCCGCTTCGGCGCAGGCCGCCGAGCGGGCTGCGGACGACGTGCTGAGGACTGCCGAGAAGACATCGAACGCGGCCACCGAGAATGCCTCACGCGCCAGAGAAGCGCGCGCCACCGCCTCGGCACGCGCCGATGCCGCCGACGAACGGCGCGTTGAAACCGGGCGGCTTTCCGGCGAGCGCTTCGAATGCCCGCCCCCCGTCCTCCCCGAGCGGCTTGGCTTTGACAGCGCGCAGGTGCGAATCGCCCAGACCGAACAGGCCGAGATGGAGCGCCTGACCGCCGAACGCGAGCGCATCGGTCCGGTCAATCTGGTCGCCGCGCAGGAACTTGCCGACCTGGAAGCGGAACAGGAGAAGAGCCGCGCCGAGAGCGAGGAACTGACCCAGGCGATCAACCGCTTGCGCGGATCGATCGGCAGCCTGAACCGCGAGGGCCGACAGCGCCTGATCGCCGCGTTCGAGGCGGTTGACGGCCATTTCCGGCGGCTGTTCACGACCCTCTTCAACGGCGGGCAGGCGCATCTGGAGCTGATCGACAGCGACGATCCGTTGGAGGCGGGATTGGAGATCATGGCGCAACCGCCGGGCAAAAAGCTATCCGCCCTTACCTTGCTGTCCGGCGGCGAGCAGGCGTTGACGGCCGTTGCGCTGATCTTCGGCCTGTTCCTCACCAACCCTGCGCCGATCTGCGTGCTGGACGAGGTGGACGCACCGCTGGACGACGCCAATGTGGAGCGCTTCTGCGACCTGCTCGACCGCATGGTGGCCGACACCAAGACCCGCTACCTGATCGTCACCCACAATGCCGTCACCATGGCCCGCATGCACCGCCTGTTCGGCGTGACGATGGTGGAGCAGGGCGTCAGTCGGCTGGTGTCGGTCGACCTGGGCGGCGCGGAGGAATTGCTGGCGGCGGAGTAATCAGCCGCGCTTCAATCCCGCCTTCATCCGGCGGAACAGCCCGCGTTTCGACAGCGCCTCGAACATCTCGTCCGGACCCTCGGGGTCGAGTACCTCATTGTCGGCCAGCCACTCCTCGATTTCCGACAGATGCGGCGTTTCATAAAGGCGCAGGTTCCGTCGCCGGCCCCGCGCCTTGCCCTTGAAGCGCAGCTCTTCGATCGTGGCGATCAGCGATCCCGTCTCGGCCAGCCGGTCCCGCACCGTCTTGGCCTTCGACCCAAGATGCTCTGCAATCAGGTCGTCGCGGATAGCGGCTATCTTTGCGTTGAGGCCATTGTTGCCCGCAAATTCCGTGTCGATCGCCACGTCACATTCCGTGTCGAGCCGCATCGATCGGTTATTCATGTTCGATGACCCCACCCGCAGGATCATGTCGTCGACGATCAATATCTTGGCGTGGACGTAGATCGGCGCACCGCCCTTGGTGAAGGGATGATAGACGCGCAGGCGATCATGCGTGTCTCGCTGCCGCAACGCCTCGATCAGCCGCGCGCGAGCCGTGTCCATGGCGATCGGCTCCAGCCAGCCCTGCGCATGGTCCGGATTGATGATGACGATTTCCGGTCCGTCCTTCTCCCCCAGCCGCCGCGCGATGGCCTCGGCGATCTTGCGGGAGGCGAAATACTGGCTCTCGGCATAGATGTACCGCTTTGCGCGGGCGATATGGTCGAGATAGAGGCGCTCGATCTCGATAATCTCCCGCTGCCCCTTCATGCGGGGCGCGGTCCGGGCAATGGCGACGTCGACATTCTCGAACTGCGCGGGCAGTTCGTCCGGCCAGCAATCGCTCTTGCCCCGCACGGCGCGGAGCGGCTTGCCGCCCGCCCGGTGCCATCGCTCCCGCGCATGCTTGCCAAGCGCGGCCGCGACCGGCCCCTGCAACGCCGTCGTCGCATCGTGCCAGGGTTTGTAATGCGTCCCGTCCGGATGCGCGCGGCCGGTCTCCGCATCCTTGTGCGCGCGGGTGTCCCAGCGGTCGCCGGTCATGTCGATACCGCCGCAAAAGGCAAAACAATCGTCGATCACCACGATCTTCTGATGATGGGACGCGCCCGGCGGGTGATGCCCGTCCAGCTTCACCGTAATGCGGGGATGGGCCATCCATTTGGCCAGTGTCACCAGCGTCTTGCCCCGGAACAGGGATTTGAGCGCGCCCATGTCCCAGCGAAGCAGATACACCTCCAGCTCCGGATTCTGCTGGACCAACCAGTAGATGAGGTCGCCGACCTTTTCCGGCGCGCCATCATCGACATTGGTGCTGCGGAGCAGGTCGATCCGCGCGTCAAAGTCCCAGCCAATCAGCATGATCCGCTTGCGCGCCTTCATCATCGCGGCGCGGGCGAGGCGGAAATAATCCTCCGCGTCGATGATCACGCAGGCCTTGTCGGCGCGCTCGACCTTCCAGTGCGTCGCGCCGCTCACGCCGTACCCACGACGAAGCAGGCAAGGAACATCAGCAGCCCGGCAAAGCGGTTGGAGCGGAATTTGGTCAGGGGGTCGGCTCCATTTTCCTTGAGAGTGGCAACCTGCCAGAGCAGATGCAGGGCCAGCGGCAACAACGCGAACAACGCCAATCCCTGCGGCCGAACCTGCCAGACCGCACAGGCCCACAACGCCAGCGCCACCACATAGAGGATTGCGACACCGGGCTTTACATGCGCGCCCATGCGCAGCGCGCTCGACCGTATTCCGACCAACGCGTCGTCCTCCTTGTCCTGCAGGGCATAGATGGTGTCGTAACCGATCACCCAGAATACCGATCCTGCATAAAGCAGGAGGCCGGGCAAGGTCAGCGCGCCCGCCGCCTCGCTCCACCCCACCAGCGCCGCCCAGGAAAAGGCCAGGCCAAGCCAGGCCTGCGGCCACCAGGTGATCCGCTTCATGAAGGGATACGCGGCGACGAGGCCGAGGCTGAGTATCGCGACGATCATGGCGTAAGCATGGAGTTGCACCCACACGACAAGGCCGATCAGGCACAGGATGAGCAGCCAAATCCAGGCCGCCTTCAGCGACACCGCGCCGCTCGCGAGCGGCCGCGCGGCGGTGCGCGCCACCTGCCGGTCGAGATCGCGGTCGATGATGTCATTATAGACGCACCCCGCGCCGCGCATGGCGATGCTGCCCAGCAACAACCACATGATCAGGTCCCAGCGCTTCACCGCCCCGCCTGCCAGAGCGACGCTCCATGCGCCGGGCCAGAACAGCAGCCACCAGCCGATCGGCCGATCGAAACGCGCCAGCAGGGCGAATGCCCGCACCTTGCCTGGCAACCGTGCCACAAGGCCGCGCGCTTCGCTGTCTGGGACGATGGCATCGGTCATGGTGACGGCATTAGGGGGCAGGACGCGCGGTGGGAAGATGGGGTGGGAGGTTTTTGGGATTGGGTGCGGCGATAGCTTATTACCACCCTTACTCGTCATCCCAGCGAAGGCTGGGATCTCGTGAGGCTTGGCCCAACCTCTAAGGCTTGAGATCCCAGCCTTCGCTGGGATGACGGAATAGTGGATATGTCCGGTTCCCAGGTAAAAGCCATCAACACTATAGCCCACTCTTGCCCCGCTTGATTGTCTTCCTCCTCCATCGCATCATCGCTGCATGACCAAATATCTCATCTCCTTCCCGAGTGCGGCCATGGTGCTGACGGACGAAGAGTTCCCGATCGTCGTCGCGGAATCGCATGCGGTGATCGAGGAAGCCAAGGCCGCGGGCGTCTATGTGTTTGGCGGGGGTATCAACGAGCAGGTCGATCCCGTGCTGGTTTCTGGCGATGGCGGGATGTCCACGGAGATATATCCCGATAGCCGGATCAATGGCGGTTTCGCGGTGCTGGAGTTGCCGACGCGCGAGGATGCCATCCTGTGGGCTAGGAAAATCGCGGCCGCCTGCCGTTGTGCGCAGGAACTGCGGGAATTCATGTACGACCCGGCGAGTTAGTCCGCCAACCTCCTCCACTCGACTTCCCGCACGCATCGCGGCATGAGGCGGATATGCCCGCAACCCCCGCCTGGCCACCGCAGAGCGCGCCGCGCCTTTATGTCGATACGGCGCTGGGCGAAGGCGTGTCCGTGGCGCTGGACAGGAACCCCGCTCATTATCTGATCGCCGTGATGCGCGTGAAGGCGGGCGATACCGTCCTGCTGTTCGACGGTGTTTCGGGCGAATGGGCAGCGACCGCGCGCGATATTCGCAAACGCGACCTCGTCCTCGATTGCGTGGCGCAGACGAAGCCGCCGGAACCCGTTCCCGATTTCTGGCTGTGCGCCGCGCCGATCAAGAAGGGGCGGATCGACCTGATCGCGGAGAAGGCGTGCGAACTGGGCGTGGCGAAGCTGCAACCGGTGCTGACCCGCCGCGCCGTGGTGGACAGGCTGAACCTTGATCGTCTGCACGCCCATCTGGTCGAGGCGGCGGAGCAATGCGGGCGGAATATGCTGCCGGAACTGGCTGAGATGGTGAAGCTGGATGCATTGCTGCGCGACTGGCCCGCCGGACGCCACCTGTTTTTCGCCGACGAGACCGGTGGAACACCGATCGCGCAGGCCCTGACCGCCCATCCCGGCCCTGCCGCTTTTCTTGTCGGGCCAGAGGGTGGCTTCGATCCGGAGGAGCGCGCCGCCATCCGCGCGAATCCCGCCGCCGTACCGGTATCGCTTGGGCCGCGCATCCTGCGCGCGGAAACAGCGGCCATCGCCGCGACCACCGCCTGGATGACGATGAACGGCGACTGGAAAGGTTTCGATCCGCAATCGGATTGAAGCCTGCATAGAAGCGCCTTATGTGGGGGCCGTCGCGCTTGATTTGACCTGCGCGGGGGAACGGTTAAGGGCGGGGCATGAGCACCAGAACGGATTCAGGCGGGAACGATCCCATCATCGAGGGTCGCGATCAGTTGATCGCCGCGTTCGCGAAGGGCGAAAAGCCGCCGGAACGCTGGCGGATCGGCACCGAGCATGAGAAGTTCGTCTATTCGGTGAAGGACCATCACGCCCCCTCCTATGAGGAGAAGGGCGGCATCCACACGCTGCTGATCGGCCTGACCCGTTATGGCTGGTCCCCGGTGTTCGAGGGCGAGAATATCATCGCGCTTGCCGGAAGCGACGGCACGATCAGCCTGGAGCCCGCAGGCCAGCTCGAACTGTCCGGCGCGCCGCTGGAAAATCTGCATGAGACCTGCGCGGAGACCGGCCGTCACCTGGAACAGGTGAAATATGTCGGCGACATGCTGGGCCTGGGCTTCCTGGGCCTTGGCATGTGGCCGGACAAGGCGCGCGCCGACCTGCCCATCATGCCCAAGGGCCGGTATGAGATCATGCTCCGGCACATGCCGCGCGTCGGATCGCTCGGCCTCGACATGATGCTGCGCACCTGCACCATCCAGACCAATCTGGACTATGGCAGCGAAGCGGACATGGCGAAGAAGTTCCGCACCAGTCTGGCGCTGCAACCGCTGGCGACGGCGCTATTCGCCAACTCGCCCTTTACCGAAGGCAAGCCCAACGGCTTCCTCTCCTTCCGCAGCCATATCTGGTCGGACACCGACCCGCACCGCACCGGCATGCTGCCCTTCGTGTTCGACGAGGGCTTTGGCTATGAGCAATATGCCGATTATGCGCTGAATGTGCCGATGTATTTCGTCTTCCGCGACGGCAAATATATCGACGCCTCGGGCCTCAGCTTCCGGGACTTCCTTGAAGGCAAGCTGAGCGTCCTGCCGGGCGAGAAGCCGACCGAGAAGGATTGGGAGGATCATCTCTCAACCGCCTTCCCCGAAGTGCGGTTGAAGAGCTTCCTGGAAATGCGCGGTGCGGACGGCGGACCTTGGGGCCGGATCTGCGGATTGCCTGCGCTGTGGGTCGGTCTGCTCTATGACAATGGCGCGCTCGACGCGGCATGGGATCTGGTCAAGGACTGGAGCATGGAGGACCGGCAGATCTTGCGCGATTCCGTGCCGAAGCTTGGCCTCGACGCGCCGATCGGCGGCGGCAGGACGCTGCGCCATATCGCCGCCGAGGCGCTGGAGATTTCCCGCAGCGGCCTTGCCGCGCGCGGGCGGCTTAACGGCGCTGGCGACAATGAGACCGGCTATCTTTCGGAGTTGCACGAGATCGTCGCGAGCGGGAAGGTCCCGGCGCAGCGCCTGCTCGACCGCTATCATGGCGAGTGGAAGGGCGACCTGAGCAAGGTCTATGCGGAAGAGAGTTTTTAGGACCTATTCCGCTGGCTGAAGCGTCGTCGTACGCACCTTGCCACCGGTGATGGCTGCGATCAGCTTAGGCACCGGCCCGTTGCGCGCCATCCAGTCGCTGTAGGCGCGGTAGGCCGGGTCGCTGCCCAGATGCTTCTCCTCGGTCCGCGCACGCCAGTAATAGACGCCGCTGACCGCCGCCAGCGTCACCGTGTTGCGCACCATATCGATCAGGCTGTGGCTGGTGACCAGGAACGGTACCGTCGACAGCCACCAGAAGAGGTTCTTCGACAGATAGGCCGGGTGCCGCGTCCAGCGATAGGGGCCGTGCGTCAATATGCCGCGATGCGTGAGGTTGGAGAAGCGCAGGCCGAACGCCACCGTCGCCCAGGCATAGATGCCCGTCAGCGCCACCAGCACGCCGCCCAGCAGCCATTGCCCGGCGCTGTTGCCCGCGAGCCAGTAGCTCCAGTCCGCCGTGCCGTGATGATAATCAAGCGGGCCGCCCGGCCCCATCAGCACGAAGGGCGGATAGCAGATCAGCGCCGCGACCCAGCCGCTCATATAGGGATTGGCGGTGCGGATATGCGCGTCCAGCGGCCGCATGGTCAGCATATAGCCGACGGTCGCGAAGGCGACGTCGATCAGGAACATGGCGGTGATCAGGAAATTGGCGAGGTTCACCGGATTGGCGACTACGGCGGCCGGGTTCCAGTGGACGACATTGGCAAAATTGGCCGGCACGATGGAGATCATGAAGGCCAGGAAGAAGCCCTTCACCCCCCAGGCGCGCAGATGGTTGGCGACCAATGCCTTGTCCGCCCGGCCTGCCGCGCCGCCGATGACCCACTGGCCAAAGGCATAGGCGGCGTCGCGCGGCTCGACCAGCCGCCGGTCCAGCCACAGGACGTAAGGAATGGAGAGCGCCAGCAGCCATGGCGCCGCCGCGCCGAACATCTGCATCGCGAAGCGATAGCCGCCGTCCCAATACCAGCGCGCCACGCAATAGAGGATCGCAATCCCGCCCCATGTCGCCCACAGGCCGGTCAGCTTCACCAGGCTGATGTCGCTGATGTCCCGTAACGCGCGGGGCGCGCCGTCCCAATCGATGCCCGTTGTCGAGTTGCGATGCACCCTGTCCACCAGCAGCGACCATAGCACCATCGGCAAGCCGCACGCGAAAATCGCGGTCATCCCCGCATAGGGACCATCCATGCCGAAATGCCAGCCAGTCAGCGTCCAGGCGACAAGGCCTGCAAGCCCCGCAAGGCCCACGCCATGACCGACCGCCGATTGCGGGCGCGGATCGCCCAGAACAGGATGTGGCTTGCTCATGCTCGCGGAATTAGCGGGCAAAGGTAAGGATGCGGTGAACGCGACGAACACGAGGGTGTTCAGGCCGTCAAGGACTCCAGCGCATCGGCGAGCATCATGCCCCGGCCGGTCAGGGCATAGTCGCTGGCCGGGGGGAAGCCGTCCGTCACCTGGCGGTGCAGGACGTCATGACCGACCAGCGCCTTGAGGCTGGCGGTAAGCGCCCTTGGCGTGACGCCCTCTATGCCCCGCGAGATGGCGTTGAACCGGCTGTGCCCCTCCGCCACCAGCCGGATCACCGGCAGGCTCCAGCGGGTCAGCGCATCAGGCGGAAGGCCCGCTGCTGCCTGCGACAGGATTACCGCGCGGCACCCGCCGCCGAGGCGCGCGCCAGATGCGGTCAGCACATAGTCGGGGCGCAGAGAATGGCCATGGCCGGAATTGCGAACCACCCACCCAGCAGTCATTGCCGCTTCCAGCGTGCGCGACAGGCTTTCCCGGGGGATACCCATACTGTCGGCCATATGCACGAACCGCCCGCCGCCATGGGTGACGAGAAAGGCGAGGATAGGGACGGTCCAGCGATAGCGGCCGAGGTCGGACAGAATGGTTATTGACGGCATCGCATAGCAACTATATTTTCGGGACTAAAGTTGCAAGGCATTGAGAAAATAACGAAATATTCTGAAAAACCTGACGCGCCGCGCGCCTGCTTCGTAACTGACGCTATCCACCACCCAGCACGTTGATGGTGAACGCCAATATGCCGAGGTTAAAGACGAAGGCGGCAAGACAGTGGAAGATCGCCACCTGCCGCACCTTGGTGGTCGTCATTTCCACGTCGGACGTCTGAAATGTCATGCCTAGTGTGAAGGCGAAGTAGAAGAAGTCCCAATAATTGGGCTCCTTCGCATCGGGAAAGCCGATCCCGCCGCTGTCTTTGCCGCCGCTGCCGGCGACATAGAAGATATGGGCGTAATGCAGCGCATAGATCATGTTGGAAAACAGCCAGGCGATGCTGAGCGTCGCCAACAGCAGGGCGGTGGAAAGCGGCGTCGGCTGTCCCTTGCCGGACACTGCGACGCCGACCGCAACCAGGATCACCATCATGACGATGCCGGTGATCGCCAGCATGCCGGCGCGGTTTGCATCATTCTCCTTGGCGTTCTGTCGCATCCGCTTCGCGTCGGCGTCTATCAGCGAGCGGAGGCTGGCGAGAAAGCCCAGCGCGGCGATGTCGAACCCGGCCATCACCGCCTCATGCCAAGGCAGGACGAGGCCAAGCGGCGCGGCGCTCGCCAGCAGCGCCAGGAACATGCCGTAGCGCCACGGGAAGATACGAGCTTTAGCTGCGGGCGTGGTCATGTCGGGATTTGGGACCGATGGCATGGGGGGCGCAAGCTATTTTGTGGCCTTCATGATCCGCTCTGCTCGCGGCCTCCGCAATATCGGCAGCAATCGAAATTCATTTACTTATTTATTAATATATATAATAAAATCATAGATCAGTATTTGCGAATACCATGATGGAATTTCCGGGCTTTTGAGCAGATTAATTTGATATATAAAATAATAATTCGGCAGACTCACCGACCTTCCACGAACTGGCTGAGGATAGAGGCATGTACGATGTTTTTGTGGCGCGCTCCCCTGCGCCCTGGAAGGTCCTGATCGCGCTGGAAGAAATTGGCGCGGACTTTGTGGAGCATCACATAAATCCCGGCGTTGGCGAGCAGCTGACGCCGGAATTTAAAAAGCTGAACCCGAACTCGAAGATACCCGTGCTGGTCGACAATGCGCCTCTCGATCGTGACGAACCGTATGTGGTTTTCGAATCCGGGGCCATCTTGCTCTATCTGGCGGAAAAGCATGGCCAGTTGATGCCGGAAGACATGCGTCATCGCTATGAGGCCATTCAGTGGATCATGTGGCAGATGTCCGGCCTTGGCCCGATATTCGGCAATGCCCGCCACTTTCGCCATTTTGCGCCGGAGCCAGTTCCCTATGGGATAACGCGGTTCAGCCGGGAATGCAGCCGGCTGTGCAGCGTGCTGGATACGCATCTTAGTGACCGGGAATATATTGCCGGCACTGCCTACAGCATGGCCGATATCTGCGTATTCCCATGGCTTTTATACGCGCAGAGCAATGGCGTGGATGAAGGCGCGTACCCCAATCTCGACAGATGGTTCGCAATGATCGACGCGCGCCCCGCGGTTCAGCGCCTCGGCGCGCGCACATGGAAGACCTATGATTATGCGGCTGCGACACCGGTGGATGATGCGGCCCGACAGATTCTGTTTGGCCGAACCCGATAAGGCGCCTCGCCTTCACTTAACGCGCGATCAATCCCCGCGCTCTGCTCGTGGCGCTTTGGGTGTCGACGGCAAGCTTCTTGACCTCGGCGGCAACCACCGAGAAGCCCTGACCAGCTTCGCCAGCCCGCGCTGCCTCGATCGTGGCGTTGAGGGCAAGCAGGTTCGTCTGCCGGGCAATGGCGTCGATCGAATCGACGATCGACACGACCTGACCCAATATGGCCTCGGCATCGAACCTGCGTTCGGTTTCCTGGGACCGCAACGCCTGCTCGGCGGCTTCCCGCGCCCCGATCGCGGACATTTCAGCGCTGATGTCGCGGGCGAATTTCACGACACCGGTCTGCATGCCGTTTGCGTCGCGTAAGGGGTTGTAACTACCCCTGATCCAAAGGCGCTCGCCCCGGCTGTTCAGCCGGCGATATTCGCTGGTGTCGAATTGCCCGGACAGCAGCCTGTTCCAGAAATGGCGATATTCCGTAGACTCTGCGTAGCCTGGCTCACAGAAAAGGCGATGATGCTTTCCGGCAATTTCATCGAATCGATAGCCGAACAGCGCCAGGAAATTGTCGTTGGCGCCCGTCACGCACCCGGCCAGATCGAAGGAGACGACGGCCAGACTCCGCTCCATGGCCTGCCACATTACCGCAGGATCAATGTCCGGCCCGTGCATTCCAACATCCACTCCAACCAAAATGGATGTTTGCGCCCGGGACGGTAAAGAGGAAGTTAACCCAGCGACGAACTACCGGTCGCGGCGGCCCAACAGACGCAGCCGCAGCGCGTTGAGCTTGATGAAGCCCGCCGCATCGCGCTGGTCGTAGGCGCCGGCGTCATCCTCGAACGTCACCACCTTCTCGCTGTAGAGCGAATAGGGCGATTTGCGGCCGATGACATAGACGCCGCCCTTGTAGAGCTTCAGGCGGACGGTACCGGTCACCTTCTCCTGGCTGTAATCGATCGCCGCCTGCAGCATCTCGCGCTCCGGGGAGAACCAGAAGCCGTTATAGATCAGCTCGGCATATTTGGGCGCAAGCTCATCCTTCAGATGCGCCGCGCCGCGATCGAGCGTCAGTTGCTCGATGCCGCGATGGGCGAGGTGATAGATGGCGCCGCCCGGTGTTTCGTACATGCCGCGCGATTTCATGCCGACGAAGCGATTCTCGACCAGGTCGAGACGGCCGATGCCATGCTTGCGACCATACTCGTTCAGCGTCTCAAGCAGGGTGGCGGGCGACATCGCCTGGCCGTTGATGGCGACGCCGTCACCGCGCTCGAAATCGATGGTGATGATCTCCGGCGCGTCCGGCGCATCCTCCGGATTCACCGTGCGCGAAAAAACATAGTCGGGGACCTCTTCCCACGGGTGCTCCAGCACTTTCCCCTCGGACGAGGTGTGCAGCATGTTCGCGTCGGTCGAGAAGGGGCTTTCGCCGCGCTTGTCCTTGGCGATCGGAATCTGGTTCTGCTCGGCGAACTCGATCAGGCGCGTGCGGCTGGTGAGGTCCCACTCGCGCCAGGGGGCGATGACCTTGATGTCGGGCTGTAGCGCATAATATCCGAGCTCGAAGCGGACCTGGTCGTTGCCCTTGCCGGTCGCGCCATGCGACACCGCATCGGCATTGACCTGCTTGGCGATCTCGATCTGGCGCTTGGCGATCAGCGGCCGGGCGATCGACGTGCCGAGCAGGTACAGCCCCTCATACAGCGCATTGGAACGCATCATCGGGAAGACATAATCCTTCACGAACTCCTCGCGCAGGTCGTCGATGAAGATATGCTCGGGCTTCACGCCCATCAGTTCGGCCTTCTTGCGCGCCGGCTCCAGCTCCTCGCCCTGGCCGAGGTCAGCAGTGAAGGTCACCACCTCGCATTGATAGGTCTGCTGCAGCCATTTGAGGATAACGCTGGTGTCGAGGCCGCCGGAGAAGGCGAGGACGATGCGGTTGATCTTGTCGGACATGGGCAGGATTCCTGAACGCGCGGGTTACGGGCGCGCCGGTATCAGGCAGGGGGGCGAAGCGCAACATGGGGCGGGTGATTTGGGGGAATATCGCTGGATAAAGGGGATCACTCCTACATCCGTTCGCTTCGAGCGTAGTCGAGAAGCAGGCACGAGACTTCTCGACTACGCTCGAAGCGAACGGAGGGGATGAACCGGCTCAGCGAAGCCGTTAGTATAGCCCCTCGATCCGCCCATCCGTGTCGATGTAAATTCCTTCAGCCGCCGGGACCTTTGGCAACCCCGGCATGGTCATGATCTCTCCGCAGATCGCCACGACGAAGCCAGCGCCCGCCGCCAGCCGCACTTCGCGCACCGGCACGACATGGCCGGTCGGCGCGCCGAGCAGGGACGGGTTGGTGGAGAAACTATACTGCGTCTTGGCCATGCAGACTGGCAGGTGTCCGAACCCGGCCTTCTCCCAGCTTTCCAGCTGCTTCAGCACGCTGGGTTCCGCGACGGCCGCCTCGGCGCGATAGATGCGGGTCGCGATCGTGTTCATCTTGGCGAACAGCGGCAGGTCATCGTCATAGAGCGGCGCGAACTGCGCGCCGCCCTTGTCCGCCAGATCGGCGACGGCGTGCGCCAGCCCTTCCGCACCCGCGCCGCCCTCCGCCCAGTGGCGGCAGACATGCGCGTCGCAGCCATGGGCGGCGGCGGCCTCGCTGATGACGGCGATCTCCGCGTCCGCATCCGTGTAGAAATGGTTGATCGCCACGACAGCGGGCACGCCATATTGGCGGACATTCTCGATATGGCGAACTAGGTTGACCGCGCCGCGCCGCACGGCCTCCACATCCTCATGGGCTAGGTCCGCCTTGGCGACGCCGCCATTCATCTTGAGCGCGCGGACGGTCGCGACGATGACCACGGCTTGCGGAGCAAGGCCCGCCTGCCGGCATTTGATGTCGAAGAATTTCTCCGCGCCCAGGTCCGCGCCGAAACCCGCCTCCGTCACCACATAATCGCCCAGCGCCAGCGCCGTCCGCGTCGCGATCACGCTGTTGCAGCCATGGGCGATGTTGGCGAAAGGACCGCCATGGATGAAGGCCGGGTTGCCCTCCAGCGTCTGGACGAGGTTGGGCTTGATCGCCTGCGCCAGCAGCACCGCCATCGCCCCGTCGGCCTTCAGGTCGCGCGCCGTCACCGGCTGTTTCGTGCGCGTATAGGCGACGACGATCCGGCCCAGCCGCGCCTCCAGGTCTTCCAGGTCGTTGGCGAGGCATAGGATCGCCATCACTTCCGACGCGACCGTGATGTCGAAGCCGCTTTCGCGCGGAAAGCCATTGGCCGCGCCGCCGATCGACTGGACGATGTCGCGCAGCGCGCGGTCGTTCATGTCCATCGCTCGCCGCCACACCACCCGGCGGACGTCGATGTCGAGCGCGTTGCCCCAATGGATATGGTTGTCGATCATCGCCGCGAGCAGATTGTGCGCGCTGGTAATCGCGTGGAAATCGCCGGTGAAGTGGAGGTTGATGTCCTCCATCGGCACCACCTGCGCATGGCCGCCGCCGGTCGCCCCGCCCTTGGTTCCGAAACAGGGGCCAAGCGATGGCTCGCGCAGCGCCAGCACAGTCTTGCGCCCGATGCGGTTCAGCGCGTCAGCCAGACCTACAGAGGTCGTCGTCTTGCCCTCGCCCGCAGGCGTAGGGTTGATCGCGGTGACGAGGATCAGCTTGCCGCGCGCCGCGCCGGGCTCGACCGCGATCTTCGCCTTGTAATGGCCATAGGGTTCGAGGGCATGGCCGCCGATGCCGATCTTCGCGGCCACCTCCCCGATCGGAAGCAGGGTGGCGGCGCGCGAAATCTCTATGTCGGTCTGCATGGGCGCTTCGTACCGGGTGGCGATGCGCCCTGACAAGTGGGGATCAGATCCAGCCCTGCAGGCTCGCGATCATCCACAGGCCAAGTCCCAGGAACAGCAACGCCGCGCCGACCTGCAGCGCCTTCATCGGCACCTTCTTCGCCAACGCGCCGCCGAACAGCACGGCGGGCACATTGGCGATCATCATGCCCAGCGTCGTGCCGGCCGTGACCGCATAGACATTCTGGAACCGCGCGCCCAGCGCGATCGTCGCCACCTGCGTCTTGTCGCCCATCTCGACCAGGAAGAAGGCGATGAGCGTCGTCACGAATACGCCGGCCTTGCTCGGCGCCTTCAACGGCTCATTCTCGTCGAACTTGTCGGGGATCAGCGTCCAGGCGGCCATGACGATGAAACTGATCGCGACGGCGTAGCGGAACCAGCCGCTCTGCAGCAGTCCGGCGGCTTCATGTCCGACCAGCGCGGCCAGGAAATGATTGACGATGGTCGCGACGAATATGCCGCCAATGATCGGCATCGGCTTCTTGAACCGGGTGGCGAGCAGCATGGCGAGAAGTTGCGTCTTGTCGCCCATTTCGGCGAGCGCGACGAGCGCGGTGGAGGTCAGCAAGGCTTCCATGGGATATGTTCCTGGGCCGGGCTGGTTGAAAGACGCAATGCCACCGCGCTCCCCGCCCGGCCGGACAAGGGGTCGCGATGCCATTGGTCTCGCCCGAAGCGGCTTCCCGCTTCCCATACGCCATGACCTCTCGGCCAAATATGTTGACGCATGGCCCGCCCGATGCCGGACGGCTGGCTACTCCCCAGATGACGGGCTATTCTCTAGGCGAGTCTTTTTGTTGGGGCAAGACCATCGCTGACCGCTTCAGTCGATCAGTATAGGCTATTTAATCAATTTTCTGACGGAACGGGGGGCGCGTAGGAGGTTCGGACTGCTTCAGGAGGAACATCATGGCCGATAAACCCACATTGACCACCAGCGCCGGCGCGCCCGTCGCTGACAACCAGAACTCGCTCAGCGCGGGGCCGCGCGGGCCGCTGCTGCTCCAGGACTATCAGCTTATCGAGAAGCTGGCCCACCAGAATCGCGAGCGCATTCCGGAGCGCGTTGTCCACGCCAAGGGCTGGGGCGCATATGGCACGCTGAAGATCACCGGCGACATCAGCCAATATACCAAGGCGAAGGTGCTGCAACCCGGCGCGGAAACGCCGATGATCCTGCGCTTCTCCACCGTCGCGGGCGAAGCCGGCGCGGCGGACGCCGAGCGCGACGTGCGCGGCTTCGCGATGAAATTCTACACGCCGGAGGGCAACTGGGACCTGGTCGGCAACAACACGCCGGTCTTCTTCGTGCGCGATCCGCTGAAATTCCCCGACTTCATTCACACGCAGAAGCGCCACCCCCGCACCAACCTGCGCTCGCCGACCGCGATGTGGGATTTCTGGTCGCTCTCGCCGGAATCGCTGCACCAGGTGACGATCCTGATGTCCGATCGCGGCCTGCCCACCAGCGTTCGCCACATCAACGGCTATGGCAGCCACACCTTCAGCTTCATCAATGAGGCGAACGAGCGGTTCTGGGTGAAATTCCACTTCAAGACCATGCAGGGTCATGAGCATTGGACCAACGAGCAGGCGGCGCAGGTCGTGGGCCGCACCCGCGAATCCACGCAGGAGGACTTGTTCGAGGCGATCGAGACCGGCAATTTCCCCAAGTGGAAGGTGCAGGTGCAGATCATGCCCGAACTGGACGCCGACAAGACCAGCTACAACCCGTTCGACCTCACCAAGGTGTGGCCGCACAGCGAATATCCGCCGATCGACATCGGCGTGATGGAATTGAACCGCAATCCGAACAATTATTTCGCGGAGATCGAGCAGCTGGCAATGTCGCCGTCCAACATCGTGCCGGGCATCGGCTTCTCGCCCGACAAGATGCTGCAGGCGCGCATCTTCAGCTATGCCGACGCGCACCGCCATCGCATCGGCACCCATTATGAGGCGCTGCCTGTCAATGCGCCGAAGGTCGCTGTCCATAACTACCACAAGGACGGGGCGATGCGCTTCACGCCCAACAACCCGAACCCGGCCGCCTATTATGAGCCGAACAGCTTCTCCGGCCCGGTGGAGGACAAGCGCCTGCTCGAACCGCCGCTGAAAATCTCGGGCGACGCCGACCGGTATAATCATCGCGAGGGCAATGACGATTTCGGCCAGCCGCGCGCCCTATTCAACCTGTTCGACGATGCGCAGAAGGGGCGGCTGTTCGCGAATATCGCGGCGGCCATGGGTGACATCCCGGACGAGATAGAGGAACGCCAGTGCAAGCTCTTCGATCAGGTCCACCCTGACTATGGCGCAGGCGTTCGGAAAGCGCGGGCGACGATCAAGGATCGCAATCCGTCCATCTCCGCACCGACCGACCAGACGCTGGCCGACGCATCGGCCTGACATGGTCCAGGGCTTTGCAGGGGAGGAAGGTTAACCCCCTGCAAAGCCTACGACGAATGTCTAATTGCAGGACTCGGGCCGAAGACGGTAGTTAATGGCCATCCTTCCTCGGGTCGCAGCCGGTGAAGGTCTTCGCTGCCGGGGCCGGGGGGTTTGGCGGCAGCGGATGGCCAACGACTTGGCCTTCTATTGTGTGTGTGGCGCGCTTCCTCAAGCGCATGCCTCTTCCGCCGGTGCTCCCTATGGGACACCGGCGGTTTTTTTACCCCAGCATCGCCGCGACAGCCTGCGCACTCATGCCGGCGACGGCGACCAGCCTTTCCTCCGTCCAGCCTTCCCGCGCGCCCGCCGACAGGCCGGACATTGCGCTCACCACATAATCGCCGACCAGATCCGCAACCTCCGGATGCGTCTTGGCGACGAACGCGCCCACCCGGCTGCGGCTTGCCGCCTTGAGTGCCTGCGCTTTCGCCGCGCTCTGGGGGTCGCCGCTCGCTCGCGCCGACTCCAGCACCAGACAACCAGTGGCGCGCGGATCGGCGGCATAGACCCGCGCCGCAGTTTCCAGCAGGTCCGTCAGCGTCTCCACGGGAGCCCGGCCCGGCGCGAGCAGCCGATCCATGGGAAGCGCGCAAGCGGCGTAGCGATCAAGCACCTTTTCAAACAATTCCGCTTTGCTGCCAAAGGCTGCGTAGAAACTGGGGGGATTGATGCCCAGCGCCTCGGTGATCGCGGCGACCCCGACCGCGTCATAGCCGCGCTCATGGAAAAGCCGCTGCGCCACGCCAAGCGCGTCATCCATATCGAAGGCGCGGGGCCTGCCACGCCCTCTCGAATTTATTTTAGCGTTCACTACAATAATCCTTGACGATCTCTGCTGGAGCATTATGTAGCAATCATTACAGATTTTAGCAAGGAGACTTCCCATGACCGACATCTTCAAGAACCAAAAAGCCTTCGTCCTTGGCGGCAGCCGCGGCATTGGTGCCGCCGTCGTCCGCCGTCTTTCAAGGGACGGAGCGGACGTCACCTTCACCTATGCGGGGTCGAAGGACGCCGCGGAGGCGCTGGCCGCCGATACCGGCGCAACCGCCTTTCAATCCGACGCCGCGATCCGCGATGAGGTCACTGGCGTCGTGAAGGCGCAGGGGCCGATCAACATTCTTGTCGTCAATGCGGGCGCGCTCGTTCTGGGCAATCCGCTGGAGCTGGACGCCGACGCCGTCGACCGGATGATCGACATCAATGTCCGCGCGCCCTATCACGCCGCCGTCGAAGCCGCCCGGCAGATGCCCGACGGCGGCCGCATCATCGTGATCGGATCGGTGAATGGCGATCGCATGCCGTTTGAAGGCGGCGCGGCCTATGCGCTCACCAAGTCGGCGCTGCAGGGCATGGCCCGCGGCCTGGCCCGCGATTTCGGCGCACGCGGCATCACCGTTAACATCGTGCAGCCCGGCCCGACCAACACCGACATGAACCCGCATGACGGCCCAATGAGCGAGTTCATGCACAGCTTCATGGCGATCAAGCGCCACGGCACGCCAGACGAGGTCGCGGGAATGGTCGCCTATCTGGCAGGACCGGAAGCGCGAATCGTCACCGGCGCGATGCACACGATCGACGGCGGGTTTGGGGCGTAAGCGATCTTCTGAGGCTACCGCGTGCTCCTGCGAAAGCAGGAGCCCAGGCCCACGCTCCGAACTGGGCTCCTGCTTCCGCAGGAGTACATCGCATTTCCAGCCGACCGGCACCGGCTCCTCCGAATCCCTATGGTTAATCTCCCCATCTCCTGTATCCTGTAACAGGGTCGAAACGATGCTGTCAGACGCTGCCGGTTGAGGCGGCGCGACCGCCTTTCCGGCAGGGCCGCTTCATGGCCCCGCCCGTTCGTGGGAGAACAGGGATGACACGCAAGACCGTTTCGGCAACCGTCATGGTCGCGCTTTGCGCCACCGCCATCACGCCTTTGGCTGCACAGACCAGGCCCGCGCCGGTCGAACGGCCCCAAATCCTTCCGGTTCCCGGCGGCGGTCCAGCGGTTCAGCCGCCACGGCCAACCTATCCCGGCGGTCCGGCGATCCAGCCACCCAAACCAACTTATCCGGGCGGTCCGGCAATACAGCCGCCAAGGCCCACCTATCCACAAAAACCCAAGCCGCCACGGCCCGGAAACGGGAATGGCAATGACTATGGCCGCACGATCCGATGCGAATCGGTGAAGCACAAGACCGAACGCTGTTCCGTCCGTACGGAAAATCGCGTGCAGCTCGTCCGTCGGCTTGGCGGGTCCTGCGTCCAGAACCGGACATGGGGGTTCACCTCTAACACCATCTGGGTGTCGAACGGCTGCAGCGCCGAATTCGCCTATGGCCGCTGGGCGGGCGATGGCGGCCAATATCCGGGCAATCCTTATCCGGGCAATCCCTACCCCCAGCCTTATCCGGAAAAGGAGAAGGACAAGGGTCCAAGCACTGGCGCAGTGATCGCCGGGGTCGCGGTTGCGGGCGGGCTGATCGCCCTGCTCGCCAGCAACGCGAACAAGAAGAAGAAGGAAAAGGAAGCCGCCGAGGCCGCCAATACCCCCGCGCCGACGCCTGAGCCGGAAGCGCCCGCCACCTTCCCGCCCGGTCCTCCCGCAGCGCTGGTCGCCGACCTGTCGCCGCTGCCCACCGCGGCCCGACCCTCGGTCCAGACATGCCTCTACGAAGCCGCGCGGCAGATCGGCGCGACCGGCGGCACCCGCCTCAGCTATGACAAGCTGACCTCGCTGGAGCAGGGCAATGGCGGCTGGCGCTTCGGCGCGTCGCTCACCGCAACCTATCCGGATGGCGATCGGGTCCTACCCCTCTATTGCCGCGCGACGCCGACGAAGGTGATCCAGTTGGACTTTGCCAGCGGGGGGTGAGGGTAAGCCAGCGCCTCCTTCCGTTCGGGCTGAGCTTGTCGAAGCCATGTCCTTTCTTTTGAAGAAAAGGACAGCCCTTCGACAGGCTCAGGGCGAACGGATGTTGGTAGTCTGCTAACCCAACCCCACCAGCGGCACGATATCCACAGGGCGTCCATTGCGCCGCAGCTCTATCGTCACCGTCGGCCTTGGCGCGCCGGCGGTGCCGATGGGATCGCCCTGACCAACGCCCGCGCCGACATTGACGGACAGATGGTTGAGGCCGGTGATCAGCGTCGTCCACCCCTGCCCATGATCGATGATCACGATCTGGCCATAGCCGCGATAAGGTCCGGCATAGGCAACGCGCCCGGCCGTGGGTGCCACGACCTGCGCGCCCGGCTGGGTGGCGAGCGTCAGCCCCCGCGCCCGCACACCGCTTTCGGACAGTTCGCCCATGCCGGTGACGAGGGTCCCGACGACCGGCAGCCGGTAAGGCGGCAGACCCGTGTTGGACGTCACCTTTTCCAACACCGGCATACCCGTCGAATTCGGCCGTTGCGGGCGCGGCACAGGCCCCGGAAGAGCGCTAAGTTCGCTGCGAACATCGCTCGCGACCGCCAGCTGGTCCATAAGGTCAACAATGTCGCGCGCCTGCTCGCCCAGCGCCACGGCGCGGTCAGACTCCAGCCCGGCATTGGCCTCATAGTCGCGCGAGGCGAGCCGCTTGGCTGTTTCCATGCGGCGCAGTTCCTGCTGACGGGAGGCGAGTTGCGACCGACTGTCGCGCAAGGATGCGGCGGCCTGCTCGGCGGCGATGCGCAACTGGCGGCTACGGCCGAGTTCGGCGCGCAGGCCCGCGGTGCGCTGCTGAATGACAGGCATGACCGTGCCCAGCACGGCGCGCATGTGCACGGCGTCGGAAATCGACCCGGGCTGGACGAGGGCAAGCGCGGTCGGACGGCGCGCCAATATCTGCAGCGCGGCAGTCAGGCGGACGATCGGCTGCTGCTTTTCAGCGAGGCGGGCATTTTGCGCGCGCTGCAGCCGTGCAACGATGGCGATGCGCGCCTGCGCCGCCTGAATATCCGCCTCTGATTCCTGGATGCGCGCGGCAAGCGCAGCGGCCCAGCGGCGGGCCTTCTCCGCATCTTGCGTTGCGCGCTGCGCCTGGGCTTGCAGACGTCCGGACCGGTCCTTGGCCTCCGCCGCCTGCCGCCGCGCGGCCAGCAGCGCCTGCTTCTCCTGCGCCAGGCTGGTGGGGGCTGTACCGGGCAGGACAACATCCTGCGCGAGCGCGGCTGCGCCGATCGCCGAAGCGGCCAGTGCGGCAATGATCATCCCCCGTCTCACCGGGCTATCCTTCGCGATGATAGGGATGGTTTGCAAGGATGGAGGTGGCGCGCCACAATTGTTCGGCCAGCATCGCCCGCGCCATCATATGGGGCCAGGTCATCGCGCCAAAGGCGATCAGCAGGTCGGCATTGCTCCGCTCCGCCTCGTCGAACCCGTCGGCCGCGCCGATCAGGAAGCGGCACTCGCGCGTGCCGCCGTCGCGCCAGCCCTCGATCCGGCGGGCGAAGTCCATCGAGCTAAGCTGCTTTCCCTTCTCATCCAGCATCACAGTGACCGTGCCGGGCGATACGGGCGGGAGCTTTCCGCCGTGATCGGGCAGTTCGGTGACCCTATGCGGCAGAGTGACGCGCTTGAGATAGCGGTCGACCAGATCAGTTTCCGGCGACCGCCCGATCTTTCCGCGCGCGATGATGTGCAGGAGCAAACAGGCCTCCTCTCGCCCAGCCGTTCGTGCTGAATAGAGACTGAGCTTGTCGAAGGCTCGTATCGAAGCATCCTCGCAACGGTCCTTCGATACGCCATTTCGACTTCGCTCAATGGCTACTCAGGACGAACGGAATGCGGAATTGCTTTACGCCGTGCCAGCCACTGGCATGTCCACGAAGCCCCACATCCGTTCCAGATTGTAGAAGCTGCGCACTTCCGGCCGGAACAGGTGGACGATCACGTCGCCCGCGTCGATCAGCACCCAGTCGGCGACCGGCAGGCCCTCGATCCGGGCGTTGCGGCCGGTCTGTTCCTTGATGCGCTGGGCAAGCTTCTGCGCCATGGACGCCACCTGGCGGGACGAACGCCCGCTGGCGATGACCATATGGTCCGCGATGCTGCTCTTGCCTTCAAGGGGGATGGTGATGGTTTCCTGCGCCTGGTCGTCGTCGAGCGACTGCATGACAAGGGCGTGCAGGGCGGCCACGGATTCGGCGTCTTGCGCCGTATCGTTGGCGGGTTGAGGTCTGGGCAATGCTACTCCTTTAGGTGATCAGGCGACGCGTCAGCGGGTCGCGCACTTGCTGCGCTTCATATTCGCGATGCCAGAGGGGGTCGACCTGCCGGAGCAGGGTCGCCGATCGTGGATCAGGGCGAAAGCGCAACAGCACGAGCGCCGGCGGTCTCCATTCCGTCCAGTCACTGCTCTGGCGCGCGGGCCGGACGAAGCGCCGCAGCCATGCCATGGAGGGTGACCCCATAGCCATGCCATCATAGCCCGGCCGGGCGACCACGGCAATGGGCATCGTCCGCGCGATACCGCGCCAGTCTTTCCACTGGTCGAACTGCGCCAGATTGTCCGCGCCCATGATCCAGACAAAGCGATTGCGCGGGTAGCTGCGGACGAGCGCGCGCAGCGTGTCCACCGTGTAACGCGTGCCCAGGCCCCGCTCGATCGCGGTGGGGCGGATCGGCGCGCGCCGAGCCTGCCGCAATGCGCCGGCGAGTCGGGCGGACAGCGGCGCCATGCCTTTTGCAGGTTTCAGCGGGTTGCCCGGAGACACCAGCCACCACACCTCATCGAGCCCCATGGCCTGCGCCACGAACAGCGAAATCGCCCGATGGCCGCCATGCGCCGGATTGAAGGAGCCGCCAAGAAGTCCGATGCGCCGCATCCCACGGCTTTGGCAGCATATGCCCCGTGCGGCAATCCGCGTCCGATTCCCGTTGCACCTTGCGATCGGGCAAGCATATTAGGCGCATAATACAGCTTTTAGGGAGTTCCCCCACATGCCCTTCTCCTTCCGCGGACCGATTGCCGCGACCCTGCTCGCCGGCACGTCTTTTTCCGCCCAGGCCGCCACGACGCCGATCGACACGGAAACCAACAGCTTCCTCTCGACCCTGCCCATCACCGGCATGACGGCGGAGACCATCGCCAAACGCTGTGACGAAACGCTCGCGCTCGCCGCCAAGGCGAAGGCGGCGCTGGAATCGCGCAAGGGCAAGGCGTCGATCGATACCGACTTTGCCGCCTATGACACGCTGTCGCTGATCCTGGGCGACGGCAGCAGCGAAATGTACCTGATTTCCGAAACCAGTCCCGTCAAGGAAGTGCGTGCCGCCGCAGAAGCCTGCCTGCCCAAGCTGTCCGATGCCGCGACCGGCGTGAACCTGTCGCGTCCCATCTATGACCGGCTGGCTGCGATCCCGACCGCGAAACTGGACGCCAAGACCGGCTTCACGCTCAAGAAGATGCTGACAAACTACAAACTGGCGGGCGTCGACAAGGACGATGCGACGCGCGCGAAAGTGACGCAGCTGCAGAAGGAGATCACCGAAACCGGCCTGCTGTTCGCCAAGAATATCCGCGACGACAAGGGCGATATTCCCCTGAAGCCCGCCGAACTGGCCGGCCTGCCGCAGGATTTCCTGGACAGCCACAAGCCCGGCGCGGATGGCCTCATTCATCTGACCTTCGATTATCCCGATATTTTCCCGGTGCTGGACTTCGCCAGCGTGCGCGAGACGCGGCGCAAGGTGACGACCGCCTTCGCCAATCGCGGCTATCCCGCGAACGAGGCGGTCCTGAAAACCCTGCTGCAGAAGCGCTACGAACTGGCGCAGACGTTGGGCTATCCCGACTATGCGACGCTGGCGACCGCCGACAAGATGATCGGCAATCCGCAGCGCGCTGAACAGTTTATCGAGGATGTGAACGTCGCTGCCAAGCCGGGTGCGGCCGCCGATTATGCCGAGCTTCTGGCGTTCGCCAAGACCGTCGACCCGACGGTCACCAAGCTGGAGCGGTACGACAACAGCTATATGAGCAACCTGCTCCGCAAGAAGAAATATGCGGTGGATGCGGCGGAAGTCCGCGAATATTTCACCTTCGACAAAGCGCGCTCAGGCATCTTCAAGCTGGTCGGCGACCTGTTCGGCGCGGATATTCGCCCCTGGAACACGCCTGTCTGGGACAAGAGCGTCACCGCATGGGAGCTGTATGACGGCGACAAGCTGATCGGCCGCTTCTATCTCGACATGCATCCGCGCGCGGACAAGTACAGCCACGCCGCGCAGTTCCCGATCCGCACCGGCATTGAAGGACGCCAGATTCCGGTCGGCGCGCTGATCTGCAACTTCCCTGCGACGGGGCCGATGGATCATGACGATGTCACGACCTTCCTCCATGAGTTCGGCCACCTGATCCACGCCATGTATTCGGGCCACACCAAATATGGCGTGCAGTCGATGGGTAACCTGCAATGGGACTTTATCGAGGCCCCATCGCAGCTGCTGGAGGAATGGACCTGGGATTATGACACGCTGAAGGGCTTCGCCTCCAACGCGAAGGGCGAGCCGATCCCGGAGGATCTAGTCAAGAAGATGAACGCGGGCCGTCGCTTTGGCGAACCAACGATGTGGAAGGGGCAGCTTGCCTATTCGGCGGTGTCGATGAACTTCTACAACCGCAAGCCGGACTTCGATCTTTCGTCCATGTACGACCAGCAGATCGCCCGCTATTCGATGTTCTCGCCGATGGCTGGCACGCACGCCTATGCATCGTTCGGCCATCTGGATGGCTATTCGGCGATCTATTACACTTATGTCTGGTCGAAGGCGATCGCGCTGGACCTGTTCACGAAGTTCAAGGCGGCGGGCATCCGCGACAAGGGGACGGCGATGCAGTACCGCAAGCAGGTGCTTGAGCCGGGCGGATCGGAGGACGCGAACGTCCTGATCCAGGATTTCCTGGGACGGCCGCTAAGCCTGGAAGCGTTCAAGGATGAACTGGCCGGGAAGTAAAAATAATCCTCCCCGTTCCGGGGAGGGGGACCGCCGCGAAGCGGTGGTGGAGGGGGCTCTCCCCAGGCGATGCGCCAGAGGCCCGCCCCCTCCGTCAGTCCTTCGGACTGCCACCTCCCCGTTTCGGGGAGGATTTGATCTTAGGCTACCGTCGCCTTGACGATCTTGCCCGGCGTGCGGGGCGGTTCGCCCTTCGGCAGCGCGTCGACATTTTCCATGCCTTCGGTCACTTCACCCCAGACTGTGTACTGATTGTCGAGGAAGGTCGCGTCGTCGAAGCAGATGAAGAACTGGCTGTTCGCGCTGTTCGGGTTGGACGAACGGGCCATCGAGCAAACGCCGCGCACATGCGGCTCGCGGTTGAACTCCGCCTTGATGTCGGGGAGCTTGGAACCGCCCATGCCCGTGCCGGTCGGGTCGCCGCCCTGCGCCATGAAGCCGGGGATGACGCGATGGAAAACAACGCCGTCATAAAAGCCTTCCTTGGCGAGCGTCGTGATCCGCTCAACATGGCCGGGCGCGAGATCGGGACGCAGCTTGATGACCACGTCACCAGTATCCAGGGTAAGGGTCAGCGTTTCGTCGGCCATGAAAAATCCTCTTCTTCTAGGGAAATCGAATTGCGGCCCCATATAGGGACTTGAGGCGGGGATGAAACCCCCACGGATGGCATTGCTTTTGATTTGTGCATGCGCAAAAGGGGTCCCATGACGGACGAAACGGACAACGACGGAGGCGGCGATGAACGAAGTTGGCGCACCCGACTCCCTGACCGACGTGGAGGACCGCGACACCGCTGAAACAGCGGTGGAGACTGCAGTTCCCGACTCGTTGCATGACGAGGACGACCGGCTGAAGCCCGAGTTCGTCAGCGCCGTTCTCGACGCCGTCGAGGACGGCAATAAGGAGCAGGCGCGCGACCTCGTCTCGCCGCTTCACCCGGCCGACATCGCCGATCTTCTTGAGCTTACCCCATCCGAATGGCGCGGCGAAGTCGCGGCAGCGCTGGGTGACCTGGTCGGCGCGGAAGTGCTGTCCGAACTGAATGACTATGTCCGCGACGATCTGATCGATTCGCTGGCGCCGGAGCAGATCGCCGAGTTCGCCGGCGAGCTGGATACCGACGACGCCGTCGCGATCATCGAGGACATGGACAGCGAGGACCAGCAAGCGGTGCTGGACGCGCTGGACCCGGAAGATCGCGCCGCGATCGAAAGCGCGCTGTCCTTCCCGGAGGAATCCGCCGGCCGATTGATGCAGCGCGACCTGATCGCGGTGCCCGAACATATGTCGGTCGGTCAGGTGATCGATTATCTGCGCGACAATAGCGATCTTACCAGCGACTTCTGGGAAATCTTCGTCGTCGATGAGGCGCACAAGCCGATCGGAACCTGCCAACTTTCCTGGATACTGACCTGCCCGCGCGGCATCGCGATCGCCGACCTGATGAAGCGGGAACAGACGCTGATCCCGGTCGACATGGATCAGGAGGAGGTGGCGCTCCGCTTCCAGAAATATGCGCTGATTTCCGCCGCCGTCGTCGATGGCAGCGGACGGCTGGTCGGCATGATCACCGTCGATGACATACTGCACATCGTGCAGGAGGAAGCGGGCGAGGACGTGCTGCGCCTGTCGGGTGCGGGCGACGGCGACATTAACCAGCCGATCCTGCTGACCGTGCGCACGCGCCTGTCCTGGCTGATCGTGAACCTGGGCACGGCAATCTTTGCAGCGTCTGTCGTCGGCCTGTTTCAGGGCACGATCGCCAAATATGTCGTGCTGGCGGTGCTGATGCCGATCGTGTCGGGCATGGGCGGCAATGCCGGAACGCAGACCATGGCCGTGGCCGTGCGCGCACTCGCCACCAATCAGCTGACCAGTTCCAACACCCGCCGCAACATCTTGCGCGAGTTCCGCATCGCCATGGCCAACGGGCTGGTGCTTGGTGTTCTGATCGGCGTTGCCGTCGGCCTGATCTATCAAAATCCCGATCTTGGCCTGGTCATCGCCATGGCCATGCTGATCAACAATCTGGTCGCGGGCCTTGGCGGCATATTGGTGCCGCTGACGTTGGAGAAGGCAGGTGTCGATCCGGCCGTGTCGTCAGCGGTGTTCGTGACAACGCTGACCGACGTGATGGGCTTCTTCTCCTTCCTCGGCCTCGCCACGCTCTGGGGGCTTTGACCCCCATGCCCGCCTAATCCATGCCCCTCAGCATCACCAAGATCGCCTTTCGCAGCGAAAGCGCTGACACCCTGCGTGCCTGGCTCGAATCGCAGGCCGACCGGGGCGAAGCATTGATGACGACCCGCTATCTGCCCAAGCGGGTGGAAGAGATGGCGGGCGGATCACTCTACTGGATCCTTGGCCACACGATTATCGGCCGCAGCCCGATCATCGGCTTCCGGGAAGCGCCGGAAGGACGACATTATATCCAACTGGAACCCCGGCTCATTCCCGTCCACGCACGGCCCAAACGCGCGCATCAGGGCTGGCGCTATCTGGAGGAGAAGGATGCGCCCGCCGATCTGGGTGGTGACGCAGAGGGTGCGGAGGTGATGCCGGCGGCGTTGCTGGGGGAATTGTCGAAGCTGGGTTTGGTTTAGTCGTTTTCAGGGGAAGCTCCGTTTGTCCCGAGCGAAGCCGAGGGACCAAGCACAGCGCCAGCGTGTCTCGACTGCGCTCGACACGAACGGAGCTTGTAATCACCGCTAACCCAGCATCCCCACAAAAGCCGGAGTCATCCACTCCTTCGGTCTACTATCCTCCCGCGTGACCATCAGCACCGCCAGCCCCTCGTCCGCCGCTAGTTTCAGGCCTTCTTCCAGTCCAAGCACTGTGATCGCTGTAGCCCATGCGTCGGCGATCATCGCGCTTTCGTGCAAGACCGACACCGACGCCACGCCATTATCGACCGGCGCGCCCGTGCGCGGATCGATGCTGTGAGCGAAACGCCTCCCGTCTTGCTCGAAATAGCGGCGATAGTCTCCGGACGTCGCCACCGAGAGTCCGCACAGCGCGACATGGACAGCCGGCAAGGACATGCCCGGCGGCGCTTCCAGATCGACCCACCAAGGTTGCCCGTCCGGCTTCACGCCGATGCCCCGCAACTCTCCCCCGATCTCGACGAGGAAATGCCGCTGGCCCATGCCCGACAGCTTGGCCGCCACAGCATCGACGGCAAACCCCTTGGCGATCCCGGAAAAATCGAGGGCCACCGGGGCTAGCCTGCGCGCCCGGTTGCCCTCGATCTCTATCGCGCGCCAATTCCGCACCGATCCGGAATCGTGCGAGGGGGCGGGCGCGCGCGTCGCTGACGGGCCGAACCCCCACGCCTCCACCGCATCGCCCACCGCTGGATCGAAAGCGCCACCGCTTTGCTCTGCGATATGCAGCCCGGCGCGCAACACCGTCAGGAAATCATCCGGATAATTCGCCCATTCCCCCGACGTCGATCGATTAAACCGGCTGATGTCGGACTCCGGCTCCCAATTGCTCATTTGCGCAATGACGCCGGCCAGCACTGCATGGATGCCGGCCTCCACGCCATACGGCAGCCCGCCGGATGGCGCTGCGATCAGCGCCGACCAGCTTGTCCCCATCGTTGGGCCGCCCAGCGAGACGATCTGCCCGGTCCGGATGCGCCCTTCGAAGGCATCAGCGGTCAGCGCCGCCGGGATGGCGACGCGCGCGCTCAGGCGCCCAACACTTCCAGCGTCGCGACATAGTTGTCGATACGCGCAGGCCGGGGCGGCGGGGGACCCTTTGGCGCGCCTTCGGCGGCGGGTGCCGGACGCGGCGGCGCGGTCGTCACATTGAGCCAGTACATGCCCGAATCCGGCAGGGTGAAGGTCACCTTGCCGTCAGCGCCGGTCTTGGCCGAAATCTCCTTCAGCGCACCACTATACCGCACACCGCCGGCGATCACTGCAACCGGCAGGTTCGCTACAGGCTTGCCGTCGAGCAGGAACTGGAATGTCGCCGCTTCCCCGGAAACTAGGTCATTCGGATGGGTGATGGGCACCATCTCCAGACCCTTGCCGGTCGGCTTGAACACGGTATCCGTCGGCACCCCTGCGGTCAGGAAGGTTTCAACGCGCCCATTCATCTCGCTCGTTTTTACATCCGTCGCGCCGGCCGGAATGGCCTGAGCTAGCGTTTCGGCGGTCACACCACGCGGCAGACGCTTTTCCTCGCCGTTCAGCACATAGCTGCCGAACACTGCGTTGGTCAGCACCGCAACCTTGTAGGTACCCTTCTGCGTCAGGTGCACGTCGAAGGTGGTGCGCAGGCGGCCCTTCGCCTTGTTCTCTACCTCAGCCTGCGTGCCGTCGGGCGCGAAGAGCACTGGCTCAAAAGGTTGCGCGGGATGATCGAAATAGAAGAGATCGCTGGAAATCGCGAAATCCACGGTCGCCCATTCGTCGCCATTGCCGGCGAACATGGTCTCTGACGGCAGCATCCACATGCGCGCGGCAGAGGCCAGTGTCGGAATGGCAAGGGTTGCAGCGGCTGCTGCGACAAGCAAGGAGGTACGAATCTTGTTCATGGCCTGGTCTCCGCGCTCAGGGTTTTACGGTCAGGGCGACAGCGCCCAGTTCCGACGTGCCGGCAGCCTTCGCGCTGCCCTTGCCGCCGGACACGGTCACAGGCAGGCGAACGGTTTCGCGTCCTCCGGACTCGCGCGCCGCCTCAACCACCAGCGTGTAGGCGCCGTTGCCGAGCTTGCCCGCCGGAAGGGCAAGCTTGTGCGTGCCGGGCGCGCGGGTAGCGCCGCTGATCCCGTCCGCCGGGAACTGTAGCGTCCGGCCGGACGCCCGCCACCACAGGCGGATGTCACGCAGCCATTTCGTGCCGCCATTCTTCGGCTTGTCGATGTCATACCAGACCGAGAGGGTGCGGGGCGCAGCACCTTCCTTTTCCAACCAGATGGCGACGTAGGGCGAATGATATTCCGCCACCGACATGCGCGGGATGGTGACCGTCAGGTCCAGCGTCTCCGCAAGCGCGGGCGAAGCGGCCCCAGCGCTAACGGCGGCTACGCCGGTCAGGATCAGGCTATGGCGTATCTGCATGAATGCGTTCCCGTCAGTGGATGAAGATGATGGCGATGACCGCCGGAATGATGAGGCCGAAGGCGACCAGCGGCCATGTGCTGCGCCGCTTGGCCGAATGGAGCCAGAGCAGGACCAGCCCTGTGAGCGCGAAGACAAAGCAGGCGACGGCAAACACGTCGATGAACCATTTCCAGGCATTGCCCGCGTTGCGGCCCTTGTGCAGGTCGTTGAGGTAGGAGATCCAGCCGCGGTCGGTCGCCTCGCTGGACACTGCGCCGGTTTCCCGATCGATCGAGACCCAACCGTCCCCGCCTGGTCGGGGCAACGCCAGATAGACTTCGCTGGCGGACCATTCCGCCTCGCCAGTAGCAGTGCGTCCCGCAAAGGCGCCGACCCACTTGGCAACCGCGACAGGCAGCGGCTTCTTCACATCGGGCTTATCATCGGCGGCGACCTGCTTGAGCAAATCAGCAGGCAGTTTGTTGGCCGACTCGACCACCTTCGGCTCGCCTTCGATATCCGCGGCATGATTGAGGGTTATGCCGGTGAACGCAAAGGCCAGCAGGCCGATCAGGCTGATCGCCGAACTGATCCAGTGCCAGGTGTGCAGTTGCTTGAGCCAGAACGACTTGCGGGCTTTCTTCGCTTTGGCATCTGGCTTGCCCAACGGTTTGGCGACGACAGTGGACATGAAAGAGGCGCGAATCCTGCGGAAAGATAGCAGAGCCACTAACGAGAACGATTCGCAATTGCAAACGGCTTTGAACGAATGCCGTGCATTTTGCATGCTTGGCTCTTTCTTTTACTCTGGCTGCAATTTGGCGCGTTTCGGGACGCGCCTGCTATATGCACCGGTTGTTATCGCGTAGATTCCTGATACGCTGAAGAAAATATAAGAATTTATGCTTTGGAGAGTGTTATGGGTTGCATTTCTACGGTCGATCTTCAGACCAAGATGGACATTCAGGAGTTGCTGAGCCGCTTCTGCCATTTTCTTGACCACAACAACGCGACCGAATGGGCGCGATTGTTTACGGCGGACTGCCGCCTGGATTGCGGATCCATGGGTCGTTTTGACGGCCGCGCTGCGATTTCCGCCATTCCTGCGCTGGTGCAGGCAAAAGGCTCCGGCACGCTACGCCATCATCTGTCGAACGTAATGCTGGACCGCACCGGCAATGCGCGCGAGTTGGAAATGCATGCCTATTGCCTGGTCACGGACTGGAGCCGGCAGGGAGCGATGGTGGCTTGCTTCGATTTTCACGCCCGGTTGCAGAACCGCTGCCACTGGCAGGTCGCCGAACTGTCGATGAACCCAGTCGGCGCATGCGACGGCGGCCATGTCGATATGGCTCTCACCGACAAGATCGCGCCCGGGATGATGCTGAACTAAAGACCGGACGCAGAAGTCGGTTTAGAATTCCACCTCAAGTTCCGCCATTTCTTCTGGCTCGGCACGGGCGGCATTCAGCCATTCCGCCATCGGCGCCCACTCCGTGATCGTCTGGCAATACAGCGCGCTTTGCGGAGAGCAAGGCACGGCATAGCTCAGGAACCGCTGTGTCACCGGTGCAAACATGGCGTCGGCGATGGTGGCCCTGTCGCCGAACAGGAACGGCCCCTTGTAAGTCGCCAGGCACTCCTGCCAGATCGCCTCGATCCGGTCGATGTCCGGCTTTGCGCCCGAAAAGATCGGGAAGGTTTCGTGTCGCACCTTCAGGTTCATCGGTAATGCCGAGCGCAGATTGGTGAAGCCGGAATGGATCTCGCCTGAAATCGCGCGGCAATGCGCCCGGGCGATCCGGTCCGCTGGATACATGCCCGCTTCCGGATAAAGTTCGTTGAGATATTCGGCGATCGCCAGCGTATCCCACACGCTCGCGCCCTCATGCGTTAGGCGCGGCACCAGCACGGAAGGCGACAGCAGCAGCAACTCGGCCCGATTGTTCGCATCATTCTCGACGACGCGTTCGACGATATCGAGCCCTGCCAATTTGCATAGTAGCCAGCCACGCAACGACCATGCGGAATAGGTCTTGCTTGAAAGGGTGAGTTCGGCCCGTGCCATTATTCCCTCTTTTCCGTTGCATTGCCCAATGATGCAGCGCAGCATGAATGCACGGAATTGGGGACGAAGAAAAGTCGAATCGCTTTGGGTGGGCGACGCGGCGAGCGGGGAAAGACCAGATGCTCTATCAGGGCTACCAGACTTTGAATGACCTGATGGTGCCTGCGCGCCTGGCGGCGAAGGCCGCGCTGGGTTTTCGCGATAAGTTCCTTGGGCCGATCGGCGACTGGCCGTTGCCGCGCCGCTATTTCGCTGTCCTGGATGTCTTCTCCGGCGCGAAGATTACCCATGCTCGCCCCTCCTATGCAATTGACGAGGTCGTAAGCGGCAACGCCAAGGTCGCGGTACGCGAGGAAGTCGTGCTCGACATGCCCTTCGGCAATCTCCTCCATTTCAAGAAGGAGGGGAATGACGAGGGCCTTTCGCCGCCTCAGCCGAAGATGCTGGTCGTGGCCCCGCTATCCGGCCATTTCGCGACGCTGCTGCGCAATACCGTCCACACGCTTTTACGGGACCATGACGTGTATATCACCGACTGGAAGAACGCCCGCGACGTGCCGATGAGCGCAGGCGCTTTCGGGTTCGACGAATATATCGATTATGTCATCCATTTCCTGCAGGAGCTTGGCCCCCGGTCGCATGTGCTTGCCGTCTGCCAGCCCTGCGTGCCGACGCTGGCGGCGGTCGCGCTGATGGCGGAGGACGGCGACCCCGCCCAGCCGCGCACCATGACGCTGATGGGCGGCCCGGTCGATACGCGCGTGGCGCCCACCGTGGTCAATGTGCTGGCGCGCGAAAAGCCGCTGTCCTGGTTTGAAGAGAAGCTGATCTCACGCGTGCCGTTCCGTTATCGCGGCGCCGGGCGGCGGGTCTATCCAGGCTTCCTGCAGCTCACCGCCTTCATGTCGATGAACATGGAGCGGCATGGCGATCAGCACCGCAAACTCTACCAGCTTCTGGCCGACGGCGAGACAGTCGAGGCGGACAAGATCAAGGAATTTTACGACGAATATTTCGCCGTCCTGGACATGACCGCGGAATTCTACCTGGAAACGGTTGATGTTGTGTTCCAGCGCGCGCTCTTGGCAAGGGGTGAGCTTCAGCACCGGGGCCGCACCGTCAACCCGGCAGCGATCCAGCGCACCGCGCTGCTGACGGTGGAAGGTGAACGCGACGATATCTGCGCGGTGGGGCAGACGGCGGCGGCTCATACGCTCTGCTCAACGCTGCGCCCGCATCTCAAGCGCCATCATCTGCAGCCCGGTGTAGGCCATTATGGCGTATTTTCCGGTTCCAAATGGGAACGACAGGTCTATCCGCAGGTCCGCAACCTCGTCCTGGCGATGAGCTGACGGTTCAGGCCACGGCCGCAAGACCAGCCCGGAGCATATCGCCACCAGCCGCTGTTTCGGCGAGCGCTTCATCAATGTCGCCATGCACTTGCGTCCAGATCGGCATAGCGCGCGCGAGCGCTTCGCTCCCGGCCGCCGTCAGTGCGACGCGCCTCGCGCGCTTGTCTGATTGATCCGGCGCGATCGATACCAACCCGTCGCGCGCCAATGGCTTCAAATTGGCCGTTAAGGTGGTCCGATCCATCGCCAGCAGTTGCGCAACGGAAGCGATCGACGGCGCAACCGGTCGATTAAGTGCGTTGAGAATGGAAAATTGCCCGCTGGTGATGCCGATGGGGCGAAACGCCTCATCGAACCGCCGCGACAGGGATCGCGCCACGCGCTGGGCGGCTAGGCACAGACAGTGATCGCGCACGAAAATCGTCTGATCGGTGGAAACCAGCGCCTGTTTTGACATGATCGATATATGTTGATATCAACTCAATTAGTCAAGAGACCGTGAAGGAGTGGATCATGCCAATCGACGCCAATGCCGATATCGAGATCACCGGTTTTGCCTGGGTGCCCGATTTTGCGCGCGGCTATGTGCGAGACCTCCGGCCGCGCTGGGCCTGTGAGGAGGCGGGCATTGGCTATCGCCAACGGCTGCTCGACTTCGAAACGGCCAAGGGCGAGGGCTATCGGCAGGAACAACCCTTCGGGCAAGTCCCCGCCTATCGCGATAGCGAAGTCCAGATGTTCGAAAGCGGCGCGATGGTCTTGCGCATCGCCGAACGATCCGAAAAACTGATGCCGCGCGATGCGGCAGGCCGTGCGCGCATCCTCACCTGGGTGACCGCCGCGCTCAACAGCGTCGAGCCTTTCGTCTTCGATCTGGTCAATATCGACACGTTCAACAAGGACGCCGAATGGGCGAAGCTGCGCCGGCCGCAGGTGATCGACTCCCTGCGCGGACGGCTCTCCAGCCTGTCCAACTGGTTGGGCGACAAACCGTATCTGGAGGATGATTTCAGTGCCGCCGACATCATCATGGCGACGGTGATGCGGGAGGTGTCGGACGACGCGTTGATGGCCGAGTTCCCGAACTTGATCGCCTATCGCGAGAGATGCCTTGACCGCCCGGCGTTCAAGCGGGCGCTGGAGGCTCAGCTTTCCTCCTTCTCCGCGGAACCGGCGATGGCGTGATCGCGCGTTATTTCGTCCGCCCCTTGGGCTTGGCGGCATTGAGCGCCACGGCGGCGGGTAGTAGGTCCGTCAGCGCCGCCTCATCCAGATCGTCGCTTTCATGAAAGTCGATGGCGCGCCTGACATTGCCGTCCAGACTGGAATTGAACAGGCCTGACGGGTCGTCCAGCGCGGCGCCCTTAGCGAAGGTCATCTTCACCGCAGTCTTGTAGGTCTCGCCGGTACAGATCATGCCACCGCAATACCATACGGGTACGCCCCGCCATTTCCATTCCTCAACCACATCGGGAATGGCCCGCCTGATGACAGTGCGAATTCGGGCGAGCATTGCGCCGCGCCAGTCACCAAGTTCGCTGATCCTGGCGTCGATCATCGCAGATGGCGATGAACCGTCGGAACTCTCCTTGTCGCTCATCACATCTTCTCACTGCCGTTTGCGGGTGGATATTGCGTGACAGCGGGTGGCTTGGCCAGATTTTTCCTACCGTTTTGAATTTATTGTAGATTTTCCGAGTCTCCAATCCAGCGGACGGCATCCTGACACGGCGCGGGGGCCATAGGCCGGAACCGCGCCATAAACCGCACGTTCTCCGCCCACAATTTCAAGAGGAGAGTTGGAATGCGTAAGATCAGTATAGCCATGCGCGGCCTTATCGCCGCTTCCGCCCTTGCCATGGTGGCGACCCCAGCCCTTGCCGGTGACGAAGAGCGCGCGCTGGCGGCCATCGCCCAGGCACAGGGCAAGATCGACGCCGCCATGCGGATTAAGAACGGCACCACGACCTCGCCCGAAACGCTTGCAAAGGCGCAGGCAGCCCTGCGCATGGCCAATGAAGAATATAAGAGCGGTAAGGAGCAGAAGGCGATCGAGTCTGCGGTTCAGGCACAGCAATATGCCGATACCGTGATTGGCGAGACCAACCAGACCGCTGACCTGAATGCGCAGGCACAGGTGGAAAGCACCGCCGCGGCGCAGCAGGAGGCAGTCAACGCCAATGCCCGCGCCGACGTGGCAGAGCAGGCCGCGACAAACGCCAAGGCGGAAGCACAGGTTGCGCGCGCTGCCGCAGCTGCGCCGACCACCACCACCGTGACCACGGAAACCGTCAAGAGCAGCGGCTCCACGCCTAAGCGCAAGGTCGTGAAGACAACCACCCCCACGCACACGGCGGTGACGGAAAAGACGACGACCACCGTCTCGAATCCCTGATCATCCAATGAGCCAAAGAGCCTCCGCCGCGGTGCGGCGGAGGTTCGGCATATCTACCGCTCCAGCTTTATCTCGAACAGCTTGGGCCAATATTTCCCTGTCACGAACAGCCGGTCTGCCTTGGCATCATAGGCGATGCCGTTCAGTACGGCGTCGGGGTCCGTGGCCTTCACCTTCGTCACCAGTGGCGACAGGTCGATCCAATCGATAACCGCACCCGTCCCAGGATCGATCCGGGCGATGCGCTTGTCATACCAGACATTGGCGAGAATCTCGCCCTTCACCCACTCCAGTTCATTGAGCAGCGGGACCGGCTTGCCATTCCATGTCACGGTGATGCGACGCACCTCCTGCAGGGTCTTTGGGTCGAGAAAGCGCAGTTTATAAGTGCCGTCGCTCATGATGATCCAGCGCGGCTCGCGCGTCAGGCCCCATCCCTCGCCCTCATATTCGAACGTCGACTGCTGCTTGAAATCATCCAGCTTCCACACGAAGCCATGCCGATGCCGCCACGTCAGGCTGACGATGGTGTCGCCCCAGTCGACAATGCCTTCGCCGAAATATTGCGGGTCTAAAGTCACCCGGCGCAGCACCTTGCCATCCTTCAGCCGCACTTGCCGGATGTCCGATTTTCCGGCCATGCCAGTGCTTTCGTACAGCGTCCCGTCACGGAAGAAGAGCCCTTCGGTAAAGGCGGCAGGATCGTGCGGATAGGTCTTCACCAGCTTCCACGGCGTGTCGGCCTGCGCTGAAGTAGGGAGCGATAGGAGTATGGCGACTAGAAGCGCCCACCTCCGTTCGTTTCGAGCGAAGTCGAGAAACAGATGCGCAAGGCTTCTCGACTTCGCTCGAAACGAACGGAGGTGGGGCATGAGTGCTGAGATCATTCCCCGGCAGGCTCCATGATCGCCTTCGCCAGCCAGCCGGGCAGCGGGAGTGTGCCCATATCCTCCACCCGGCGCAGTTCGATCGACAGCCCGAGTTCGGGGAGCGCCAGCCGCTGGCGCTTTTCGTCCGTTTCCGTCAGCGGGATCGCCACCAGCCGGCGATTGACCTTGTTGCGGTAATGCATGCGGGCGGTGTTCTCCTGCCCGATATAGCAGCCCTTGGTGTAGTTGACGCCGTTCAGTTCCTCCGCATTGGCCTCCAACCACAGCGTCTGGTCCTGCCCCAGTTCCGCTACGCCCTCCAGCACACCAAGCGACAGGCGATGGCATCTCCAAGCGGCCGTTGCGTTCCCGCCGTCCGCCGGGGCGAGCCAGCGATGCCCGAGTTCCGGCAGGCGCGGATCGAGGGGCTTGCCCTCCGCTTCCAGCGCCCAATGCACCGCCAGACCCTCATCGCGGGCGATCACCACCTTGCGACGCAGGCGGTAGAGCGTAAGCCGCCGCGCCAGCGCATCGGCCTGTTCCGCCTCGCAATCGATCAGGATATCCTCGCCATCCCCCCACAGGATGAAATCGAACAGCGCCTTGCCCTGCGGCGTCAGCAAGCCCGCCCAGAGCGGCGCATCGTCCCGGACGGCCATCACATCCTGTGTCAGCAAGCCCTGCAGGAAAGGCCGCGCCTCCTCCCCCGAAATGCGGATGATGGCGCGGTCGATGAGGGTGGTGTCTGGCATGGGCTTTAGGTAGGACAGTTGCGCATCATATCCAAGCCGTTGACCGGAAAGCGCCATGACACAGACTTTCGACTTGATCCTCAAGAACGGCACGATCCACACGCCCGGCGGATCGGAGCAGACCGATATCGGCGTGCGGGGCGGCAAGATCGCCGCGATCGGCTCCAACCTTGGCGATGCAGGGGAAACAATTGATTGCGCGGGACTCGATGTTCTGCCCGGCTGCATCGACAGCCAGGTGCATTTCCGCGAGCCGGGGCTGGAGCATAAGGAAGATCTCGAATCGGGCAGTCGCGCGGCGGTGCTCGGCGGCGTGACGGCTGTGTTCGAGATGCCCAACACCAATCCGAACACCGACACGGCCGAGCGCGTGCATGACAAGCTGAAGCGCGCGCATCATCGCATGTGGTGCGATCATGCCTTTTATGTCGGTGCCACCGCCGACAATGCGGAAAATCTGAAGGATATTGAGCGCATTCCAGGGACGGCCGGTGTCAAAATATTCATGGGCGCGTCGACTGGAAGCCTGCTCGTCGATGACGACAATGCGCTCGCCCGCGTGCTGGCATCCGGCCACCGCCGCGTCGCGATTCACGCCGAAGATGAGACCCGGATGAATGCCCGCAAGGATTATCGCGTCGAGGGTGATCCCTCCTCCCACCCCGTCTGGCGCGACGACGAAAGCGCGATGATCGCGACCAAGCGGATCATCGCGCTGGCCCGGCAGGCGCGCCGCCGTATCCACATCCTGCACATCACGACCCCTGCAGAGCTGGAATATATCGCGCAGAATAAGGATATCGCGACCTGTGAGGTGACGCCCCAGCATCTGACCCTGGCGGGCGAGGAAGCCTATCCTGCGCTCGGCACCTATGCGCAGATGAACCCGCCGATCCGTAGCGGCGCGCATCGCGACGGCCTGTGGCGCTGGCTCAATCAGGGCGTGCCGGACGTTCTAGGCTCCGACCATGCGCCCCATACGATCGAGGAGAAGGCCAAGACCTACCCGGCCTCACCCAGCGGTATGCCCGGCGTGCAGACGCTGGTGCCGCTGCTGCTCGACCATGTCGCCAACGGACGGACCACGCTCCGCCGCTTCATCGAGCTGACCAGTTCCGGGCCGCAGCGCGTGTTTGGCCTGGTCGGCAAGGGCCGTATCGCCATTGGCTATGACGCGGATTTTACCGTCGTTGACCTCAAGAAGCGCTGGACCGTCGGCGGCGACTGGCTCGCTTCGCGCTGCGCATGGTCGCCGTTCGAGGGCATGGAGCTGACCGGCAAGGCCGTCGGCACCATCATCCGCGGCAACCGGGTGATGTGGGAGGACAGCCTGGCAAACGCAGCGATCGGCGAACCCGTCCGCTTCGAGGGTACCGAGTTCGGCGCCTAAACAGCGGCCAGCCGCGCCGCGCGCATGCCCCGCAGCGAATCGATCGTGAACAGGATCAGGCCCAGCCAGATCAATGAGAAGCTGAGCATCTGACCGCGGCTAAGCGTTTCGCCGAATATCAAGATGCCGGTCAGGAACTGCAGGGTCGGGGCCAGATACTGCATGATTCCCAACGTCGCCATCGAGAGGCGCTGGGCCGCAATCGCGAACAGCAGCAACGGCGTGGCCGTGATCGCGCCCGACAGGATCAATAGACTGGTCGTCTTCGCATCCGTCCCGAACGCCAGCCCACCATGCGCATTCAACCACAGTAGATAGGCAATCGCGAAGGGCGTCAGCAGCACGGTCTCCGCGCCCAGCCCGCGCATCGGCGCAACCGGCGTGATCTTGCGCACCAGCCCATAGAGCCCGAAGCTCAGCGCCAGTGTAAGGCTGATCCACAACGTATCGAGCGCCGCCGCAGCGAGAATCCCGACGCCAAGCGCAGCCACCGCGACGGCGAACACCTGCCCACGCCGCAACCGTTCCTTCAGGAACAGATAGCCCAACAGGATATTGACCAACGGGTTGAGGAAATAGCCAAGGCTCGCGGCAATGACATGGTCGTTATGCACCGCCCAGATATAGACAAGCCAGTTGGTGCAGATCAGCGCGGCGGAGGCCGACAGCGGCGCCATCAGCCGCTTGTTGCGGAGCACATCGAAAAAGGCGGTCAGCCCTGTGCGCGCCGCGATGATCCCGACCACAAGCGCCAGGGACCAGACTACCCGCTGCGAGACGATCTCCGTCGGGGTCACCTTGTCCAGCATATGGAAATAAAGCGGCAGCAGCCCCCACAGGAAATAGCAGCCGAGCGCATAGCCTATGCCATTGGCGGGCGGGCCGCCTTCATGCTCTTGCGATGCCATCCCCCTGTCGCGCGTTATATGATGCCCCCGCCCAGAAACAGGCGGAAGGCGCCGAGCGCAATGACGACAAGGCAGAGATTGCGGCCGCTGGTCCGGGAGGACAGCAGGCCGAACAACAGGCCTACGACCGCGACCGGCAGAATGAACCAGTTCGCCCATCCCAGCAGCGGGATGACCGTCGGGATCATCAGCAGCAGGGCGAAAAGCCCGATCAGCACGGAAAGGATGTTGAACATGCCCACAAGATGGCCCTGCTTTCCCCGAAGGGCAAGCATCCGTGCGTCAAGTTGCGACATAGGCGCGGGGTTAAACGAAAATTGAGGCATTTACTCCATTCCCCCGGCAATGCTTTACCCTGTCCTGCGATCGTCAGGATGAAGGAGACGGATGGTGATGGCTTCCCGGTTCTTGCGTTCCTGTCCCATGGCGAGGGCCAGCTTCCTTGCGCTGCCGCTGCTTCTGGCCGCCTGCGGCGGGGACAGCGACGCCAATAACCTGGCAGAACTGGACGCGCGCCTGACGAATGACATGAGCGATCCGGCGCTGCGCGGCGCGCTTGAAGGGCCGCTCGCGACCGATCCCGATCTGGCCGGCCAGTCCAACGCGCGCGCCGTCCGCGCAGGCGAAAAGCCACTGAGCGGGGCGGTCCCCGTCCTGCCTGCCAACGCCAAGGCCTCCGCCGCGCAGGCCCTGAAGCTCGCCGGCGGTCGCCTGGAAAGCACCCCCGCCCCAACGAAGGGCGAAGCCTGCACGGACTGCGCCGCCAATCGCCCGGCGACTTTGGGCGCTCTGGCGCGGGATAGCGGTACGGGCAAAGGCTGTGGCAGCCTGAACTATGCGGCCGGCTGGGCGGAACGCCTGCCCGCCGCCTTTCCCATCTATCCCGGTGCGCGCCTGATGGAAGCCGCCGGCAATGACGGCCAATGCGGCCTGCGCGGCGCGAGTTTCGTCTCGGCCGTGCCCATGCAGACGGTGATGGATTACTATTACACCATCGCCCGCCGAAACGGCTATGACGCGGAGCATCAATTGCTCGACGGCCAGCATTTCTTGGGCGGTACGCGCACGAAGGATGGGGGCGCTTACTTCATCACCTTCGCCAATGCGCCGGGCGGCGGCACGTCGGTGGATATCGTGGCGAACAACGGTAAATAGCCGGACGAGCGGAAACGCATTCGCTTCCCACTTTTCCCTAGAAACTCGACATTTTGTTGCGTTGGCATGATCCTATCGGAAAGAACGAGAGAATACGGACTAACGATGAGAAGCAGCGGTGTCCTTTTAGTGCGGAATATGTGCGTAGGACAGCCGAAGGGCATCGTTCCGGTAACCTTTCGTTAACCACCTTCCTCCATTTTCGGGAAACGATATTCCCCCGGCATGGAGACGCGCGCATGACTGCCCTGGCACCCCTCGACACCCAAGCCGCCAGCCAGCCGCAGCCCGTTGCTCCGCTCGGGGTTCTTCATCCCCTTCCCGCCTTCCTGTTTTCAGCGCGCGGAAAGCTGCCGATCACCGTCATGGACTTCACGCAGGAAGGCGTGATCGCCAAGGGCGCGAAGCAGCCGCCCTGCGACAGCTATGCTCTGCTCGTCCGCAACGGCGTGAAGGTGCCCGCCATCGTCAGCTGGATAGAGGATGAGCGTTTCCGCCTGGATTTCGAGGAGCCGCTGGTCGATATCCGCAAGCAAGCGGCCTTTCGCGGCAAGAACGCCATGGCTTCGGAGATGCACTGAGCCCCCCGGAAACAACCCACCGCAAAACTGCGACAAATCAGCGCCCCGATAGTCCGCATTTTCCTGTACGTCCCTTCATCCGCCCGGCTATCTTGCGGATGAATGGAGAGAGACATGCCGTCCAACATCACCCTGCCGCGCATCATGCGGATCGGCGCTGGCGCATCGGCGGACCTGCCCGACCTGCTGGCGTCGCTGGGCCTTGGACGCCCTCTGATCGTCACCGACCGGTTCCTCTATGACACGGGCCGCGCGACGATGATCGCGGACGGCCTTGCAACGGCCGGCATGGCGGCGCGCATCTTTTCCGACACGGTGGCGGAGCCGACCGCAGCCTCAATAGAGGCCGCGCGCGCCTGCCTGCTGGAGGGCGACCATGACTGCGTCGTTGGATTCGGCGGCGGCAGTCCCATCGACAGCGCCAAGATGATCGCCGTGCTTGCCCGACACGGCGGCGCATGCCGCGATTACAAGACGCCGCACCTTCAGGACATGCCGGGCCTGCCCGTCATCGCCATTTCGACCACGGCGGGAACCGGATCGGAAGCCACGCGATTCACCATCATCACCGACGAAACCAGCGACGAGAAGATGCTGTGCGCCGGCCTCGCTTATCTCCCCATTGCCGCGCTCGTCGACTTCGAGCTGACGCTGACCATGCCGCCGCGCCTGACGGCAGATACCGGCATCGACGCGCTCACCCATGCGATGGAAGCCTATGTCTCGCGCCGGGCAAACAGCTTCTCCGACACATTCGCCCTGTCGGCGATGCAGGCGATCGCGCCCAACCTGCGCCGCGTATGGGCCGACCCACAGGATCGCGACGCCCGGGAAGCGATGATGTTCGGATCGACCCAGGCGGGCATCGCCTTTTCCAACGCCAGCGTTGCGCTGGTGCATGGGATGAGCCGACCGATCGGCGCGCATTTCCATGTGCCCCACGGCCTGTCCAACGCGATGCTGCTGCCCATGGTGACGGCCTTTTCCGCGCCGTCCGCGCTGGTGCGCTATACGGATTGCGCGCGGGCGATGGGCATTGCGAACGGCGAGGAAAGCAATCAGGGCGCGGTGGGCAAGCTGATCGAGGAACTGGAGCGGCTAAACGCCGATCTGCAGGTTCCCAGCCCGGCCGCCTTCGGCATCGACCCGGAGAAATGGACCACCCTGTTGCCCCTGATGGCTGAACAGGCGCTGGCGTCGGGATCGCCGGCAAACAATCCGGTCGTTCCATCTTCCGAAGAAATCCAGGCGATCTACCGGCAAGCATGGGCGGCCTGACGCGGCTGAGCCGTAGAATACGGTGAGATCACATTTTCCGTTCGTCCTGAGTAGCCATTGAACGAAGTCGAAATGGCGTATCGAAGGATCCAAGCTCGGCGTTAAAATGCTTCGATATGAGCCTTCGACAAGCTCAGTCTCTACTCAGCACGAACGGGGTTAGATCAGCTAACATCGTCATGCGCGAAAGTATCTACTGACCATCCGTCTCACCCGCCAGCTTGCGCGCCGCGCGTTCATGCTTGACCGCAATCTCCCGATAGCGGCGGGCAAGGTCCGGGTCCTCCGTGCTGTCTGCGCGACGTCGCGCTTCCTTTGCCAGCAACTGGTAATGGATGATGTCGTTCAGGTCAGCCACTTGCTGTTATCCGCTCCCAATAGGTCGCCCTTAGCATTGTTTCACGAAAGTGTAACAGCCCAAGCGACACACCCGGAAACCCGGCATTTCTTTCGTCCGCGATTCCGACTAGGGCGTTGCGATGATCAACACCCTTCTCGTCATGGGCGGCGGCGCCGTGGGCTCGGCCCTGCGCTACAATCTCGGACGGCTCGCCACCTATCTGTTCGGTCCCGGCTATCCCTGGGGTACGCTGCTCGCAAACCTGATCGGCGGTTTCGCCATGGGCGTTCTGGCCGGATGCCTTGCCCGTTCGGGCGGAAGTGGTGAGAATTTCCGCCTTTTGCTCGGCGTCGGCGTGATCGGCGGATTCACCACTTTCTCCGCGTTCAGTCTGGAGACCTTCTCCATGATACAGCGTGGGGAGACGATGACGGCGCTATTCTATGTGCTGGCGTCCGTCGTCGGCGCAGTCGGCGCGCTGGCGATCGGCATATTCGCGGTCAGGAGCCTCGCATGAAAACCCCGACCAAAGGACCCGGCAGCGGGCCAGCCAAGGGCGCAGGCGGGCGCGGACGCCCCTCTGCTCCCGGTAAAACGGGCAAGCCCGAGGGCCGTGGCGGCAAACTCGGCGCGAAATTCGGCAAACCCGGTGAGAAGACGGGCGGCAAAGGCGGCCCGGCGCGCGCAACGAAAGCGACGAACGCAAAGCCTAAGCCAGCCGCCCGCGCGGCCGCGCCGAAGCCCGTCGCCAAACCGGTCGCAGCGGCCCCAGCCAAAGCAGCAGGCGTCACGCTGGACGTGCGTCAATTCCGCGTGTCCCATGACGATGACGGCATCCGCCTGGACCGCTGGTTCCAGCGCAACCTGCCCGATGTCGGCTTCAACATCGTGTCGCGCTGGTCGCGCACAGGCCAGTTGCGTGTCGATGGCGCCCGCGCCGCGCCCGGCGACCGAATCACCGAGGGACAGACGATACGTGTGCCCCCGGCCGAGGAGAAGGCGCCCCGCCCCGACAAGCCGGAACGCGCCAAGCGCGAGCGCATCATCGACCTGACGCCGGACGAGATCGCCTATGCGCAGGAGATGGTGATCCACACTGATGCGCAGGCGATCGTCATCAACAAGCCGCCGGGCCTGGCGACGCAGGGCGGCACCAAGACAGACACGCATGTCGACCGCTTACTCGATGCGCTGCAGTTCGACCATGAGCAGCGGCCCAAGCTGGTCCACCGGCTGGACAAGGACACGTCCGGCGCGCTGCTGATTGCCCGGTCGGCGCGGTCGGCGGGCTATTTCGCCAAGGCCTTCTCCAGCCGCACCGCCCGCAAGGTCTATTGGGCGATCGTCATTGGCGTACCGAACGTGCATGACGGCATGATCGACCTGCCGCTATCCAAGCAGCCGGGTACCGGCGGCGAGAAGATGCATGTCGATGAAAAGGAAGGCCTGCCCGCCCGCACGCGCTATCGCGTGATCGAACGCGCGGGTAATCGCGCCGCCTGGGTGGAGCTCCAGCCTTTCTCCGGCCGCACGCATCAACTGCGCGTGCACATGGCGGCGATCGGCAACCCGATCGTCGGCGACGGCAAATATGGTGGCAAGGAGGCGTTCCTCTCCGGCACGATCAGCCGCAAGATGCACCTCCACGCCCGCCGCATCCGCATCGATCACCCCGATGGCGGGCATGTCGATGTGAAGGCGGAATTGCCGAGCCATTTCCGAGAGAGCCTGGAGGATCTGGGCTTTGACCTCACGCTCGGCGACATGCCGCTGGACGAGGAAATCGACACCACGCCCACCCGCGAGGACGAAAAGAAATTCGCGCGCCAGCACGCAAAGGCGGTACGCAAGGAGCGTCGGGGTGAAAGGCGCGGACGGGGGACTAATTGACCGCTGCACCTCCCACATCCGTTCGGTTCGGGCCTGTTGAGAACTGCTCTCCCGGCCACTCGAACCCAACAGGGTAAGAGGCGGACGCCATGACCAACCACCTCGTCATCTTCGACTGCGACGGCACACTGGTCGACAGCCAGCACAGCATCTGCGCCGCCATGACGCGGGCCTTCGAGGCCGTGAAGCTGCCCCCGCCGGAGCGGCTGGACATTCTCTCGGTCGTCGGCCTATCGCTGCCCCATGCCGTTGCGCACCTGCTTCCGGGTACTGATGCGGCGTTCCATGATCATGTGGCCGATCACTACAAGACGGCGTTCCGCGCGATGCGCGCAGGCGGAGCGGTCAGCGAGCCGCTTTATGACGGGATCGCTGACCTGATCGCAGCGCTAGACACGCAAGGGTGGCTGCTCGGCGTCGCCACCGGCAAGTCCGATCGTGGCCTCAATCTCTGCCTTACCCATCATGGCATCATCGACCGGTTCGTGACGCTGCAAACCGCAGACCGGCACCCGTCCAAGCCGCACCCTTCCATGATCGTGCAGGCCATGGCGGACGCGGGCGCATCCCCGGAAACGACGGTGATGATCGGCGACACTAGCTTCGACATCGAAATGGCGGTGAATGCGGGCGTGCGGGGGATCGGCGTGGCATGGGGCTATCACCCGCCGGAGCTGTTACTTGAGTCCGGGGCCGCCGCCGTCGCAGTGGACAGCCGCGAACTTGCCCGCCATATCGGCGTCCCATGACCCAAGACGATCGCGCCGCCCGCCAGCGCTTCCTCATCATCAACCTGTTCCGCCTGTCCGGCGTGTTCATGGTCATGTTCGGCTTCCTGATCATGATGCAGCGCTTTGGCTGGGTGCAGGGCGACAAGGCGAAGATCATGGGCGCAATCGTTGCGACGGTGGGCATGGTCCAGACGATCATCGTGCCCCGCATGCTGCTGCGCGCCTGGCGGACGCCCCCAGGCGCGTGAGGACGTTCCGGTGAAGCGGTTCTACAAGGAGGCCATCGCCATTCCGGTGGAGGGTGGCTTCGCGGTTCATCTCGACGGCCGACCCGTCCGCACGCCTGCGCGCGCGCTGCTCACTCTGCCCACGGCACCCATGGGCGATGCGGTGGCCGCTGAATGGGCCGCGCAGGGGGAGGACATCGATCCGCGCGCGATGACCGCCACCGGCTTCGCCAATGCCGCCATAGACCAGATCGCGCCCAACCACGGCTCTTTCGCGGCCGGGGTTGCGCGCTATGGCGAGGGCGACCTGCTTTGCTATCGCGCCGACAGCCCGACGCCGCTCGTCGCAAGGCAGACGGTAGAATGGGACCCGCTGCTGGATTGGGCAAGAGATCGCTATGACATAGCGTTCCGGGTCACTACGGGCATTCTCCCCGTTGCGCAGCCCGACGAGACGATCGCGCGCCTTCATGCAGTCGTCGCTGCCCTCGACCCCTTTCTGCTGGCCGGCCTGTCCACGCTGGTGAGCATCGGCGGCTCGCTGGTCTGCGGCCTTGCCCTAGTGGAGGGCGGGTTCGCACCCGATACGATCTGGCAAGCGACCGAGCTGGACGAACTATGGCAGGCCGAACTTTGGGGCGAGGACGATCAGGCGGCAGCCCACAGGGCGCAGCGTCGTGCGGAATTTGACTCCGCCGTTGCCTTCTGCAGATTGGCGGGAAGGTGAAACGGAACCGTTATGACTGGTATCCGTTCGACCTAGTGAAAGATTTGACGCCCCTTTGAAGGAGACCCTGACGTTGAAACTGACTGCCCTTTCCGCCCTTCTCGTCCTTGCCTCGCCGCTCGCCATCGCGGCTCCGGCAATCGCGCAGGGCGCCGCCGCAGCGCCAGCCGCAACGCCGATGACCCCGGAACAGGTGGCAGCATTCAACAAGGCAGTCACGGATTTCACCGCTGGCCAGCAGGCCCAGCAGACCGGCGACAATGCCGGGGCCGTGGCGAAATATGACGCCGCATTGCCCGCCATCCGCGCCGCCGTTCAGGCACAGCCGGACAATATTGACAATGTGAACTTCCTCGCCAACGCGCTCTATGCCGACGCCGCCGCCAACAGCGCGCTGAACAAGCCCGACGTCGTCGTTGCGCTGTTCGAGGAATCCGCGCCGCACTGGCGCAAAGTCGTCGCCGCCAAGCCCACCGACGCCGCCAGCCGCGACATCCTTGCCGGCATCCTCGTTCAGCTGGGCAACGCTAAACTGTCCAAGCAGGACAAGGCCGGCGCTGACCCGCTCTATGCCGAAGCCATCACCCTGGCCCGCAAGTCCGTAGCGGAGAAGGCAACGGACCCGGCCGCCAACAACCTGTTGCTGTCAGGCCTGATCGGCGCAAGCCAGACGACCGCCGACGCCAAGCTGAAGGAAGAGGCCGTGGCGACGAGCAAGAAGATGCTGGCGGACGGATCGGTCGATGCGGTCAACAAGCCCTCTGCGCAGGCGCTGACGGGCACGAAGTAGGGTTCACCACATCCGTTCGTTTCGAGCGCAGTCGAGAAACCGGCGAAGGCTTCTCGACAAGCTCGAAGCGAACGGATGTGGGATTCAATCCGGCGTCAAACGCGCCCATCTCACGACGGCGGCGCAACCTCGCCCTTGGCCATGAACCAGCGCGCGGCTATGACGCCGGCCACCACCAGTCCTACGAAATCGCTGAACGCGAGATACAGGAAATAGCGCCAGGGCGCGTGGTTGAAGATCGGCTGGCCGATGTGCATCCACAGCACTGCTGCGCCGCTGAACAGCAGGGTCAGCTTTACGCGCGCGGTGAAGTCATTGGCCATCAGGCGCAGAGCCACCGCGATCAGTACGCCGACCACCAGCGACAGGATCAGCCCGGCAATCAGGCCGCCATTATCCATCACCGGAAAGCCGCTGGTGTTGAAGAAGACCTGCGCCACTGGCCCCTTGCCGTAGAGGACCGTGCCGGCGCTCGTCGCGGGTGAGGGGATCACATAGACGCCGGTGCCGGTCTGCGTCAGCGCCTGCGCCATGGCCGCCTGAAGATTGGCGCTCGCCTGCTGTTCAGCCGTCGAGAAGGCGAGGCCGGACAGGGGCGTGCCCCAGAAGATAAACCCTGTCAGGAACAGGGCGAGCCCGCCGAACAAGCCGCCGATTGTGGCGCGTATCATTGCAACCCTCCCGTTTTCGGAACTGGTCATACAGGCTGGCCCTACAGCGTGGGAAGGTCAATCACTATCGGGAACGGCCCGGCCAAGCTTGCGGACAAACCCGATGAGGCCCGTCTGGCGGCTGCGCTTCATCCGCTCCGACTCAAGGATCGTCTTGACCTTCAGGAAGCAGCTTTCGGCGTCGTCATTGCACAGCACATAATCATAGCCGTCCCAGTGGGCGATCTCCCCCGCCGCGCGGGACATGCGGCCCAATATCACTTCCTCGCTATCGGTCGCGCGGCCGCGCAGGCGGCTTTCCAGCTCCTCCAGCGACGGCGGCAGGATGAACACGCGGACGACGTCTCCGCCGGCAATCTGATAAAGTTGCTGCGCGCCCTGCCAGTCAATGTCGAACAGCACATCCCTGCCCGACTTCAGCATCGCCTCCACCGGCGCGCGCGGCGTGCCGTAGCGATGGCCGAACACATGCGCCCATTCCAGAAACTCGTTTTCCGCGACCATTGCCCGAAACCGCTCCAGATCGACGAAATGATAGTCCTTCCCGTCGACCTCGCCAGGGCGGATCGGCCGGGTCGTAGCCGAAACCGACATCTGCAACGTCGGATCGGCGGCGAGCAGCTTGCGCGCTATCGTGGATTTGCCCGCGCCCGAGGGGGAGGAGAGCACGAACAGGACGCCGCGCCGCTTGAAGCCATGGGGGTCCGACTGGATGCTGTCTGCCATGCCTGCTAGTGACGGCGAAAGGGCGTTTTTGCAAGAGGGGACAATGATGACAAAACGCCGTATTGCGGGAATGACCATCCTTTTCCTCATCATAGCCACCGCAACGATCCTGATCGCCATGGGCCGCCCGCCGATCTGCACGTGCGGCACAATCAGCCTGTGGCACGGGGCGATCAACAGCAACCAGGACAGTCAGCAGCTAAGCGACTGGTACAGTTTCAGCCATATCATCCATGGCTTTCTGTTCTTCGGTGGCGGCTGGCTGCTCTTGCGCCGTTATTCGGTGCCCGTCCGGCTAGCGCTTGCCGTAACTCTGGAGAGCGGTTGGGAGATACTGGAAAACTCGCCGATCATCATCGACCGCTATCGCACGGCGACGATCGCGCTGGGCTATAATGGCGACAGCGTGCTCAATTCCATGAGCGATATCGGCATGATGATGCTTGGCTTTTTGTTCGCGTCACGCGTGCCAGCCAAAGTCACGATCCTGACCGCCATCGCATTTGAACTGTTCACGCTATGGGCGATTCGTGACAATCTGACGCTTAATATCCTGATGCTGGCAGCGCCGATCGACGCCGTCAGGGTATGGCAGGCGGGGGCGTGACCGGCGACACAGGCTTTTTGGGCCGCGACTTGCGATAGGCGACGCGGGTTTTGAGGGGCGCAAGCGCGTGATGGCCATTCTTACGCCGTCCATCGGTGATCAGCCCATCCTCAACGGCGGTCTCGTGCGGACCCTTTTTGTCGATCTCTTTCTTCTTCTGCCACAGCTTGTGCGCGACATAGGCGCCGCCGATGGCGATGGCGCCCAGCGGCGATCGCGTGAGAACGCGCGTGGCCAGCATGCCGGCAGCCGCGCCCACAAGGCCCGCCTTGCCGGTTTCGGCCGCGATGCGGGTCCCGATGATTGTGGTCGCAATCCTGCCAAGCATCCGCATCTTCGTCTGTCCCTGTTCGATGTCGTCTGCCATACCTAATGTATAGGGCGATGAAACGGTTCCGGGAAGCGGTGGATTCAGGTCGTCCTTTGATCACTGAAAATGCCGCGTGCTCCTGCGAAAGCAGGAGCCTAGTTCAAACGGCGGGACTGGACTCCTGCTTTCGCAGGAGCACACTGGCGCCTTACCGCCCCACCATCTCCTCCGGCTTCACCAGCCTGTCGAACGTCGCCTCATCGACCAAGCCCAGCGCCAACCCCGCCTGTTTCAGCGTCAGCCCTTCGGCATGGGCATGCTTGGCGATCTTGGCGGCATTATCATAGCCGATTTCTGGAGCCAGCGCCGTCACCAGCATCAGCGAGCGGTCGACCAGTTCGCCGATCCGCGTCTCGTTCGCCTCGAGCCCTTCGATGCAGCGTTCGGCGAAGCTGTCCATGCCGACAGACAGCAGATGGATGGAGCGCAGCACCGCCGCGCCGATCATCGGCTTGAAGACATTGAGTTCCAGATGCCCCTGCAGCCCGCCGACCGTCACCGCCTGATGATTACCGATCACTTGGGCTGCGACCATCGTCAGCATTTCGCACTGGGTCGGGTTGACCTTCCCCGGCATGATCGAACTTCCCGGCTCATTGGCGGGCAGGTCGAGTTCGCCAAGGCCGGAGCGCGGGCCGGAGCCGATCAGACGCACGTCATTGGCGATCTTGGTCAACGCCACCGCGAGGGCATTCAATGTGCCGGACAGGTGCACCAGCGGGTCGTTGGACGCCAGCGCCTCGAACTTGTTGTCGGCGGTGCGGAAGGGAAGATCGGTGATCTGCGCGATTTCCTGCGCCACGGCCACATCGAAACCATGTGGCGCATTGAGGCCAGTGCCGACCGCCGTGCCGCCCTGCGCCAGCGCCATCATGCCGTGCATCACCGCCGGTTCAATCCGCTTGCGGCCGCGATAGACCTGATGCGCATAGCCGGAAAATTCTTGGCCCAGCGTCAGCGGCGTCGCGTCCTGCAGGTGCGTGCGGCCGATCTTGACGATATGGTCCCACGCCTTCGCCTTGACGTCGAGCGCCGCGAAGAGCCGGTCGAGCGCCGGGAACAGCTTCTGCGTCACCGCAACCGCCGCGGCGATATGCAGAGCGGTCGGGAAGCTGTCGTTGGACGACTGGCCCATATTCACATGATCATTGGGGTGTACCGGCGACTTGCCGCCGCGTATGTCCGCCAGCATCTCATTGGCGCGGCCGGCGATCACTTCATTGACGTTCATGTTGGACTGGGTGCCGCTGCCCGTCTGCCAGATGACCAGCGGGAACTGGTCGTCATGCGCGCCGGAAATCACTTCGATCGCTGCCTTCTCGATCGCATCGGCGAGTGTGCCGTCCAGCCCATGACCCCGGTTCACCCGCGCCGCCGCCTGCTTCACGATGGCAAGCGCATGGACGATGCCGATTGGCATCCGCTCCGTATCGCCGAAGGGGAAATTCTCGATGCTGCGCTGGGTCTGCGCGCCCCAATAGGCGTCGGCGGGGACTTCGACAGCCCCGATGCTGTCGGTTTCGGTGCGGGTGTCGGCCATGAGCAAATCCCTTCCTGAGAATCATTCGCAATTCAGGATGCTCATGTGGGACAGCGGAAAGCCGAATGCCAGTCCTTATTTCTTCTTGCCGAAATCCACCGTGACGACGTTGGAGCCGTCTTCATTGGTCGCGATGGGCGCGTCATTCTCTGCCGCCTCATGCGGTTCGGGGCCGTCGCCGGCGTCCTGCACCTGAAACTGCAGCGCAAAATTCACCGCCGGATCGACGAAGGCGGTGATCGCTGCAAAGGGAATGTTGAGGTGCGCGGGCACCTGATTGAAGGTCAGGCTGACCTCGAACGCCTGGCTGCCGACCTTCAGGTCCCAATATTTGTTCTGCAGGACGATCGTCATCTCGTCCGGGAAACGCTCGGTCAGAGACCGTGGGATTTCCACGCCCGGCGCATGCGTCTTGAAGGTGATGTAGAAGTGATGGCCGCCCGGAAGGCCGCCCGATCGCTCCACTTCACCCAGCACGCGGCCGACGACTGCGCGCAGGGCTTCCTGCACGATTTCATCGTACGGAATCAGGCTGTCTGGTAGCTCGTCACTCATACGGGCATCTTACCTAACGATGAAGCAGGGGCGGTCAAGGGCCTGAAATGGGGCGACGATGCCCGATGGGCAAGGCCAATCCCGGATTGCACACGTCGGAATCCCCGTTATAGGGCTGCGCATGCGCACAGCGGAAATCCACAGAAAGACTGCGGAAACGTCGATCGACGTGGTGGTCAACCTTGACGGCACGGGCCTCTATACCGTGTCGACGGGCATCGGTTTTCTTGATCATATGCTGGAGCAGCTTTCGCGCCATTCGCTGATCGACCTGACCGTAAAGACGGTCGGCGACCTACATGTTGACCAGCATCACACGACCGAAGACACCGGCATCGCGATCGGCGAGGCAATCGCCAAGGCGCTGGGCGACAAGCGCGGCATCGCGCGGTACGGCACCGCCTATTCGCCGATGGACGAGACGCTGACCCGCGTGGCGCTCGACATTTCCGGCCGCCCCTGGCTGGTGTGGAAGGCCGCGTTCAACGTGCAGCGGCTGGGCGAATGGGATACGGAGCTGATCGAGCACTGGTTCCACAGCTTCGCGCAGTCGGCTGGCATCACCCTGCATGTCCAAAATCTCTACGGCAGCAACAACCATCATATTGTGGAAAGCTGCTACAAGGGCCTGGCCCGCGCGCTGCGGCAGGCGGTCGAGATCGACCCGCGCAAGGCCGACAGCATTCCATCGACCAAAGGCACGCTGGGCGGGGCCTAGTCAGCCCGTCTTTCCAGAAGGACCGCCGCATGTTCGTCATCACGCTCACCTACAAGGTCGATCTGGACGTGGTGGACAGCCATATGGACGCGCATGTCGCCTGGATCAAAACGGCGCTGGCCGACGGCTGGCTGCTGATCGCCGGGCGTCAGGTTCCGCGCGTGGGCGGCATCCTGATCGCACGGGGCGTTCGTGACGACATCGAAGCGAAAGCGGCGACCGATCCATTTGTCATGCACGGCGTCGCCGACTTCACCGTTACCGAATTCTCGCCCAGCTTTGTCGCTTCGGGGCTGGAAAGCCTGAAACCGTGATCGCGCTCATCGATTATGGCGCGGGCAATCTGCACTCGGTCCATAATGCTCTGAAGAAGGCGGGCGCGAACGACGCCGTCATCACCGCCGATCCCGATGCGGTAGCCAAAGCCGACCGGATCGTCCTGCCCGGCGTAGGCGCTTTCCGCGCCTGCCGCGATGCGCTGGTCGGGATCGACGGCATGGTCGAAGCGATGCGCGCGGCGGTGCTGGACCGAGGCGTACCTTTCCTGGGCGTATGCGTCGGCATGCAGTTGCTGGCCGATGCGGGCGAGGAGTTCGGGCGGCATGAGGGGCTCGGCTGGATCGGCGGGACCGTGAGGGTGATCGAGCCGGCCGACGCAACGATCAAGGTGCCGCATATGGGTTGGAACGACGTAACCCTATCGACCGCGCACCCCTTGCTGGAGGCGGGCGAGGCCTATTTCCTGCACAGCTATCATTTCGACGCCGCAGACCCGGCCGATATCGCGGCGACGACCGATCATGGCGGAGCGCTCGTGGCCGCCGTCGCGCGCGACAGCATCATGGGCGTGCAATTCCATCCGGAGAAGAGTCAGCGCTATGGCCTCTCCTTCCTGTCCCGTTTTCTGGAGTGGAAGCCGTGACCCTGATCGTTTTCCCCGCCATTGACCTGAAAGGTGGACAGGTCGTCCGCCTTGCTGAGGGCGATATGGACCGCGCCACCGTCTATGGCGACGATCCCGCCGCACAGGCGATGCTGTTCGCGGATGCGGGCGCCATGCATCTACATGTTGTCGATCTGGACGGCGCATTCGCAGGCCATGCCGTCAATGCCGGCGCGGTCGAGAAGATCGTCGAGACCTTCCCTGGTCACGTCCAGCTGGGCGGCGGCATCCGGTCGATGGAGTCGGTAGAGCGCTGGTTCGACCTGGGCGTGTCGCGCATCGTCATCGGCACGGCGGCTCTCAAGGATCCGGATTTCGTGAAGCGCGCGGCGCTGGAGTTCCCCGGCGGCATCGTCGCCGCCGTCGATGCGCGCGACGGTTTTGTCGCTACAGAAGGCTGGGCCGAAAAGTCGGACATGCCGATCGCCGACATGGCCCGCCGGTTCGAGGATGCTGGCGTCGCTGCTCTGCTGTTCACCGATGTAGGCCGGGATGGCCTGCTGAAGGGCTGTAATATCGAGGCAACGGTCGATCTGGCGCGGGTGACTGATATTCCGGTGATCGCCAGCGGAGGCGTGGCGGGAATCGCCGATATCCGCATCCTCAGCCTGCATGCCGATGCGGGGATCGAAGGGGTGATTACTGGGCGCGCACTCTATGACGGACGCCTGGACCTGAAGGCAGCGCTGGCCGTGGCGGCTGCAGCGGCGTGACCGTCCGCACCCGCGTCATCCCCTGTCTGGACGTCGCCAATGGCCGCGTCGTGAAAGGCGTGAATTTCGTCGACCTGCGGGACGCGGGCGATCCGGTGGAACAGGCCAAGGTCTATGACGCGGCCGGAGCGGACGAGCTTTGCTTTCTGGATATCACCGCCAGTCATGAAGCGCGCGGAACCATCCTGGACGTCGTGCGGCGCACGGCGGAGGTGTGCTTCATGCCGGTGACCGTCGGCGGGGGCGTCCGTACGCCGGAGGATGCGCGCGCGTTGCTCCTCGCCGGGGCGGACAAGGTGGCGGTGAACAGCGCGGCGGTCGCGCGGCCGGAAGTTGTCGGCGATATTGCCGATAGGTTCGGGAGTCAGTGCATTGTTGGATCGGTGGACGCCCGGCGTGTTGGAGAGGGCCGTTGGGAAATCTTCACCCATGGCGGCCGCCGCGCCACGGGCATCGACGCGGTCGAGCATGCCATGCGCCTGGCGGAACTGGGCGCGGGCGAGTTGCTGGTAACCTCTATGGACGGCGACGGTACCAAGGCGGGCTATGATCTGGCCCTTACCCGGACGATCGCCGACGCCGTATCCGTGCCGGTGATCGCCAGCGGCGGTGTCGGCACGCTGGAGCATCTGGTCGAGGGCGTGACGCAGGGCCATGCCAGCGCAGTGCTCGCTGCCTCCATCTTTCATTTCGGCCAGCACACGATTGCGCAGGCGCATGCGGCGCTATCGGCAGCGGGCATCGCCACGCGGCGTCCACTTTCGAGTTGACGCAGAAGCTCTCCCCGGCTCAATGACCGCCATGTCCAACGCCCTCGACAGACTGGAAGCCACGATCAAGGAACGGCGCAGCGCCGATCCGGACACGTCCTATGTCGCGAAGCTGACCGCGCGGGGTCGCGCCAAGATCGCCCAGAAGCTGGGTGAGGAAGCGGTCGAAACTGTCATCGCGGCGATGGAAAATGACCGCTTAGGCGTGGTGGCGGAAAGTGCCGACCTGCTCTTCCACCTTTCCTTGCTTTTGGCCGACATGAATGTGCCGCTGGCCGACGTCTATGCGGAACTTGACCGGCGTGAGGGCGTGTCGGGCCTCGCCGAGAAAGCCGCCCGCCCCAAGGAGTGACCCATGGCCGTCGATGCGACCCTGCCCTATGACGACAGCAACATCTTCGCGAAAATCCTGCGCGGCGAGATACCCTGCGCGAAGGTCTACGAGGATGATCACGCGCTCGCGTTCAACGACATCAATCCGCAGGCGCCGACACATATCTTGGTGATTCCCAGGGGCCCGTATGTCAGTTGGGATGATTTTTCGGCGCGTGCCGACGATGCCGAGATTGCTGGGTTCATTCGCGCCGTCGGCGCGGTGGCGCGTGAGGCGGGTCTTGTGGAACCGGGATACCGGTTGCTCGCGAATGTTGGCCCACATTCGCATCAGGAAGTGCCTCATCTTCATGTGCATATCCTGGCGGGGCGGCCATTGGGGCCGATGCTGGAAGTAACATAAGCATCCGTTCG